>Ga0105239_10002455_pt1 | contig 23626 bp, 18 predicted proteins | sample KBSC44metaG_FD_92761 | JGI IMG/M metagenome (GOLD analysis project Ga0105239, IMG submission 92761) | Corn rhizosphere microbial communities from Kellogg Biological Station, Michigan, USA - KBS C4-4 metaG | ecosystem: Host-associated > Plants > Roots > Rhizosphere > Soil | place: Michigan, USA...
AAAGGCGTAGGGGCGCTCTATGTGCGGCGCGGCACTCCGCTCGCCCGCTTTATGGAGGGTGGAGGGCAGGAGCGGGGACGGCGTGGTGGAACTCTCAATGTCCCGGGGATCGTAGGATTAGGTAAGGCGACCGAATTGGCGCACGCGCAGATGGCCTCGGAAACAGCCCGTCTGACAGAGTTGCGTGACTGGTTTTTTGAACGCCTGACGGCCACGATCCCCGGCGTACGCATCTGCGGCAGCCGCGTGCATCGTATGCCGAACAACATCCATTTCTGTCTGGAAGGTGTACAGGGCGAGCCGGTGCTGTTGGCGCTGGATGCGGCGGGCATCTGCGCCTCGGCGGGTTCGGCCTGCTCGGCAGGCTCCACGGAGCCGTCGCATGTGCTCAAGGCGATCTGTGTGCCTCGGGAACAGGCGCGCGGGGCTCTGCGTCTGACGATGGGGGGCAGCACGGATCAGGAGGCGCTGGAGTATACGCTGGAGACGTTGTCGCGAACGGTCCGCGAACTGCTCCTGCTTTCCGGAAGCACGGAACGGCATTAGTGCCTTCCCCACGAATTCAAGGCGTCAAACGGGCCAAATATGGCCGAATGGCCGTTTAGAATATGCCTGTGGTCGCGTTTTTGCTACTACATGATTAGCGCGCATCAAAATGTTTTTTTTGGACGAGCGGCAAAAATCGCTTGACAAATCGGTAAGGCTGTCTTATAATACGGTTAAGAGCAATCTTAACACGGCACTCATTGGACGATACGCAACGGCACCAGCATTCCCGAATCCGCCTCGAACAGGAGAATGGCCCATGCGAAATTTCATTGTACGACAGTCCTGAGCGCCATGCGCAGAAGTTAGTCTGTGAAAAAAGGCACGTAGTCACCGCGACGTGAGATACGCCACCGCATACGAGACACCGAACGTCGGAGGAGAGGAGTGGCATTCATGAGCACCAAGACTGTTGTTCTCGATAGGACGCAGAGCCGAACGCGCGATGCCCGCTTTGCAACCCGCCCGGGGGATTCCGAGCTGGGCGAAGAGGAGACGGAAGACACTTTCGAGGGCGAACCCAGTGACGACCTGCTGACCCTGTACGAGAGCGACACGGTCGTGGAAGCGGCTGTCTATCATGAAGAAGCGACCTCCACCGGCGGCGACGACGCCGATATCCGCACGGGCGCCATGCCGCATCTGCATGAAGAAAACGACAGCCATCGCAATGAAGAGAGCCTCCAGGTCTGGATGAGCCGCGCACGTGGCGCGCAGTTGCTCACCGCCGATGAGGAGATCCGCCTTGCCCGCGCCGTCCAACGCGGCGACAAGCAGGCCAAAGACAAACTGACCGAAGCGAACCTGCGCCTCGTCGTCTCCATCGCCAAAAAATATAGCGTGCGCGGGATCCCGTTGCCCGACCTGATTCAGGAAGGCAACATCGGTCTGATCCGCGCCGTCGAGAAGTTCGACCCCAGCAAAGGCTACCGCTTCAGCACCTATGCGACCTGGTGGATCCGCCGCGCCATCGCGCGCGCCATCATCAATCAGGGCCGCACCATCCGCATTCCCGTCTATGTCGCCGAGATCATCCACAAACTCGTGAAGGCGTCCAGTCGCCTCCGCCAGCAACTGCTGCGCGACCCCACCGTGGAAGAGATCGCCCGCGAACTCGAAGTTCCCGTCGAACGCGTCAACGAGATCATGCGCATCGCGCTGGAGCCGCTCTCTCTGGAGACCCCGGTCGGAGAGAAAGACAACAGCCAGTTGGCCGACTTTATCCAGTCGCAGACCGCCGTCTCGCCGTCCGAAGCGACCCTGAACCTGATCCGCCGCGAGCAGATCGAAGAGGTTCTCGACCGCCTGACCGGACGTGAGAAAGAGGTTCTGCGCATGCGGTTCGGCCTGGACGATGGCTACGCTCGCACGCTCGAAGAGGTTGGCTGCCGCCTGCATGTGACCCGTGAGCGTGTGCGCCAGATCGAACTCCGGGCGCTCAAGAAGTTGCGCCACTTCGGTCCCAGCGAACTCATTCGCCAGTAAGTAAATTCGCGGAGCGGCCGGTCGTTCGTGCCCCCACCGGCCCCCGCATCCCATGCGCACTCTCCCCCTCGATTGCCTATCAGGACGGGAAGAGTGCGTCTGGTTTTGTACCCTTCCTCCGAAATACAACCTTCCCATCCAGGTGACAGGGGCGACCATCATCGAAACACGGACTCCCTACAATCTTGCCTGCCGGCTCCAGGTCGGGATCGCACTGCTTACCGGTCTGGTCGTCAGCGCCTATCCGGCAGCCGCGCAAGCCCCGAAAGGGCAGTCCGACACGCCTCCGCCCGTTCCCACGCAGCCACCGGTCACGTCTCCGACTACCGCGCCCCAGACTACGCCTCCCAAAACGGAGGAGCCTCCCAGACCCGGCGATGCGAGCGGGAAGGCGCCGGACCCTGCGGAGGTCTCGCCTCCCGACCAGCCGGGGAAACTGCAGCCCCAGATCACTATCGGCTCCGGCGGCTGGGATGCACAGGGCGGCGTCAGCGGCGGCGACGGCGTGGAGGTCTCTTATGCCGGCACGACGGTCACCGCAGACAGAGTGGTCGGCAACTTCAACCGCGAACTTGTCTTGAGCGGCCATGCCAAGATCGTCGCCCACGGCGTGACCTCCTATGCCGACGCCATCCATGTCTTTCCGAGGACCCGCTCCTTTCGTCTCGATAACCCGCGCGCTTCCCTCGATCCTTCCCTGGTGCAAAATCAGATCCTCGACCCCACCTATGTCACGGGCGCTTCCCTCTATGGGACCAGTACGGGCTATGGCCTGGGCGACCATATCACCGCGACCACCTGTGTGGAAGAGAAGCACCACTACGAATTTCGGATCGGAGAGGCGGAGCTCTTTCCCTACGACAAACTGGTGATGCATCGCGTCTCCCTCTATATGTTCGGCGTCAAGGTCGTAACACTGCCGAAGGTCGTGATCCCGCTGGACGTCAAGCCGCTCGGTGCCCGCCGACCGCGCAGCGACTACCTGCCGGAGATCGGGCAGAACGTCAATGAAGGCTACTATGTGCGCATTCCCTATGCCTTCGCCGAGGGCAAGGATGCGGGCACCTTCGTTCGCCTGGATATTACGCAGAAACGGGGAGAGGGCTATCGGCTCGAACAGTCCTACCTGGCGGGCAAACAGACCAGCGGCTTCAACACCGGAGGCGTCTCCCCGCAGGGCGGCTTCACCGGCGCGTCCAGCGGAACGATCGCCAACGCCTACGGCTATGGCAACGTGCAGCGGCTGCCAGGGCTCGGAACCGGGTTAGGCCCCCAGAACGGCGGCCTGTTCGCCATACAGGGCTATTTCGCAGACGGTTTCGATCGCTACTTCACCACCAGTTTCAAGCACCAGCAGGGAATCGGTGGCAGCAACCGATTCGGTTTCAGCACCGAACTCCAGCGCGACAGTTTCTTCGTCGGCAACAACCAGAGTACCCAGAACACACGCTTTAACTTCGAGCATAACGACGCCGCGCATGGCGTGCAGGGCAGCCTCGCTCTGGGCATGAATAACTCCGATCAGACGGGCACCACCTCCAGCTCCACCAGCCAGATCACCGGCAGTCTGCGCGAATCGTTCGACTTCGGGTCGAAGGGCTCCAACAGCAACAAACTCTCCTATAGCTTCGACCTGAACCGGTATCTCAACACCTCCCAGGACTTCAGCAGCCGCACCGCCACGCTCCAATCGAATTTTCAGTTCAGGCATGTTTCGCGGGACTACTCCTTCTCGCTCGAAGCCAGCAAGGACTCACCCATCGGCCCGCAGACCGGCAACGGCAGCTTCGGCACCCTGGAGAAACTGCCGGAACTCCAGTTCAGCACCGACACCTACAACTACAAGGGCGGCTACCTGAAAACGATTCCGCTGCATTTCGACATCGGAGTCGGCCGCTACACCGAGCCCAGCCACAACTTCACCGATGATCGCGTGCTTCTGGGCGTCACCCTTCAGCAGATCACCTTGATGCGGGGCCGCACCGAGATGGTGACGAGCGGCGGCTTCGAGCAGCGGGTCTATAGCGACACGGCGGCGCAGTATATCACCCGCAACACCACACGGGTGCGTCAGCATATCGGCGGCCGCTCCGGCATCGATCTCAACTACAACTACGAGCAGCCCGAAGGCGGCACGCCGTTTCTGTTCGATACCTTCAGCAAATCGCACAATATCACCGCCGAAGCCGGTTACCTGGACGATCAGCACTTCCAGTTCACCGCCCGCGTCGGCTACGATCTGATCGGAAGCACGCCCGGCCTCACGGCGCGCCCTTTCCAGACCCTCTCCACGCGGTTGATGGTTCGCCCAAACGACCATCTGCGCTACGACGCCCTCGCGACCTACGACCCGAACACCGGCGCCTTCATCTCCTTCTCGAACAGCGTCAAAGTGCGCGCCCGCAACGATTTCGCCGTCGATCTTATCGGGCGCTACGATCCATCGCTGCACAAGTTCAGCCAGATCAATACCCAATTCGACATTCCGGTCGGGCGCACCTGGCGCCTCCAGGGTCTCTGGCGCTACAACGGCGTCACCAAGCAGTTCGAGAGCCGCAACCTCCAGGTCCTGCACGAGTGGGACTGCATGGAGGCTTCCCTCACCTACTCGGAGAGCCCTGTCGGCTTCAGCGCCGGCAACACCCGCCAGATCTACTTCACCCTGCGCCTGAAATCCTTCCCCTTCTTCCACAGCTTCGCCCGCGGCGCCGCCGGCCAGGCTTTGAGCACCGGCATCGGCGACCTGTACTGATTCTCATCCCCTTTCAGACGGTCATGCGGAGGGAGTCGAGGAAGGCGAGGCTTTTCAGGTCGCGGTCGGCGCGGTAGCGGATGTACCAGCGCATGGCGCGGACGATTTCGGCGGCGACTCTGGGGGAGGGTTGCAGGGTAAGAAGCTGTTCGGGCTCGCTTTCGGAGAGCAGGCGCAGGAGCCGGAGGGCGTCGAAGGAGAGCGGCTGGGCGTCGTCCGCGCGGTAGCGGTCGGCGGGGCAGAGGGCGCCGCCGAGGGAGGGGCTGAAGCCGACCTGTCGGGCGGTCAACGGCTCTCCGCAGCGCACGCAGTACTCCAGCGCGGGCGCGTAGCCGATCGCCGCCAGGAGGTGCAGTTCGTAGGCGTGGACGACGGCGTCCGGGTAGGTCGTCGCGCGCTGGAGCAGGTAGAGGGCGGAGAGGAGGAGGTCATAGAGTTCGACGCTCTGCAGGGTATCGCTCTCGGCGGTCAGGCGGTCCAGGAGTTCGCACAGGTACGTCGCGCGCGCCAGTTTCTCCAGGTCGGCCCGAATGCCGGGAAACGACTCCTGGATTTCGGCCTGCTGGACGACCTCCAGCGATTTGCCGGAGCCCAGTAGAAAGCGGGTTTCGGTGAAAAGCTCCGTGGCGCCGCTGAGGCGGCTGCCCGCCTTTCGCGCGCTTTTGGCGATCGCAGAGAGTTTGCCGTGTTCGCGGGTATAGAGAGTCAGGATCTTGTCGGTCTCGCCGGTGTTCAGGCGGTGCAGCACCAGGCCGGTCGCAGTGTAAGAGGGCATAGTCGTTTAGTTCTCGAAATGGTTGCGGTAGGCGCGGAAGCGCCCTTGCAGCGCGGTCAGGGCGAAGTGTTCGGCCTGTTCGACCGCCTGTTTGTCGATGGAGAGAGATTTCTTGTCCCCGGTCGGATGCAGGGTCATGGTCGCGGAGGCGTGGTCCTGCCAGAGAATAGCGCCGTCGGAGACTCGGATGAGCGCGCCGACCGCTTCCGCGCGGGACTCCCTCGTGGCAAACGCCTCCGCGGCGTCGGGCGTTCCGGTCTGAAGTTCGATAGAGGTGATCTGCGCCATGAGGATATAGGTGACGTGCAACTGCTCTCCCAGGGCCTGCACCCGCGCGACCTCAGGCTGGTCCTGCCGCCAGAGCGCGCTCACGGTAATTCCCTCCTGCTGCAACTGCGCCCGTGCTTGCTCTACCGGCACGACCTCTTTACCACTCAGCGGAGAGATCTCAGGGCGGAACTGGGCCGCGAGATCGGTAGGAAGTTCGCGCACGGCGGCAGGGGCCACCCGTCGTCCGGAAGTGGTGAAGAGCAGCGCATCGGCGGTGGAGGGAGCGGGCAGGGGCAGCAGTGCCACACGCTCTTCCGCCAAGGCGAACGGCGTGACCTCTCCGGTCCAGAATGTGTGGGAAGCGATGGCTGCCGCCTGCTCCGCCGCCTCCGTCGCAAGCTCGACGGCGGTGCGACTGTAGCCCGCCTGAAACACGGTAGGTCCGGCTGCGGCGGTCCCCATGAAGGGAAATACCGGAGGCAGGGCAGGCTGGTCACGCTGTTTGCGTCTGCCAGGAGATCCTGCACCCGGCCGATCCGCGGGATCGAGCAGGACGCAGCGGATGGCGCCGCGCAGTGTCACGGTGCGCTTTGCGCCTTCAAAGCGCTCCAGATGCGTCAGTTCCGGAATGAGAACGGCATCGCACTCCAGCTCCTGGCCCAATCGCCGCGCTGCCTGAGGTTCCTGTAAGGAGCCGGGCGTGAGGTGCAGGGTCGTGAGCGCAGTACGCACTTCGGTCTCAGTCGGCAGGATGAGATGGCGCTTTGTGCGCAGGTGCGTGGTCAGATCTTCGTAGAGCAAGGTTTCACACAGGGCGCGCAACTGCTCCGGCGTCGCTTCCGGCAGGGGAACCGGTTTTGCCGTCGTTCCCTTTTTCTGCGTGGGATCCGTCGTGGTGGGGCGTGGCGCGGGCTTCTTGGGGGAGAACAGACCCAACAACCCTCCCTTACGGGATTCCTGCGCCGCAGCGATGTGCGCCAGGGCGATCCACTTCTGCATGGCGGCATCCGGAATCGGGGGAGGCAGCAGAACGACGCGCCGTAGGGCAGGCCGTGGCGTCTCCTGCGCCTGTGATGCACTGGTGGCGATCAGAAGGCAGAACGCAATTCCTATACGCAGATTCCAGCACGGCAATGTCACGTGAGTCTTCTCTCTCCCTGAATGTCCTTTAATAAGACTGTTTCTGTGAACTATTGACAATCCCTGGCGGTATTTTGTATACTCTACCTTGTTCACCACACGCAACGGGATTCCTCTGTCGCCCCAGGCATCCTGCCCGAGCGGCGACCAATACTCTCCAGAACGAGGCAAACGCATGGATGTTGAGTCCAGAGAACTACTTACCGTCGAACAGGCAGCCCAGTATTTGCAGGTCAGTCAGTCTTCTATACGCTCCTACATTCGGCAGGGACGGCTTCAGGCGTTTCGCATCGCCGGAAAGCGCAAAGTTCTGATTCCGCGTGCTGCCTTGCTGGCGCTGCTGGAACCGGCTCGCCCGGAAGATGTAGACGCTGTGGTGGCAGACGATGAGGAGGACGACTCCGACACCCCCGGCGAAAAAAACGGCTCTCATGCTTGAGGAAATTCAACATGCTTGAAGAGATGCAAGAAGTATGGCGCTTCCGCTATCTATTGCGCCAGTTCGTCGCGCGCGAACTCAAAATTCGCTACAAGAACTCCCTCTTCGGTGTTTTATGGTCCGTGGTGCCTTTAATTATTTCGGTGCTTGTCTATACTTTCCTGTTCAACAACATCGTGGGAAAGAAGATCGACAACTATTCGGCCTACGCGCTTTGCGGAATCATCCCCTGGACTTTTTTTACGACCGCCTGTCTCGACTCCTGCCAGTCCCTTCTGAATAACTATTCGATCATGAAGAAGGTCTACCTGCCGCGCGAAATCATCCCGCTGTCCTATGTGGTCAGCAACGGCATCCATCTTATGATCGGATGGGCCTTCTATTTTACTACATTCTATGTGATTTGGCCCCTCGTCCTGCACATCCATATTCCTCTGCTGCCTGCCATAGTCTGGTTTCCGGTGGTGCTGGTGATGGAGTGCCTCCTGGTTCTGGGCCTCTCGTTCTGGTTTGCCGCGCTCAATCTCTACTATCAGGATGTCAAATACGTTCTTCAGACCCTCTTCGGCCTGTTGTTGTTTCTGCTGCCTATTCTCTATCCCGCCTATATCCACCTGGAGGGACTGCACAGGCGCGGTATGGATTGGGCGTACTCGCTCTATCTGTGCAATCCTATCGCCGCGATGCTCACGGGCTATCGGGAGTCGCTGCTGCAGCCGGTAGGTCCGGAGTTGTGGAACAACACACTACACAAGCTGCCCTGGGACCAACTGTTCGCCCCCACCTGGACCTATGTCGTGGCCAGTGCGCTGACATTCCTGATCCTCTGGAGCGGCTATACCTTCTTTAACTCACGTAAATGGCAGTTTGTGGAGCGGTACTGATCGATGCCAATAGAACCCCCTCCGACGGGCGAGGAAATTCCCGCGATCGAGATCGTTCATCTGGTGAAGGAGTTTCGCATTCTGCATACTGGGAGTATCAAAGGTGCGCTCTCTCGCATCTGGAAGCGCCCGGAAGCCGTGCAGTTTACCGCACTCAAGGATATTTCGTTTACAGTTCCTCATGGGCAGACCCTGGCGATCATCGGGCGCAACGGGTCCGGAAAATCGACGATGCTCGGGATTCTAGCGCGTATCTATCGACCGACTTCCGGTACGGTGAAGCTGAACGGCCTGGGCGGTCGGCCTGCCCGTATTGCGCCGCTGCTGGAACTGGGAGCCGGATTTCAGAATGACCTTACCGGCTTTCAGAACGTCGAGTTTTATGGGGCGGTGCTGGGAATGAACGCGCGTCAGGTCAAGGACCGCATGGCGGCGATCGTGGAGTTCGCCGAACTGGGAGAGAAGATGGATACGCCGCTGCACGGCTGGAACGACGGTGCAAAGCTGCGACTCGGCTTCTCGATCGCCGTTCATATCGACCCCGATATTCTGCTGGTGGACGAGGTTCTGGCCGTTGGCGACGAGTCTTTCCAGAACAAATGCTATCGCATGATCGACGACCTTCAGCACCGGGGCAAGACCATCGTCTTCGTCTCGCACGATCTCCCGGTCGTCGAACGGGTGGCCAATCGCGTCCTCTGGCTGAACGATGGCGTCATCATTCAGGACGGCGATCCCGCCACGGTTCTTGCCGCCTACCGCGCCTCCGCCGAATAACACGGTGCGTAGATGCAGCGGCAATTTGTTGCTGTGTGGTTCCCAGCGTGATGGACCTCGCTCCATCGCAACTGGAACTACCGTTTTACCGGGCGACCTAACCCCCCGGCCCCCTTCCCGACACGGGAAGGGGGTGCCCGTCTGTTCCTTTTCCTCGTTGTGTCTAGCCTTTTTCTCGATGGTGCATTCCTCTTTAGGAGGTGCAATGGGAGTGATAAGCGGCACTCTGTACAGGTGAGTAGTGGCTTGCAGGGAGACCAAGAATGAAGCTCTTATGGCGTGGAGAGAATAATGTCGACATCGACTGATAACGAAACTGTATCCCCAGAAGTGGCACGAGCCAGCGCGCAGGAGCAGCAGCGCGTCGAGGAGTTGCGGCAGCAGATACGCCGCGCCAACTACCTCTACTATGCGCAGGACGAGCCGGAGATCTCGGACGCCGCCTACGACGCGCTGATGAAGGAGTTGCGCGCTCTGGAAGAGCAGTATCCCGAACTTCTGAGCGCGGACTCCCCGACGCAGAGGGTTGGGACCGACGCTGTCACCACGTTCACTCCCTATCCGCATCGGGTGCCTATGCTGTCGCTGGACAACGCTTTCGGGACCGAGGACCTGCGGGCCTGGGAAGAGAAGCTGCGCCGCGCGATGGGAGCCGGAGCGGATCTGCTGATCGAGTATGTGTGCGAGTTGAAGATCGATGGATTGTCGGTCAATCTGGCCTATGAAAACGGCCGATTCGTTGCGGGCGGCACCCGTGGCGATGGGCTGATGGGCGAGGACATCTCGCTCAATCTGCGCACCATCTCGGCGCTGCCGATGCAGCTTCGCCCTGCCAAATCGGAGCCGATCCCGCCACCGTCCGAGAAGCAAACGGCTGCCGCTTCGCTATTCGATGAGCCTGCGGAAGTCGCTCCTGCATCGGTGCAAGCCTCCGGGGTTCCGGCGCGCATCGAGATTCGGGGCGAGGTGTTTATGTCACACCGGGAGTTTGCCCGGATCAACGCCGACCTGGAGGAGCAGGGCGGCAAGACCTTCGCCAATCCGCGCAACGCGGCGGCCGGATCGCTGCGCCAGAAAGACCCTTCGGAGACCGCCAAGCGCCGTCTGGATGTCTTTCTCTATGCGGTGGGAGAGTGCGAGGGCTGGGCGTTCCGGAGCCAGTTCGATCTGCTGCAGACCTATCGCGCCTGGGGCTTGCGCACAAATCCCAATGTGCGCGTGTGCGAAGGCATCGAAGCGGTCATCGCGTTCTGCGACGAGTGGGGCGCCAAGAAGACGGAACTGCCGTACGACATCGACGGCGTCGTGGTCAAGGTCAACTCCTTTGCCTTGCAACGGGAGCTGGCGGGCGGCAGCAGTCGTGCGCCGCGCTGGGCCATCGCCTACAAATACCCGGCCTTGCAGGTGAAGACGAAGGTCGAGAGCATCGAGGTGCAGGTCGGGCGCACCGGGGCGCTGACGCCCGTCGCGAACCTGACCCCGGTCGCGCTCGCCGGTGTCGTCGTCGCGCGTGCCACCCTGCACAACGAGGATGAGATCCGCCGCAAAGATGTGCGTGTCGGCGATACGGTCGTGATCCAGCGGGCCGGAGAGGTCATTCCGGAGATCGTGGAGGTCGTCGTCTCGGCACGCACCGGAGACGAGGTCGAGTTCTCGATGCCGACACACTGTCCCTCCTGCGAGACGGAGGTCGTTAAGCCGGAGGGCGAGGCGGTCCTACGTTGCCCGAACGAAGAGTGCCCGAAGAAAATTCAGGAGCGCATCAAGTACTTCGCCTCCCGCACCGCGCTGGATATCGAAGGGCTGGGCGAAAAGCAGTGCGAGCAACTGACACAGTCCGGCCTTGTACACGATGTCGCGGATCTCTACACCCTGACCAAAGAGCAACTGCTGGGGTTTGAGCGCATGGGTGATAAGCTGGCCACCAAGATCCTCGCCAACATCGAGGCCAGTAAGACCTGCCCCCTGAACCGCCTGATCACCGGCCTCGGCATTCGCCATATCGGAGAACATGCCGGTGAGGTGCTGGCCTCTCATTTCGGCACCCTGGAGCGCCTGCAAAACGCCTCTATGGACGAACTGGCAGGCGTCTACGAAATCGGCCGCCGCACCGCGGAGAGCATCCGCGCCTTCTTCGACGAACCCCGTAATCAGGAGATCCTGAAAAAGCTCCACGAAGCGGGCGTTCGGCCCCAGGCGCACACCAACGCGCCCCAGTCCGATCGCTTCGCCTCCAAATCGTTTGTCTTCACCGGAACGCTGGTACGCCTGAAGCGCGACGAGGCCGAAGCGATGGTCAAGCGCATGGGAGGCCGCGCCAGCAGCAGCGTCAGCAAACAGACCTCCTACCTGGTTGCAGGAGACGAGGCAGGCAGCAAACTGACCAAAGCCCAGCAACTCGGCGTTCCCGTCCTCACCGAAGACGAGTTCCTCCAGATGACCGAAGAACCCGAAACAATGATAGAGGAGGCGGAGACAGCAAAAGAGGATTGACGGAACTCCGCCAATCCTCCCGTTTCTTCCTGGTTTCCTGTCAGTAGTCGCCGAAGCTGTTGGGGTCGGGACCGGTAGTCTCTGCGCCGGCGATGCGCCATTCGTGGGTGGAGTAGAGGCCGAGCAGGTGCGGCACCTCCTGACGATGCAGGTGCAGGGTGATCTGGCCGGAATAGGCATCGGAAGTCAGGCCCGCCTCTACATGTTTCAGAACGAGATTGAACTGGGCCGTCGCCTCGTCTTTCGTGCCGCCTTCGAAGGCGAAGTCGGTGACATCGGCGCGCATCTCCTGAGCGTTGCGGAAGGCGCGGGCCAGCAGCATCCGCAACTGATCCTGCCGGAGATTCACGATCTTGGCATCGCTATCCGTCGTCATATAGCTCATAATGGTGTTGACGTTCTTATGGGTGACGGCGTCCTGCATGGTCTGTACCATCGCGCGCGCCTGTGTTTCGGTGAGATTACCGGCGCCCGATTGGGACAGTCGGTAGAGCGTGACCAGCGATCCGGCCAGGACAATGCAGATACTCAATATAATCCAGGAACTACGTTTCATCTTCGTTCTCCTTTGAGCGGAGGGATTCTCGAGGCTCAGTGATCTTCACACCAGAAACCCGGTACTGCACCGGGGAGCAGAGATAGCGATGCAAATCAGGAAAATCGCTATATCGTTGTAGACGAACGGACGCTGCCAATTGACGGACGAAGGAACAGATAATTTCGCGCTCTTTGTGTGATGAAGAAGATACCGATAGAAACGTCTATGCTGTTCTCTACGATACGAGAGAAGCGTGCAATACGGTTCGTTTTGTTTGCAAAATGAACCTTTTGGGGTTTCGCGCCGACAGAAGAGGGTAGAGAAGGGTAGAGAACTGCCGCGCGAGCGCCTACGTATCGTACTATAGAAGTGAGGCACGGCGTTCCCGAACACGACCGCTGCCGCGATTTTACGGTGAAGGGTTGAACGACAGCCAGTATGACCACGCGCGATGAGCGACAGTTAGTACAGCGGATACAGGCGGGCAACCGTGAGGCGTTTGAGGAACTCCTCGACTCCTACGAGACGCGTGTCTATCGGCTGGCGCTGCGTTTTACCGACAGCATTCCGGATGCCGAGGATGTGACGCAGGAGATCTTCCTCGCCATCTACAAGAGCCTCGGCAATTTTCGGGGCAATTCGGCGCTGGGAACCTGGATCTATCGGGTGGCGATGAATCACTGTCTGGAGTTTCGACGCAAACGTCGCCTCGATACGCTGCCTCTGGACGAGGAGATCGCGCTGGTCAGTCAGGACTGGCGGCACGATCCGGTGAAGAGCGCGGATCGTCAGGAACTCGCCGCCAAGGTCGAAGCTGCCATCAACTGTCTCTCCCCGTTGCATCGGGATGTGATCGTGCTGCACGAGTTGCAGGGCCTGACCTACCAGGAGGTCGCTGCTGCGCTGGATGTGCCGGTCGGCACCGTTAAATCCCGCCTGTCCAATGCTTTTCGCCGCCTGCGTGACCTGCTCGGCGGCTATGTTCACGAAGGAAGTCCGACGACATGAACCGCTCTTATCCTGAAAATCTCCCGGAAAAATCTCCCTCCCGTCGTCCGAATGTGTGCCGAGGCGGCCTGTTTCAGGCCAACTTGAAAGCCTACCTGGATGGCGAGACCTCGGCGATTCGGGGTTGGCTGGTGCGCGGGCATCTGGCGCAGTGCGCCGAGTGTCGTGAGGAGCTTCGCTGGTTACGCCGCCTTGGGGAAGATATGAAAGAGTTAGAGTCCACGCGCCCGCGCCCCGAACTGCGCGCCCGCATCCTGGCGAGTCTGCCGACCACGCCGCCTGCTCCCGGTATCCGGGTAGTCTACTCCCGCCCCGATCGGGAGCGTTCCCCTCTGCTCATGCCGCGTCTGGCGCTGGCCAGTGGGCTGGCCATGCTGTTGGCGTTCGGTACGGTATTCGCCCTGAAGCGCGCCTCCAATGCGACCACCTCCGGTGCCGTGGGGGTGGCGAAGAACGTTCCTCTCAAGCCCGATCAGGGTAAGGTTGGGGAAGCCCTTGCCGCTGCCCAAGAGACACCTCCCGCTGCGATGGAGATGGTGACCTATACGCCTGCGAAAGATCCCTTTAATGATCTCGCCGATAAGATGTTCCGCGAGAAGATGGCGGCGAGAGCCGAGGAGCAGCGCCTGCTGGGGCAGGACGATTGGCATCGCCTGCTGGCGCAGGCCCGCGAGGTCGCCCACAAAACGAACATGACCACACCGACGGAGATGGGCGTCGCCCTTGCTGTCCCCGACATCGCTGCCGTGAAGACGCATCTTCCGGGGTGGGCCAAACAGAAAGGCGCCGAACTGGTTGCGATCGGCAAACCGGCGTCCGAAACCGCCGACCATGCAACGGGACTGCCGCTCCGAACCGAAGATCCACGCGCGAATATGGTCGCCTTCTATGTGCCTGCGCAGCGTGGTCCGGCTTTCCTGGGCGCGCTGAAGCAGTTGGGACAGATCTCGATTCTGCCGCTGCCTTCGCATTCGTTCGTGTCTGCCGCCACCGGACAGATCGCGTCCTCGGTCCAGGCCGAAATAAAGGCCGACGGCGGGTTCAAAGCGGTTCCTTCCGCACCGGTCGCCTCCGAATCCGGCGCTCCTGCCGAACACAGCGTCACCGCCTCTGAGAAACACCTCAAAACAGGCCGGTATCTCGTCGTGACGGTCCTTCTGTCCACCACTCACGACTGATTTTCCACCTGTCTGCGATACGGAGGCCGTGATGACGAATAAGCCTACGAAGCGCGCCGGAGGGGTATTTCTGGCTCCGCCGGCTCTCGTGGTGGGCGGCTATGCTTTGTGGTGTCTTGCACAAGCCTCGTCACTTACTGCTCCAACCCTCTCCTCCCGTACCCCTGCTGCCTCCAGGGGTACGCTGCATCTCGCCTCCTTCCAGCAAGACGAACCGAAGAATGTCTCCCCGCGACCGGTCCGCAGCCTGACGATAGATTCGGTGAGTCTCACCTCACCCGATGAGAAGACCGCCGTCGGAATCTGGAACATCCCGGATGGCGGCGGCCATATGGCGATCTACGACCTGGCGACAGGCAAAAAGCGTTTTCAAGCCCGCACAGAGGGGGGATTTTTGGGAGGCGACTACATCGAAGGAGTGGCTTTTGCACCGGATAGCAAGTCCTTCATGACGGGCTGGGGAGGCAGTACCGTTCGGAACTGGGACGCGGCTACCGGTCAGGTTATCGCCGAGTTCAAACTGCCTCTGACCCGCCCGGTGCATCTGCTCGCCATCTCCCCGGATGGTAAAACCTTTGTCACCGGTGACACTTTCGGAAGTGTGCAACTCTGGAATTGCGCTACCGGGAAGGAAATTCGCAGCTTTGCCGGTCATAAGGGATTGTTAGGGGCAGGAGCCTTCTCACCCGATGGTACAACCCTGGCGACCTGTGGCGACGATCACACAGCCCGGCTCTGGAATGTCGTCACCGGCAAACTGCGCTTTACGCTGCAAGGACATAAGGACATGGTCTACTGTCTGGCCTTTTCCCACGATGGGAAGATCCTGGCAACCGGTAGCAAGGATAAGCAGATCAAGTTATGGGACACGCAGACCGGCCGTGAATACGGCACCCTCAGCGGGCACAAAGACGGCGTCTATTCTCTCGCATTCTCTGCTACCGATCATTGGCTGGCCAGTGGCAGCATGGATGGGAGCGCCGGACTCTGGCAGGTAGATGTCGGCAGACTGGAAAAAACGTTCAAAGTCGAATACGGCGGCGCGTACTTCACCGCGTTCCTGGCAGGGGACACCCGCCTGGCAGTCGCCAACCAGAGCACCCTCACCCTCTGGCCTCTCACCCTGTCTAAACATCCTTAAACCATCGCTGACAAGTAATCCGGCAGACGTCTTGCATCATCAGGATACCTTGGGGTTAACCCCACCCCAGCCCTCCCCGCAAGCGGAGAGGGAGCCAATACTTTCTCGACAGTACACAACAGGAGCGCAAATAGAATCAGGGCTTTCTCCTTACCGAATGGGGCGCAAGATTTCGATTCCATGCTGCTATGTTCAACACTACGACCCCGAACTTAGAAGCCCACGGTGCCTGGAATGGCCCTGGAAGAAAACAGAGGCGCTTTAATTTGTCCTGAGCGGTTAGAAGCATTGCGGCATCGAGGCGAGCTACTCCGAGGAAGACGACATAACGGATTTCATTTGTTGGGGCACGGTGCGCAAGTGCTAGATACACAAGAGAGTCTTTGAATTTAGGAGCCAGTTCCCGTGAGTAGAGAGTGCCGGAGCGCATCTTTTTGCGAAAGGATTCTCGATTAGCCGCCGCATGAACCGTTGGAATTTTGCTGTTTTCAGGGTCTTTGACTTCGATCAACCAGGTTTGCGCTGGGGAATGCACGATAAAGTCTACTTTCTTCATCTGAACATGGCCCATTCCATGCGTCTTATCGTCGTCAAACCGAGTGGGCACAAAGCCATTATCAAATGTAAAGATCAGATCCCCTTCGTCGATATCTGTCGGCATCTTCAACTCCCCAGAGCGCGTTCAATTTCCATGTCGTATATTCGCTCAAACTGTGCAGCAATCAGATTCGGGCTGAGTTCCGTGTAGGAATTGGCGGGATGCACGCTCACAGAGCCATCTTTCTTATCGCGCTCCAGGGCGAACATCCGCACCGTGTCACCGGCCTTCTTCTGTAGATCCAACTCCTTCAAGATGATATAGTCATGCGTAGAAAGAAAAATTTGTACGCCACGACGCGCTAGTTCAAGTAGTATCCCGATGACCTCATCCATCAACGAAGGATTCAAGTTGGTTTCCGGCTCATCCCAATACAGAACGCTTCCATTGGTGAGCGATCCATTGGCGATAAGCTGATAGAGCAGCGCCAGTTTACGCCATCCTTCCGCGACCAGATGGATCTCGAAACGTCCGTTTTTGCCGTCCAGATAGAACCGCTCTCCCTTTACTTCGACATGACCTTCCAACTGTTCAGCGATCCGTGTTAACAACGGTTCAACGTCGCCGCGTACCGTCTCCCGGAGCGTTGGGGTGAATGCGAGTGAGAGAATATCGTGGTGCGTCTCATCAAAATCTATATTGCGTTGATCATAGAGTGAAAGAAAACCCATCGAATGAGCCAACATATCCTTGACAGGGATGAACACAGGCGTAGTTACACTCTCCCATTGATTACCCTCATCGTAAGCGACATTTTGGCGGTCGTTTATCTCAACGACAAATGCATACGGCTTCCCATTCCAGGTAGCCTTGATTGATGACGTTTTGGATCGGCTCCCCTGGTGAATCAGAGCTTCCAGTTTTTCCGGTCGAAATATAGCGAACAATGGTCCAAGGATGGGTAGGCTTTCCCTTGCTGGAACCTGCGCTTTTTGCATAGCAAAGAGCAATTTCATTACATGCGTCTTGCCTGTCGCATTTGCGCCTACCAGGACATTGATGCCAGGCACGAAGTCGAACTCTGCTTTGCGGAAGGCTGTGAAGTTCTCTATGTGCAGCTTTTCAATCATTGGTTATTGGCTCCTTGCTGCTTAAGGTGCAACGGGCTGCATTTCGGCCCAGTTGGGGCCGGCTTTGGCGTCGGTGCGGAGGGGGACGTCGAGGGGATAGGCGGCTTCCATGCGGCGTACGATGAGCGGGGTGAGTTTGGCGACTTCCGACTCGTCTACTTCAAACAGCAGTTCGTCGTGGACCTGGAGGAGGAGTTGGCAGCCGTTGTTCGGTTCGTCGTGGAGCCAGTCGGCGACGGCGATCATGGCGAGCTTCATGATGTCGGCGGCGGTGCCCTGGATGGGCATATTGACGGCGGCGCGCTCCGCGAACTGGCGCATGTTGTGGTTGCCGCTCTGAAGCTCGGGCACATAGCGCCGTCGCCCCAGGAGCGTGCTGACATAGCCCTGCCGGTGCGCCTGCGCCGTCGTCTCCTCCACATACTGCTTGACGCCGGGCAGACGGTCGAAATAGTCCTTTATCCACTGGGTGGCGGTGGACGTATCGACGCCCAGCGTCGCCGCCAGCGCAAAGCCGCTCTGCCCGTAGATGACCGCGAAGTTGATGGTCTTGGCCTGCCGCCGCTGATCGGCGGTGACCTCTTCCAGTGGCACGCCGAACACGGTGGCGGCGGTGGTGGCATGGACATCGGCATTGGACTGGAACGCCTGCATCAGCGCCGGGTCTTTGGTGACATGCGCCAGGATGCGCAGCTCGATCTGGGAGTAGTCGCAGGAGAGCAGACAGCGGCCTTTGGGAGCGATGAAGGCGCGGCGGATCTCACGCCCGGCCTGGGAGCGCACGGGGATATTCTGCAGGTTCGGGTCGGAGGAGCTGAGGCGGCCTGTGCTCGCGACCGTCTGGTTCAGTGAGGTATGGATGCGCCCGGTCGTGGGGTTGACAAGGCGGCCCAGCGCGTCGGCGTAGGTCGATTTCAGCTTCGCCACCTCGCGCCAGTCCATGATCTTGCGGGCGATCTGGTGCTCGCCTGCCAACTGCTCCAGCAGATCCGCGCCGGTCGAGTAGCCAGTCTTCGTCTTCTTCCCCGTCGGCAGTTTCAGCTTCTCGAACAGGATCGTCTGCAACTGCTTGGTCGAGCCGATCGCGAACTCTTCCCCGGCCAGCTCGTAGACCTCTTTTGCCAGCGCATCCAGATCCGTCGCCATGCGGTCGGCGAGCGTGCCCAGGTAGCGATTGTCCACCAGCAGTCCGGCCTGTTCGATCTCCGCGAGGATCGGCACCAGGGGCAGCTCCATCGTATTCAGGATGGAGACCATGCCCACCTCCTCCAGCGCCTCTCGCTGCGGGGCGACCAGCGCGAAGATCAGCGCCGTCTCGCGGGCCAGCGTCTCCTGTGCGGCGAAGGCGTCATCGGCGTCGAGGCGCACGTCGAGATAGGTCTCCGCCAGATCCATCAGCGGATAGGACGAGCGGCCCGCATTCAGCAGATAGGCGGCGATCAGGGTATCGAAGACAAACGGGGTGGGATGCAGGCCCAGGCGCTCCAGCACGATCTCCGCGATCTTGACGTTGTGCCCGACCTTCTGAATCTGCGCGCTCTCCAGCATCGGGCGCAGATCATCGAGCGAGGCCGCGAACTCGGGCGCTTCGCCGGCATCGGTCTCGCCGTCGTCGTTTCCGAAGAGCCCGCCGAGCCCGCCGGGTGCCCCGGCCGCTTTCCCGGTGCGCACCGGCACATAGTAGCCCACTTCGGCGGAAGGCGCGAAGGCGATCCCCTTCAACTCCGCCAGCATCGGCAGCGTATGGGTCGCCTCGATCTGAAGCGCCACGATGCCGCTGCGCTGCGCCGAGGCGATGGCGTCCTGAAGCTCTTCTGCTGAGCGCAGCCAGACCATCTGCGCCAGAAACGCGTCCTCAGGAGCGCTCTTCTCCTGTTCCTCCAGAGGAGCGGAGGCCGGACGCGGAATGCGGCCATGCAGCGATTTGAACTCCAGATGGGTGAACATATCCCGAAGCTTCTGCCGGTCTTCGTGGTCGGGAGCATAGGGCTGAATCGCGAACTCGATCGGCACATCGCAGACGATGGTCGCCAGCTTCTTCGAGAGGCGCGCCTGCTCGATATTGGCTTCCAGCGCCGCGCGCGCTTTCGGTGGCGTCACCTCCGCCACATGCTCCAGAAGGTTCTCCAGCGTGTCCCACTTCTGCAAGAGAGCGGTCGCGGTCTTGTCGCCGATGCCGGGCACGCCGGGAATGTTGTCCGAGGTGTCCCCGACCAGCGCTTTCCAGTCCGCGATGCGCTCCGGTCCGATGCCGTAGCGCTCCCGCACCGCCTCCGCATCGTACACCTTGACCTCCGAGACGCCGCGCATCGTCATCTGCACGGTGACGCCGCCTCCGACCAACTGCAACTGATCCGAGTCTCCGGTGAGGATCGTGACGGCATAGCCTTCCTGCACGCCCTGGGTCGCCAGGGTCCCGATCAGGTCGTCCGCCTCGTAGCCGCCCACCTCCGCCGACTGAATGGCGAACGCCGTCACCAGCTCCCGCGCCACCGGCATCTGCGCCTTCAGTTGAGGATCGACTTCCGGCCGATGCGCTTTGTACGCCGCGAACTCCTGAGAGCGCAGAGTCTGCTCAGGCGCGTCCCAACAGACCACGATCGCGTCCGGCTTTTCATTGTTCAACAGTGTGAACAGCATATTCGAAAATCCGAACAGCGCGCCGGTCGGTCGATTGTCGGTGGTGGAGAGATAGCGTCCCGCAAAATGCGCCCGAAAAAGCAGGCTGTAGGCATCTACGAGAACGAGTTTCTTGGGCGGAAGGGCGGATGCGGCGTTATCCATAGCGATTCGAGGCTCCCAGACCCGTCTTCGGTGCCGAAGCGGGAAGATTCATTCCACGAACTCTCCTGCCCATTGCAGGGTTGAAGGAGGTCCGTGTCGTCTCCATTATGGCACGATTAGAGACAGAGAAGAAAGTGCGGTCATCTGTTTCTTGCTCACTCTGCTGTCGTGTCGATTTGACCAGCAGGATTTCCCTCCTGCTGTATATTCGAAAGGTTTTGCGTTTCAGAGAGATCAGAACTCTCTGGAGGAGCAGTCGCTTTTTCCTCCGGGGTTTGGTCAGCAGTGGACGGTTCTCTGGAGGGAGCAGAGTTGCGGGACGGATGCTCCTCAAACTCTGCTGTGGAACGGCGCCGACGCGGACGCCCATCTTCCGGTGGCGTTGTCTGATAGGACCCATCGTAACTGTAGCCGCCGTAGTAGTAGCAGCATGTGTGGGATCGTGCCATCTGGATCTTGTTGAAGGTGACACCGAGAATATGGGTGCGGGACTGATGCAGCATTTCGACAGCCTGCCGCAGTTCCCTCTCTTTTGGTTGATCCTTCTCCTCGCTTCCAAACGATACAACATAGAGCACTCCGTCGGTTTCTGCCGCTATAATCTGTGCATCAACGGAAGTCAAACAGGGTGGACTATCAAAGACGACAACATCGCTCTGCTCTTTTAGAGCTTGATGTACCTGTGCCATCGCCTGTGAGGCTAAGAGCGCCGCTGGATCAGGTGGGAGTGGTCCGGCAGTCAGAACACGCAGGCCAGGAATACCGGTCTCTTGGATCGCATCTGCCAATGTACTCTTTCCTATCAGGACATCCGTGAGACCGGGAGTCTGAGCGACTTTGGCCTTTGTGTGGAGAGTAGGGTGTTGAAGGTTCGTATCGACTAGAATGACTTTAAGTCCTTCCAGAGCCATCACAACCGCCAGATTATAAGCAGTGACGGATTTGCCCTCATTGCGAACCGTGGAGGTTACTGCCAGAGAGCGCAGGGGCCTATCGACGGTGGCGAAACGCACGTTGGAGCGGAGAACGCGGTAGCTCTCCAGAACGATTCCGCCGCTCCGGGAGCCGCTCAAAATGCGGGCTTCCTCGTTCTCGATCATCGGGACATAGCCCAGAGCCGAGGTTCCGACGATGCAACGGGCATCTTCCGGGGAGGTGACACTTCTATCACGCGACTTTCGGACCTGCCTCACAAGATAGATGGTGTAGAGGGCGCCGGAGAGGGCCGGCCACTTGTAAGCGATCAGCGCAGGCAAAATTTGGTCTCCATACTGTTTCCAGATCCAGTAGCATCCCACCCCGACCCCCACGACACCCCACATTTTGAGAGGCGTACGGAGCACCTGCGGTATTTTTTGAGAGAACTGCGTGAACTTTCCTGTTCGGTTCGGAGGTTGCACGGGAGTTAATCGGACTTTTGTGCCTTCTTCTTGCCTCTCCGTTTGGTTCTGCTGTTGTGAATTCCCTGACTGCTTCAGCAGAGCCTCTATGATCCCCGATTGTATACGCAATAGATCATAAGGACGAGGAGAACCGGCAGGCAGAGAATCGGGACTGACGGCGGTATGTGGCTCTTCGGCAAGGGTTGCGGCGACCTGGCTGGTGATCCCCTGTAGAAGCGCTCTGTCAGCCTCCCCAATGTTTTCACTCGCGGCGACACACTCGCGCAGGAAGTTCCAGAGTTCTCGGGCAGTTTCATCCCCGATGGCATCCAGAGTACGCACATTGGCCTGGAGTGCGCGCCATCTCTCTTGCAATTCCTTCATGTTAGACTCGGTTGGCATCGGCATTTTGCTCCATGAATGGATTGTATTGGGTGTGACGCGGCTGCATATCGGCTGCTCTGCTGCCACACCTCTTTAAGAGACGAGCGTCAAAGGCCAGAAGGTTTCAGAGGAAATGAGCTCACTAAAGGGGCTGCCAGCGAAAGAGTTTCGTGGCGCGCTCCACGGTGACACCCGCGCCGTTCTGGTTGAGGTGGGCGAGGATCCGATCGCGGGCGGCAGCGACATCCAGACGCGCGGCGTGGGTGAAGCTGTCGGGAAAGACGTTTTCGCAGAGGTCCCACCGATAGCCGTAGGTGCCGCGCGTGCGCCCGGTGAGATCGGTTTTGGTCAGGAGAAACTTCTGCTGAAGGGCCGCCAGGTAGAGCATCCGACTGCCGGACGGCCACGGCAACGCCTGAGTCGCGGTCGGCCCGGATCGCTCGATATGCTCATAGACCTTCAGCGCATTGGAGGCGAGAAGGCCCTTCTCATGGAGGGTGCGCGCGTCGATGTCTCCCTGAGCCGCGATCAGAGCAGGCAGAAGCGCCAGCGAGACGAATACAGGAATATCGGGCGCGACCAGCATCCCAAAATAGAGGCGGCGCTCGATATGCAGATCGTCTTTCCAGAACCAGGTCTGCATCGTGAGATCCGTGCCCTTCCAGGCCGTCGCCTCTTCCAGCGACGGCATCCAGGAGAGTTTTGGCTGCATCCTCCAGGTACAGATCCCGACGCTCTCCACATAGCGCACACACTCTTCCGGTGTGGTGACAATCGCAGTCATCGTCTTACTGATCTCCTCCAAACCCGATTACTTTCTATGTGCACGTTCCATGATACGCAACCAGCATCTGATTGCCGCCCTTCTGAAACTCATATTCGACCGGTCGGATTTCGGCATTATAGCCCTGTCTATGCAGCCACTCCAGGATCGGGGCCAAATGCGGAGAGGGTTCTCCGGAAAAAGCGGTCAGCACCGGAAAGATACGCACCTCCCGGGCAACCCGCAGCATTTCGACGATGGCAGCCCGATGGAACTCCTGGGAGAACTGCTCGCTATAGGTGAACAGAAAGTGCGAGCAGAGCGCCAGATCCGAATGTCCGGAAGGCAGTGGGAGTGTCGGGAGTTCTCCGGTGATATAACGCCCCTGCGTTTTCCCTGCCGCATAGTCGTCCAGAAAAAGGCGCATGGCGCGCATACGTGTCTCTGCTAACTGTGCGGGAGAGCCGTAGTCGTGCCAGAGAAACTTGTCCTGGCTGGCGGTGGTGAGCGCGGTTATGCGGGGATAGATCTCGTCGATACGCTTTCGGATCTCTTCTCCCATGAACTGATAGAGCGGATCACAACTCCTGACCTGCTTGCCTCGCGCCGTCATCTCCGCCGTAAAACTGCTCGGTCCACCGCCACAGTCCAGAATACGTCGATCCAGGTCCTGCGGCGTCAAAGCGAACATGCGGATGTATTCGCTTGCCAATCTGCCCCAGGGCACTGCCTCCGTCAACTGCAACGCCATCTCTTCTCTCTCCGTTCGTGGGAATGCCAAAAATATGCGGCCCAGTGTGTACTTACCTATCGAGGCGCCTGTCTATAGAAGTTGACCGATCGCCTGCCGGATTAGTTTCAAGGCTCGGCATGCGTGTTGTCCGGTCGAATAGTCCACACGAGGTGAGATCGTGATTCAGGCAGTGCTTTTCGATTTTGATGGGCTTATTCTCGATACGGAGTATCCGGAGTTTCTCGCCTGGAAGGAGACCTTCGATAGGCATGGCTGCCTGCTCGCACTGGAGACGTGGGTGGCGCATCTCGGCAAAGGAGCCGGAAATGCCTCCTTCTCTCCCTACGAGGAGTTGGAAACGCAACTGGGACGCGCGATTGAGAGAGATGTTGTCCGAATGGCGAAGCGGCAGCGTTTCTCGGAACTGATGAGGGAGCAGGCGCTCTTGCCCGGCATCGAGGCTCGATTGGAAGAGGCTCGACAGGG
>Ga0105239_10002457_pt1 | contig 23603 bp, 16 predicted proteins | sample KBSC44metaG_FD_92761 | JGI IMG/M metagenome (GOLD analysis project Ga0105239, IMG submission 92761) | Corn rhizosphere microbial communities from Kellogg Biological Station, Michigan, USA - KBS C4-4 metaG | ecosystem: Host-associated > Plants > Roots > Rhizosphere > Soil | place: Michigan, USA...
CGTGGAGAAATCAGCTGTTTTAGTTCGCCCTTGCCATCTACTACAGGCGCCCAATCCACAAGATTGGTTGAAGTGGCGGCAAATACGTGCAACTCGCCCCAGTACATCCAGTATTTCCCGTTAACCTTTGCGATAACTTGTTTGTCACCGTTCAATTTTGTTAAAATAGAAGCAGATTTATGGGGAATATTAAAAAACTTCCCGTTGTATGCTTTTCTAAAAATAGGGCCATGTTTTACCCAGGTAATCAGGTCTTTTGATGTAGCGACACCCAAACGCGGCACCTTCCGGTTCCATTGGGTATAGAACATCACATAAGTTCCGTTTTCTGTTACAGCAACCCGTGGATCTTCGCACCCGCCCGGCCATTCAAATTCTTTTTGACTGTCCTTCCCCGGAAATAATACTGGTTTGCTATTGCGTTTAAAAGTAAAGCCGTCAGCACTTTCGGAGTAACCTATGCGCGATGTGCGGGTGCCTATTTCAACGCCGGTTTTATCTTCAGATCTGTAGAGAACTACAATTTTACCGTTTCTAACTGCGGCCGCAGGGTTAAACGTATAATTGGCCTCCCATTTTACAAGTTTGTTCTGCATCGGGTCGAAAAACTTTGCGTTGGTGTCGGGCGAAATAATGGGATTAATGTTTTGGGGACGCACAAAACCGCCAAATGCCCATTTCGGAAGAACATTCTGGCCCTTTGTTTGGGCAAATGAAAAATTAAAAAACAACAGGCAGGCTAAAACTCCTGTCAGTTTAATAAAACTCTTGTTCATTAAAAATATTTTTTTAGGTACAGTTGGTTTCAGTTCGATCGGCTTGCAAAACCGGTTTTGTTAATTATTGACAATAGTAATCAATAAAACCGGTTTTGCAAATTTATTTTAAAACTTTTTGGAGCTATTAATAACCAATAACACATACGGTTTCCCGGTTAATGTTTTACCTTGTACAGTTTATAGCCAAACAAAAAGATAGCTGCGTAACAAACAATAGGCAGGTAATAAGCTTTGGCAACATCATGATTGGCCACCAGTCCCATCAACAATGGGAAAAAAGCGCCGCCAACAACACCCATCGATATAAATGACGATGCCTGTTGTGTATGGCCGCCAAGATTTTTTAAACCAAGACTAAAAATGGTTGGGAACATAATGCTGAAGAAAAAGTTGATCATCATCAGCGCGATATATGACGGCCATCCCCATCCCTGGGCTACTAACAGGCACATGGATATACTACCCAGTGCAAAAGTGGCAAGCAACTTATTAGGGGCGATAAACTTCATCAAATACGTCCCTGTAAAACGGCCCAACATCATCATAGCCATAAAAACACTCATAAACCTTCCCGCCGACAGGTCACTAAAGCCCATCACTTCGTGCCCGTAATTAATAAAAAATGCCCATGTGCCGGCTTGCGCAGCCACATTAAAAAACTGTGCCACAACCGCCCATACAAAATGTTTATGCTGGAATAATTTTTTTGAAGGCGCCACATCAATATTCACTGCTTCCGGATCAATTTCAGCTACAGCCACATGCGGGTCGTTTAATGCAGGCACCTTAAGAAATGAAAAAGCTATAATAAGCAGGGTAAGTACGCCCCCGATGCTTACATAAAGATATTTTACAGCAGTTAGGTCGGCCGACTTTCCCGCAGTTACACGCAGGAGAAACCATGAAGCTATAAAAGGGCCTGCGGTGGCTCCCAGCGCGTTAAATGATTGTGAAAAGTTAATCCGGCGATCGCTGGTCCGCTGGTCGCCAAGGGCAGCAGCAAACGGGTGGGCAACGGTTTCGAGCGTGGCCATTCCACAGCCGATTATTAATAAGGCGGGCAGAAAGAAAATAAAAGAACCGGTATTTGCTGCTGGAATAAACAGGAAAGTGCCCGTCGCAAATAAGCCCAACCCCAGCAATACGCCCGGCTTGTAGCCAAACTTTTTTAGAAAATAACCAGCGGGGATACTCATTACCGCGTACGCCCCAAAAATTGAAAACTGGACAAATCCCGACTGTAATTTCGAGATACTTAATGTTCCCTGGAAGTACTTATTGAGCACATCGCTCATGGAATGTAACAATCCCCACATCAAAAATAAGGAGGTTACAAAAATAAAGTTGACAACGAACTTCTTTTCAAGAAAGACTGCTTTTTGCATGATATATTAGGCTATAATCGGTTTACAGAATAAAAGGATGCAGACCCGCTTTTGTCTTCAAACATAGCTGCGGCCCCTATTAGCGGCGCATTTTCACCCAGCTGCGCTGATTTTATGACTAATGGACTTAGTCCTGCGGTTAATTGTGGCAGAAAAAATTCAGATGCTTTGGCAATATTGCCGCAAATAATCAAAACGGCGGGTTCGAGCTGTTGAACAGGCATTGACAGAAAATCAACCATATTTAACGCAAATTCCCGGAATATGTCCCGGGCAACGGCGCTATCGGTCGCTAATTCAGCAAACTGCTTTACGCCGCCGGTTAATTCCATACCGGTCAACTCATGATAGCGTTTTAAAAACCAGCGGGTGGAGAGGTGGTCGTCTGCAATGGAATCTTTAAATGGCTCACTGCCCAAATTGATATCTTTTGTGATGCCGTTTTTGCAAAAGGCTGAACCGAAGCCGGTGCCTAGTGTCACCCCCATTATACATTGGAATCCCTTTCCGGCACCGGCCAGTATCTCACCGGCGATGGTTGATTCAGCATCGTTCCTGAACCTAACTAATTGTGAATCAATATTTAATACATCAGCAAAAAACTGCCTGATATTCATCCCGTATAATGCTTCGTATTTTTTTAACCCCGTTATGTACGATATCCCATTTTGATAATCAAACGGGCCGGGCATCGCAATGCTTAACCCTGAAATGGGTATCGCGGAATTCTTATCCAACACTTGTTGTAAAGCGCCCTTCCATGCATTTAATATTTCAGTTGCAGAACCGTTGCTGTTTACTTCAACCCTGGTAGTAGCATCGTCATGAATGGTATAGGTTTTCAAATCGCAAATACTCATCGTAATATGCGACCCGCCTATATCGGCTGTCAGAATATGTCCGGATAATAAGTTATTATTTTGCATCTATTCTATTGTGTCTTTCATTCAGTTAAAAACCGGTTTTACTATTTTCGCTGGTCTTGAACATCAACCCTCATTTTCTTACCTTTTTATTTTTCAAACGCATACCATATAAACATTAAAAAAGCATCGCTTAGGTCAGCGATCAGTCATCCATATATTTCGCAAATACGCGCCTGTTGGTCAAAAAACGGGGTTCAGCATTGTTTTAAGCTGAATAATTGGTTTTACATTAACGGATTCAACTGCACTCGTACAGGGTGTTATTGAACTAATTAATATTTTGGTTTGCAATAGTAATTAATAAAACCGGTTTTGCAAATAGAAATCACTATTTTTGAAAAAGAATCAATTCCGGACGTTAGTGTCGTTAAATAAATGGATATTATTTTGCTTAATTGGGAGGTAGATACCTGGCAATAACTTTTAATATGGCAACCAATTACAGTAAAGGCAAATATTATGTAACTATTTAAATACATTTAGCTTTATTTTCACTAACAAACTATACTTAAGCAGGCAGTAACAACCATCTTTAAATGAGTAAGAAACTATCCATCAACGATATAGCCAACGAACTTGGTGTGGCAAAATCAACCGTGTCGTTTATATTAAACGGGAAAGCCAAGGAGAAAAGAATAAGCGACGAGCTGACGGAAAGGGTTTTGAAATTTGTTAAAGAAAAGGGCTATCAGCCAAACCAGCTTGCAAAAAGCTTAAGTACCGGCAAAACAAAAATGATTTGTTTAATGGTTGAAAAGATATCTGACTACTTCTTTTCGCACATAGCGTTTCATTTAGAAGCCCTTGCTTACAAAAACGGGTATAAGATAATTTACTGCAGTACCGAAAATAACCCCGAAAAAACAAGGCAATTAATCAATTTATTGCGGGCAAGGTATGTTGATGGCTACATCATTACCCCCCCGGCTGGTATTGAACCGGAAATTAAGGGCCTGATAAATGATAATGTACCGGTGGTGTTATTTGACCGTTATTTGCCGGAGGTGCCTACCGACTATGTGGGACTTGACAATTATAAAGGGACCTACGATGCAATTGAATATTTAGTGAATACCGGCGCAAAAAAAATAGCACTGGTTACTTTGGTGTCCGGCCAAACCCAGATGGTTGAAAGGCACTCGGGTTACGTAGCTGCGTTAAAAAAGCATCAACTCAAACCCGTACTGTTAAAAGTTTCGTTTGAAAATGATACTGAGACCACCGTTAAACAATGTATTCAATTTATAAGCGATAACCCCGGGATAGACGCTATTGTGTTTGCCACCAACTACCTTGCATTGAGTGGCATAAAGGCGCTGAATGAGCTAAAGCTGCGCGTGCCCGAAGATATTTCAGTTATAGCATTTGATGATCATGATGTTTTTAACATTTACAATCCCTCTATCAGCGCAATTGCCCAACCGCTGGATGAAATGGCAAAGCAGCTATTTAAAATGCTGCTTGACAAGCTTGAAAACAGGGTGCGTCTTAAAGATTTAAGTAAAGTGATTATACAGCCCGAATTAATACTAAGAGGATCAACCAAGCCTATATAGTTCAAGTTCCGTTATTATTTTTACAAGCGGGAACCGGCTGAGAGCGCTTTTCCGGTTTTGCAAATTGAAAATTCTTATAACTTTATTCCGGATTATAAATTAAGGTTGACGTTAAAAACCAAACGTTAACATTCAAATTATTTTTGTGAAAAACGGCGGTTTAACTCCCAGCGAAAAAACACCTGGCCCGGATGTCCAGAATTATCATTTTCTGTCGCGTAAATACGGCATGGAGTTGCTTGTTGATATCGGCCGCTTCGAGTCGCTACCCAATTTGATATTAGACGACACCCCTCATCAATTAAGCTTTTACGAAATAGCTTTTATTGCAAAAGGACAAGGCTATTGCATGCTTGATGAAAATAAAATAACCATCGAGCCGGGCGTAGTTATGTTTACTTCGCCAGGCCAGGTTCGCCGCTGGAATACCACCGAAGCATTAAACGGGTATGTGCTTTTTTTCGAGAAGGATTTTCTTAACCTGTTTTTTACGGATGACCTGTTTCTCTATCGTTTTCACTACTTCCATCAATATTCCCGCCCGGCCAGCATGAAGATGCCGGAAGAAGGGTTCCTCGAGGCCCTCAAGCTCGTTCAAAACGTGGAAGAAGAATTTACTCACCTCCAGAATGATAGCGGGCATTTGGTGAGGGCCATACTATATCAACTGCTGATCGTACTGAATCGCAGCTATGCAAATAGTTACCACCTGCAAAGTGACACCTCTATCCACCCCACCTTTTTCCGTTTCCGCTCATTACTCGAAAAAGAGTTTATGAGTCATCACCGCGTTGCGGGATACGCCCAAAAGCTAAAAGTGAGCGCTGCACATCTTAATAAGATCTGCCGGCAATACAGCGGACTTTCGGCCCAGCAAATGGTACATCACAAGCTCATTTCCGAAATAAAAAAACAACTTCGCAACAACAGGTCGGTTAAGCAAATCGCTTATGAGTTTGATTTTTCCGACCCTTCCAATTTCAACCGTTTTTTTAAAAAACTCACCGGCACCACTGCGCAACAATATCGTGACAGCCTTTGAATGACCATTTTATTCGCAAAACGACCATTTTCTGAAGATTGCGGCTGGTTAGTTTTGGCAAAAAATTATAACAATGGTCAAAAAAATATTTTTCCTTCTTGCTATGACTATCTCATGTGTAATAGCATCGGCAGAAGAACTGCATGTAAATGTAAAAACCGGTAATGACGCAAACCCCGGCAGCCAATTACAACCTTTAAGAACACTGGCAGAAGCAGCCCGGCGGATAAATTCGAGTTATAAAAAGGAGGCCGCTACAGTTTTTGTTGCCGAAGGCACCTACGCTTTAAATGAAACTGTACTTTTTACCAACAATAAATTCACTGCGGATAACCGGCTGATAATAAGGGCCGAGGTAATGCCCGATGACGCAGGCTGGACCCCACAGCGGATGCCTATTATTGCAATGACAATGACAGGGATAGGTGTGGCCGGCGATGGCGACGAGGAGCGGGGTTTGCAAATAGAGGTTAACCACGCAACCATTGAAGGACTAAGATTTACCGGAAGCCCGGTTTACTATTACGTTGATGGTAAACAGGCCCGCCGCCCCTACCCAATATGGCGCGATGGCAAAAACTTAGATGACCTGCTGGTTACGCAATGCCTGTTTGCAGGCAATGTTGATGTGATGCCTATACGTGTTGCGGTAATTGCCAATGGGCACGGCCTTGTCCTGGATCATTGCGTTTTTTTTAACTGCGAAAACGCCGTTGTGTTTTGGGATGCTGAAGGCGGCACAAGTTATCATAATGCTATGCGTTATTGCCTGGTGTATAACGGCAACTACAGTGGCGTTTGGACGACCGGAAATACTGCTGACGACTTTGAGTTTCACCATAATATTATAGCCAACGGCCGTACAGCATGGATAAGTGATAAAAGCAGCCACCACTATCAGGCCCACGACTGCATTTTTGCCGGCAATACCGTTGTAACAAAATATGGCAACGACACAGGGCTTAACGCAGCGGTAACCGGTAGCGGTTTCCTGAAAACCACCAACGTGCAGCTAACCGGCACTATAGAAGTAGAAAAAGACCAGGCCAAAAACAACTACCTGCAATTAAAGGAAGGCTCCTTTGGTTCGGAACTAAAGGCCGGCCTGTTTAAGAAATAAGCAAGTGATTATACTGGTTACCTCCGAACCATGTACAAGCAAGCCGGGCAAAAGCGCCCGGCTTGTTTGTTTGTTACACTTTTCAACCATATCCCGTTGATGTAGTTTGCAAAAACTATCATTTTAACTACAGATGCCCCGTTAACTTTTGAATTCGGCTATTTTTAGCCATCAAAATACATCAACAATATGGAAACCAACATCCTCAAGTTTCTAAACAGCGTTAACCCTTTATCCGAAAAAGACTGTGAAGATGTTTTAAGTATCCTGAAAACAAAAGAGCTAAACAAAGGCGACCATTGGCTGGAGGAGGGCAGGGTAAATTATAACGTAGCTTTTGTAGAAGATGGCTATTTACGTAAGTACTATTTGAAGGACGGAGATGAAATTACAGATGCATTTTATTTTGAGAATGATCTTTGCGTTGATCTTCCATCAATACTAGGCAAAACTGCCCCCCTTTCAAACGCGGTCGCCATGCGCGCTACGTTGCTTACCACATTTTCATATGCAGAATTTAACAAGCTTTGCGAAAAATCAATGGCGCTCGAGCACCTGAACCGGATGCTGGTTGAATTTACCCTGCTACGCTTTTATAACAGGACGACATCATTTATTTTAAAAACGCCAAAGGAACGTTATGACGACCTGGTAAAAACAAAGTCGCCGATACTTCAGAAAGCGACCCAGTATCATATTTCATCCTATCTTGGGATAGGGCCTCAACATCTCAGCAGGTTACGGGCTGAAAAATAAATTTGTTCGCAAATGCGAACGGCCGTCGGTTTTCCAATTCCGTCTTTTGTTAAAAAAAAGACGGAAATGAACTCATTAAACAAAATTACAATCAACGGCACCGATCAATGGGTGCTGGTAAAAGGTGAAAAGGCCGATGCGCCATTAATCATTCACGTACAGGCCGGCCCGGGACTACCTATGATTCCCGAAGCTAAGACCATGGAAAAGTTGCTCCACCTGGAGCAGGATTACCTGGTAGCCTACTGGGACCAACGAGGCTGCGGGAAGTCGTTCAATAAAGAAATCGATCCAAAAACGATCAATTTTCAGCAAATGACCGACGATATTATCAGCCTGACTAAGCATTTATTGAAACAATACAACAAGGAAACAGCGATTATGCTCGGCTATTCTATGGGAGCCACCACGTTGTTAATGGCCGCCCTGCAGGAAAGCAGGCTATTCAGTCATTTATTTTTAGTGGGGGTTGATATTGACCTCCCAAAAGCAAATGATTATACATCGCAATTTTTAGAAACTAAGGCTAAAGAAAGCGGCAATACCAAATGGATAAAACAGGCCCATGATTTAAGCCTGGCGCCTATTATAGAAACAAAGGCTTTTCAAAAAAGGGCAAAACTACTCACCGACCTTGGGGGTATGAATACAAAAGTAAATTATAATAAGTTAATGCTCTCCAGTGTAAAAAACATGGCCTGCAGCCGGGAGTACAGTCTTTCTGATATCCCTAAAACTATTGGAGGTATGGAATTTTCTCAAAACGCAATCCTGCCTGAATTCAACGAACTTAACCTGTTTAATAAAATTGGGAAAGTTAATGTCCCGGTTCATTTTATCCAGGGGAAAAAAAGACGCTGTTGCGCCCTTTCAAATAGCGGTGGATTACTTCAATTATTTGCAGGCACCTGCTAAATCCTTTACGAGTTTTGAGGAATCTGCTCATTTGCCCCATTATGAGGAGCCGGGTAAATTTGCTAGGATAATAAAAGAAAAATTAAGCTATATCTAACCCATTAAATTCGTTTTAGCTTCAAATAGCACTAAGGGTCGCATTTTCGATTTGCTTGATATAATTATGAAACCTATCCTCAGCTTCAAAATATCTTTCCAACAGCGTTAATTGATTTTGCGTCCTTACCAGGTTGTGTCCTTCGTACTGGGTATGGTAATAAATATCGCCATTCAAAAAATCGGCTAAAAAACGGATGGCTTGCATATAGATCATGAATTTGCCCGAGTAAATGAACAGGTCTTTTTCCGCTGCAGTTAAAGTCCCTCCCATTTCTGCCATGTACCCTTTGTATACAGCAATAAAGTAATCGTCGTTTATCTTCACTTTGCTCAAATCCCGCTCCTCTTCATTTGCAGGTGAAAGATAGGTACGCATCATATCGCCAACATCGCTAATAAAATAGCCGGGCATTACGGTGTCAAGATCAATTACGCAAAGGCCGCAATTGTTATCGTCAAACAGTATGTTATTAATTTTTGTATCGTGATGAATAACCCGCTTAGGTATCTTTTTCCCATCCACCAATTGCTTATACACGCCGGCAATATCAATATTAGCCTCAATCTGCAAAATTTCGGCAGCCGCACTCTTCAGTCTTTCTTCACCGGCATTTGCCAATGCCGTTTTAAATTGTTCAACCCGTAGTGTCAGGTTATGGAAATCGGTCAGCGTATATTTTAATTTCTCCGGGTCAAAATCCTTCAGCAGCCTGGTGAATTTTCCAAATTGCCTGGCTGCCTCGTACGCTTGCTTATCCTCCTCAATAAAATCAACCGTATGCGAATTTTTAATAAATGGCGATAGCCGGTAATAGTTTTTCCCATCTTCGGCTAAATACATACCATTTACTGTTGGCAACGGGGCCGCAAAAAGATATTCGGGGGCTGTTTGCTTCAGGTAGTTTTCTAAACTCACCAAATTGTTGGCAATATCCTGCGGCGTCTTAAATACATTTTTGTTAATCCGTTGCAAAATGTATTGGTGGCCATTGCCCGAAACCTTCCAGGTATAATTAATTAAACCGGAACCAAAAGGTGTTGTATTGTAATTAGCGGGTGTTAAGCCGAAAGCGTTTAGGATATTATCCATCATAAGTGGTTACAAAAACTCAAATTTAGTCAATAGCTAATTTATAATGGTGCGCAAACGTTTGCCCGTTTTTTATTTGCTTTTAAATCCGGTCATACTGTTGTTTTCAACCAACTGCGATTCGATGATAATTTTATAATATGCGGTCTGCTCAGTAACCCCCTGGTGCTTTTGTGCGAGCAGGTCAAGTAATATATCGGCTGCCTTTTGGCCCTGCAGGTATGGGAATTGCTCGACGGAAGCCGCAGGGATACTTTCCATATAATTAATAAGCGGCAAATTAGCGTAACTCACAAATTCGAGGTCCTGGTTTATTTTTAATTTCAAATTCGTTGCGTGCTTTATAGCAAAAAGCGCCACATAGTCGTTAAACGTTACAATTGCAGTGGGTTTTCTCTTACTGGCCAGTAGTTCATCCAGCGCAGCCTGCGTGCTGGCCTCTGTCAGGTCGCACGATACGATCAGTGACGGGTCGAACTTCAGGCGGTTCTTTATCATAGCTTTAATATAGCCTTCCTTTCTTTCCCCGCTCGCAAACATGGTAGCCGGACCGTTTATCATCCCGATGGAACGGTGCCCCTTTTTTAACAGGTAACTTACAGCGTCAATTGTGCCTATCTCCATATTGCATGCCACATAATGAATGTTTTGCATTGCAGGGATACGGTCAAAAAATACAATAGGGATATCGTATTGCCGAAGGTTTTCGAAATGTTGATACGATGATGTGCTTTTGCTAACTGAAACCAGCAGCCCGTCGACCCTATGATTTTTCATTTTTTCCACCAGTTGTTTTTCTTTTTGCTCATCGTCATGCGACTGGGCCAGCAAAACGGTATAGTTTCGTTTATAGGCACAATCCTCTATAGCGCTAATAGCCGATGAAAAAAACGCTTCAGAAAGATCAGGTAATATTACACCAATGGTTAGGGTACGGCCCTGTTGCAAAAAAATCGCTGTTTGATTTGGTTCGTAATTCAGCTCATTGGCCAGTTTTTTTACCTTTTGGCGCGTAGTTAGCCCAATGCTCGGATGATCGTGCAGCGCCCTGGAAACCGTTGATATGGATATTTTTAATAACTGGGCAATTTCCTTTATTGTAGCTGGCTTTGATCGCATTGACTGAAGGGTTTAATAATTACCGGAAATAAATATAAAATTACCGTTTTTTAATAACGACGGTAAATAAACGACATTTTTTTCAAACGTTTGCGCCAGTTAGTTTCTGTAAACCAATTAGCAGGCAAAAAAAATTAATCAAACGTTTGCGTGATATAAAGTAAATTTCACCCGCTGATAATGCTTAATTTCAAAAATTAAATAGCGCTGCCAACCATAATCAACTAACTGATAATATTAAATATGAATACTGTAAAACCCGCTCAGGAACGGTGGGGAGTTATAAATGGCCAGGATATTTACCTGTATCGTTTGCAAAATTCAAACGGCATTAAGGTTGATATTACCAATTTCGGCGCAACCATAACCGCAATTTCCACGCCCGACAGGAAAGGCAATTTCGCCGACATTGCTTTTGGATTTGATGATTTAGATGGCTACGTGAATGACAGTCATTATGTTGGCGCTATTGTAGGCCGTTATGCAAACCGTATAAACGGTGGCCTGGTTGAGCTTGATGGAAAGTTTCATCAGCTAACTGTTAAACCTGGCGGGTACCATCACCACGGCGGCGCAGTGGGGTTCAATAAAAAGGTATGGCGATCAACCCCGATTATAAATGATGGTTGCCCGGCTATTGAAATGGAATACCTGAGCCCTGATGGCGAAGAAGGCTTCCCCGGCAATTTATTGGTGAAAGTAACCTATACTTTAAATAACGAAAACCAGCTTATAGTTGATTTTTCGGCGAAAACCGATAGTACAACCCTGCTTAATTTAACGCAGCATACTTATTTTAACATGGCAGGGCACGCGAGTGGAAGTATACTTGGGCACGAGTTGATGATGCCCCTGGATAATTATTTACCTGTAAATAAAAACCAGGTGCCTCACGGTGAGATATCGCCTGTTGACGGCACCCCTTTTGATTTTAAAAGTCCCAAAACCATTGGTAAGGATATTGACACCGACGATGAACAGTTAAATTTAAGCGACGGATACGACCATAGTTGGGTAATTAAAACAAAAAACTCAGGCGAGCTCAAGCTGGCGGCTCAGGTAACAGAACCAGTAAACGGCCGTGTACTAACGGTTTATACAACAGAACCGGCAGTTCACCTATATCCGGGCAATGCATTGGATGGCGCAGTTGGTAAAGGCGGTGCGGTATATACCCGCAGAAGCGGCTTTTGCCTCGAAACACAGCAATACCCCGATTCGCCTAATCAACCTCATTTTCCAAACACTGTTTTAAGGGAAGGTGAAGTATTTAAAAGCAAAACCATTTTCGAATTTGGCATAGCCAGCAATTAAAAAATAACTAAAACTAAAAACTTAACATATGGAAAGAAGAGAGTTTATAAGAGCGGGTGCAATAGCCGCCGCAGGATTTACAATTTTACCATCAGGCAGCCTTTTTGCAAATTCAGCCAGCGGCAAAGTGCGGTTAGGCTACATAGGTGTGGGAGCACGCGGTATGAGCCATATAGCAGAAGGCTTATTACGCGATGATGTTGAAATTGTAGCTATTTGCGATATCCAGGAGCGTTCGTTAAAAAGATGCCGTGAGTATATCGCAAAAAAAGGCAAACCAGCTGCCGTTGAGTATACAGGCGGACTTGACGCTTATAAAAAGTTGCTCGACCGGAAAGACATTGATGCCGTAATTATTGCCACACCATGGCAGTTTCATCACCCGCAATCTGTCGATGCTATGAAAGCCGGTAAATATGTTGGCTGCGAAGTAATAGCCGGCTTAACCGTTGAAGAGCACTGGGACATTGTACACACCTCAGAAAAAACAGGCATCCCTTACATGACGCTGGAGAACGTGTGCTACCGCCGCGATGTGATGGCGGCTTTAAACATGTCGAGACAGGGTTTGTTTGGTGAACTTGTACACGTTGAGGGCGGTTATCAGCATAACTTACGCAACGTTCTTTTTAATGGCCCCGATGGTGTTACTTTCGGTCCGGACGCCACCAGTGAAGCTCAGTGGCGCACCCAGTTTAATATCGACCTCGACGGCGACCTTTACCCAACCCACGGAGCCGGGCCATGCATGCATTATATTGATATTAACGCCGGTAACCGGTTTACCAGCCTGTCATCATTCAGCTCAAAAGCAAGAGGATTGGCTGCATATGTGGAAGAAAAAGCGCCGGGAAATAAAAATGCAAAAATCAAATACAAAGAAGGCGATGTAGTGCAAACCATGATCAACTGCGCCAATGGCGAAACTGTATTGCTGACGCATGACACCCATTTACCCCGCCCCTATTCATTAGGTTTCAGGGTACAGGGAACAAAAGGCTTGTGGATGGATGTAAATCAAAGTATCTATATCGACCATAAATCGAAAGAGGACGACAGCTGGGATCCTGCACAGCAATGGTTTGAGAAATACGACCACCCGCTGTGGAAAAAGTATGAAACGTTTGCCGCAGGCGCAGGTCATGGCGGCATGGATTGGTTTGTTTTTAACGCCTTTGTTGAATCGGTGAAACAAAAGAAACAAACGCCTATTGATGTTTATGATTCCGTGACCATGAGCGTGATAGCGCCGCTATCAACAAAATCAATAAAAGAAGGAAACGCCGTACAGGAATTTCCTGATTTTACAAAAGGTAAATGGAAGGATCGCAAAAACACATTCGCGCTTGATGACAGCGGTTTTTAACAGGCTACAGTAAAGACTTGAGTTCAGTTGATTGATAGTTACCTTGCGTAACACAACCCGGAGGGGGAGCCCTCCGGGATTTTTTTTGCTTTTTATTTTCTTAAAAAACACAGGCCCACGCCCAAATTCACCAGGATTTTTCATGGTGAATTTCTTTTTCCAGTACACCATACCTATTGACAACTATCCCGATTACACTCGCAATATCAATTTAATTTAAAAGCAAACGTTTGCGTTAAGTTTACCTTGACATCATTTAAATTTCATTAGAATTTATTTAATTTAATGCATTAATATATTCATTATAAGCATATTATAATTAAAACACTTCCATTTTAGATTAAACACAGGCAAACGTTTGCGTTAAGTTAAACATCATAAAAGTTAGGCATTGGTTAAATACATTTCTACCTTGAGTTCGGGTAAGCAATAGCTTATTTGTGTTATCTATCTCATTTACTTAACCAAATACATACACTATGAACAAATTTTACAGAAGACAAGTGGTCTTGACTACCTTGTTGTTGATGTTCTCCATAATGGCCATAGCCCAGGTAAGGGTTACGGGCGTTGTCAAGGACACCGACGGGCAACCCATGCCCGCAGTTACAGTTGCCATAAAAGGCACAACCAATGCCGTAAGTACTTCGGTCGACGGTAAATTTAGTATCAGCGCGCCCGCCGACGGCGTTCTGACGTTTTCGTTTATCGGCTACAACACAAAAGAGGTTAACGTCGATGGCAAAACCAGTATCGACGTCGTACTATCTTCATCCATGAAACAATTGAACGAAGTTGTGGTAGTGGGCTACACCTCAAAACAGGTGTCGCAACTATCAAGTTCGGTATCGGTAATCAACGGCGATAGACTGCGCGACGTAACCTCGAACGATGTTGTAAGCTTACTGCAGGGCAAAGCACCGGGTGTTGTAGTTTCTTCTGCTTCAGGCGACCCTACATCTGTATCCAGTATCCTTATCCGCGGCGCAGCCAGTATCAGTGCCAGCACAAGTCCGCTATTTGTGGTCGATGGCAACATAGGTGGCACTTACAATGCATCGGATGTCGAATCGGTAACAGTGTTAAAAGATGCTGCCGCAACAGGCTTGTATGGCTCGCGGGCGGCTAATGGCGTAATTATTATTACCACCAAATCGGGCAAAGCGGGCGTTACAAAAATTGACGTAAGCTCAACCGTTGGCTTTAACACAAAAACCACCGGTAATTTTCATTTGATGGACTCGCAACAGTTGTACGATTACCAAAAAACATTTTATAATCCCGACCCATCGGTATTAAAAAACAACACCAATTGGTTTAACCTGGCTTTCAGACGAGCCTTAACACAAAACCATACCATTGCTGTTTCGGGCGGCTCCGATAAAACGCAATATTATATCTCAGGTAATTACTATAACGAGCAGGGAACTTTAATTGACAACAATAACCGGAATTACAACTTTCGCACAAACGTTATCACCAAATTAAACAGCAAATTAAAACTGAGCGTTTTGCTAAATACCATTTACACCCAGCAAACATATCCAACTGATAATCTGCTGTACGATGCCTATTTAAACCTGCCTTTCGACCCGGCTTTTAACCCGGATGGTACGCCAACTGATGGCCGTACCTACCCCGGTTGGCTTGGCCGAGATAACGAGAACCCATTACAGGGGCTGCAATACAATTTTTCGAATAGCAGGAGCCTGAGTACAAACGGCGATTTGAATTTGGATTATACCATTACCAAACACCTGAGCTTTGCCACCTACAACAGGATAACCCTGTACAACGACAAATATGTAACCTATTATGATGCACGTACAAAGTCGGGCGGGGCAAATTCCGGCGAACTGTACAACACGAACGACTACAGCAGCAGGATACTAACATCGAACAGGCTAAAGTATGACAACAGCTTTGGTAACCATAACCTTACTTTATTGGCCGTAGGCGAAGGTGAAAAAAACCACTATGATGTTAACAGGTTAAACGGAAAGGGATTACCTCCTGGCCGTACAGCTATGTCAACCGCTACCGACATTATCAGCAACCCAAGCGGTGGAACCGACGAGTATAATTTCAGCAAATACCTTGGCCAGGTCGACTATAACTATGCCGGCAAATACTTCTTCGTCGGCTCGTATGTTCATGAATATTCGTCGCGTTTCGGAAGCAACAATCCCAGCGGCAACTTCTTCCAGGCAGGCGCTTCGTGGATATTAACCAAAGAGGACTTTATGGCCAATATTAAGCCGATAACCTTTTTAAAGCTGCGCGCTAGCTACGGCACTACCGGTAATGCCGAAATAGGTAACTACGCCGCATTAGGTTTGTATACTATTGATCAATCCGCAAGCTACGGCGGTGTACCTGGTGCCTATCCATCGCAAAAAGCCAACCCCGATCTTACCTGGGAAAAGATCAAGACAGCCAACATCGGCCTCGATTTCGGCTTGTTTAACCGGATTGATGTGAATTTGGATGTTTATCAGAAAACATCCAGCGCGCTGTTATTTCAAAAACCCCTGCCTGCAACCTCCGGTTATTCGTACGTGTTTGAAAACGTAGGCTCAATTAGGAACCGCGGAGTAGAAATTAACATCACATCAAAAAACCTTGTAGGCGCCTTTAAATGGGAAACCAACTTTAACATCGCGCTTAACCGCAACAAGGTAATATCGCTCGAAGCGGGCGAAAGTGTAGTGTCGCCCGGTGCAGCTCATCCAATAGCAGTAGGTCACGACATGAACGACTGGTATTTACCGATATGGGCAGGGGTTAACCCCGCAAACGGCGACCCGCAATGGGAAAAACTGGTTACCGATGCCAGCGGCAAAACTACTACCGTGTTAACAAACTCATATACCGAAGCTGCTGCGTCAAAACAATATACCGGAACCTCTGCTTCGCCAAAGTTTACCGGTGGCATAACTAATACATTCAGCTACAACCGCTTTTCGTTAAGCACCTTCTTCAACTTTGTTTGTGGCAACAAAGTGTATAACGACAGCCGTTTTTATTTTGATAACGATGGGCTGTATGAAAGTTACAACGCCATGGTGCCCGCAAGCGGTTGGACCCGCTGGCAAAAACCCGGCGACATAGCAACAGAACCAAAAGCCGTTTTAGGTGGCAACCACGACTCAAATTCTCAGTCATCGCGTTATCTCGAAAACGGAAGTTACCTGCGCCTGCGCAACGTTACGCTGGGTTACCAACTGCCGCAAAACTTTTTGGATGGCATAAAAGTTAGGAGCGCCCGGATATTTATAAGTGGTGACAACCTGGTAACATTTACCAAATTTTCGGGAGTTGATCCAGAGGTTGACCTGAGTTCGGGCACATCGAGCTTTAAATACCCTATCAGCAGGAAGTTATTGTTCGGTATAAATGTTGGATTTTAATTTAAGAGCGATGAAAACTATAAAAAGTATACTATTGATATTTACAATCTGCATTACAACAACCCTGTTTGATGCTTGTAAAAAGGTGGAGCCTTCTACCGCAATTGACGAAAAAGAGGCTTTATCAAACGAGGCGGATATTTCGACTGCCACCATTGGGACCTATGCCGTGTTGCGCAATCCTGAATACGTGCGAAGCGGTCATTTTTTGATGGAGTATCCCGGCGATAATATTGCGCAGGGGCAGCCATCGTCCGACGACCTTTCAAGGTGCTACAGGTACACCCAGATAGCTACAGGCGCGCACGCTACAGCTTTCTGGTCGCAGGCGTACCACCTCATTGTTGGCGCCAATAAGATAATCGCAGCCATACCGGACAATGCTTCGGCTGATCTCAAGCAATTAAAAGGCGAAAACATTTATTTGCGTACTATGGTTGAATTCAACCTCGTACGTATTTTTGGCCGGCCATACCCTCAAGGTAACGGCAACAATCCCGGCGTACCGCTTTTGAATGAAAACAGCACCGATACAGCCCCTGCCAGAAGCACCGTAAAACAGGTTTACGATTCAGTTATTGCCGACCTTTTAAAAGCAGCTGATTTAATGACCGTTGCCAAAAGCAATATTTACGCATCAAAAGAGGTAGCTTATGCACTACTGTCGCGTGTTTATTTGTATATGAACGACAATGCGAATGCCATTAAATATGCCGACCTGGTAATAAATTCCGGCCGCTATACTTTATTGCAGGGCGGCGCTTATTCGGGCTATTTTAGTGGTGTGCCGGAAGATAATACTGAAACAATTTTTTGCATCAGGTACACAAAAACCCAGGACGAAGGTTTCAGCGCCATCGGTTCCATGTATTACAGCGGCCTCGGCCCTGATGGTACAGCCCCGATAACTACCCCCGGCGGGCAAGGCAATACCGGCTGGGGCGAAATTTATGCATCAAAAACATATGTTGAAGATCTGGATAAATACCCTTCCGATTTGCGTCATAGCTTCATAGCCCCCTATACCATTGATGGTGTTTTGCAGATGAATAAAAAACTCACACCCAATACCCCGATGTACTACATTACCAAGTACAGTTTCCAGGAAGGTATTGTAACGCTAAGTTCACCGGTTTACCTGCGCCTTGCAGAAATGTATTTGAACAAAGCCGAGGCTAATGCAAAATTAGGGAATGCCCAGTTAGCGCTTAACGATGTAAACGTTATCCGCACCCGCGCCGGGATACCCATGCTTACACTTGCCGATATTGCTGGCGGCAATGTGCTGGGCGCTGTGCTTGAGGAACGCCGGTTAGAATTTGCATTTGAAGGGCAGCGGGCCTATGACTTGTTCAGGAACAATTTGCCGCTGGTACGAAATTACCCGGGTACGCATTCGCTGAACAACACACCCAATACCAACACGTTGCAAACTATTTTGCCTACTGATCCAAGGGTTGTTTTCTACATTCCACAAGTGGAAATAGATAATAACCCAAAACTTACTCAAAACCCATAATAACTACAATAAAAAAGTCCGTCTCATAGCAGCTATGGGGCGGCTTTTTATGTGAAGATTTGACAGTGTAATTCCTTTTTTTTCCTATGGAGATAGTGGCTAAAATACACTAAGTCATTTTATACCCCCTGCAACTCTTCTTCACAACAGCCTTTCGCCACGAACAAACGTTTGCGTGACATTTATTCCTTAGTCAGCTATCGATCTCCGGCTAGCTAACTACAAATGCCCAACGATATACTCATTTATCCCCATTTACAGCGCAAAAACGCAACTTTAATAATAACTGTCAAACAAACGTTTGCGCTTAGTTAGCGGGGCCATTTATTAGGCATTCACTTCACACGTTCCTACCTTGACATCGAATTAGCCCCCAGCTAGTTTATGTTTCCAACAATTTTACAAACCAAATTAATTACACTATGAACAAATTTTACAAGAGACAAGCTTTTTTAACCGGCTTGTTGTTAATGTTCTCAATAATGGCTTTTGCCCAGGTAAGGGTTACAGGCATTGTTAAGGACACCGAAGGGCAAACGTTGCCTGGGGTTACTGTTACCGTAACCGGCACAACAAATGCGGTAAGCACCACAGTCGACGGCAAGTTCTCCATCGACGCGCCAGCAAATGGCACCTTAAAGTTCTCATTTATTGGCTATGAAACTAAAAATGTGACTATTGATGGTAAAACCAACCTCGACGTTGTTTTATCAGCATCGTCAAAAACGTTAAACGAAGTTGTTGTTGTAGGCTACGGCACACAGAAAAAAGTAAATCTTACCGGTTCAGTGTCTGTAGTCAACGCGGCGCAATTAGAAAACAGGCCGGTTACGGGCGTTACCAATGCCTTACAGGGCACTGTGCCGGGCGTTACCATTACTTCCAATAATGGTCAGCCAGGTTTTGATGCCGGTAGCATCAATATAAGGGGGCAATCATTAAACAGTACCGCCGTGCTGATAGTAATTGACGGTGTTATCTCAAGCACGGGAGATATGAACGCCATAAATGCAGATGATATTGATAATATCTCTGTGTTAAAGGATGCAGCATCAGCATCAATTTACGGAAACCGGGCTGCGGGTGGCGTTATTGTAATTACCACCAAAAAAGGCAAGAAAAACACAGCGCAAATAACTTACAGTAATTATTTTGGCAAGAATAAGGCCGTGGCGTTGCCTGATTATCTGCCATCATGGCAAGCAGCGACAATGTATGACGAAGCGAGGATCAATGAAGGAAAGACCGCTGTTTACACTGATGCCCAGATCCAAAAGTTTAAAGATGGCTCAGACCCTTTCAACTACCCAAACACAGATTGGTTAAAGCTATTTTATAGCGGAAACGGCTTTCAACAAAATCATTATGTAGGGGTAAACGGCGGCGGCGATAAAACAACTTATGCTATCTCCATAGGCTATTTTGATGAGAATGGTATTACACCAAAGACCAATACACAGCGGTATACCGCACGGATGAACCTTAACACCCAGGTGAAAGATAATTTGTCTGTTTTTGGTTATCTTGCTTATACTTACCAGCCACTTACCGAGCCACAAAGCTCACTATCTGCCGACCAGGGTTTTGGCCAGGTTATCCGCCAGTTTAACCGTATTTCCCCCATAATACCTGCCTATTATCAGAATGGTCAATATGGACACATTGCGGATGGCAGCCCTTTAGCATGGCTTAATTCACCATCATTTGATGATCACAAAGCCTACAATTTCCAGGGCAGTTTTGGTGCCGATTGGGAAATATTTAAAGGCTTGCATTTTAAACCATCGTTAAATTACAAGCTCAATTCGAACCAGAACGACAATTTTGTATCGGCTATACAGTATTATAATCCCGATGGCTCAGTTAGCGGTCAGCCCAATATTAGTAACGCGACTGATAGCTATAGCAGGCATACCTATGTTGCCCCACAGGCACTGTTAGAATACAGCACCAAAATAGGCGACCATGCCATTAAAGCTTTAGCAGGTGCTTCGCAGGAATACCACGGCTACTATAACCTCTCGGGTTATAGACAAGGTTTTTTAAATAACTCTTTGAGTAATCTTAATGCAGCGCCTACTACCGGCCAAACAACATCAAACAATACCTACGATGTTGCACAGCGGTCGCTTTTTGGCAGGGTTAACTACGACTATAAAGGCAAGTACCTTCTAGAAGGTGATATTCGTTACGATGGATCATCACGTTTTGCACCGGCCAATCGTTGGGGAGTGTTTCCTGGTGCATCAGCCGGATGGCGTGTTTCCGAAGAAGATTTCTTTAGAAATTTAAAATCCACCGTTTCAAACTTGAAATTGCGGGCATCATGGGGAAAACTTGGTAACCAGGACATTGCCGGTTACTACCCCACCATCGCCACGGTAAGTTCAGGTTTAAACTACCCGTTTGGCGGTACTGTTGTTGGCGGTGTAGGACCTACCGCAGGTGTTGATCCTGCCATTGTATGGGAAAAAACTACGCAAACAGATATTGGTCTGGATGCCGATTTCTTAAATGTGTTTACCCTTAGCGCCGATTATTTTATTAAAAAAACAAGTGATGTTTTATACCAGGTAACACTGCCAGCAACTTATGGGCTTACTGCGCCATTTGTAAACGGCTCTACTTATCAGAATAAAGGCTGGGAGGTAGCTTTAACTTATCACGATAGGGCCGGCGACTTTAGCTGGAACGTAACAGGAAACGCCTCATTTATAAAAAACAAGGTAACCCAATTAGGTAGCACTAACGCACCGCAAATAAGCGGCCCGTATATAACAGAAGTTGGCCAGCCACAGAGTTCTTTTTATGGGTATCAAGCCGAAGGCATATTTCAAAATGCCGGGCAGGTAAGCGCACATGCGAGCCAAACGGGAATAAGCCCGACCACCGCTCCCGGGGATATAATGTATAAAGACCAGAACGGCGACAATAAAATAGACGCTTCAGACAGGGTTGTTTTAGGTTCACATTTCCCAAAAGTGACATTTGGATTAAATTTAAACGTGAACTGGAAACAATTTGATCTTACCGGATTTTTCCAGGGAGCAGCCGGCGTTAAAAATTACATATCAGGCATTGCCCTGGGTACTAATGGAATTGCAACGGGAAAACCCACATCAGCTATGCTCGACAGTTGGTCAACAACTAATACCGGCGCTTCATTCCCGCGGCTGTGGTTAAACTACACACAAAACAATCCTTCTTCAACTTATTCATCGTTCTGGATCAGAAATGCCAGTTACCTGCGCTTAAAAAATGTTCAGTTCGGGTATTCGCTGCCAACTACATGGGCACAAAAGATCGGCGTGAAAAAACTTAGAGTGTACTATAGCGGGCAAAATATCCTGACGTTCACCAGCTTTTACAAATGGATAGATCCGGAAGCACCCGGAGGCGAAAGCGGATACAGCTTCCCACAGGTAAAGATTAATTCTCTAGGCTTAAACGTAACTTTTTAAGACCCTTAAAATTTAAAAATCATGAAAAAGAATTTCGTTTTAAATATATTAGCAGTATCCCTGTTGTTCACCGCCTGCAAAAAGGACTTTTTAACCAGGGAGCCGCAGGATGCATACAGCAACGCCAGTTTGTGGACATCTGCAAATGACGCCAGTGCCGCACTGGCTGGCGTTTATAATGGTTCATCCGTTACTTATGCCAATGAAGTAGGTTGGGCGACCGCTACGTGGATGATTTACCTTGATTGTGCATCAGACAATGCTTACAACCAATACCCATGGGAAGGTTTCCAGGCTTATGGCAACGGGTCCGTTAATCCATCAACGGGCGACGCATCTGCCTATAATTATACCGGCATAACCCGTGCTAATTTCTTTTTGGCAAACATTGGTAAAACACCTATGGACGCAACATTGAAGGCAAATATGATAGCTCAAGTGAGGTTTATCCGCGCCTATCAATATTTTTTAATGAGCCAGTTATATGGCGATGTTCCACTGGTAACAACCATACTTACCCCTGCGCAATCAATTGCTTCAGTACGTACTCCAAAAGCAGATGTAATTAAATTTATATTGAGTGAGCTTACTGCAGCAGCAGCCGATCTGCCGGCCGCCAATAATTCCGGCGACGGTCACATCACCAAAGGCGCGGCTTTTGCATTAAAGGCAAGAGTTGATTTATTTAACGGAAACTATGCAGACTGCGTTGCCGACTGCGAGCAAGTATCCAAATTGGGCTATTCATTGTATCCTAACTATTCCGACCTGTTCCGTGCGAAAACCCAACTCAATAATCCCGAAATAATTGCGTCGGTTCAGTATGTGGAAACCCCCTCTGCTAACGCAAATGGTGTATGGGGCGTTATGCCATCAAACTCGTCCGGTGGCTGGTCATCTATTGACCCTACACAAAACCTGGTAGATGCCTATGATATGGATAACGGTAAGCCCATAACGGATCCAGCGTCGGGTTATGATGCATCTAATCCTTATGCACACCGGGATCCACGTCTTGCGGCTACAATTTTATATCCGGGTGCACCATTTAAACAAGCCGGGGCCACAACAAATACGTACTTCGATCCAATGACACCTTCGTCTCCTGACTATTACGCAAGTGGCAATAATACAACGCCAAGCGGCTATATAGTAAACAAATTCACATCAAACCTCAGCGACTTTGATAACCTGTTTCAAAGTGGTTTAAATATTACCGTTCTGCGTTATGCAGAAGTTTTATTGTCTGATGCGGAAGCCAAAATAGAGCTTGGTAAAATTGATGTCTCTGTTTATGCTGACATAAACAAGGTTCGCAACAGGGCCGGGCTGCCGTCTGTCGACCAGTCTGTTTATAACAACCAAACCAGTCTACGCGCCCTGGTACGCAATGAGCGAAGGGTTGAATTGGCGTTTGAAGGGTTACGCTTTTTTGACATCCAGCGCTGGAAGATTGGTTCGCAGGCTATGAGCGGAACTGTTTATGGCGCCAAAGTAGGCACTGTTGATCCGGCTACGGGTAAGTATACTCCAACCGGCGCGCCGTTAGTACTTGAAACCAGGACGTTTGCTGATAAGAATTATTTATGGCCAATACCACAATCGGAAATTGACATTGATAAAAGTTTGAAGCAAAATCCGGGTTATTAACAAACTTATGGTGGATTTTCAGAAATGGCAATAGTTGCTTAGCAAGAGCAACTATTGTCATTTTGAATTAACGTTTAAAGTTTATATATCTGCACA
>Ga0105239_10002460_pt1 | contig 23594 bp, 27 predicted proteins | sample KBSC44metaG_FD_92761 | JGI IMG/M metagenome (GOLD analysis project Ga0105239, IMG submission 92761) | Corn rhizosphere microbial communities from Kellogg Biological Station, Michigan, USA - KBS C4-4 metaG | ecosystem: Host-associated > Plants > Roots > Rhizosphere > Soil | place: Michigan, USA...
GGAATATGCTGAAACTTAAGGAGAAAAGAGTTGATCAACTGGGCTGAATGTGCGACGACGTCATTAGCACCGTTGTCAGGCCTTAATCGGAGTAAGGATTTCTCGCAATGCCAGGCGACTTATAGTTGCGATACTTTTGCACTGCCTCCAATTTCTCGGCGGGATGAACATAAACCCAGATATGACAATGCTAGAATGGCCCAGAACCTGTCTCTTGAGTAGGGGCTATATCCTCTGTTTCGAGTATGTATGCCACCCTGAGATCTACACTAGAGTCTTTTCAAAAAGCTGACTTCAGTATTCTCTTCGTCTCATATACGCCGGAAACATTTACATCTCTGTCACGCGATTTTATGATGTGGCTCGAGGTCTTTCGGTTTCTTCAACGTGGGTTATGCTACTCCCTTTCGTCTGCTCCGACTTGGGACCCCTCATGTGACCCATGGCCAATTTTGTGGTTCCAAATTGGCGCAACGGAACCCCTGACTCAAATGGACGATCTACTTCCTCCAAGCTCTGGCCCTTCACTTCAGGCACGCACCAAAATGCAAACGTAAGGGACAAGAAGGCCATTGAACCAAAGATAAAGCCAACTTTGGAGCCTACATTAGCATAGAGCGCATTGAGAAGGTACGGAAGGGAGAATGAGACCGCAAATCTGATGTCCGTTAGCAGCTTTAAATCAAAATCACGAGCTCGACTTACTGTGTCTTAACATTAACCACCGAGGCGATCCAATATGTCATGTCTCTCTGCTTTGTGCTGGGAAGCTCCGCGCTGAGAGCGTGGACAATTGATGCCCAGCCGAAAAAGTATCCTGCGACAAAAATTACCTACATAGCAATTGTACCAGACTTGATGGCTTTGGTGGGATCATTCACCGTGCCTAGGCCACCCATAGTCATTAAGGGAGCGCACTGAATGGTACCTCCTATAAGAAGTAGTTTGCGCCGACCAATCTTGTCAACTAGCGCCATCGAAACCAAGCAGATGACTGTATTACTGGAGGCTGTGATGACCGTGATTGTAAACTGATTGACGGTTCCTAGAGACTTGATGAACAATGCGCCATATGTAGAAGCAAATATCTCGCCAGTCGATTGGAGAAAGAAATTTGCAGTGATGACAATCAGAGAGCGCTTGAGGTTGACTCCTTCCCACATATCAAAGAAACTTCCTTTTTCCTGCTGAAGTTGAAGACCTTCGAGGATCATGTTGTACTCGGCATTGATTTCATCGTCCGTGAATTTTCCCTCTCGTAGCTTGTGTAGAGCTTTCATGGCAGCCTCGGGGCGGTCTTTCATGGCCAACCAACGAGTCGACTATGAGTTTGATAGGGTTTATCAGTATGGATAGTCCGACAAAGAATCATGATGGACAGTCTCACCTCTGGCACAAACCATATTAATGAGGCGACAATGGTCGGAACAACGTAGAACAACCCGAAAGGGATGCTCCAGGCAGAGTTGTCTCTAATGCTGTGGGTGCCTCGTGCAACTGAATTAATTACCAGTCCTTCTATCTGCAAGGTGACAAAATTAGTCTCAAAAGTGTGTGTATAGGGATTTGCTTTTAACTTACAGCCAACCTGAGCTGGTACGTCCCAACAATGAACCCACGTGCTTTGGCTGGATGAAATGTCAAATACTGCAATACAGGCATTGGGCAACATCAAAGACAACAATACGTACCAGGTGCAATTTCTGACTGGAAGACAGTCACAACCGCAAGCTCCATACCGATGTAGAGGTCTGAAATTGGAATAAGAACGTGTTAAAATACCTGGGCGCTGAAAGCGGTTTGCTTACAATTCAATACTCTTCCAGTAAGCATCTGGCCTGATGTTTTGGAGGTAATGACGACTGTGGCAGAAAAAATTGCCCAGAGACTCATAGTGAACATAAACATCCTCCTATCAAAATGCTCGCTAATCCAGTTGCCCAAGAAGATACCTGTAGGCAATTAGCCCTGGTAAGCAACTTTCATTACTAGATTCTAGCACCTCAACCAAATGCGGTATAGTTGAAGCCGTTAAAGAATGATAGCCTACTGTAGGCAGGACGTAGGTCTGTTTCTTTGTATTCCACACCCCAAATTGCCCGGCAAAGGCATCCATTGCCTGGGTCGATGCGAAACCTTGCTGATCGAATCCAAAGTTGAACTGGGAGACTGCAATGAGGGCTGCGGTGAGTATGAGCCTCTGGTTGAAAGTTTGCCGTAAGGCAAGATGTTCGAGCCTCAGCATTTTGATGGCGCTGCTTTGAAGGAGACAGAAATGGTTTGAAAATGGAGCAGAGATTTTCCAGGATGTAAATCTAGGAGATATTGACAATTCCAACGGCTCCAAGCCGGATATTTGAAAGAACCGAGGAAGACCTTCCAGGGCAGTAATTCAACACCAATTGGCCCGTCCTGCCGTGGCGGTGAGGTCGATGCTCTCGACCTGTTCTTGAGGAGACGCGGCTGTTGGTGATGGTATTTAGAGACGCTTGCCCGCACTTAGAATAGAGAGATCCGCTGAAATCGGCAAGGGGTAGACTTGGATTTTCACACGTTAGGGTGAATAAAGGCCACCTCCTTAAGATCCCTCGGCTCCTTTAAACGTGAAAATTCCCAAGAGCCGAAGCCTCATTCTTGCTCAGAAGAAGCTCCGGGCAGTTAGTAAGCTCTACTTGACATTTCTCTCAGAAAAGAGGCAACCCGTCATCTTTGAGGTTAAACAATAATATATCAGCACTGGGATCATTGAATAAATATCTGCTACGGTTAAGCGCCCGAAATTTCTTATCGTCGTCGCCGATGATCTGGGGTTCAGTGACATCAGTCCCTATGGAGGTGAAATCTCGACCCCGGTGCTCGAAAAGATGGCCACAGAGGGAATCCTGATGACGAGGTTCCACACCGCTTCGGCATGCTCTCCTACAAGATCGATGCTGTTCTCCGGGATCGACAACCATAGAACTGGACTTGGGCAGATGGCGGAACATATGCGCGCTTTTGGAGACTACTTCAAGGGGAGGCCTGGGTATAAGGGGTACTTCATCTGGCGTGTTGCAGCCCTTTCTGGAATCTTAGAAGAAGCGGGATACGACACAATTATGGCTGGAAAGTGGCACCTAGGCCTAACTCGCGAACTAGCACCATGCTCAAGAGGGTTTCAACAGACTTTAGTTTCTCGCCAGGTTCGGGCAACAACGATGCATACGAACCTCAACTTGATGACGATGGTCTTCGGATTCCTGTTCTTCGTACCTAAGGCTACTGGATGAAAGGGGAAAGAATCATTGATATGAGAAAGGACCTGCCTGGGGATTTCTACTCAATAACTTCCTTCACCGACAAGCTGCTAGAGTACCTAGCGATGAGGAGCTCAAAAGAGAATCACGATCCTTTCTTTGCCTACTTGCCATTTACTGCTCCGCACTGGCCACTACAGGCACCACGAGAGGTGGTAATGAAATACCGGGGTGTATATGATGATGGCCCCGAAGCTTTAACGCAAAGGAGGCTTCATCGCCTGATCGAGCTTGGATTAATCCCAGCCGGGGTTGAACATGCCCCCTCCCAAGGAGTCCTTGGCAAGGAATGGGTTGACATGACAAAAGATAAGCGTGCAATCTCAGCACACAAAATGGAGGTCTTCGCTGCCATGGTTGACTTGATTAATCAGAACTTTGGGCGAGTAGTGGAATATCTGTCTCGGACAGGTGAACTTGATAACACTTTTATTCTCTTCATAAGCGATAATGGGGCGGAAGAGGCTGCTCTCGAAGCCCTCTCTATAATGGGGGGCCTCAAAACAAGGGGCGGAATTATCGAAAAATACTACGACAACTGCCTCGTGTATATTGGCAAGCCGACGTCGTTTGTCTGGTATAGTGCTCGCTAGGCGTGTGCGGCGACAGCGCGCTCGAGGGGGTCAAAATCTTAGATCACAGAGGGAGGGAATTAGGTGTCCATGCGTAGTTCGGTATCCACCTTTTGAGAATACTGCCAACGCAATAACTCATTGATGGATATTCTTCCCACAATTCTCGATCTGGCAGGTGTCTACCAGTCGCGAACAGTGACGTGCAAACAAGCTCGAATAAAGACCAGAGGGTAGCAAGAGACGGAGAGCTCGATTCTGGTCCTCATTGGCTCCACTAAGTTGCCAAGGGACTAATCCCAATACTACTGGGGAGTGAAGGGACTAATCCGTGCAAGGACTAGTTTGTACAAGTTAGGTAATCAAATTGAGTACGGAGTACTCCGTAGGCACCTAGTAGGCACCCAGTAGGGTTCTGTCATTTTGCAAATCTGTGTACGGAGTACTCCGTACGCTGTTTGGTTTTATACACAAAGTTACTAGCGTCTTCATTAAAAATGAGCGATTTTCCACGTCCTTTGGCAATTTCCGAACGCTCCGTCACGGTGGGTATTGAGTCTCTTTCATACCCTTAAATGCCTTAGGTCAGACTCTAGTGTGGTGTTTCCTCCATCGAAAAAGCCAATAAATCCTTTATCGTGAGTGGCCAAAAGAGTGTTGACCCTGCCTGAATTTTATCATAAGCTAGGCTAGGTTGATGAATATTTGGGTGTTGATAAACAATGGGGCGAAGTTCTGGAAGCGAATAGATAAGTAGCAATGAGTTTTTCTAGTTGGAGGATGTTCAACACTTGCCAATGCATAAAATACAGCTATTTTAGAAGGCATAGGATCTAAAGCGATCTATTATGAACACCAGAAAGGCATTCATGAATGGCCTACTCGAGCATGCATCCTTACAACTGTGGTATACTGCCGCGAGTACCGTCATTATCTCGGCTCCTCGCGGCGCCCTGTCGGTATCGGAAGAAGCTAACTAACCCATGTATTACCTGTCGGGCTAGCTCGGCTGCTACCCTACAGTACGCGTATTTAAAACCCCAGCATCCAAAGCCAAAGAATTCATTCCGATTTTAGGGAGGACAAGCTATCTGAAAAATTGAAATCGCCTACCCAACGATACAATGAATGAAGATTGTCTGCTTGGACTCAACTATTGGGACCTCAAAAAGAGCCATTCTAATATCCATAACGAAAATCGAGACTACTAGAGAATGTCAATCTGTGAGAGAGCTCGAACCTATTTTAGAGACGTACGCCGCTTTATGCGGTCCATTGATTGTTCACCGCATTCACTTTGGTACCCAGAGGTAATTCTTCTACCCTCTGTGGCCGATGTGATAGACGAAGATGGATGATGTTGCATGTGTTGCACGGATGACCTCCACATATTTGGCGCACCAATGATGCCGGGAGCTTCCAATTTATCACCCCGGGATTGCGCTACGAGGATAATTAGCCGATCTTGTTTGCATGCTTGAACGCAGTTGAAATATCACCTGCCAATATGCATGTGCTCGTTGACGCTCGCATATCTGCATGTGGTTGATAGCGTAAAATGACGTGCTGTTACATTATGAGCAGGAGCATCTCTTGAACTTATCAGTCCGGGTGACGACTGATCTTCGGACCTAGGTCGACCATGCCAACAATCTTGATGGAGATAGTGGACGTCTAGGGGTCTGTTCGAACAAGTTCAGCTCTGCAAGGGACAGAAGTTCGGTTTGATCCTGGTGAGAGCCGGTATAATGACCTCTGTTAGACAGTCACTTCGACTAGAAGCAAGAAGAACGACCAGGGCGAGTTGATTAAATCCAATAATGACTGGCTGGTCAGATGTCTTTCAAATATTCCTATTCCGTCGCTCACGTTTCATGATGCTGCCGTCGAGAGTCATTTTCGCTCCGTACCTCTCAACTCCTCACGCCGGATAAAGCACTCAAGACACTATTGATCAAGTTGTGGAAGAGCAGGCTTCCTTCCGTATACAACATGGCTGTCAAATATTAGAAAGAACAATTTCGAGGCCGGAGGAGGGAGATATGCATACAAGTGCACATTGACATGATGTGCTGGATTAAACATTTCTTGCCTTGCCTTTGCAAGAATACCATGAAGCTCAGCTACAGGACGACCTAGGATCTTGGTGAAACCTCGGAGGAGAAAGGAGTCAAATCCCCTGTCCATATTCTCAAGTTCAAGTAGTCCGATGTGTTTGAGTCGCTTATTTTTCCCCCTGGAAGCAAATCAGTAAATGTTGACTGCAACAATAGTGTGTTCGTACCATGGCCCAGTGGGTATTTTGAAGATGTGATCCTGAACTTTATCGAATCCGGCCTCCATAAATTGATCTCTCCATTTTTCGTGCGCGTCCAGTGGTGTGCCCATCCTCTCGCCTATCTCCCAAAGTATGTTGGCCGATTCCGCAAAGTATGATGTCTTCAGGTCTAAACTACCGTCCGCGCAACACGTCCGCGAATCAGTCATAGAAAGCTCCAGATAGCCGCCTGGTTTAAGGTGGTCGAAGGCCTGGTTTATCAGCTGCGGCCAGTCCGTGATGGATAGCAGGAGTTCCCGGCCAAAAATGAAGTCAAACGAGTTTTTCTTGAACAGCCAGTCATTCTCAATATCTTCAATCTCGAACTGGCAATTTGGCGGCACAAGCGTTGGTTGAACAGGAGCGATATCAATGCCAATGACTCGCGCTGAAGGGTGTCTGTCAGCCATTTCTATGGCCCAGATGCCTGTACCCGTTCCGAGATCCAAGATGTTCTGAGGTGGTTGAGCGATAGGAGCCAAGTGTAGTCTGTCGTCCAAAAGGGTGGTGAACTTTGCGTGCTGTACATCATTGCGATATTGTTCTTGTTCATCGATCGGGATGCCTTGCATGTTCTTCCCATAAGTCGCATATATTCGGCCATTTTCATCGACGCCTCGACAAACTCCCGTGGGCAATGAAGACAAATAAGATGAGTTTGATGAGGGCCCATAGCCTTCGTCCTCAACACCGCTATCAACTGAGTTAGAATGGGTTTCATCCGATGTTGACATGATTCCTTGGGCAACGTGGAATACGTTAACAACCAGAGGCCTCACGGAGATGTTATAGGACACGGGTTTTCAAACTGAACTCTCACAAAGTGAGGGAGAATGTCCCATGAGAAGGAAGCGAAGTTGGTAAAGCCCCGCGACTCCTGTTTCTGGATGGACTAACCCGGACTGGGATACTCCAAACCAATTTCATCCTGCACACGTCCCAAAGCGCCAGGTGAGAGTCATAATACCCCGTTGTATGAGGTGGACTTCTATTGTAATGTATCACAAAATCCTGTGCCCTACCGGTTGCATGGCAGTGCAAAGCTAGGACAAGGCTGCTCCATGTCGCATTTCCGATGTCCTCGTTGACTCAAAATCCCTGCTTGGCTAGATTTGGTTTAGTCTCGTATGGTGGCAGGGTCTTGCTATTGGCCGCCGCTGGCAGCTAAAACACCCTGGTCCGGGACTAAGAGCCTCGCACTCCTTCTACTTCTGGAACCTGTTTCTCCTCAAGTCCCAAGCCCTTTTCGTATTTGCAACCTGGGGACTCCGTTCACATTTGTCTGTTCTTAGCTTCGGTAAATGCTGAAGCGATTAACGGGAGATGGGGCCGTGCCTCGCCTGTTGCGAGGGCCAATGGCCATGGTTGTAGATTTGGCACGTGCTCACTATGAGGGGAATGTAGGGGGCCATGCGAGCATCGTTCAGCTTGATGGAGCGTTGGGGTTTCCTAACGCATTATATATGTAGGAACATATCAGAAGCTAAAATTTTGAGACATTGGTGTGCACTATACAAATCCTGTGAACAAGTGTTCAAGAATCATCCTGTTGAAAAATATCTTCGAAGAAAATGGCATTGGCCAGAGTCCCAATTTGCTTCGCCACGGGGCATCAGTACAGATCACCCATTTTCGTGTCTTCTCCTTTTGCAAACTTCAGCGGGTCAGCTAAATCAACCCAGCCAAGGTACGGCTCGCTGATTTCGTAGCCAATCTTTCTTTGGACGAATTCGGGGTATTGGAGAAGCTGCTCTCGAGAAACTACCAAATATTGATTCTCCTCCTTGAAGACCAGTTAAGATGTTTGCCAATGGTATCAATTCAGAGAGACAAGTCAAAGGGATATCAGGGATGGGAAACGGCGCGCACTAACTAACCTGGCGTAGATATCCCTTAATCATGAAGTGAACATATATCGTTCTTACCTCGTCCACACTCTTGTTTGTAGATCCGCCATGGTAGCAAGAGGCCAGCATCATGAAAGCATCTCCAGGCTCCAGTTCTGCGTAGACAGTGTCTTGCTCGTTGGGAGGATCCATTGTCGCCTGTAGATGGCTTCTAGGTTGGAATCGTGTGGCTCCGTTCTTCTTCGTAGTCTTGCTTCCTGCAACGAACAGCCCGACGCTTGTGTCTCTTCCAATCTGATAATTATCAGCTGTGACAGCTGGGTTGTTCACATGATGCACCATATCATCCCGGTGAAGGGGCTGTGCTTTACCACCTGGGTGGATAGCAATTACAGCGCTGGAGCTAAGCTGAGGTGGCGAAACGCATTCGTGTAGGATATTGCCAGTCCACGATTTTGTTGTTGTTGTGAGGAGAGCGTCATAGACGCCGCGCCACAGGTCGTTGGAGAGGATGTCGTTGCAGAAGGTTGGTGATCTGGCCGCAAGCCCTTGGGATTTCCGGGTGTCCTTGGAAAAGAATTCGCCGTCGTAGCCTTCATCCGCATCAAGATAAGGTCGAATTTCCTGTTCGAGGGCTGTGAGGGTGGATTGGGAAGCAAAGTTGCGAATTATGACCCCTCCTTCACGACAGATCGCCGCAACGAGTTCCGAGGACGATGTTGAAGAAGCATCAAATTCCAACACCGTTGGCTGGGCGCTCTCCCCAGGTTCCACGTTGATGGAGGGCTTTCCTGTTGGGATCGTAGAGCCGATAGCGGTCACAGTTGTTGTCGACATTTTGCAAATGCTTCAAGATGTTAGATTGAGAAAACAGTCGGCACCACATGAAGATTGCCAGTATCCCTCCATGCTGGCCGTCGCATTTGAAGGTAAGGGTACTGTCGAGTCAGCTGCCTTGGATACGTAATTCTCAAATATCGGGGGGCTCTCGCACTCATACCGAGTTGGGAAAGGGTCGTTTGGTCCTCGGAGCCTAATAATTCGTTTTGATGTTCAAGGCGTCCGCTTTGATACGCGGAGTGGTGTGCTTCGGGGATGAGGCAATACCTAACAGGGCCTCAAGCAGAAAAAGGCCCAGGGCTAAAGAGGCCCTGCTCGAGACCTGGTAGCTACAGCAGGCTAGTGGTGGTGCCAACGGTAGCCCACGCCCATCTAATCTCGCCAACCCCTCACCTTACCATCCCTTCTCACCCAGGAACAAACTTGCCTCTTAAATATATCTTGCCTGTCATCTGGCCGAGGCCCAAGATTATTGCTAATTGAAATACATACCCTACAGTATCTACTTAGGGTCTGCTTTATTTACTTTTCAGTGCGAGGCAAGAGGCCCGAAACATGCTTGCAGGCTCACTTTCACACCTTCATCACCATGTCGGACCAAACTTCAAATCTAGAGACATCGACGACTCCAGCAGGCGAGAAAGTTGCAACCTCGTCGGCCATTGCCTTCGGGAGTGAAGAGAGGCAGTCGAAAGCAACCATCGAGCAGCCATTCTCGTTGTTGTCGCTTCTGGGTATTGCGTATAGCGTCACCAACACCGCTATTTCGCTTATCATCGGCCTAGCTGGCGGCGCCTTTTTGGGCGGTGGTCCCCTTTACGTATGGGGAACACTCTTGATGGGACTCGTTGGATTTTGCGTTGCAATAAGCCTCGGAGAACTTGCGTCTGCCATGCCACACTCTGGTGGTCAGTACTTCTGGGTTGCCCAGCTGGCACCACCTAGGATTCGACGCCCTTTGTCGTATTTGACGGGCATCTTTTCGTGGGGTGGTGCTGTCTTCACAGGAGCCTCTGGCAGTCTTACAATCCCATTGATGATTTTGGGCATGACCAGCCTCAGGAATCCCGACTTCGAGTACAAGAAGTGGATGGGCTTCGTTGGCTTCCAAATCACCACATGGGGGATATTCTGTCTCAACTTATTTGAACGGCTGCTTCCTTACCTTGGGAAAGTTGCTCTTATCCTTCCAGTGATAACCTTCATTATCATGTTCATTTCTATCCTCGCGGTATCAGAGAAGCAGTCCGCGGAGTTTGTGTTTACGGATATCAGGAATGTTTCTGGCTGGAACGACGGGATTGCTTGGATGATCGGCATCAGTGCCATCCATTGGTGCTTCTCGTGTCTCGACTCTTGTACGCACATGGCCGACGAAATCCCAAACCCGGCAAAAAACATTCCAAGAGTGCTCCTGTGGACTGTCAGCCTTGGCATACTGACTGGCTTTCCGTTTGCAATCGCCATCTGGTACGCAGTCAACGACGTGGAAGCTCTAGTGGCCAGTTTTGTTCCCCCAAGTCTTCAAGTCTTCTACCAGGCTCTAGGCGGCAACACTAACGGTGCTCTCGGTATTGAGTCTTTACTGGTCCTCTGCAATATTGTGGGTGTTGCTAGCATCCACACCTGGCAATCTCGCCTCGCCTGGGCCTTCAGCCGCGATCATGGATTTCCCTTCTCACGCTATCTAGGAAGAGTCGTGCAACCTCCATTTCGAACTCCGTTATGGGCCCATTTATGGTCTTGCATCTGGACGTCGATCCTCGGCTGCCTTTACATGGGATCTCCACTGGCATTCAATTCTTTCGTCAGTGGTGGAATCGTGTTGCAGAACATTACCTACTCCACATCAATCGTCCTACTTTTGTACCATGGCCGGTCGAAATTTGCCCATGGATCCTTCTGGTTCCCTCGCCTCGGCCTCTTTGCCAACATCGTCGTGGTAGTATGGTCGACCGTTTCGACAATATTTTACTGCTTCCCTTATTACCTTCCTGTGACTGCTGTGGGTATGAACTATCTGGCGCCTGTCCTGGTTGTGATGCTCTTGTACGCCGGGGGTTATTGGGTTTTGTACGGGAAGAGGAATTACCAGCTGCCACCTATGATTGCGCACAGCCTTTGAACAACATCTGATCGGCTATTGAACCAGGAAGCAGATGGTGGATCGGGATCTTCAGTATCCTATTGGAGCTCTGGGTATTATGCGCTTGGGATTCCTTGAAGCGGTAGGCTTCACTCCTATCGCAAAGCATTCATTAAGTAGTATCTATATTGTAAGCCACTCCATGATAAGGTATGCAAACAATCCAAATCAAACACCTAATGATGCTAAGTGAAGCCCAACTCAGGAACACCAGTCCGAGGCCATTGTTGGGAGACTTGGACGAAGGGCACGGCGTGGACGAGGACCAGAGGTAGGCAGGCGAGGGATGTTACGGGCCGTGCATCTTAGCTCTGGTTCCGCTTCCCCGTTCTGCACATGAATGGAGGAAATAAGAAAATAAGCAGCGATGCTCTGGCGCTTCAGCTAGTAAGATGGCCAGGAGGCGGCACGGGCAGGTCCGTTAAAGTTCCTCGTATCGCCGAAGGACAAAGCTCGGCAAACCTAGACATCGATTCATGCGGATGCCGGCTTGTGGGTCAATAGGCTGCAGAAGACTGTCTGAGGAGCGAAGAGAGTGACCACAGGGCCCAATGAAAACCCTAGTGGCAGGCCGAGGGTCCCCTTGTCCCCTCCCTGGCGACTAAAACCCTCAGCCAGGATTTGAGACGTCGTCCACTTCCGGACTCGTACAGACTTCCCCCTCACTTTTGCCTTCTTTCGTAGAGAATCCATAACCTAGATTGTGATTGACTGCTTCACGCCCAGGCCTAGCCTCGTTCACTTCCTAGTCCTTGGTTTCAGTCATAAATACGGAGTACCTTTTGATTGACAGAACTGGAACATATTTGCCACCCAAGCTAGCATCAAAGACAATGGATGCCGATGAAGCCCTGTCGACCAGTACTCCAAGGATCACATTTGCGCCGGTCACGGTATTTAGAGTACGCAACATCGCTACAAGTGTTCTGCAACCCCGACAGATCAAGGATCGGTCTGGATGTTCAGCCTGCAAAAAGCGCCGAGTGAAATGCGACGATGTCAAACCAACATGTAAACACTGCCAAACCCGGGGGGATATCTGTGAGCGGGCCGCCAATGTTAGTCTCTGGCGGGTCCCGCTTGCTAAACTTCCCGCTTCAAACTCAACCCGAAATGCAACTGCAAAGACCTCCCTCCTAACCCAACAGCCTCGTCAGATTAACGATCGCAACAGCTGTCTTGCCTGCAAGCGACGCAAGGTCGCATGTGATAAGACTCTACCGTCATGTCGCCACTGCCAAAGACGCAACCAGCCGTGCCAGTGGCCTTCGCTACCCAGTATGATGAAGGCCTTACCACGGTTGCCAGATTCGCTGGTGGCAGAGCGAGGGATCGATTTGCCCAACGCAGATTGGGACCTGCTGCACGATTGGTGTGAACATTCTTGCCGCATTTTATGCAATTTCGTCAAGCATTCGAATCCCCTTTCTTTCGCTATGCTCGAGACCTTAACTCGGTCTCGTGCCGCGACCCATACCGTGCAAAGCTTTTCTGCGGGATATCGAGGAAATTTCAGCCTGCCACAAGCATCACGCTCTCTCGAAGAGCGAAGCAAAGCGTTGAAGTGCTTGCGGCAAGAAATCGATGATAAAGATTGTTCAATTGAGGCGGTGTTGTTTACAATCATTATCTTGGGTCACTCCACTGGATGGTTAACCGACGAGACCAACGACTTTGGTCTAGAACACCTTCTTGCGGCCAATACCGTCATCAACGGTTTGCTTCGAGGCTACCAGGATGACACGAAGAAGAGTGAATTATTCTATGTTGCACTCGGCATGTTTTTATATTGGGATATGACATGCTCATTCCTAGCACCTTCGGAATGCCTTCCCACTCGCAGTCCACTCCTAGGCCGAGTCGCAAAGCGAATGGACGCCTTTCGGCCTCCTCATTCAGTTGTGGGCATTTCTAGTGAGCTGCTTCTTCTGGTTGGAAGCGTCGGAAGGCTATGCCGACGTGTATGGGAAACAAATATAAGCTATCCTACACTCGAAAGTAAATTAGAAGCACGACTTATACAATGGCAGCCACCGACCGAAACTCCGGAGCTAGAACATGCTATCGTTGTAGCACAATGCTTACGTTCGACAGGCCTAATTATGCTTTATGGTCTCGACCAAACCACGGAACGCGAAGAATTAATGGCCATACAAGTTAAGATTGTCATCGAGACTTTGAAGAAAATCCCGGAATCGTCACCTTATTATGGATTCCAAGCTTTTGTCCTTGCCGTCGTAAGCTGTGAAGTCATGGACAAAGACTCTCGAGACCTTTTCATCCGTGAATTCCATAAATTGTATCAACATAATCGGCTTCGATCAAATTACCAGGCTATGTACCTTGCACAAGAAATCTGGGCGCAACGCGACTTAGGACACAAGGTTACCTTGCCTCGAGTTATGAGTCAAAAGGGCTGGGCTGTTATGCTCGGCTGAGAGTTTGCAACGCCTCAGAAAAGAGAACCTCTCACAGATCAGGCTGGGCTGTACCCCAGCATATCGATCAACGTATCCTCCGTGATCTCGTCAGTTGTAGATTGTCCCGTACAAGAACGTCTCTCTACAAGCGACGGTAAAGGTCTTCCCGGAGGAAAAGAGCACAGGCCGCGTGTGGAGGTGTGCGCACGTGAGGCTCATCCATCTCCAAAGGGCTTAGTACCGTATTGTAGCACCGAGGGGGGGAGGAGCAGATGGATTGAGGAAGTAGACCGCAAGCCTAAAGTGAGGTTAATTGTGCACGATGATTCTTGAGGTGAACACAGGCCTTACAACCAATGAGTCTCACATGTCCAAGCGCAGGGCTAGTTCCATATGCAGCTTCAAAGGAAGTCCCTCATTGTAGGCCTTTTAACTTTAGTAGGAATTCGATGGACGTAGTAGTCTTAGCCAGTAGATTTGACTAATTGTGGCCAGAGGTCCCATTAAATTCACGCAAATGGAGCCTTTTCGGGCACTTCCTGTCCTCGGCCCACTTCGGTGACCTCTAATAGCTAGCAAGAGTCCCAAATCACCGTCTCGAATGTGTTGTTCAGCCTCACTCCCTATGTTGACGTCGGTAGGTGCATTAGCACCTCTTTGCCGACATAACAAGAAACGCCAAGCTTGCGGAGTTGCAGTGCAAATTTGTGGCGCAAGTGAGGTTTTTGTTGATATTCATGTAGCATGGGATTTTTAGCCCTAAGCAGCATTATTTGGCGTTTTGTTGGAGTGAAAAGAACTAGCCTTCTGGTGGTGAAAAAGTTTTGTATGGATTGTGGAATATGGCCACGGTAACCAGAGCTGGCCCTATGTCGTGCTGAAAAGGAGAGCAGATTGATGTGCTGCGTCGTTTCAGATCAGTAGGTTAAGCCTGTGCGAATGTTGGATTTTCGTTCCCAACAACGCCCTGGGACAGAAAATGTATTAGTCGATTATTCGTGTATTATGGCAGAGTAGTGTGCTCAGCAAAAATGAGTGACTTTACAGTTTTCACGTTGCCGATTCCTCTCACTTGCCCGTTTCCCCCAGCTTGAACGACGTTTGCATAACTATCAGCCATGAGCTGAATGCCGGACACAAAGCCTTGCTCATCAAATTCGCTGGAGATGAAAAGCCTATTAGATACCATGGTAACCACACACAGAATAAGCTCAGCTTACCAATGGCCGCCGTCAGGCGAGTTGTTAACCGTTTGCAATGCATTGATCTGAGAGGCAGCAAGCCCTGCCTGAGTGGCAAGGCTCTCGTATGCAGTGATGGCTCGTGGAAGTTGCTGTTGAATGAGGGCAAGCTCTTGTTTTGTACTTTGCCAATGAATGGTAGTGGCACCAATCGTGGCAGCAGCGTCCTTGAAAGGGACTTGAGGTGGGAGAGCACCGCAGTTGAAGAGGACCCCAGTTTTGAATTGAGACATAAACGCCGGAACGTAGAAGCCAGAGAGCAGTAAGGAGCCACCACTTACACCTGTGAAAAACGTCTGGGATTGGTTGAAGGCTATAACCTTTGGGAGTTCCTGACGCACTTAGCGATATTCTCCGTCTTTTCGTTTCATGCCATACCTCTAGTATGAGAGCATTCACGGCTGCCGAATGGGGAACACCATCGACGCGATTGGCGCCACTCCCACCTCCCCAGAATAGATTTGGATCAGGAGCCAATGCGACTACTCCCATTAGATTCTGCTGCACTACCTGATTTGGGAAGTCAAAAAATGACTGTCCACCGTCCCCATGAAGCAGAACGTTTATTCCCATAGTGCCTATCTCGCCCGGAAGCGCCTCCGCTCCTTGTATACCAGAGGTTGTTAGAAATTGGGCAGCCGGGCCTGAGACTTTGTACCGAATTGGAAGTCCACTGTCACAGTCAGCCAATTTGGTCTCGGAGCGAACTGCAACGACCCCAGGATGCCTAACTTAAGCATAACCGTCTTGTCAAGAATAATCGAACCATCAGAGGCTGTTCCAGTGTTCACTGTGCCGACTGGAGTCCCATCGAAAGCTGCATTAACTCCTGCTGTTGCCGAGTTCGATGAAGCAGCTCCAGCCTGTGCAGCTTGCCCATTTCGATTTCGACCACCAGCTCTTCCGCGCTGCGGGAGCGCGAATGAGGGGGTAGCCAGCAACAGCAGTGCCGTAGTAAGATAAGAGCCAGTCTTCATGACGCCTGTAACTCCAGCGGAGTTCCCTCTATCAATATTAAAACACAAGGAGCAGAGAATGGCATCCAGCACCAGCGAAATAACAACAACTGAGAAGTCGGAGGGAAAAGAGACAAGCAGATAAAGACATGTTATTCGAGTTTTGTTCGTAAATTTTTAGTGTAGAGAAAACTGGAGTGTTCAATTATACAAAGAGAAGTATTGGCTCGAGCAGTTGCCCTACCATCTTTGAAGCATATCCACGACATAGAGGAGACGCTCCTGTTTTGCACTGGCCCGCTTACGGGAGTATTAATTGGGGTGCTATCGATTCAGGCACGGCAGAGAGTATTCTCTGAAACGACGGACGAAAATCTCTCAGGTTTCATAGGTGGATGACTTGTGTCAGACTACTGGTCTTGGCATAAGGCGGTTGTAATGTTTAAGATAATTAGCGAGAATTCTTTCCTGTGCTACACCCGTGGACGTTTCAGGATGATTCTGCACTACGGCGGTGCTGAAACAATTCTGAATACCGATAAACTCGAGGGAGTACGCCGCATAACTAACAAGAAAGGTTGCACCAATCGTCTATTGTTTATTTGCAGTGAAGATGGCCGTCCGTGGGCTCTTGCTGCTGGTGACCCCAAACTACCGGGCCTTAGTCGCAAGATCTATTCGTGAGGGCGTCGATTCACGATGTGCTTCGAGAAGTACTGCTCGGGGTTCTATAGGCGGTTCTATTATCCCTAATACAAAGACGCTTTCTATGTATTTATCTAACCCTCATAATTGGTGCTCCCTCCCACGTCTCCTTCGCTGGTACAGCTTCACCCTTCATCAGCAACGAAAGACACTCAAGTTGCGCTCCTTCAGCAATGCGGCTATTTGGCAGACATACGGAGTAAGGCTTACAACAAGATCGTGCCCCGAAATCCACATGTCCGACTTTCATGACACGGTCCTCGAACAAATGTGTCTGGGGAGCGGCGTGCATATTCAAGACAGCTTCGTCCCCGATGCTGACCATGTCAAACTCCGTGATATCGTGGGAGAGTAGAGTCGCTCGTGACCCAACTTTCACGCCGAGCAATCTAAGGAAGAACGCGAGATAGGGAGTTCCTGTCAGCATTTCGAGGAAGAGAGGTACGGTCAGAGTCTCGTAGGTTGAGGTGACAAATTCTGACCTCCAGACTTCAGAACTCCATAGAGGCCACTCTGCTGGTTGATAGCGTCCAATAAGTATGAGCTTGGAGAAGAGTGTTACACAGAAGAATGGGATTCCGAAAACTATCACTGTTAGTTGCCATGTCAATTCATAGAATGGGCTGGAGGCTTACCGAACAAGTAGATCAACGGCAACAAGAAAACAGTTGCTGAGGGTCCTAAGCGATGGAACACTTGACCAATAATAAGGGTGCCGAAGCCAAGGGCAGAAGTAATGACTAAACGAGGCAATAGGATACGAGAGCCCTCGATAAATAGCCGGAGGGCAATCTGGCTCCGGCGTGGCTTGTATAAAAGATGTTCAGCATGGTCGGTCTGGGCCTTTTGACGTGCAGGCATGAGGATGGGTGGGCTTCCAAAACAACTCTGGCCCTCTTTGAGAGGGATATCAGGTGTGGTTGAGAGAACGCCAACTAGTGTGTTGGAAGCCAAGACGGTGCCTTGGTGCACAAGCGCTGCATTCCCCACGAAGGCCCGGTCTTTGAGGATTGTTTTTTTCAATGTCACCGTATGATTTCTGACGGTTTCGTTACCTATCAAGACATGGTCCGCAACGAAGGACTCGTTGCCAATTTCTGTGAGCTCGAAATTGATGCCTCGAGCGGTCGACACTTCTGCTCCGCGCCCAATCTTCACACCCATTGATCGCAGGAAGGGCACAACATAGAGTGTCGCATAGATGGGGTGGAGAATATTGAGACTCATATCCATGAGACGACCCACTAGCCACTTACGGAACCAATACACCGATGAGGTGCGATATGAACGCTCCACAACCTTGCCAAGCACGACCCAGCGCAATATAAACAGCTCAGCGTAGGTAAGGAACAGGTAGATGATGGCAGCAGGTACAATAACAATTGCCGTCTGTGACCAATCATTCACCTGAGGGATTTGGATGTAGTCGAATAACAACATACTGGGAATCTGTGGTCCAAACAATAGGACAGGGAGGATGAGGGCAGAGGTCATGGCTACCGCAAGAGTCATGCAAGTAACTCGCATCAGACCTGGGCGATTTGCCTTCATGAGTCCAATATCCTGCACTTTGGCTTTGAATCTTGCAGGGGAGCCCACCCAGTGCTCGCCCATCGGGATGCGTGTGCCCCCAGATACCATGCTCAAAGGACCCAACTCTGCGCCTTCCTGAATGATTGCTCCGCCTTCAATGACACAATGGCTACCAATATTTGTTTCTGATTCAATTCGAACCTCTTTCAGAATGAGGCGACCGCGTTCAACCCAGCTTGTGCAGAGCATCACGTCCTTGCCCAAGCAGACATCATCGCCGATAGAGACCAGATCCATTGCAGCCCCAATATACACGATACCGATGTGACAGCCAGTGCCGATATCGGCTCCTAAGCATCGCAGGATCGCAGGCATCATGGGAGTTTCAGCAATCGTGACCATATCGATGAGTTTGATGAGCTGTTCGGCAAACCACCATCTGTAGTAGTATAGGCCGTACAGGGGGTATTCGCCGGGCCTTGCTTTGCCGAGCACCAGCCACTTTCCGAGAATGGCAACCATGGCCTGAAGAAACGGTATACAGACAAAGGCGAGATAAGCTCCGGTAATGGCAGTACCAATATCGTAAAGCATTAACAAGGCGTAAAAGAGAATGTATGGTCCAACCAGGCTCAGGGCAGCGATGAAAAAAAGAAAAAACAACGTAAGCAGTTGTGCTAATCCACATAGGATAAATCTTCGGCGCGAAACAGGCCATTGGTCTGTCGTGAGTGATGGCAGCTTCTCCTCTGTGCTCTCAGTGTTCTCTGAGGAGGTCTCTTGCTTTTCATAGGAAAATCTCTCGTTGAGACTTGCCATAATCTTTTCGGGCGTACGATAGATGTAGATATCTTGTAAGCCAAGGTGTTTGAAGCTGGAACCGGCGGGGCTTTCCGTGCGAAGTCTTGAAACAAGTCTCGCAGCTAGTAAGCTATGACACCCGAGATCATTAAAAAGATCAACTGTGGGCGTGAGGTTGTCAGATTGTGGGAACACTTCGGATATTGTCATCAGCAGTAAGCTAAGATCAGAATCATCTTCCAGGAGAACAGTAACGAAAGTGAAATTTTTCTTCAGGTCGCCGGAATCAGAGATCTTCCCCATCTGAGCAGACTTCTCCTGTAGGGCTCTTGCGTTGATTTTTCCGCTTGGGAGGCGTGGCAATTCCTCCGCTGGAATGAAGAAAAAAGCTTCTGGCATCATGTATGCTGGCAGATGACGAAGAACGTTGCGGACATCTTTAGCTTCGACAATACTGCCGTCTATGGGGACAATATAGGCCTCCAGACGGTCTGTTGCTGATGACAAAATCACTGCTGCTGTCTGTACCTCCTCATGCATAACAATGGATTGTTCGATCTCTCCCAGCTCGATGCGGAAGCCGCGATGCTTAACCTGAGCATCAATGCGTCCCAGGAACACAATATCCAAGTTATGGTCTAACCTCACCCTGTCCCCAGTCCGGTACAATCGCTCACCAGTAAATGAGGACAATGGATGGTCGATGAATTTTTCTTGCGTAAGAGTTGGTCTTCCAACGTAGCCTTTCCCAAGACATTGACCACCAATGGCAAGTTCTCCTTCCATGCCTTCCTTGATCTCAAGCGGAGCCCAAGCCGTGGGCGTTTTGTCCAAAATAGGGAGTAGAAGTGCATGATAGCCTGGAAGAGGCTTGCCGATAGTAACCTTCTGCTGTGGGAAGAGCTCCTTGAAAGTGGCGGTCACTGTGGTTTCAGAAGGGCCATACGTGTTGATGATACGTAGGTTGGGCGACCATAAGCGGTCGACCAAAGCCAGTGGACAGGCTTCACCACCAAGATTGAGGAGCCTGATGAGCGGTGGGAGGCGACAAGTATCATCCAGGGAAGTCATGATGTTGATGAGAGTGGGCACTGCATTAACGAGGGTGACCCCACGCTGGGCCCAGACCCCATTTGCACCTCCAAGACCAGGGACATCTTGACACTCGCTGCGACTCCCAATCGCCAGATGTGCTCCACCAGCTATGCTAACCCATCTATTGGACATGGTCAGTGTGCATCTGCAGCTTCCGGCAAGACTTCAGGACTTACGTTTCTTCAATGAACATATCAAATGCTGCAGAGAAGCCTTGCCAGACGATATCGTCTGAGTTGGTTGCAAGTATTGTCCTTTCGCTGAGGCAAAACATAAGAGCTGCATGATGTGATATTTCAATGCCTTTGGGGGTTCCACTGCTGCCTGAAGTATAAATTATATATGCCGTGTCTTGCGGACTGGGTGTGCGCAAGCCATGTCGTGACAAGACTGTGGGTTGTGCTTGGCTGGATAACTGTGCAAATGTGACAACTTCACACCTGTGTAGGCCGTCGACTGCTCGGATAGCAGCTTCTCGGTGCTGTTCATCGCACAACAGGATACTTGCATGGCTGTCCTGCAGACATGCATTGACCCGTTCAGCGGGAACATCGGCATCAAATGGTAACCAAGCTGCGCCGGAAATGGTGGTTGCCAAAATTGATAGGTGGAGGTCAATTGAACGCTCTAGCCATATGCCGACGACTGGATCCGTTGTGCTTGAAGATGAGAGCCTCCCAACGAGTGCGCCTGCAAGGGCACAAGACTTTTTGTATGCTTCAGCATAAGAGAGTGTGATTAACCCGCAGTCCTGCTGGGGTCGGAACGAGAAAAGAGTGGCGGGTCCAAGACGTTCTGCTTGTCGCCGCAGGAGGTCAGGCAAAGTTTGGACTCCTTGAATGACAAGGCTGTCGCTCGAGCCGCTCCCGGACTGTAAGATATGACCCGACATCTCAAGGAATGGAAAAGAATGTCTTGTACAATGTACCGTAGCTATGAGAGTGCCATGGAAGGCTTGTGGGCAATTCGACTCGCGTCTCTTCTTGTTCGCACAAAGACTCGAGCGGCCTTGCGATATTTGGTAGTTGATACACATAATTATAGGGAAGTGATGCTATACTTTCGGGGCCTAAAAGTTAGGGGAGTGCCACGCGGCCTACAAACAAGACCCGCTACGTCCACCTTTTGCTTACTACTAGGGGACTCTCGGACCTCCTGGGTCACCCAGAAACGCAACGGATTGCGTAGGCCTCAGTAAGATTGAAGCTCCATTTATTCTCCTCGTATGGCTCCCAATTCCTTAAGCACGGGCGGGTGCTCACATATTCGGGGTACCGAATCTTTTCTGCAGCCGGCATGTACGAGAGGTGCCAGGGTTTCAGCATTGTTTGAGGACTTGATTTTAGCTGAAAGTCCTGTAGAGTTAGACGTTGAAGGAGTGTTCCCTCCAAGTAGAACATGAGGAAGTCCACCAGTGAGATAGTACTTTCCGTACTGGAAGACTCATGACTTTGAAACCATAGCCCCTGGACGCGTAAAGATTTTTCGGACCACTCGTCAGGAGTGAACCGTTGGTAAAACAAGCTACGCCAAGCACTTATTAGCGCAAACTTACCTAGTAACTCTAATAGTGGGCTATTTTTAAACGACATCTCATAGTTGGAGTCTGGGGGCTCCATTAGCACATATTTTTCTAGGTTAAGGAAACCTCTTAGGTAATTGAGTGGCCTAGATCTTACTAACGCTAAGCTCACCTGCTCTATTCCAGACAACTAAGAAAAGGTATTTGTTACTTACAAATAGTGACTCTACACTAGGAAGCAAGGCTATCTACTTGGCCTCATCAAGTCATAGCTCGTCTCGTTAATGGTGTTAGGTCGAATAAGTATGCCTGTCGATGTTCTCTGGGTATCCTTCCAGTGCAGGACCGAGTGCAGTACAATTTACTCGTAGGAGTCTTCGCACCGCAGAAATGATATTAGGAAGGAATATCGTAATACGTAGTGAATCCACCAAGGAACCTATTCCGCTTAGGCTTCCATTAACTGGCGGGACCGCCGTATCCATAATCCACGAGCTCCGATCTTTCTGGGAGCGCACACCCTAGAAGAACGTATAACCAACTAGCCGGAAGTTCGTTTACACGGTAGTGTCCTCGTAGGCAACTCCTCAGGCCTAGGTCAAGATGTAGACTAGCCAACCAATAGCTACATCCTTTAACTTCATTGCCGGATTTCGCGGGTGGGGGATGGTATGGCTTTTTTCCGTTACGTTATTAAAGCTAAGTTTCAAGTCAAGGCTAGAGTCTTGTCGATGAAGAAACCAGTAAAACAGACCGCGGTCTTCAAAACTACGCCCGCCAGGAGAAAGTGGCTGTAGCTTATATCCCATTCATAGTAGTTCCTGTACATCGCGAGATTGAGGACGTCCATGCCTGATGAATCCAATTCTGATCTGTGAAAGTCTCGAGACTTGTGGAAAACACAGCCAGGCCGCGTCACCTGAGGACATTAATTTGTTTCCTGAAGTCACAGCGGTCAAACACTAATCGTCTCTTGTTTATATGTCGAGACCCGAAACACAATGGCTGTTAGAACTTGCGCGGTGTTAAAATCGTGGTAACACGCACCTCTAATCTCCTTAGTTTTCTCTGCGAGATCCAAAATCTCCTCCCTGGAGACGACTTGTAAAACAATCACGTAGCAGTGCCTCTCTTCGAATAACTCATGTGCCATTTCTAATGCTTCAGGGTTCACCAGTGCTCGGTGGATCCTCGTTCATCGTGCATTTGGCGGTATTCCATCTATGTGAGAGTCTTCTAGCGGTTTAACACGTTGGCGGGTAGGGTTCGAGTCTTCGGGGAAAGGAACTTCTCGTGGCAGTTTAATGATACCCCTGGTTTCAATTCTTCTTTCTTTTCAATCAGCTCAATAAGCCGAACCCTTCGTGGACTGTCAACCCCATCCTCACTAGGTGAAATAGTCCCTTGTTCTATGGGGTTCGTACATCACACATCTCAATGCGATACAAGGTACGTGCAGGTAAGGGAGGTAATCATTTCAACCCTACTATGCACTTTGAAGTCGGTTTGGGACCGAAACGTGGGTGGTTCAGTCCCAAGCAAATCTTGGTTCGGTTCTAATCCTGTAGGGCGCGTTGATTGGTTTAGGAGGGCTAATTTGTATTCTCTTAAAAGGGCTAGCGCGATTTCACGCGATTTACGGGACTGTTTCGGGGTATATTCTTGGCAGCTATTATACCAAGTTTTGGGGGCTAAATATTATGCCAAGGCGTGTAAATCGCACCTAATTTAGCTGTAAAATTAACTAGTTTTACACCGAGTTACATTAATATCGATAAGTTTGCACCTTAACGTCGTCGACGCCGTTTTATATAGACCTTTTTAGTGTTTATTCCTACTCTTAAGTCCTCCTCTTTTAAGTGCTCTTTTATCACTCACTTATCGCTTAAATAGCTAATTCTACCTAGATTACTCCTACTAGGTGCTACGAGCGCCATCGCGCGGCCGTAGAAAGGTTCGTAAACTCGCTACTAGCTACCTAGCGATAGGATCCTACTATAGGAGAGATATTTAAAGACCGTAAAGAAGCTAAGGCTCGTCTATAGCTCTTCTTATTAATATAAGAATTTAATATTATTTATTAAGGTAGTAGTAGTACTAGTTAATTAGGCCTTAAAATATAATATATTTATTATAGTTAAGTAACTAAAAACTATCGCGCCTTAAAGGATTAAGTAATTTATGTTAAGTCTAAGCGGCTTATAGGAGCACTAAACCACGTGACTAACTCACGTGATTTTAGTCACCTGACTTCGTCTATACGATAAGGCTAAATATTGAGCCTTATATTGTCACCTTAGAAA
>Ga0105239_10002464_pt1 | contig 23582 bp, 22 predicted proteins | sample KBSC44metaG_FD_92761 | JGI IMG/M metagenome (GOLD analysis project Ga0105239, IMG submission 92761) | Corn rhizosphere microbial communities from Kellogg Biological Station, Michigan, USA - KBS C4-4 metaG | ecosystem: Host-associated > Plants > Roots > Rhizosphere > Soil | place: Michigan, USA...
AGGAAAACTGTATATTTGCGTACATTATTGTAACCTAATGGCTGCGGAATTAGATAAAATCGATCTTCAAATACTTAAGATATTACAGGAAAACGGAAGAATAACCAACCTTCAACTTTCAAATGAAATAGGCCTTTCACCGGCCCCAACCCTGGAGCGTGTACGCAAGCTGGAGAACGCTGAGTACATCAAGAGTTATCATGCCCTGGTTGACGAGGAAAAACTGGGCCTGGGTATTAAAACCTTTATACAGATATCGCTTGATTTTCACCAGAAAAATACCATTCAAACATTTCTGGATGAGATCAAACACATTAAAGAGGTAACAGAGTGCCACCATGTAACCGGACAGTGCGATTTTTTGCTGAAAGTATACGTACGCGACATTAAATCATACGAACAACTGATCATGGAAAAGATAAGCCGTATCACGGTTGTAAAAACTTTCCAAACCATGATGATCATGTCAACCAGTAAAAAGGAACCAATAGTTCCTTTGGAGTATTAGTTCGAAAAGATGCAAGAGATTAGAGTCAAGAAGCAAGATCAAAACTTAGCTTCTTGACTTTTTTGTTTTACAACCGATCAGCAAGACTCTTGCTTCTTGACTCTAATTTCTTGATTCTCTTTTCAACTTATCTGCCAATTGATCTCTGCTTTTCCTTCTCTTTTTAATATCTCATTGGTTTTTGAAAATGGCTTGCTGCCAAAAAAGCCACGATCGGCAGAAAAAGGTGAGGGGTGGGGCGATTTAAGGATAAAATGTTTATTCTCATCAATTAATGCCGCTTTTGATTGCGCGAAGGCTCCCCAGAGTATAAATACAATGCCTTGTTTTTTGTCGGATATGGTTTTGATCACTTCGTCGGTAAATTCCTCCCAACCCTGTTTCTGGTGCGAACCTGGACTGCTGGCCCTAACCGTCAAGGTAGCGTTTAATAATAGCACTCCTTGTTTGGCCCAGTCTTCCAGGTTACCATGAGCTGGTATCTTAAATCCGGGAATATCGGTTTGCAGTTCTTTATAAATATTAATGAGCGAACGGGGAGTGGCGATGCCTTTTTGCACCGAGAACGAAAGCCCATGCGCCTGGTGTGCACCATGGTATGGGTCCTGGCCAAGTATCACCACTTTTACATCATCAAAATGGGTGGTGTTAAATGCGTTAAAAATTTCGCTGTTTTTAGGGTAAACCACCTGGCCTGCTGCCTTTTCTTTCTGTAAAAAATCCTTTAGTTTTATCATGTAGTCTTTCCCAAATTCGTCTTTCAGAACTTCCATCCAGGAGGGGTCTAATGCATTTGCCATAAATATTGATATAATGTTGATTAAGCGTACAAATTAACGGATATTTGCACTCAATATATAGTATCATAAATTATGTCAAATATTGTTAGGCTAATTATAGCCTGTGTACTGTTCGGTGCGGCGGTTGCGCTTTGTGCCTTCGGGTTTTGGGGCTGGGGAATTTTAGTTTTGTTTTTGGGCGGTATTGTGCTATTGAGCTTCTTCTTTAACGAGAATATGATCGTATCACAATTTTATCTGCGTAAGGAAAACTCTGAAAAAGCCGAAGCCTGGTTAATGAAGATCACTGATTACGAAAAACAGCTGCATAAAAATCAGCATGGCTATTATAACTTACTGATAGGTTTGATCGAATCGCGCAAGGCACCTATGAAATCAGAAAAGTACTTCAAGAAAGCGCTTCAGTTGGGTATGAAAATGTCGCACAATACGGCTTTGGCTAAGTTGAGTCTGGCGGGTATTTCTATGGCTAAACGTAATAAACGCGAGGCGCAAATGTACCTTTCTGAGGCTGCCAAGGATGATAAGAATAAGTTACTGGCCGAGCAGATCAAGATGATGAAAACACAGATGGCTCAAATGGATAAGCAACAGGTAGTAAGGGGCGGATATCGCCAGTTCTAACAGGACAAGAAAATAATAAGGATAAAATAAAAAAGGGACGCGAAAGCATCCCTTTTTTATTTCTCGTCGATAGCGCTGAAATAATCGGCAGTAGCAGAATGGTTCTGGTAAGGCGATACTACACGGTCGCTATAAGAATAGTCGCTTTCTTCGGTCGGGTTGGCCACTTCGACCATCTTTAATAAACTCCTGATGAACGATAAGTTGAAGTTACTTCTGTTCAGTTTGATCAGGTATTCGTTCTCGGTGATCTCCAAAATTGAATTGGTCATGACTTTTTTTAATAGTTGTTTATTGCAAGTATAACCAACATAATTAAACACAAAGTACTGTTTATTTTAAGCTTTTATTAATAAATTGTTATTAAATTGCTGATACAGAGTTGGGTATCAAAATAGCCCTGATTATGGCCTCGTTAAGTGCTTGGCCGGGACAAAAGTAGCATAAAAAGGAGCACCAACAAGCGTCCTTTTATTTTTATTTTCAGAACACCTGCATTATAAATAATTCCGGCAACAGACCGACAGCGTTTATCTGTGATACTATTCTTATTTAATGTTGTTTACGATAAGCTACCGGGCTAATACCTGTTTCTTTTCTGAAAAGCCTGGAGAAATAGGGTGGATTTTCAAACCCAAGCTGATAGGCAATCTGCGCTACGGTAAGGTCGGCGCCAATCAGCAGGTTTTTTGCTTCTGTGATCAGATAACTATGGATGTGGTCGATGGCTGATCGGCCTGTTTCCTGTCTTAACAGATCACTGAGATAATGAGGCGACATTTTGAGTTGGGCGGCAATTGCTGTAACGGTTGGCAAGCCATTGGTTTGTAATTCGCCATTCTCAAAATACTGCCGGATAGCTTTATTAAATTTAGAAATTACCTTACCCGTAAGTTCCGCCCTATTCAGGAACTGGCGTTTATAAAAACGCTGCGAATATTTAAGGATAGCTTCAATATGTCCCAAAATGATCTCCTTGGTATACTCATCCTGATTGTTGTTGTATTCCGTCTCAATCTTACGGAACAGCTCCCACATAATTTCTTCCTCTCGGGGAGAAATATGGAGGGCCTCATTGGTTTCGTAATCGAAAAAACTATATTTTTTGATAGTTTGGTGCAATGATTCGCCATTTAGGAAATCAGGATGAAACATGATCGTAAATCCGCTTCCTTCCAGCTGGATATTTTTAAGTTCGACTACTTGACCAGGTTTAATATAGATCATAGAACCCTGGTTGTGATCATACTTGGTGCGTCCGTAATAAAGACCGCCAGACAGTACCTTCTTAAACGCGATTATATAAAAAACCGTTGTATATTCATTTGAGGCCGTGCCGCATGAAGCCGGACATGTATTTACACACGTCATCAAACTAAGTAAGGGGTTTTCCGATATGGGCCAGCCCCGGGCTTTATGCAGATCGCTTAAATTTTTGAAATGCTTCATTTTGATAAAGATACGGCATCCGGCCAACGGAATGCCGTATCATTTTTTAATTTAACTGATTAATGACCATGTGCTGCCGCTGCAACTTCTTTCCAGGATTCCCAAACCGCCAGCCGGTCGGCATAAACCTGTTGCACACGCGGTAAAGCTACTTTTCCTAAAAGTAAGCGCAATGGTGGCTGATCACTGTCAACCAATTTAATAATAGCAGGTACAGTTGCCTCGGGGTTGCCGACCATTTCAGGGGTAAAGTAGCTATTGAATGTTTCCTTAATACCATCGTACACCGCTATAGATTGTGTTTTGATAGCCGAATCTCCGCTCCAGTCTGTGCCAAAGGCATTTGGTTCAACAAGACTTACATTGATGCCAAATCCTTTTACCTCTGCAGCAAGGCTTTCGCTTAATCCTTCAACTGCCCATTTAGAGGCTACATAGATACTTATAATAGGTGCACCTGTGTGACCCGCCAAACTTGATACTTGTATAATATGCCCATGACCTTGCTCCCGCATAACCGGGATAACGGCCTGGGTCATCCACAACAAACCAAATACATTGGTTTCGAATTGATCCCGGGCTTCCTGCTCGGTAGCCTCTTCAATGGCACCAAACAAACCATAACCAGCGTTATTGATCAGCACATCAATGCCGCCAAAATGTTCATTAGCTTGTTTAACAGCAGCAAAACATTGCTCGCGGTTATTCACATTCAGTTTAACAGGTAATATCGATTCTCCATAAGTGGATACCAGATCACTTAATGAATCAATATTTCGGGCGGTAGCGATTACTTTATCACCACGTTTTAAAAATGCTTCGGCCCATATTTTTCCAAGCCCCCGGGATGCGCCTGTTATTAAAATTACTTTAGATTTCATATCAATTATTTTATGATACAAAATTACAGGCAGCCGGTACCGGCAGACTTATACATATCGCTGAATATCGGATACATATTTTGCCCGGTGTAGAGTTATATTTTCAGTTTCAATAGCTTATCCGCATTGCTATGGGCAATTTTAGCCACTTGCTCATCGGGAAGGTCAATCGCGTTCAGGAATTCAATACCCATTTCGTTGGTACTAAATGGATAATCGATAGAGAACATAATATTATCAATACCGAAAGTATCTAAAGCGATTTTTAAAGGTGGCTGCGTAAAAAAACCACTGGTAGTGATATGAACCTGTTGATGGAAAGTATCGCTAAGGGAACGCTGGTTGGCACCTCCATTGCCGGGTTTAAATGCCCGTTCAGATCGAGCCATCATCATAGGTAGCATTTCGCCCATGTGTCCAATAATCAGGTTTAGTTTCGGATACTTATCGAAAACGCCGGAATATAGCAGGCGTAAAACATGCAAAGCAGTTTCTGCGTGCCATCCCCAGCCGTAACAGGCCAGTGCTTCGGCCATCCCCAAATGATTGGGCGATCCACTGTAATAAATATCGGCTATCCCTTTTGGCGGCAATCCGGGGTGGAGGTAAATGGGTACATCCAGCTTTTCGGCCCTTTCAAATATTGGGGCAAATTCGGGTTGATCTAAAAATTTGTCATTAGTCAGTCCCCTGATCATGGCTCCGCGGAAATGGTATTCTGTCACAGCGCGTTCCAGTTCATCAGCCGCGGCAAGAGGAGCTGTCATAGGGAGATGGGCAAAGGCTGCAAAACAGCTCTCAAAACCGGCTATCCTCTCAGCAATCAGGTCATTATATTGTGTAGCAAAAGCCGGGCCTTCTTCCGGGCTTAAAAGATTGGCCCCAGAACTATCCACAGAGAGTACCTGCATGCTAATGCCATTATCATCCATTGATTTTAATCGCTCGCCGGTAATATCAGCCAGCTTGGGAACCAACTGCTGCATCCTTTCTGATTGACCAAAGCCACCCAAAGCAGCTTTGGGTATTTGATCAGCCATTTCCGGAAAAGAAATATGTTCTTCAAGTGTTACTATTCTCATGTTAAATTGATAAAATGTTTGTCGGGATAGGAGAAACTATTGACTACCAGGGAACCTCGCCTCCGTCTTTAAAAAACTTAGCGGTAGTGTTTGGATGGGATTGTGTTGCCAGTTGTACAATAGGCACTGCGCCTTGCTCTACGGTTTTTGCTCCCTGAAATTGATTTAGATCGGTAGCCGTATATCCTGGTGTAACACTGTTGACGCTAATACCTGCGTCACAAAGTTCATTGGCCAGCATTACCGTAAAAGCGTTTAATGCAGTTTTAGAAGAACCGTATGCATTGTATTTATCCCGGTTTGTGTTTCTTCCTGCGTCAGTGCGCAGGGAGATAGAACCAACTTCACTGGAAACATTGATGATGGATGGTTCAGTTGATTTTCTCAGTAGGGGCAAAAATTCCTGCGTAGTTTGTATAGGGCCAAAAAAATTAACATCGAATACCTTGCGTAGGTTTTCCATGTCACCTGTAGAAAAATCTTGAGGTTGGTCGCCAGAAATACCAGCATTATTGATCAAAATATCCAAAGAATTAATTTTATTCTCCAATTCCTGCTTTGCCTGTCTAACTGATTTAATATCAGCTATATCAATTACAATAGTTTCTACGTTAGTTATACCCAGATCATTTAACTTTTGAATTGCTGCAAGTCCATGTGCTTTATCCCTGCTGCCTAAATAAACAAAATAGTTCAATTGTGCCAGTTGTTTGGCGGTTTCAAAACCGATCCCTTTATTGGCCCCGGTGATTAATACTGTTTTCATAATAATAGTTTTTGACAGATGTATCTTTCTCTGGAAAGAAAGCCCGTTACATTTAGGAAACCCTCCTGAAATACATCAGCACAAAGAAACGCACACGTGTTTTAAACCGCAATGCATCATTAATGGTACTTATAGGACTATTGTGGGTAACACCATCCCGATTAAGTCCCACTTAAAAGAATTTTTAAATAAAATTTGCGAAACCAATCGGTTGCTTATATATTTGCAACTAATCGGTTTCTTATTTTAACTAAAATAACTAATTATGAAAAGTAAAGTACTCTTTGTTTTATGCCTTTTGGCTGGGTTGATGTTTATGAATGCGGGCCTGGATAAGTTTTTGCACTATATGCCCGTACCCAAAGATATGCCCGAGAAAATGGTGAAATCGGGTAAGGCATTTATGGAAATTGGCTGGCTTTTGCCCTTGGTTGGCTCTGCAGAATTTGTTGGCGGCTTGTTACTGATCTTCGGCAGAACCAGGGCGCTTGGCGCCGTTATTATTGTGCCGGTTTTAACAGGTATACTTTTGACTAACGTTAGTGTAGCTCCATCTGGTTTACCAATTGTGTTTGCCTTGATCGCGATTATTATTTGGGTAATTATTGAGAATAGGGAAAAATACCTGCCCATGATCAGGAAGTAATTTTTTCAATGAGACGAGATATTTTTCAAGCTATAGCAGACCCAACACGCAGGGCTATTATCGCTTTAATTGCCATACAGGCTATGACACCTAATGCTATTGCCGAGCATTTTGATACAACAAGGCAAGCTATTTCAAAACATCTGAGGATATTAACCGAATGTGAATTGGTGGAACAGAAACACCAGGGCCGGGAAATATACTATCAGTTGGAAATTGATAAGATGAAAGAAATAGACAAATGGCTGGAACAATTCCGCCAGATATGGGAGACCCGCTTTCAACAACTCGATGAACTTTTATCAATTATTAAAAAAACATAAGAATGAAACACAATTTGTACTTCGACTTTATTGCTGATAAACAAAAAAATACACTGACCATCAAGCGAGAGTTTTTAGCCGGCCGGCAATTGGTCTGGGACTGTTATACCAAGAATGAGTTGCTTGACCGCTGGTTTGCCCCTAAGCCATTAACCACCAGGACAAAGTCAATGGATTTTAGTGAAGGGGGGCATTGGCACTATGCAATGGTAGAGCCAAATGGTACAGAATACTGGGGTTATACAGAATATGTAAAAATCAAGCCGATTGACTACTATACATCTTTGGATGCTTTCTCTAACGCTGATGGTGAAATAAATAAAGACCTGCCCCGTGCAGAATGGCTGGTAACTTTTACCGACAAGGGCGAAAACGCCCTGGTAGAAACTGTTGTTACCTACAAATCGCTTTCGGATCTGGAAGCTGTTATACAAATGGGTATGGAGCAGGGGATGCTGGCAACGCTGGAAAAACTGGATGAACTGTTAGTAATCCTGAAAAAATAAAATGAACCATTTGCTGGGGTATGCATGTCGCATATGCCAGCAAATAATCATTATGCTTTAATAATTTGAGTTTAAAAGCTATTTAACGGATTTTAAGAATCGTTGATTCACATAACTCAAAACCGAACGGCCAAACGTTCGCTTTTGTTACAATTTACTCAATGGGTAGTCTATAATATATTATCTGTCAATATATTAGTAAATTGGAACAGCGATTGCGCTATTTAACTCATTGAACCCTTATATATTCCATATCAACCTGTATGATCTGTTCTTTCTCGGAACGATATTTATCGGGCTAACTTTTATCCTGCTGTTAGTAACTACTAAAAGATCCAATCAAGGGGCCAGCCGCTTTCTGGCCCTTGGCCTTGCCACTGTTGTTTTGTGGATGGCCTGGCTATTAGGCACCGACATCCGTTTGGAGAACTATTTTCCACATTGGAGCTGGCTACCAATGCGGTTTTCGTTGGCATTTGGTCCGCTGATTTTTTTTTATGTGCTTAAAATGACCCGGCCGGAATTTAAGTTCCGGTATAAGGATTTGCTCCACTTTAGTCCGTTGTTGCTGGAACTGGGGGCACACGCACTGCAGATAAAGGAGAGTTTGAGAACAAGCCTGGCCACCTACGATACCATGACCTTTCGGCAGTTGAACCCGGTATTGCAATTCCTTGCTTTTATCTCGGTTATTATCTACCTATACCAATGCCATAAGCTTATCCAAAACTACTATCAACAGCTAAAATTTACTGAGGGCGACCGGTACCGGTATGAGTTACGGTGGCTGCAACGCTTATTGATGGGTTTTGGCTTGATATGGCTATTGTGGGTGCCGTATACTGCCATCGATTATTTTTATTACCATGGTGAATTGGACTTACCGGCTTATTATCCTTTGTATCTCCTTTTAGCGGTCGTCTTCATCCGGATAGCTATTGTGATATACTTAAGACCAGAGGCTGGCGCACCGGCTGAAATACCTTTACTTTCAAAGCCATTGCTCCCGGCAGAACTAAGGCAAAAAGCCACCTGGTTAAAGAAAACTATGAAAACCGGTCTATATTACCAGGATCCGGAACTCAGCTTAAGCTCATTGGCCGGAAAGCTTGATCTAAGTCTTCATGAACTATCGCGCATTATCAACACGGTATTCAAGAAAAGCTTCAATGATTTCATCAATGACTATCGCGTCGCGGATGTTGTTCGGAAAATGCAGGACCCGGCTTATGCCCATCTTACCCTGCTTGGTATTGCATTTGAATCGGGGTTCAATTCCAAAACTACTTTTAACCGCATTTTTAAACAAATAACCGGGAAAAGCCCCGTTGAATATAAAAATGAACTTAAAAAAGAGCGCCCATCTTATAACTTGGGACGTCAATCCCGTTTTGCGCCGGTAATTTCGTTGCATGAAATCGCCCCTAAGTGGTTTCATTGGAAATCAAATCGCAACTTTATGTTTAAGAATTATTTGAAAATAGCACGGCGCAACCTGATGCGTAATAAAAGTTACGCTGCTATTAATATTACCGGCTTAGCTGTTGGCATTGCCGTTTGCATGGTGATATTTATCATTATACAGTTTCAAACAGGCTTTGATAACTTTCATGAAAAGAAAGATCGTATCTATCGTGTGCTAACCGAATATCATCGTTCGGAATCAGCAAATATTTCTTATGGTAAAGACGTCCCTTTGCCAATGCCTACAGGACTGAAAACATCTTTTCCGCAAATAGAACAAGTGGCCCCTATTTTTGCAAGCCGCGATGATGAGTTGCTGATAGGTGATAATAATGGAACCCCAATAAAAACATTTAAAGAACAACGGGGGGTATTTTTTACAGGGCCCTCATTTTTTAAAATATTTGATTTTCCTTTGCTTGCCGGTTCGTATACCTCATTAGAAGATCCGAACAATGTATTGCTTACAAAAGAGATCGCGGAAAAATATTTTGGCGACTGGAAAACAGCAATAGGCAAAACTATTAAACTAAGAGCTGGCGGCTATATATTTGAACATGGCACCGAAGTATTGAAAGTTTCGGGCATTCTTGCCCCCGTAGCTGCAAATACAGACTTTCAGCTAAAAGTTGTTGTGGCTTATGGAACAGGTTTTACCGGAAGTATTATAGAAAAATCTACCAATTGGGAGGATAGGACAGGGACTGATTTTGGTTGCTATGTTTTGTTACCGCCGAATATTTCGGTTGATAATTTTAATCAGCAATTAAGAGCTTATTCACAAAAGGTGCAATCTCCGGAAAATAAGGATAGTCATATTGTGCAACCATTAAGCGCGGTGCATTATGATACCCGGGTGGGTAATTACAGTAATATAACCATCAGTCATCAACTGCTCAATGTATTGTGGCTGATAGCGGCATTCATCCTGTTAATTGCCTGTGTAAATTTTATCAACCTCTCTACGGCGCAGGCTGTTAATAGGGCAAAGGAGGTTGGTGTAAGAAAAGTGTTGGGGAGTAGTAAATCTCAATTGCAGATCCAATTCATCGTTGAAACATTTTTGATAGTGATAAGCGCGGTAATGTCTGCAGTGGTTATAACCATATTGGCATTGCCTGCTGTAAGCCGACTTTTAGAACTTTCGCTTTCATTCAATATATTCAGCAATCCGGCAATTATTTTATTTCTTTTGATTGTAACCATTGCCGTAACTGTGCTCGCCGGTTTCTATCCCGCTATTGTTTTGTCGCGTTTCAATCCGGTAAACGCTTTAAAAAGTAAACTGACAGCAAATACCGGAAACGGAATTTCATTAAGAAGGGGGTTGGTGGTTTTTCAATTCATCATTGCCCAGGCACTCATCATCGGGACGCTCATCATTGTAAAGCAGATGGATTATTTTATGGATCAACCCTTAGGCTTTGATAAAGACGCTATTGTAAACGTCCCTTTCCGTACAGATAGTCTTCGTCTTAGTAGAATGGATTATTTGAAAAAACAGCTACTATCGATAAGCGGGGTGCAGGTAGTAAGTTATAGCTCCAACACACCGGTTGAAAATGGTAATGATATGTGGAGTACGCTTAGATTTGACCATGCAACAAAAGAAACAGATTTTAAGGCAATCACCAAATTCACCGATAACGAATATGTTCCCGCTTACAAGCTGACTTTAATAGCCGGAAGAAATTTGCAACCTTCAAATTTAACAAAGGAGTTTTTAGTGAACGAGTCGCTGCTGAAAAGTCTGGGAATAAAAAATCCTGAGGATATATTAAATAAAGAAATAAGCATCTGGAACGACCAGATAAAATGCCCGGTTGTTGGAGTATTGAAAGATTTTAATGACCGATCTTTTCGTAATGATCTTGCACCATTACTTATTACCACAGACGTTGTAATGTACAACCAGGCGGGAATAAAACTGGCAACCAAAAACATTTCCTCCACAATGGAATCTGTTAAAAAAATGTTTGAGCAAACATTCCCGGATTATGTTTATGAGTACAAGTTTTTGGATGATAAGATTGCCAGTTTTTACAAACAGGAAAGTCAGTTAGCGGCTTTGTACAAAATTTTCGCGGTAATTGCCATATTCCTTAGCTGCCTGGGCCTGTATGGTTTAGCTTCATTCATGGCCGTGCAACGGATAAAAGAAGTTGGCATCCGTAAAGTACTTGGTGCCACTGCAGGGAATATTGTCTATCTGTTTTCAAAAGAATTTATAATACTCATTACCATTGCGTTTGCCATTGCCGCGCCCATCGCGTGGTATTACATGCACCAATGGTTGCAGGCTTATGCCTATCGTATAAGCATCAGTTGGTGGTTATTTGTAGTGGGCGGGCTTGCTGCAACAATTATTGCACTGGTAACTATAAGTTTCCAGGCAATAAAAGCGGCAAAAGCAAACCCTGTGAAGAGTTTGCGAAGCGAATAATATAAAAGCCGCTTCTGCGGTAAAGAGCTTGGGTCAAATAAGGTGAGATCTGAGGTTTAGTTGACACGTTAATGTGGTGCGTTCCGGGGTGAGATCCGGAGCGCATTTTTATATTTTAACAGATAGATTTCCAGCTTTATGCCGGCAGATATTTCTGGAGTATTTTCCCGTTTTTGAAGGCGGTTGAACTCTCTAATCGTAGCACTTTTTTATCCTTAAAAATAGAAAGGCCAGTTCCGATAGCAACCGGGTTCCGGATAATGTAATATTCATCAATAAGGTTATGGCTGATGAGAGAGCTTGCAAAGTCGGCGCCTCCATAAACAATAATATCTTTACCCGGTTGTTTTTTCAATGCTTGCACTGCAGTAGCCAGGTCCCCGTTCTCCACTTCTACGTTTTTGCCCTTGATGGTGGTTTGTGTACGGCTGAAAACGATCTTGCGCATACTCACCATACGTTGCGCTAAAGATTGGTGAGGACTGACGCCATCGACAACTAATCCGTTCTCCCAGTGATCAATGAAATCGCGGGTCATTTTGCGGCCCAGCAAAATGGTGTCGCAACTGTCGGCCAGCTCAATCGCTTTGTTGAAACCTGTTTCATCCTGGTCGCCCGGAATCCACATCCAGTCCAGCTCGCCATTTGGCCCGGCTACAAAGCCATCAATGGTCATTTGTACCTGTAATTTTAATTTTCGCATAACATTCGTTTTTAAATGTGATGATGTTTGTTTCCATTATAAATGTCTGTAAACTGCTCTGGATGTTAAGGGCATACACGATATCATTCATAAGCAGTATATAGAAAAGTGAGGCAGACGCTGCTCATTTATTAAATTACAGACAATTATGTAGGCACACGCGCTATGCGTGTACCTACATCAGGGAAGATCATTTTTTCAGTGGCCCAAGATGCTTATAAGTGCTCACGAGCAAGCCAGTAGGTGTGGTTTTCGAATCGACAAAGGCAAGTTCCCTGGCGTCAATACTGTCGGCCAATAAGCGTTTACCCCGACCCAGCAAAACAGGGTAGGTGATGAGTACCACCTCGTCGGCCAGCCCCTGGTCAAGCAATAGAGAGGTTAATGTTGAGCTTCCTACAACGATCAGATCGGGACCGTCTGTTGATTTAAGATCGCGGATGGCCTTTATAGTGTCCTCATCCAAACTCTTTACCGGGCCCCATTCCAGGCTGTCGGGCCGGTGGGTTGCAATGTGTTTTGTTGCAGCGTTTATAGCATTCGCCATTGGAAAATCACCAGCAGTAGGCCAAAAGTTACTAAATATATCGTAGGTATGGCGGCCAAGCAGTAGGTCAAAGTTTGGCCCGTATGCTTCAAATAGTAAGGCTGCTCCGGCAGGGCTTCTGTAAGGTGTGGTCCATGCGCCATAGGTGTAATCTCCATCGTGCTCTATCACGCCATCCAGCGAGATGTGTTCGAAAATTCTGATCTTTCTCATGTTGTATCTATAAGTTTTAGTTATTAATCAAATTTAAAGAGTATAAGATACAAACATGCGGTGCAATCGCGACAATATAAGGGGGGGGTTAGCCATTTTCTACCATAGGGGGAATGTTTGCAGAGCAAGCGGAGATCAAATACAGGTTGTTTAAATACCAGTAACATTTACCTAAAACATCCCTGTGAATTTTACAGGGGTGTTTTATTACAGATCCTTCAATCTAAAATTAGCTGAGTCGCTAAAATAACTTCCCGCTCCATCAGCAATGGAACTATCTGCCCAATAACAAGCGTTTGAAAATGTTCCGAATTTCGGTGTTCTGCCACGGCTTGTTCATCTGTGTAGCCTTCAAATAATAACAAGGTGTTTACATCTGAATTGCTTTGGTTGATATTGTAAAAGAGGTTCCCTTCTTCCTGGATGCTTTTTTTCGCAACCTCCCGAAGTAAGTTGAGTACTATGCTTAGCTGGCCTTCTTTAACCTGCCATTTGGCGAATACATGAATGGGTTGTTTGCTCATCTTTTTATAATTTTGGTACTGAACCATTTAGTTATACGCTCGGTTAGTAAATTATGCTTTAGTGGCTTCTAAAAGTGCGACTACTTTTTCGCCTACGCCCTTTGCCGAAGCTGGATTTTGCCCGGTTACCAGGTTACCGTCCTGCACACTATTGGCAGACCATGGCGCTGCAACTTGATAAATGGCACCCTGTTGGGTCAATGCGGTTTGCAAATCAAAAGGAACATCCTGCCTGGCGTAATTATCTTCTTCCTCGGTGGTAAAAGATGCGATATTTTTGCCATCCACCAGGTAAGAACCATTGCTCAGTTTTACATTAAGCAAAGATACCGGGCCATGACAAACGGCACTTACAACAGCATTGCGTTCGTAGGTTTCTTTGATTACTTGTTTAAGTAGAGGCGCTTCGGGCATGTCAACCATGGGGGCAAGGCCACCGGGCATAAATATGGCATCATAAGCGCTTACATCTACGGTATCCAGCTTCGACGCCTTTTGCATATCGGCCCAGCCATTACCTGTAAGAAATTTTAAATTATCCGGATCATCGGCCAGATTAAGGGCATCCAGGTAAGGTGTATCGCCCGATAAACTGGCAAAATCTATCTGGTAACCGGCTTTATCAAATTCGGCGTAGGGGTGGGCTACTTCGGGTAAAAAGTTGCCTGTTCTTCTGTTATGCGGGCCAATGGTGTTAGCATTGGAAACGATGATTAAAATTTTCTTTTTCATGACTTTAAATTTTAAATGATCAATTAGTTGTTTTGATATTTCAAATTTCAACATTTGAGCAGCCCCGCCGCGAGGAGGCAAGTCACAAAAAAAGTGTGACGGGAATCACACTCGTTAATGGTTATTTGTTTGCAGAATAGAGCCGGCTTAAGGTTTCGCGACTTACTCCCAGGTATTCGGCGATATATTTTTTGGGGATCTTTTGCATCAAATGCGGATAAAGTTTACCAAACTCTTCATACCGTTGTTGCGGATTACCGGCAAGCAGGGAGATGATCCTCCGTTGTTGTGCTACGTATCCTTTGGTGAGTTTCACCCTGAAAAAATGCTCCATTTTATGCAGATCGGCCGACAGCTTTTCCCGGCCTTGAAGCGTGAGGTATAATACCTCGGCATCCTCCATACAGGTGATGTACAAGTCGGCCTTTTTTTCATTGAAATAGGCCTGATAGTCGGCCATCCACCAGTTTTCTCCGGCAAATTGTACAATGTGTTCCTTGCCTTCACTATCGAGGTAGAACATCCTGAAAATACCCGACATGATCAAATATTCGAAATTGGCCTGGTCGCCCTCCTGAATCAGGTATTGATGTTTTTTAATCTTTTTTAGCGTGAAAAAGGTTTTAATATGCGCGAACTCTTCATCACTTACCGTAATTATCTCTTCTATATGTTTCCGTAGTTTATCCATGAATAGCAGATGGTTCTGTTTGCAAATTGAATGTAGGAAAAATTAGCAGATGGTAGATAAGAGATATAAAAAAGATGGTTATTCCCATAGTTGCACAGGCACATAGTGCGTGTTTTCCGGCACATAAATATTGATCAAGTGCTTAATGATATCACCCGGCACGGGTGTGTCCGGTGGGGATCTTGAAAGGGCTAATCTGATATGTACTGTTACCGTACACCTGTGATAATTGAACTGTTCGTATTCGCACAACTGACTGTAAAAACGCGTTCTATCCAACTGTAAAACAGTCAATAGGGCTACTGGCATAGTAATTGTCCGGGTCGATAAGCAGATTTAGCGCACTTTTTGAAGTTCGACAAGCTCTACAACTATAAATCAAAATCATAATTATGTTTTCGAACTACTTAAAGATTGCCTTCCGTGTTCTTTGGCGTAACAAAGTTTATGTTATCCTTAACGTAGCGGGCCTTGGCTTTGCTATCGCCTGCTGCATATTGGCTTATCTCAATTATAACTACCGGGCCAATTTCGACCAAAATCATACTGGTACCGAGCGGATTTACCGGCTCAATAGTATGCGGTTGGTTGACGGGAGTAAGCAACCCTGGGGTGTTACACCCCTGCCATTAGCTAAGCTCATTGAGAAAGATATATCCGGAGTAGAAGAGGTTGCCCGACTCAGCAGTTCTGCCGTTGTAGTAAAGCATCAGGAAAATACATTTGATGAACATATCCATTACGCTGATAAAACCCTGTTTGATTTTTTTAAATTCCCTGTGAAAAACGGAAGTCTGTCTGGTTTTGACCAACCTGATCAGGTAGTTATCAGTGATGCATTTGCCGGGAAATGTTTTTCTAAGGGAAATGCTGTCGGTCAGTCTCTGACAATCATTGGTTCAGATGGCAGTCCTAAGGTGTATATGGTTGCTGCTGTAGTTCAAAAGGTTCCGGCTAATTCAAGTATTCAGTTTGATATCATCACCTCATTTGAGAACGCGCCTGTTAATAAACTAACAACATTTAATAGCTGGAAGAACCCCGGTCTTGTTACTGCATTTGTCAAATTAAAAGATAAACAGTCTGCTGAATTAATGGCACGCACTTTTAATTCATATGTACAGATCAACAATCATAACAACACCGATTGGCCTGTATCGGGCTTTTTCCTTCAACCCTTCGCTGATTTAGCTACGAGCTCTGATATTGATATGCCAGGATACGTTTATGGTAGTCAGCTTACCGTTAATCCCCGGGGTGTACTGGTCATTGTTCCGGTTATTATGTCTCTTTTTATTTTGCTGATCACTTGCTTCAATTTTACTAATATTTCGGTGGCATTTGCCAGTGGAAGGTTAAAGGAGATCGGCATCCGTAAAGTAATAGGTGGACTCAGGAGGCAGCTGATCTGGCAGTTTCTTACCGAGAATATTGTTCTTTGTCTTTTGGCATCGGTATTGGCGTTGTTTTTTGTGCGATTGCTATTGCCAACAGTTATTCAGCTTACCGGTATCGACCTTTCACCTAACTTTGCCAGAGACTATGGTTTTTGGCTGTTTTTGATACTTATTCCTGCTGTAAGCGCGGTTTTTTCGGGTCTGTACCCCGCTATGTATATCAGCTCATTTGAGCCGGTTAAAATTCTCAAAGGCAAAACAGCCCTGGGTTCTTCCAATCGTTTTACTCGTTTTTTATTGATCGCACAATTCAGTTTGTCGTGTTTTGCGCTGGTAGTTGGTATCGTGATGTCCCAAAATGCCTCATTTCAGAAGAAAGCAGATTTTGGATACGCCATTAATGAGGTAGCTGTGGTAGAAATAAACAGTCCGCAGGAATATACCGCCCTCAGTCAGGTAGTTCAGCAATACCCCGAAATAAAAAGTGTAGCAGGATGTATGCAACAAATTGGCGACGGGACTTATACGCAAACGGTTAAAACCCCGAATGAAAAAATTCCGGTACAGGCCGCAAAAGTTGGCGGAGAAGCCTACCTCAAAACTATGGGTATACAGTTAATTCAGGGACGCCATTTTTATAATACGGGTGCTGATGCTGAGGAATCAATTCTGGTTAACCAAACCTTTGTGCAGCGGTTAGGGTTGAAACAACCACTTGGTAAGCGCATAAGCCTGGATAGTGCCCAATATACCATTGTTGGCGTTGTTAACGATTATAAAGAGTATGGCTTACACGACCTGGTGCCGCTATGTGTTTTGCATATGGCTAAACCTGCCGACTATAAATTTATGGTGGTGCGGGCAGATGAAAATAAATTGATTCAGGTAACCAAGCTCTTGCAAACAGCCTGGCATCAGGTTGCTCCGAATGTTCCATACCGGGGCTACCTGCAATCAGATTTGATTGAAAAAGAGCTCAGGATGACGCAAGGTTTTAAGTCGATTGCGTTTTTCCTGGCTGTAGTTACGTTGCTGCTGTCGGCATCAGGCTTGTTTGCTCAAATTGCGTTGAATATTGATAAACGAAGCAAAGAAATTGGTGTGCGCAAAGTGCTTGGTGCTTCTGTAATGCAAATTATCGGATTAATTAACCGGGAATTTATACGCATTATCCTGATCGCGTTTGTAATTGGCTCGGCATTGGGGTATTTGTTCACCAGTAAATTTATTTTTCAGGTTATCTATAAGTATCACCCCGATGCAGGGCCCGAACCATATATTGGCACATTATTGATCGTCATGCTTTCATGTATTGCCATTATCGGGACTAAGGTTTTTCAGGCGGCTAAAGAAAATCCAATAAAGAGATTACGTGCCGAATAGCTTTTTTTTTTCGTCTCCGCTCCCGCAAGCGCCCCGCTTGTGGTATTTATAAACGGAATGGAAATATTGTACGTCCTCAGCATGGTAACCGCAAGCTGGACGAATGAAGTAGCAAGGCTGTATATATAGAACTTCTATGTTATTTGAATGTAAATACCGTGTTTTCACCTATTGAATTAAAAGAAAATTAATTTCATCTTAAGGCTGTAGTTTATAAAAAAAACAGATCATTAACCTTTAAACCTTAAGCTCATGTTCAAGAAAGCTCCTCTGCCAATACTAACTGCCTGTTGTTTTATCGTTGTTCTTATCAGTAGCTGTCGTAAGGACTTACGGAATCAAAATGTTTTAAAACAAAATGAAATAGCTGTAGAAATGCAAAATTGGTTGCGTACTCAAAGATTCGATACACTAACCAGAATGGCTGTTAATAAATCCCTGAATAATATCAATTGGGAGCAAGCTATATCTCTAACTGGGGATTCATCAATTGTATATGAACTTGTCCCTATAAAGCCAGACACCATTGCCAAATTTGATGATCCACAGCTAACCCTTAGTAAATACTTTGTCTTAACTAAAGTTAACGGGAGCATAACAACAAATGCTTTAGTAAGCGTATTGGGCAATAAAGCCAATATAGAAAGCTTCCCGGCTTCAATTGTAAATTTTAGCCATGACAAACAAGAGAGCTTTACTGGAACAATTTCGTTAAACAGTATTACCGGTGTTTTTAAAGAAAGTAAAACATACGAATTTGGAACAATGAAACGACACTCGGTATTGCAGGCCATAGGTAAATCAACTAACAAAACAATACAGAGTACTAACGGCAAAGTTCTGCACAGTTGTTATAACTATTATTTAGTTACTTTTGATCAATATGGTGGCACTATAAGTGAGCAGTATCTATTTCAGGTTTGCGATCCTAATGCCTGTAATACAACTGCAATCTTTGGCCGAAAGGCTACGTTAAGCTTAGTTTTAAATTGTGGAAGTGACGGTACTGCCAGTGGGGGAGGTCCTCCATCTCGGATTGAAAGTGATGTTAACATCGAAGAATCCGAAAACACAAATGAACCAAGTAATAATCCTGCAAAAATAATGTACGATGCAGTTCTTCATTGTTCCTCTGATCCCAATGGCGGAGGAGCAATCGTGGAATCAGTTTCAAATATGCTAATGTGGGTGGTTAATGGCTCTTCAACAACGTACCTGCCTGACGGCACAGAAGATACCTGGTATACAACATTTCGGAGCCCCCCATCTTATGGTCATAGCGCTTACGGACTTCCAACGATTCAATTAACCTGGAGTGCGACAAAGATTACTAGACATACAATTAATAAACCTGGTCAGCCTACGGTTTCAACAGTTACGCAAAGAGTGGTGAGTAAAACAAAAACATTTAATGCATATTAAATCGTCTATCACTGAAAGGCCAAATCAAAGCATTTTTATTCGGACGGAACACTAAAACGGAAAGAGAATTGTAGACGAACCGTATCTAAACTTACAAAATGATTTTAAAACCAGGTCTAGTAAAAGAACTGGTTTTAAAATTTATCTTCTCGCAAACTATTAATTGCCGTAAGCGCACTCGACTCCAATCCCCTAACAAAATCATTCTCCTTTTCTATTTCTTGTATCGTCTTGAATCCATACTGTTGAAAAAAAACTTCAGTATGCACATAGTATTCCTTTAAAAATTGCTCTATGGACCGCACATCATGCTCAAACCCTTCACTCTCAAAATTAAACCGGGAATGGCTTTCGTAAGAAAGAAGTAGCTCATCATTCTCACCGGCGCAGTAGGTAATATCAAATGTAATGATGAGCGTATTTAATAATTCAACTTTTTTACCGGTATAACCAAAACCAGACTCATAACTACGCTCAATTAAGCTTTTAGCCAAATGCTCTTGGTTGAATATGTATTTGGTTACTTGAAAGGGGCTTATATTAAATATTTTCATTGAAATTTACTTATATTAAATATGTCTTTATAAAGCGTTGTTAATGTGATTAATATAGAGCAAGTTACATAATATTGTTAAAAATATGAGAGTTAATATCATATTTTTAACAATCTAATTACCCATGAGTTCAAAGGTCTACTCTTGAACTTTTGATAGGTGAGCGTCGACGCTCACCGTTTCTTGTTTAAGCGTGGATTCTTAAACAGGCGAAGTTTTAAAATTGCAGTTAAACAAAAAAGAGACGCACATCATGCGTCTCTTCAAAAATCATATCAATCCTTAAATCAAAGTCCGGAATTATGCAAACCAGGCCATTACCTCTTCTTTGGTAGGCAGGGTAATATCCAGTTTTAATTTTTTGCGCATGCCGCCCAGATCATTGAATACCTTGTTGGGGTTGGCGGCTTTGAGCTCTTCAACCGTGTTGAAGCCCATTTTGTTGAGTACGGGTACCCATTCGGTTGGTACGCCAATGTTTACAAAATCCTCGGCTGAAGGCGCTTTCGCTTTTTTCTCGGGGCGCATCTGTGGGAAGAACAGTACTTCCTGTATGGTGCTTTGGTTGGTCATCAGCATCACCAAACGGTCGATACCGATACCCAGGCCCGATGTTGGCGGCATACCATATTCCAGGGCGCGTAAAAAGTCGTCGTCCATGGCCATTGCTTCGTCATCGCCGCGGCCTGCCAGTATCAATTGCTCCTCTAAACGCTCGCGCTGGTCAATAGGGTCGTTCAATTCAGAGTAGGCATTCGCTATCTCCTTGCCGTTCACAAACAGCTCAAAACGCTCTACAAGGCCATCCTTGCTGCGGTGTTTTTTGGCCAGCGGGGTCATTTCGATAGGGTAGTCGGTAATGTAGGTCGGCTGTATCAGGTTGGCTTCTACTTTGGCGCTAAAAATCTCGTCGATCAATTTGCCTTTACCCATAGTTGGGTTAACTTCTATTTTGAGTTCGGCACAGGTTTGGCGCAAAGCAACTTCGTCCATAGCCGATACATCGATACCGGTATATTTCAGGATAGAATCATACATCGACAGTTTTTCGTACGGACCTGCAAAGTTGATCTCGTTGCTACCTACCTGCACTACTGGGATGCCATGTACTGCACGGGCCACGGTTTCCAGGCATTCCTCTACCATTTTCATCATCCATATATAGTCTTTGTAGGCTACATAGATCTCCATGGCGGTAAACTCCGGGTTGTGGGTGCGGTCCATGCCTTCGTTACGGAACATCTTACCAAACTCATACACACCGTCGAAACCGGCCACAATTAAACGTTTCAGGTAAAGCTCGTTGGCGATGCGCAAAAACAGCGGCATATCCAGCGTATTGTGATGCGTAGCAAACGGACGTGCCGCAGCGCCGCCATGTACGGGCTGTAGTATCGGGGTTTCTACTTCCATCCAGCCTTGCTCATTGAAGTAACCACGCATAGCGCTGATCACCTTAGAGCGGCTGATGAATATATTCTTGTATTCGGGGTTAACCGTTAAATCTACATAACGCTGGCGGTAACGCAGCTCCGGATCGGTAAAGCCATCATGTATGGTGCCGTCTTCCTCGCGTTTTACAACCGGCAGGGGTTTCAATGATTTGGAAAGCACGATCAGCTCACGAACGTGAACGGAGATCTCGCCGGTCTGTGTTAAAAATACATAGCCTTTAACGCCAATGTAATCGCCAATATCCAGCAGCTTTTTAAATACGGTATTGTACAGGGTTTTATCTTCATCCGGACAAATATCATCGCGTTTCAGATAGATCTGCACACGACCGGTTGAATCCTGGATCTCGGCAAATGACGCGCTACCCATAATACGACGGGTCATGATACGACCGGCAATCACTACATTTTGATAATTCTCGGGTTTATCCTTAAAGTTATCGGTAATATCCTGTGCCCAGGCGTTAACATCAAAAGCTTCGGCAGGGTATGGGTTAATGCCCAATGCCCTTAATTCTTGTAAAGATTTGCGGCGTATAATTTCCTGTTCGGATAGTGCAATACTCATGCTATAAACGGTATTTTAAATAGTTTGCAAAAATAGTGTTTTTAATGAGTTTGATGGAGGGTTTTTTTAACCCCCTCTAAATCTCCCCCAAAGGGGGAGACCTTTAAAAAATGTTTTTCAAAGCCCTCTCCTTTGAAGAGGGTTGGGTGAGGCCTAAACCGCGACATTGCGTGTTTGCTCTTCTCTCAACATTTTCGTATCTTTATATCAATCAACAGCCCGATACTCTGAAACAAGAGTACCGGGCTGTTGAGTTTAAGAGAAAATAGGATCAAAAATTAACATGTTTTTGTGTAGTTATTTGTTAGTCAATAATTTAATACTTTTTAAAGTTTAAAAAACTGCTCAAAATCACGCTAAAATTTGTTAAAAAGTGTTAAAATGGGGGCTTTTTAAACAATTTCGACCTGTTTTTATGCCGTTTTTGATCAAAAAAGTGTTAAAATTAAAGGTTTAAAAAGTTTTTTGAATGTGTATTTTAACCCGCTGAAACCTAACATAACCATGATGAAGAAACTAATTTCAATATTTCTTTTTTTGATAGTGGTATCAGCCAGGGCCTTTGGCCAGGATGCTACCGACCTGTACGATCCGGGCACCAAACCACAGCTGGTATCCAGGCAATTTTCCTTTACCGAAGGGCCAGCAGTAGATAAACAGGGCAATATATTCTTTACCGATCAGCCCAATAACAAGATCTGGAAATATGATACCGATGGCAAACTGTCGGTTTTTCTGGATAGCGCGGGCAGGTCAAACGGGATGTACTTTGATAAAAAAGGCAATCTCATTAGCTGTGCAGATGCTAAAGACGAATTATGGTCTATCAGCCCTAAAGGAAAAATAACTGTGCTGCTGAAAGATTATGAAGGTAAGCTATTTAATGGCCCGAACGATGTTTGGATTCACCCTAATGGCGGTATGTATATCACAGATCCTTACTACCAGCGCGATTACTGGACCCGCAAAAAGCCCGATCTGGATGGCCAAAAACTGTACTACCTCGCTAAAGGTCAGCATAAAGCAGTTATTGTCGACGCTAAATTTGTACGCCCCAACGGTATTGTAGGTACGCCTGATGGTAAAACATTATATGTGGCCGATATTGGGGATAGCAAGATCTATAAATATGATATCAATAAAGATGGATCATTAAGCAACAGAGCCTTGTTTTTTGCGCAAGGATCAGACGGTATGGCTATCGATGAGCGCGGTAATATTTACCTATGTGGAAAAGGCGTTACCATAGTAAATCCCAAAGGCGAAAAGATAGGCCATATTGATATTGACGAGCCATGGTCGGCCAATGTATGCTTCGGCGGTAAAAACAGGGATATCCTGTTCATTACGGCTTCCAAAGCGGTATACACCATGCAAATGAAGGTGAAAGGCTTTGATTAAAAATCTTGCTTTTCTATAAAACTGGCGATCTGTTGCTGTTCTTCAGGGTTGAGCAGGTCGCCGGTGTATTTCCATTGTTGACGCATGGGTTCTATAATGATGCTGCCCAGGTAATCGGGATTGGCTTCATCTGGGAGGTCGGCAGCACCTTCGGTGATCTCCAGGTCCTCGGTAAATAAGGTCGATTCGTTGTCAATGGCGGTTTTATAGATCTTGTAGGTGCCTGTATCTGTAAGATCTGGCCATAGGATGGGCTCAATAATGATATTTCTTGCACTGCCATCAGCATGTTTTAAAACGAGCGTCGCCGGATTTTTCATGGGTTATTAATTTAAAATAATACAGCAGGTTTTAAGCTTTGTTTGCTTGCTAATTTCAAAAATGTATAGAAACAAGAAGCGCCCCTGATGGGCAGGGGCGCGTTCTAACCAATTATAAACCTAAATTATGAGAAGAGTTGCAAGGGAGGAGTCGAACCATCGTTTGCTGCCTGTCAGCTCC
>Ga0105239_10002465_pt1 | contig 23579 bp, 33 predicted proteins | sample KBSC44metaG_FD_92761 | JGI IMG/M metagenome (GOLD analysis project Ga0105239, IMG submission 92761) | Corn rhizosphere microbial communities from Kellogg Biological Station, Michigan, USA - KBS C4-4 metaG | ecosystem: Host-associated > Plants > Roots > Rhizosphere > Soil | place: Michigan, USA...
GCGCCCTGTCTCGGGCGCGCCCTCCCCCGGGCGCGCATAGCTGTCGGGCGCGCCCTCCCCGGGCGCGCATAGACTCGGTGCGTGGCGGGGCGGATTCGGGACGAAGACATCGCCCTGGTGCGCGAGAAGTCCCCGGTCGAGGACGTGATCGGCGAGCACATCCAGCTCCGCAACGCCGGCGGCGGCAACCTCAAAGGACTCTGCCCGTTTCACGATGAGAAGTCCCCGTCCTTCTCCGTATCGCCTTCGCGGGGTCTGTTCCATTGCTTCGGCTGCGGCTCCGGCGGCGACGTCATCCGGTTCATCGAGCGTATCGAGCATCTCGACTTCGCCGACGCCGTCGAGCGGCTGGCGAATCGCGCGAACATCCAGTTGCGTTACGAGGAAGGGACGTCGGCTCCGCGGCAGTCGCAGGGCCAGCGTGCGCGTCTCATCCAGGCACACGCGGCCGCCGCGCAGTTCTACGCCGAGCAGCTGCGCACACCCGAGGCGCGTACCGCGCGTGAGTTCCTCGCTGCCCGCGGCTTCGACGAGGCCGCGGCGTCCACTTACGGATGCGGTTACGCGCCGGACGGCTGGGATTCGCTGACCAAGCACCTGCTCGCCAAGGGCTTCACCGGGCACGAGCTGACCACGGGCGGGCTGTCGCGCCCGTCGCAGCGAGGCTCGTTGATCGACCGGTTCCATCGCCGGCTGCTCTGGCCGATACGCGACCTCGCCAGTGACGTGGTCGGCTTCGGCGCCCGTCGGCTCTATGACGACGATCGGGTCGAGGCCAAGTACCTGAACACGCCCGAGACGCCGATCTACAAGAAAAGCCAGCTGCTGTACGGCGTCGACGTGGCCAAGAAGGAGATCGCCCGTCAGCACCGGGCGGTGATCGTCGAGGGCTACACGGATGTGATGGCTTGCCACCTGGCCGGCGTCACCACCGCCATCGCTAGTTGCGGCACGGCGTTCGGAGCCGAGCACATCGGCGTCATTCGTCGCCTTCTGATGGATTCCGACACCTTCACCGGCGAGGTGATCTTCACCTTCGACGGCGACGCCGCCGGTATGAAGGCGGCCGAACGGGCGTTCGCCGACGACCAGAAGTTCATCGCCCAGACGTTCGTCGCCATCGAAGCGAGTGGTCTCGACCCTTGCGAGCTGCGGCAGGAGTCCGGCGACGAGGCAGTTCGCGATCTGGTCGCCCGGCGGATTCCGCTGGTCGAGTTCGTGCTGCGCAACACGGTGGCTCGATTCGATCTCGACACCGCCGAGGGCCGTTCGGGCGCGCTGGACCGTGGAGTGCCGCTGGTCGCGACGATCAAGGACGTCTCCCTGCGCGACGAGTACGCGAGGCGGTTGGCCGGCCTGGTCGGGGTCGACGATCCGGCTCGCGTGGTCGCCCGGGTGCGCGGGCTGATTCGCTCCGGTAACAAGCCGGAGCCGGCCAGGTCCACGCCGCCGAGGGCGGTCGAGGACTCGGTTGCCACCGTCGAACGCGAGGTGCTGAAGGTGGCACTGCAGATCCCGGCCATTGCCGGGCCGGAGTTCGACGCGATCGCCGAGGACGCCTTCCTGGTCGCTGATCATCAGCAGCTTCGCAAGGCCATCGACGTGGCCGGCGGGGTGGCGGCGGCGGTGAGCGGCGCGGCCTGGGCGCAGGCGGTTCAGTCGCGCCTACCGGACGACCGATCGCGGTCGCTGGTCAGTCAACTCGCGGTCGAGTCCCTGCACTCGGGCAACGTCGAGCCAGCCCGCTATGCCGACGTCATGCTCGCGCGGCTGCAGGAGATGGTGGCGGCGCGGCGGGTGGGCGCGGTGAAGTCGCGGTTGCAGCGGATCAATCCGTTGGAACAGGCGGAGGAGCACTCACGACTGTTCGGTGAGCTGATCAGCCTCGAAGCCCATCGGCGGGTGCTGCGCGAGCGTGCCATCGGCGGGGAATGATGTGGGGCCGAAAGCGGCCAACGGCGGCCGTCGAGTCCTTGATGCGGCGCGACGATCACGTGGTCTCGTGGGCTCGCGCCGGTGATCAGTTAGTCGTGGCGTCGCGCTTCGGTCTGTGGTGGCCGGAGGGTGACGCGCACCGGATGATCGGCTGGGAGCTGATCGACAAGGCGGTCTGGGGCGACGGCCGCCTGACGGTCATCGAGGCGGACGTCGTCGACGACACGTTCCTCATCGAGCGGCCGGCTGTTGCGGTCGAACTCACCGACCCGCGCGATCTGCCGCCGACGATCCGCAAGCGGGTCGAATCCAGCGTCAACCGCTCCGAGGTGGTCGCGGTGCCGGGTGGGTCGGCGCGTTTCGTCGCGCGACGCGTGCCCGGGCGCGACGGGGTGACCTGGTGGGTTCGGCTCGAAGGGGGGCTGCAGCCGGATGAGGACGTTCGCGAGACAGTCGGCGCCTTGTTGGCGGAACTTCGGTCCTCTGCTTAACCGCGGTGGTCGTTCACGCCGTGGTATGCGTGGCCGCGATGACCGGGAAGTCTCGCGCTGACTGCGCTGCGAGCTTTCGCGGCGAAGTCGTCGACCTGGGCCTGCAGAACGCCGGCCGTCGACTGGACGGTCTGGCTGCCGACGACTGTGCGGGCCACTCGGACGATCGTCTCGTACCGCTCGCGGCCCGCCCGGGCTCCCAGGACATAACCGGCGGCCGCGCCGGCCAGGAACGCCAGTTTCATTTCGTCTCCTTGGACAATCGTGGGATCGCGGTGGCGGCGTCACGGCTGTTCGCAAGGCCCCGTCACCCCACCCTAGTCGCGTCGGGGCAGGTACGGCGGTGCGTTAGACTCGTCGAGGCCCGAAAATGGGCAGGCATTCCCCCATAGCTCAATTGGCAGAGCATTCGACTGTTAATCGAAGGGTTTCTGGTTCGAGTCCAGATGGGGGAGCAACAAACGTGAGGGGTCGAGCGACTTCGCTCGGCTTCGGCGCTCGTACAGTGGCACGAAAATGGCACATCGGTCTGCGGAATGGCGCGTCGGAGGCGGTGCCTCAACGATCCGATCCTCATGCGAGGGCATCATTCAGCTTCAGTCGTGGTCGCCAGAGCCGATCGGAACAATATGGGCAAGGAAGTCCCGCGTGGTCGCCATGCTGCTCAGGGTCTGACCACCGTCGAACAGGCGCACCGTGTTCCAAAGGTGTTGTTGCGTGACGCGCCACGAGAGCAGTTGCGCCGGGCGAGGCGGGCCGTCGTTTTTGGCCGACCGGTTAGCCAGCAGGACCGCCCGATCGCCGTGGCATGGGCGACCAAGTACAACTCGCGAATCATCGGCGTTGGCGGCGGCGGCAGTGGTGGCGGTGCGGCTGGATGTGCCCTCGCTCGCGAGACTTGGCTCTTCGTCCTTTGGGCGGTTGTCTTCGTGTTCTTCCTCGCCTGCCTGATCACCGCATTCGGCATTCGAGACAGGGTTCGGCGGTGGCTCCGAACAGCACCGCCGAAAGCGTTGGAAGACGCCTACTAACGGTGGGGTTCTCTGCACTCGACCATCGGAGTCGTGCATGAAGCGCCTTGCGTTGGCCGCCGTTGTGCTCGGCGCGTTGCTGGTGGCGGGCGGTCTCTACGTGGGGTTTCAGACCGTGCGCCGCGATGACCTGATCTGCGGGCGGGCGTTCAGCTCGAACGGCGATGGACCCGTGCCGGACGTTGCCAAGATGGAGCGCGAGCAGGGGATAGACCCGAACAGCGACCAAGGGTTCATCTTCTACGGCGACGGCAAGGGCGACGTTGAATGCGCGTCGTCGCTCTCGACCCACCGGGTCATCGCGCTCTCGACGGCGATCCCAGGAGCGGTGCTGATCGTGGCGGGAGTTGCCGTGTGGATACGCGACCGCAAACGACCCACCTAGCGGCGGGAGGCACGGCGACGCGGGACGCCTGCTTGGAGCGTGCCTGCTTCTAGCAGCTCGGCGTAGCGGTCGAACAAGACTTCCTGTCTGACCATCTCGTCTCGGCCTTGCCGTTGGCCCCACAGGGCGATAACAGCCCGGTCGAGTGCGGTGTGCGCCCGCGCGAGGTCGGCTGGCATTGAACTCGTGTCGTAGAGATCAGCGAAAGTTGAATCAGGATGTGCGGCGCGAGCGTCGAGCACCGCCTGAGCGAGGTCGGCGACCTTGGACCTCTTGTTCGGATCAGCGTCGGGCCACGGGAAGGTGTTGTAAACGACCTCCGCCGAGAGCCGGTAGTCGCTCTTGAGCCGCCCCGCGATCGTGCGGACCCACGTCATGAACATGCTGCTGCTGAGCACACCGAAGTGGTACAGCTCGGCGTCAGCCACGGTAAGAGTGGAGTCGTGCGCAATATCGGTCGGTTCGTAGAAGGCCAACGGAATGTACTGCCGAAACTGGGAAGTGTGCCGGGGGAGACACAGGTACCGGGTAGTTGGCTGCCGGATCTCGGCGAAGAGGGACGGCGTCGTAGCCAATGCTCGCGTTGCCGCCCGGTTGCTTGCCAGGCGGTGTTCCCTGACGGCGGCCAAACGCCTGCGCAGCTCGGGGCTCTGACGGATTTCGGCTGGCGTGGCGTCGATGAGCCACAGGCAGTAGCGATGCAGACCCTTCATCATCTCGTCTGCGCCAACTAGCTCACGCACGAACCTCGCAGCAACGGGATCGGACTGGACAAGCGCGTCGCGGGCTTCCGGTTCGAGAATCAGGTGCTGATCGTCGTTGGGCATGTTTCCGAAACTGCAAGGTGGCCCGGCTACGAGCGCCTGCCGACGTTTAGTGACGACGATGGATGGTGCGTCTACGAGATACGGATTGATGTTGGCGACTTGGCTAGTGTCTCCTTCTACGGCCCGAAGCGAGGCGTAGTTGATGAGCGTCTTCCGAGCAGCCTTGCCGCCATCGCTGAATCCGATGATTACGACATGGACGTGCGCTGCCCCCCGCGCCTCGCTTTTCCACTCGAAGGTCCGGTGGGCGAAGTCGATGACCATCCCTCGATTCAGGAGGTCGGGCCAAAGCGCGGGAACCTGTTCTCCCTGCACGATGCTGTTGGTTGCGACCAACGCCACCCGCGTGTCGTGGCCCTTGACGTAGTCAGCGGCTCGGCGATACCAGGCTGCGACATAGTCGAGAACGCCTGTCCCGGTGACGCCCTCGAAGACAAGATCCATGTCCGAAACCTGTGACGCGGTGCGACGCTTTTTTCCCGCGAATGGTGGGTTGCCGAGCACGTAGCTGCATTCGTCGGCTGGGAGGATGCTCGACCAATCGTCGCGCAATGCGTTCTGTCCGACTGCGATGTGGGCGCTGTCGGTGATCGGGAATCGGGCGTAGTATTGACCGAACTCGGCGGAGAGCGCCAGGTTCTCTAGATGATCGATCAGGTACATGGCGGTTTCTGCGATTCGAGCCGGAAATTCTTCCAATTCGATGCCGAAGAACTGCCCGACGTGAACCTTCGATTCGAGCCGGACGTCAAGGACTAGCTGCCCTCTACCAGTTCGTTGCCGATCGCGGAGCCGCTTCATGCATTCGAGTTCGAGTCGCCGGATCTCGCGGTACGCGATGATCAGGAAGTTGCCGCACCCGCACGCCGGGTCCAAGAACGTCAGGCTAGCGAGCTTGTCTCGGAATCGTTCGAGAGCCGGTGTTGTGTCGCAACCTTGCAACTCAGCCCTCAGGTCGTCCAAGAACAACGGTCCGATGGTGCGCATGATGTTCTGCTCGGTCGTGTAGTGCGCGCCCAGCTCGCGGCGCTCTGCTGGCTCCATGACGTTTTGAAACAGCGATCCGAAGATGGCAGGGCTGATCCCACTCCAGTCGAAGCGACACGCTGCCAGCAGACGCTCGCGCATGATCCGATTGCACGCCGGGATGCTGATCGGCTCCTTGAAGAGTCCGCCATTGATGTACTCGAACCGCTTTAGCTCGTCATCGAGTTCAGTCTCCCGGTTGGTTCGATCCCGGTTCAGGGTCTGGAACAGATGTATGAGGGCGGGTCCAAGATCGTGACCATCGACGCTGGTTCGCAACATCAAGTAGTCGTAGAAGAGGCCCGACTCCCATATCTGGGTGTCGTCAGCAAACATCACGAAGACGAGGCGCACGAGGAGTACCCGCAATTCATGGCCGGTGTAGCCACTTGCCTCTAGCGCGTCATGAAGGTCCGCCAGCATCTCGGTAGCTTTGAGGTTGACCTCTTCTTCGGTGACGTGGCGGTGCGCCTCGCGGTCGAGCATCGGAGCGAACACACCAAGTTCCTTGGCCAAGTCATCGATCGAGAACTCGATCCGCTCGTCGTCCTCAAGGTTGTGAACGACGAAGGTGCCGAAGTCACTGACGACCAGCAGGCGAGGAAGATGTTCGGGGGGCAGTGATGGCAAATAGTCGATGAGTTGGCCCATCGCAGCCGGGAGGTCTTCGCCGCGACTCTTGTGTTCGGCACCGACGTATCCGGGCCAGAACACATCGACCCAACCACGACCTCCCGTAGAGGTGCGGCTAGCAAGCTGTTCAAAGACGGCGACGCGGCGGCGATCGATATCAAAGATTTTGAAGAACTCGTTCCAGAACGTTTGTGACTCGGCCCGCTCTCGCGTCTCGTCACGCCAGCGAGCGACAAACGTTACGGCGCGATCCCGCATCTCCTGCCACGTCAGAGCCTGCACTTGCGGTTGCACCAATGCCCCCTTGCCGTCGGTTGGCTCACACTATCGACAAGCTGCGATCATGGCTTGCGGACGTTTGTGAGCTGGAGTGTGAGTCGTGAGCCAAGATGCCGAGTTGGCGGACCAGCTGGGTCCCCATCCACTTGGTCAGATGGTCCTGAGGTTGTTCCCCAAGGGTGACGTCCTTGCCACCTACCGTCAGGAAATGTTCGAGCGCCAAACCCGCCGTGCCGAACTTCTTCGTGCCGAACTTTCGGCAAGCGCCGAGACGGCCCAGGCGGTGTTCGAGCGCCTTAATGAGGATCCGTCGGCGGGTGATCTATTCACCGAAGCCCTTCGGATCGCAATCGAGAGTGGGTACGAGTTCAAGATCCGCATGCTTGGCAGGATCGTGGTCGATGCGACGTTGTCGGAGGACTCGGCAGCCATCGATCTCGGTGCCTTGTTGGTTCGTACGGTCAAGGATCTTGAGCCTCTGGACGTACGCGGGTTGATGGCCGCTCGGAGACGTCGCGTAAGGCCTGGCGAGCACGGAGTGAAGGACATCTTGGGTGTAGATCGTGCCGCCCAGGAAGCAATATTTGCCAACTTGGTGCGTCATGGCTTGCTCCACGTTGCGAACGAGGAGAATCCAGAGCAGAGGTACTGGCGCGTCGGTCCGTACGGCAAACTTCTCATTAGACTTCTAGAGCGTGCTGGCGTCACTCCCGACAACTTCGAAGCCGCCCTTGCTGCGCGTATCTAGCCGAGAGTTCGCGCGGTCTGGACGTAGTGGACCCCAACAACGTCGACCCCTGATGGCAGGATGGAGGCATGCCACGGTGGACTGTCTGGGTTACCTCGCCGTCTTATTTGATGGTGACATGCGCCGTGGCGGGCTCGCTCCATGCCGTCGATCGCACCGCACCTGTTCCGGGTGCCGTTGGGCAAGCGAGTGCGTTGAGTCTTGTTCTTAGCCCCCTGGGTAGTTCAGCGCGCCGTGCTGCGCCCGACGAGGATGTACCGCATACGGATCTCCGGGGGCCAGTCCTACACCGCATCTCGAATCTGTCGCCAGGCGCAAGTGGCACAGCTCCTTCGGGCTACGACAACCGGCTGCTATGAGCTTGCGCCGTACGCCTCCGACAACGCTCGGCTAGCCGCTTCAAGTTGGTCTGGGTGGGCGTGCGAGTACGTCTTGCGCATCACCACTTCGTCATGACCCAAGTACTCCGCGACGACGTGATCGGCGATGCCCCGGTCGCGCATGTTGGTGACCGCGCCGTGCCGCGCCGAGTGAAGGGTGACGGCGCGAACTCCCGCCGCCTCGCAGTGCTCGCGCCACATGTCGGTCCACCGCTCCGGGCGCAACGGCCTCCCGGCTTCGTCTAGTGCGAGGTAGCCGGTGCGTGCCTGCTCGAAACCGAACTCTTGCGCCTGATCGTCGCGCAACGTCCGCAACGCGGCCAGCATGTCAGGCGGCAACGAGAACTTGCGCGTGCCGCGCTCGGTCTTGGGGTCAACGTCGATCGTCTTCGACCCGCCCACGTCAACGCGAGCGTGCGAGATCGAGATCGTGCCCGCGTTCAGGTCGAGATCGGCCCAGGTCAAGCCCATGACCTCCGAGCGCCGCAGTCCATGCAGCGTCAACAGCCAGAGTGCGAAGAGCCGATCTTCGGCGAACCGCGCACGGAGCTTTTTCGTCTCGGGGACCGTCAAGGCTTCGCGCCGCTTGGACGCTTTGCCGCTCGCCTCCACGAACTCGGCCGGATTGCGGGCGATGATCGAGCGCCGCATAGCTTCTTTGAACACGGCCCGGACGACGAACAGCGTGAACGCGACGCTTCGTTGAGTCAGCCCAGCGTCGGTCATCGACTGAGTCAGTTTCTCGACGTCGGACGGCATGACATCGGCCACCGCTGACGATCCGAAGACGGGACTCGCACGCCGGAGAGCGGATCGGTAGCCAACGGCCGTGTTCTCGCGGATCTTGCCGCTTCGTACGCGACTGGCCACCCACGATTCGGCGAAGTCTTCAAAGCTGTCGCGGTTCCGTCGGTTCAGCGTGACGAGCAGGCCGCGCTCTTTGTCCGCCCGGTGCGCTGCGACGAATGCCCGAGCTTCGGTTAAGGTCTCGTGCGTTGTCCGAACCTGCCGACGCTTGCCCTTGACAGTTCCTGCGTCGAGTCGAACTCGATAACGCGGCTCGCCGCGCTTCGTGTAGACAAGCTGGATCGGTTCACCTTCGCGCGGCTGTGCGATTCTCACGTTCTCGTTCCTCCGGTCTCGTTCCAAGATTCGGACTGCATGCGTCGTGCCGTCGTACCTTCAAGAACGCGCCGGACCGTCGCCGGATGCCAGATGCCGCCACGAGCGGTCGGCACTCCATCGGCGATCAATCTGGCCGCGATCTCGCTAAGTCCATGGCCCCGCTGGCTCTCGCCGACGATGAGTCGAACCGTGCTCTCATCGAGCGAGCGCACCCGGCCCATGTGCTTGCCTTTCGCGCGTTTGGCCGCCATTCCTTCGCGCGTGCGCTGGCCGATCAGCAAACGCTCGTACTGGGCCACGGCGACGAGCACGTTCGCCATCAGGTCGCCTGCCGGAGTCGATGTGTCCACGCCGAGATCGAGTGCCACGAGCGACCATTTCCGTTTTCTTGACCGTTCGATCGTGTTGGCGAAGTCGGAAACCGATCGACTCAGCCGATCGACGCGCAACGCGAGCAAGACGTCAGCCTCGCCAGCGTCGAGACGCGTTAAGGCTGACATCAGAGCAGGACGACCCTTGATGGTCTTCGCGCTGAACCCCTCATCGGCCACGATTTCGTAATCCCAGCCTCGCCGCGTTGCCTCTGCGACCAACGCTTCGCGTTGCGCGTCCAAGCTCGCGCCCTCCGTTGCTTGCTCGACGGTCGATACGCGCAGATATAGATATGCGAGCTTCCGTATGCGCTCGACCGTTTGCGACTTCATCGGTGGCATGTTACTACGTTATACAAAGGGTTCGGCTTGTACAACTAACCGCCGTCAGCCTCATCGGAGTCGGTCTCTTCGAGAGCGGCCAACGCGCCGACGATGCCAGCGTGCATCGTGTCCGACGCCGTTAGCTCGCCAGACTCAATCTTGTCGAGCAGCGCGCGTAGCCTAGCCGCTTCCACCATCGCAGGCGGCGTATCGTCCTGCGGTTTGCGTTTTGGCACGCTCGCCTCCCATCGGACCGAATATCACTTTTCATGAGCCCGCACTCTCGTGCGCGAGTCCACGATTTCAGGCCAGCCAACACGGGCCCCGCTGAGCCACCGTTGTCGTTCGCTTTGCGCCCGGAGCCGTGATCTCGGCCCGTTCATTGGTTCATCATGTCCGCGAGCCCGGCCACCTGGCGAAGCGAGGCGAGTAGCGCATCGCGCTGGCTCACGTCCAAGGCGGACGTTCCCGCCTTCCCCGAATCGACCAACTCAGCAGCGCGTCGTAGGTGCTCCGAAACGACTCGGCTACGGGGTTCGGCCCAACCCGCGTTCGTAGCTTGCGCGGCTCGTTGCGCCTTTTCCGATTCCTCGCGGTCTAGTAAATCTCGGTACGCCTCCGGAGTCGTGCGCGCTCGCTCTGCCGCGTCTTGCTTGTCCCAGTCGATCCGCTCGATCGGCCGGTTGGTCGCCGGGCCGTTCGACGGGTTCGCGCCGGGGTAGTCCAGGACGTCGCTCGGTCGAGAGTCCTCGCCGTACTCGTCCCACTTGGCCTTCGTCATTTCAGTTCCTCTCATCGTGTGCGTGTCTTGTGCATCCTGTGCATCCCCGACAGGTTGGAAGCCCCAAAACATCGGGGCTCTCAGTAGATGCAGCGGATGCACGGGATGTTTTTGACTTACTGGCTCTGAGATATAGCTCTAGGCGCTCCGCACCTCACCACTCCCTTCTTGCTTCTAGCTCTCTACGTAAAAGTAGAAAACATCCACTGCATCCACTGCATCCACTGAGTGCCCCCGGATTCATTGGGCTCTAGCCGTTTTTCGCTGCATAGGATGCACAGGATGCACAGGATGCGGGCGCTGCCTCTTCGGCTTGACGACGACGATGGGATCGCCGCGCTCAGGGCGAAGCCGGATACCCCGATAGCCGCCCGTGCGCCTGCCGTCGATCACCGGCTGGTTGGTCGTCACCAGCGGGCACGCGGCGCGCAGCTTGCGCCCGAACTCGATCTGGCTGGCCGAAACCTGCCCCGACCCCCTGCACCAGAGTTGGTAGCGCTCGTAGAGATCGTTTTTCAGCACCTCTGCCTCGAACTCAAGGACGCACTCTTCCTCAACGAACGCGCTGATCGGGTTGGTGATCTGCTCTAGGTCGTGGAAGGTCGATTCCGACGACGCCGGACGGGTGAAGCGCCCCACCGCCACGAGCCGGTCGAGACCTTCAAGCGCCCAGTTGAAGATTCCGGGCCGCTCCGCCATCAGCCGATCGGCCAACGCTCGGTCTTCTTTGCCCAAGAACGACTTGGTCATTCTCAGAATGAGCATGCGGTTCGCCAACCCAGCCGAGTTCTCGCGCACGCTCGGCACTTCGTTGCTGATGATTAGGAACCGCACTCCCAAGTAGCCAGTCCACGCTTCTCGGTTCTTGCGGTCGATCGTCTGCGAGTCGCGCCCGGAGATCGAGAGCAACCGCTCAACCAGCTGCGCGGAGTTCTGGCCGCCGAACCGCGCGTCGTTGACCACGGCAGCGCTCTTCCCGATCAGCGGTTGCAACCCGAAGTTGGTCCCAAGCGAGTGCAGAGTCGGGAATACCACGTTGTCGCGTCCCAGCAACGCGGTCATGGTCTTGGCGATGGTGCCTTTGCCCGAACGGGGTGGGCCAATCATCATTCCGATTTTCTCGAACTCCGACCGTCCCGAGATCAGGTAGCCCATGAACTCTTGCAAAAGCTCGATTTGCTCGACGTCGCCGTCCCACACCGACTCAAGGAACGCCAGCCACTCACTCGGCTCCGGCGCGTTCGGCTCGTAGTCGAAGGGGAGCGCGTTGACGTTGAACAGTTTCGGCGTGTGGGCCGAGAGCGAGCGGTCATCCAAACTCAGCAGGCCGTTGCCCATCGAGACAACCAGGGGCGCGCTTGAATCAGCCATTGGGACCGTCGATCCAAAACGGGGGCTGGACGTCGTCGGCGGCGAGGTAGCAAGCGCCCGCGAGCGCGTCGAGTACTTGGGTGACCTTGGACGACGTCGGATTCCAGGGCAGGACGTCCTCTGCTCCGTAGAACTTGGCGTGCCGCAGACTGTCGTAGATCTGCGCTCGGAGAGAGTCGCTGGGAATCGGTTTCCAGTTCGTCCTGACCCACTCGTAAAAATCACCGCGCCATCGAACTAACAGCTGAACGCCCGTATCGGATCGGTAGCGCCGGTCGATGAACTCGTGGGCGACTTCGAACGGCGCATTGGGGCTTGGCCAGATCTTGTCCGGCTTGGACTCAGCGCCATACTCCACGATCAGCGCTTCGAGCGCGGCGTCGTCTAGCTCGACCACGTCTTCGAGCGAGTAGCCAGCCGCCAGGTGGTCCACCGCGTCGTCCTTGCGGTTCGTCGTCGCGCTGACCACGACTCGCACGGTGGGCACTCCGGCGTCCCTAAGTTCGCCTCTAACGTGCGCCGCGTGCCTGAGCCCCGGCGCGTCTCGATCGGCCCACACCGTGACTCTGGCCGCGCCGGAGAGCGTCTCCGTGTAGCTGTCGAGCCACTTGTCTTTGCCCGCGCCCTGGCGCATCGTCGTGGCGAGGAACCCGCCTTCGGCTTCGAGCGGGCGCAAGGCGTCCACGCACTTCTCGCCCTCAACCAGAACGATCGGCAACCCCGCGTCGATGGCGGCCAGCAACTCGGGCAGTCGATAGAGCACCGAGCGCGCCTCTTTGGGCTTGACGTACTTGCCGCTGGCGTCGCGCACGCCCGTCTGCGTGATCGTCTTCGATCCATCTTCATGGTCCAGCCGCTTGACGCCGAACAGCCGGACGTTGTTCTCGTCCACGTACGCCCAGTTGGTCGTTTTCACCACGGGCGCTTTGATCTCGCCGTCTCTCTCCGGCGTCGGGCGAGTGCGAACCGGTGGGTTGCCCTTGACCACGCGCAACCGGCGCTCGCCGGGCTCTGTCGCGTTGTCGATGTCCACCCCGAGATCGACAATGCCGCCGCCAACTGGGACACCCTTCGCTGGCGCGCTCGACTTGCTGCGCCGTCCACGCCGATAGTTTCCAGAAATGTCGGCCCACGTCAGACCGAGCGCTTTCAGAACAGTCTCTGGTGGGCACCCCGCCTGGCAGTGGATCAGCACACGGCCGCCTCTGCCTCGCGTGACCCCAAGACTGGCGTTCTCGTCGGGGTGGGTTGGACATTCGTGATCTTGTCCGCTGCCTGGTTTTGAACCGAAATCCCGCAGACGCTCGATAACTAGCGAATATGGATCGTGGGTGGTGTCGATATCGTGGGCGGTGCTCATCTGAGATATGCTCTTTCTCGTCTGGTGCTTACTCGGAACCGGGCACGTCATGCGCGGGTGGTTCGTTTCTGGCCCCCACGACGGTCTGATTTTGGGCCACCCGCGCGGCTATTCTCGAAAACTGCTACGGACTCATTAGCCTAAAGTTTCCCCGTGGCATAGAACTTACGGCCGACCGTAAGTATCACAATCCGATCTCCCACGGCCGGACTCTCGTACTGAAAGATCGCGGAGACGTTGCCCGCTTGGCCGTCATGCATTACCGATCCATTGAACGGATCTTGCACAACGGTTACCGTGCCCTGGCCGTAGACCGGCTTCAACGGGCGTTGTGGCGTGATCATCAGGCCACCCCTTGCATCATGGCCTCAAGTCCTGCCACTGGGACCAAGACACGGTGGCCGATGCGGGCCGAGCGTAACGACTTCGCGTTCACTGCGTCCCATGCGGCGCTGATGCTAATTCCCAGCACGGCGGCGGCCTCCGGCACGCTCACCGCGATCCTTCCGTCCTCCGTACGACCGTTCACGATGCGCGGCGCGACTGGCTTGCGTCGATCCCCGCGAGTAGCCGGTGGCGACTCTGGCTTGCGCCCCAACTCGCGCTTTGCATGTCGCGCTCCCGCGCTGGTGACCTCATTTGCTGTCATTGCGATATCCCCCTTACGGCTTTCGGCTAACCACGACTGAACATGGCTCAAGTTATACACCAATGGCTCAGCACGGCGTCCCTTTGCGAGCCCGGCACGGCGCGAAAGTGCCGTATTCTGGGCAGCGGAGGCTCTGGATGACCATAAGTGGCTAGATTCATTGGACGTGCTTTTTCGAGAAACGACAGACAATGGCTTTCTAGCGAAATCGGAAACGCCTTCGGGCGAGAGTGGGAGAACAAAATGACGAATAGCGGGATGAGAGTTCAGACCGCGTCCTTCGGAATGTCCGATGACGATTACCTGGACGGAATCCTAAAAAATCTCGAACGGCAGGGCGTACCGATCGAAGCGTCGCTCGCGCTCGCCGAGCCCCTGTCTGGCGACCCGACCGGCGACACGTTCTTGGCGGCTTACCGCTGGCTCGTGGAGAACGCGAATCTCGGGTATTTGCCGGATCCGAGCGACCTTGCCGCTTGCCGCGTTGCCGCGCACCAAGAACTGATCCGGTTGGGTGGCGATCTCGACGGCGAGGCGATGCTTCGCCACCGGACGCCGGGCGACGCGGCAATGAACGCCGCGCTCGATGCTCGCAGCGGTCAGGCGAAACGGGTGCTCAACCCGAACGTCACCAGTCCGCAGACGGACAGACCCGAATCCGCTCCGCTCGCCCGCCCGACGCCGAAAGAGCCGGACCCCCTTCCGAACCGCAGGGAGATCGACCGTGGCACCGACTACCCGGCGTGGATGACGAGCGGCTGACATATGACGAGAACTGGCTCCGTGAACTGGCACGCCTTGTTCGACTGGGCGCTTCGAACCGGCCGGGAGACTGATCTCGACGGGCGTGCGCACTTCGTGGCGATGGCACCGCTGAACCCGGTGCAGACGCTCGGCGCTGTCTTGAGCTTGGAACCCACGCGACCAGACGCGGCGTGCCCGATTTTCGTGTCGTCGGCTCGGCATAGCGCGAGCTCGGACAAGGCAGCTGCCACACGCCGGAAGAACGCCGGGGAGCGGAAGTACCGGACCGATGTCGGCGTACGCGCCGCGCTCGTGGCTCTGGGACACGATCCGACGTCGCAGGAGGTCAAGGAGGCAGTCGCGTCGGCCACGAAGACCGCCAAGAACGCATCGCGGCGGCGCGCTGAGCAACGGGCAGCGTCGGAGGCGCGAAAGCGCGACAGAGCTGCGTCGCAATCGAAGGCCGTGCTCGACAAGGCGATGGCTGAGTGGGGCATGTCGTCGGAAGAGGTCGCCGACCTAGAGCGCCAGGAAGCTGAACGGCAAAGGGCAGCGCTCCGGTGAGAACTTCGCAGGTGTCCGACAGCGCGGTCCGTGCGTTTCTCACGAATCGCGGGCTCGATCCGAGCGACGCGAACGCACAAGCCCGCGCACGAGACGAGTTGCGGACGCTCGAAGCGCAACGGTTGGTCAAGATCGCCGTGAAATACGACAAACATCGACGGAGGCACGGACCGTGAAAACCGCATTTGGACCGCAACCCTGCTATCGCCTGGTCGCTCCGAGAACCTTCGGCTCGCTGCAAGAGCACGCGGGGTCCAAGGGGCGAATCTCTGAGTTGGCGCGGCAACTCGGCGTCAACCGGACCACGCTGCGCAAGTGGCTGTCCGGTGCCAACGTCGCCCCGTACGAAATGAAGCTCAAGATCGCCGCTGCGCTCGGCCTGCCGGTCGAAAAATGTTTCACCGCGTCATACGAAGCCGCGACGTACTACGGGCCGGGCGGCGGAGGCCGCAAACGGTGATTGGCGAGCCCCTCAGAACTCGTCGCCGGGTGATGGTTCACTTCGTCCGTGGCCGACGCGATCATGACTCTGCGCTTCGAAGGCGAGGCCGTAGACGCCGGGTCGATGGACGTTCGGAACCTTGCACCGGCACTAATCGCGGTGGCCGATGCGATGCGCGAAGCGCACCAGATCCTGCGCGTTCCCGGCGCTTCGCCCCAAGTCCAAGTGCGCGCCACTCGCCCCGGCTCATTCATCGTGGACTTGTTGGTCGCCGAGCCGACGTTGCTCCAACGGGCGATGGAACTACTCAACTCGCAAGAGACAACGGCGGGCATCAACCTCGAAACGCTCGTGGTGTTCGTCGTCGGTTCGGTCGGGCTCGTTAGGAAACTTCGCAATCGCAAGATCGCTCGTACTGAGCCGATCACGCCGGGGCTGATCCGAATCACCCTCGAAGACGGCACGGTGATCGAGACGCCGCCCGAGTCGTTCCAACTTGTGCTCGACGCCGCTTATCGAGCATCGCTGCGAAACATGGTTGAGCCGTTGGTTGGGCAAAACGGCGTCAACGCGCTAGTCGCTAGCGCGGACGGAACGAGCGAAACCGTAACCGGCGCGGATGTGACTGCGTTCGAGGTTCCCCCGGCAGTGGAAGAGCAGCTAACGGACGCGATTTCGGAAGCGGTGTTGCGGCCGGTCGCCGTGCAGTTCTCGGAAGGCCTCAAGTGGCGGTTCTTTGACGGCGAGTCAACTTTTTACGTCACTATCGAAGACACGCGGTTTGCGGAAGCGGTCGAACAGGGCACGGAGCGGTTCGCAAAGAACGACATGCTGCGAGTTCGGCTTAGAACTCGTCAGACAATGGGAGCGAACGGCTTGCGCACCGAGCGGTCGATCGTGGAAGTGCTGCAACACGTCGCGGGCGCGGTCCAACTAGACCTGTTCGCCCAGCCGACCGACTCCACGGGGGAATGACGGGCCTTCGTGTCCCTCGCGCCGGGGTTGTGCGAGCCGTCGGCCATATTTGAGCAGTCTGGCGGCAACCGGTAGCGGGGTATCCGCACAGACGATCTCAGCGGTTCGCACCTCCGTTCGAGGCACGCGAGTGGCACAACGGTCTCGTATTGCGGCGTCTTACTCCATGTTGCGTTGTCACGTGCGATGCCGTCTCGGCCAGCAACCACGGGCTCTACGCGGCACACGGCACTAGCGGGCAACACGAGCGGTCGGAGACTGTTAATCGAAGGGTTTCTGGTTCGAGTCCAGATGGGGGAGCCACAAGGGTGGGCCTGGGCGGGGGCGCGCATGAGGCGCCTCGCGTGGGTCGCCGTAGTCATTGGCACGCTGTTGGTCGCGGGCGGTCTCTACGCCGGGTTCCAGACCGTCAAGCGAGACGGCTTGGTGTGCGGCGAGGGCTTCCATTCCTACCGCTACGGGCCATACCCGGACCCGTCGAGCGACGAAGAGGGAACCTTCTACAGCGATGGCAAAGGCGACGCGGAGTGCGCGTCGTCGCTCTCGACTCACCGGATCGCCGCTGTCTCGGTGGCGATCCCCGGCGCCGTAATCGCCTTGGCGGGCGCCGTGACAATCGTCCGTCGCACTCGCGGATGAGCGCAGGGCGCCGGGAAGGGCCTGAGCAACGTAGCGGCTCGCGGGACCAGAGGTTCTGCTGACCTTCTGAGTTTCGAAACTCGCGTGACGCTTCGCAACTGCTTGACGCTGAAGAGGTGTGTTCAACAAATCGCGTCTTTCAGAGCGCGATCACCTTATGCGATCGTGCGAGGAGCTCGATCCCTCGAGCCGTCTAGGCGACGTGCTCCGGGCTGCGGCTGCGCCGGCGACGGGCATGGAGTTGGCCTCTTATGGCCGAGCGCTCGCGGCTTTTCGGGCCGCTTCGCGCCGATCCGCGCCCGGCCTATCCCCCAGGAGACCGCCGTCCATGATCAAGTCCGCGATCCTGTCGTTCGGAACCAAGTTCGCCCCCGCGACCGCCATCGCCGTAGCCGCTACCGGCGGCATCGCCGCCGCCGCGGCGACCGGAAGCCTTCCCGGACCTGCCCAACACGCGGCGGACGCGGCGTTCGGAAGAGACGGCTCCAGCCACCACCATTCGCCATCGGGTCGCCAGTTCGCGACGGTGTCCAGCACGATGTCCTCGACTACGTCGTCATCCTCGGCGACATCGTCCACCGCCCCGACATCGTCCACCGCCCCGACATCGTCCGCGTCGTCGAGCTCATCGCGGAGTGCGCCCACGCCTTCGCTCGTCGGCCTCTGCCACGCCTACCAGGCCGGAGTCGCCACAAGCCCCGGCAAAGCCCTCGACAACCCGGCGTTCACAGTGCTGATCACCAGCGCCGGCGGCAAGGCCAACGTCGCCACCTACTGCGTCACGCTCCTGTCCAGGACCAGCGCGTCGGCGACCGCCGCCGGCCCCGAGCCAACTGACACTGAGCCGACTGACACTGAGCCAACTGACACTGAGCCAACTGACACTGTGCCGCGCGAGGCCGAGCCGAGCGAGGCCGAAGCTCCCGAGCCGCACGACCTGAACACCCCCAAGAGCAGTAACGCCAACAGCGAACACGGGCGTTCCACCACGCCCGAGCCAGCTGCGTCAGCCTCGCGGCACTGACGGCACGCAACGAGCCGCGGCAGCCGGTTCACCGGGCGGCGGTGGCGGAGCAACCATTCCCCGGAGCTCCGCCACTGTCGGCCGAGGCTCACCGGTCCTCGTCCGTGGTCACTTCAGGCGTCCACTTCGGCGCGGCGCTGGCCGGAACCGTCGTCGGGCCACTCGAGGTAGTCGTTCATGACCCATATGCCGCGTGCCTCGTCCGGGCCGTCGAAGTCGATCTCGCTGGTGTAGCCGTGGTGCACTGCTTTGCCGAATCCGCCGGCCACGCGTCCTGCGACCCGAGTGCGCGCCAACATAGATATCTGTCAATATTGATGTATGTCGAAGTTATTGCCGATCCTCACGCCGGTCGAGATGGTGGCCTGCAGCCCTCCCCTCTCGCGCGAGCCGCTCACTGAGGCGCAAGCCGGTCAGATCGCGCCGCTGCTCAAGGCGTTGGCCGACCCGGCCCGACTGCGTCTGATGTCGCTGGTCGCCTCGCATGAGGGCGGCGAGGCTTGTGTCTGCGATCTCCACTCCGCGTTCGAGCTGTCCCAGCCAACCATCAGCCATCACCTGAAGGTGCTGCATGGCGTTGGTTTGCTCGACCGCGAGAAGCGGGGCACCTGGGTGTATTACCGAGCCCGGGCGGAGGCGCTGGCCAGCCTTGGCGCCCTGATCGCGTCATGAACCGGCTCGCGCGGCAGGCGCTCGCGGAGTTCGTCGGCACAGCGTTGCTCGCTGCGGCCGTGGTCGGCTCGGGCATCGCCGCCGCCCGGCTCTCACCGAATCAGCCTGGACTGGAGCTGTTGGTCAACAGCATCGTGACTAGTTCCGCCCTGGTGGCGTTGATCGTTGCGTTGCAGCCGGTGTCCGCCGCGTTCAACCCCATCGTCACGCTGATCGAGCGAGCGACGGGCGGGCTGTCCAACCGCGCCCTTCTGGCGCTGATTTGCTGTCAGCTCAGCGGCGCCTACGTCGGGGTGATCACGAGCAATGTGATGTTCGGGTTGCCGGCGATTAACGTCTCCGCCCACCACCGGACTGGGGGAGGGCTGCTGCTCGGCGAGGCCGTCGCAACACTTGGCCTCGTGGTGGTCATTTTCGGAGCCGTCCGCGCCGGCCGCTCCGACAGGCTCGCCTTCGCCGTCGGTGGCTACATCTTGGCTGCGTACTGGTTTACCAGCTCTACGTCATTCGCGAATCCAGCGCTGACTGTCGCCCGTCTGGGGTCGGACACGTTCGCGGGCATCGCTCCGTCGTCCGTGGGCCTGTTCGTCGCCGCACAAGTCGCCGGCGGTCTTGTCGGATATGGCGTCGTCAGCGCCCTGTGGCCCGTACGGAACTCGATGACGAGCACATCGGCGACCGGCGACGCGCTCGCATGACCGACAAGAAGCCCATCGTGTTGTTCGTGTGCGTGCATAACGCGGGTCGTTCGCAGATGGCGGCTGCATGGCTACGCAAGCTCTCGGGCGGCCACGTTGAGGTCCGCTCGGGCGGGTCCGAACCGGGCGAGCGGATCAACCCCGCGGCCGTCGAGGTGATGCGAGAGGTAGGCATCGATCTGAGCGGGGAGCAACCGAAGCGGGTAACCACGGATGCGGTCGCGGTGTCGGACGTCGTGATCACGATGGGCTGTGGCGACGCCTGCCCTATCTTTCCAGGAATCCGCTACGAGGACTGGCAGGTGACCGATCCGGCCGGGCAACCGATCGAGGCCGTACGTCGGGTACGCGACGATATCCGGGTTCGCGTTGAGGCGCTCGTACATGAGCTCCTGGGAGATTGATCGACCCGCCCGGAACCAGCCTTGACGCCTCCAGCGACTCAACGCCCGACGGACTGGCCCAGCAGGGTGAGCGCTTCCTCGAGGCCAGCCACAATCCCACCGGCGTGGCCTTTCGACGGAGCGGCGGGGGGCATGCGCTTCCATTGCATTCGGGCCGTCCGCAGGCGCAGTTCGATTCGTTCTCGCGCTTCGTCGACCGAGTCATTGTCAGGCATTCTCGCAGCCTAACTCGAACAAACGTTCGAATCAAGAGGTCTGCTCATTGTGTTTCATCTCGGCCTCGAACACGTGCGACGGGCTGTTCCCGACGCTCTCGCGGGCCACCTTGTTGGCGTCTCGAAACACCTCCCAGTAGTTGGCGTCGTAGTCCTCGACCAGCTGGAAGGTCCAGCGGCCGGCGGCGACATCCCGCCCGACCAGAGTGCGGTCGATGTCATCAGCCAGCTCGGCGTGCCCCGCCGCACGGATCGCCTGCACTGCTTCCCGCAGCTCGCGATCGGCCGTTCCGCAGAGCCGGTGGAACGCGTACAGGTGCCCGCGCGCGTGCTCGACGACTTCGAGTGCCGCCGATAACTTGCCGACGGCGTCGATGGAGGCGTCCGTCACGCCATCCGGCCGCCGATGCGCGACCGGACGGTCCGGTCGGCGCGCCGTCCCGTGCCGCGCCTCCAAGCTCCCCGGCATAGCGGCCTACCTCCGGGCGCTCGCGCGTCCGACCAGAGCGGCGATCAGCAGGAACAGCACGGTGAAGATGAACAGCCAGAACGCGCCCTTGATGATCGCGCCGAGCACGCCGGTGACCGCGGCGAGGATGACAAGCAGAATCACGATGATCATGGCCTACGGATACCCGCTTGGGCCGCTCGTCTATCCAACGACGGCCCAACCGTGCTCGGCTGACGCCCGAGGTCGGCAGCGGGCGGGCTCGTGGCAATCGCTCATGCTCCGACTCCGGGCGCCGATAGGCAGGCATACCGGTGTTTAGGAGCTCGCCTGTGCCATACGACGGCGCCGATCCGTGGGGTCCGGGCGCGACGACGCCTTGCGGGCTTTGCGGAAAGATGTTCGATCAGAGCATCCCGTACTGCCCGGCCTGCGGGCTGCAGCGCCAGCCGTATCGGCCCCCGGCGGCGTACAGCTCGCCTCAGCCATATCAGGCGACCTATATCGGCGACGACTTCTGGCCGCCGCAGCCCAGTTCAGCAGCGCTCGCGCCGTACTCGGGTTATCCGGGGACGCCGTATCCGGTGACGCCGTATTCGATGACGCACGGACCCGACCTCAGCTACCTGTCGCAGATTCCTCGCAAGCGCAAACGTAGCCATCTCTTTCCGTTCTTCGTCGTCGGTTCGGCCGTCGCCCTGCTCGCAGTGGTCGCCGCCGTCGTGTACGTGGCGTATCCCCGCGGCGAATCGGCTGCCGATATCGCCGTGCCACCTGGGCCGGGCGTCGCGTACCACTCCAACGATGGCCATTTCGCGGCACGCTTCCCCGACACACCGCAGGAGAGGGTGATCCCCGCCTCCGTCGGCTCGCTCAAGCTCAAGATCGTCGTGGCGGGCGACCCGGTGAGTCGGACTGTGGTGGAGTCGGAGGGCGTCTCCGCGCCGCTGCCGACCAGCGAGGTGGCAGATGCGCTCGGTTCGGCGACTCGTTCGATCGCGAGCGGCGCCGGCGCCACGCTGACGAGCGATGTCGGCACGACCTTTCAGGGTCACGTCGCGGAGCAGGGCGAGTTCACCGAGCGGGACGGGACACCTATCACGGTGATGGTTTTCGCCTACAGCAACCGCCGGATCTATCTGATGGCGGCCCCGTCGGACTCCTTCGATGACCTGAGCGCCTCGTTCGTCGCGGTTGCGTAGGGTCCTCAGGCGCGCAGCGTGTGGCTCGGCGGCACCCCGTACCGCTCGCGGTAGGCGCGGCTGAAGTCTCCGCCGGGCCTGAAGCCCCAGCGGAGTGCGATCGCGGCGACGGTGTCGCCGCGCGTCGGATCGCCGTCCTCAAGATCGCGATGCGCCCCGGCCAGTCGAATCTGCCGTAGGTAGCTCATCGGAGCTATGCCGTGTTGCTTCGCGAAGGCGATCTGGATCGCTCGACCGGTGGTGCCGGCGGCGTTGGCGATGTCGGTGAGCGTGACCGGTTCGCACGCGTGGGCGTGGATGTACTCGACCGCCCGCCGAAGCGACGCGCTGCCGACGCGGCCAGGGCCGGGGCGGTAGTCGGCGTTCACCGCGTCGTTCGGAAACACTGCGAGCGCGGTGGTCGCGACCAGGTCGGCCAACTGGGCGTTGACGATCGGCTGGCCGAACGCCGAGTCCGGGTCGCTGAGCTCCCGGTGGACGAAGTTGGACAGGCGCCGCCATTGCGTGGCCGCGGCGCTCGACGCCGCGAGCAAGCCCTGAAAGCGCACAGGCTCCCGCGTGTCGAGACGTTCGCGAGCAACCCGATCGATCACGTCCGAGGGCATTCGAAGGGTGACGACGTGGGAGTTGCTGTACTCGTAATCGAGGGGAGCGGACTGGGGAAACATCGCGACGTCGCCCTGACCCAGGCGATGTCTTTCCTTTGCTGACTCGAATCGATCCACCCGTCCGTCCAAGACCGCGAGAGACGCGAAGAAGCTGGCGGGCGCGACCCACCCGTCTCCGGAGATCGTCAGCCGGACCCGGTCGGAGCTGATGGCATCCGACGAGGACATGCGAAGCTCGCAGAAGAAGCGGCTGCCTTCGCCGCTGATGCGCACCGGGCGCTCCCTGCCCCAGACGTTGTTCAGTGTCTTCACCACGACGTCGGCGTCGTGCGATGACACGTCGACGATGTCGATCGGCATCGGGATGCCTCCAGTGGCGTAACCGGGAACGCGCTGTTTGACTCCGCACTCACGCCGACCGTAGCGCTGAATCACGCGAGTGCGGAAGTCCCCGGGCTCCAGAGTTCGGGGACCGGCCGACTACCTGCCTCTCCCGTCGTCATGTGCGAGGTCACGCAAGCCTTTTCTCAAGGGTGGCGAACTCCAGATCGTCGACCTTCGGCGAGCCATAGCGATCATCGCCGTACGGGAACGGTCGCCGTTCGCCGGTCAGCTCGTAGCCAAGTCGCTCGTACCAGGCGATCAACGAATCGCGTTGCTTGATCACGGTCATCTCGAGCGCGCCGGCGCCGAACTTCTCGCGGGCGATTCGCTCGGCCTCAGCCAGCACCATCCGCCCGTAGCCTCCCCTCTGCAGAGTTGGGCGGACGGCGAACATCCCGAAATACGCGGGCGCGCCGGCCCGTCTCGGTTCGCGCAGCTCGCAGCATGCCTGCAACTCGCCGGCCTCTTCGGCGAGGAGCACGTACGCGCCGTCGTCGGCCAGCAGGCTGGTGATCATCTGCTGGTCGGTCCGCTGTCCGCCGATCAGGTGAGCCTCGGTCGTCCAGCCGCCCAGGCTGTCCAGCCCTCGGTAGGCCGACTCGACAAGAGCGACTATCGCGGCGGCGTCGGCCGGTGACGCGAAGCGATAGTCGAGCACGGGCACCCCATCAATCTAGACGGTGATCGCTGCGCGACGCCGCGAGAAAGCAGTTCAGATCGCGAACGCCGCACGGGCTGCCGCGCGGCCGGCTGGCACACGGTCGAGGAAGCGGGAATCTCCGGCCAGCAGTTGCCGGCCGACCTCGACGAGTGCGGCGAGAGACGCGTACGCGTAGGCGCCGCC
>Ga0105239_10002467_pt1 | contig 23569 bp, 22 predicted proteins | sample KBSC44metaG_FD_92761 | JGI IMG/M metagenome (GOLD analysis project Ga0105239, IMG submission 92761) | Corn rhizosphere microbial communities from Kellogg Biological Station, Michigan, USA - KBS C4-4 metaG | ecosystem: Host-associated > Plants > Roots > Rhizosphere > Soil | place: Michigan, USA...
TACGAACTGCTCAAGCAGCTCAAGCACGGCGAAGTGCACGAGGACTGGGGTGCGCTTGCGCTCGCATTCCTGGTCGCCACCGTCACCGCGTTCGTCGCCGTAACGTGGTTGCTGCGCTACATCCGGACCCATCGTTTCACGGCGTTCGCGATCTATCGCATTGCGCTCGGCGCCGCGCTCTTGCTGTTCCTGCCGAATGGATAAACACGCGTGAGCAAGAAAACCCTGATCCTGATCTTCGCAATCTGCGCCGCGCTGGCGCTGCTCAGCATCTTCGCGTTCGATCGCTGGATCGCGCTCGGCGTGCACAACTCGGGCCTCGAGCGCGCCGCCGTCGTCGTGCGCGTGCGCGAATTCCTCGACATCTTCACCGGTCGCGGCGTGGCCCTGCTCGGCAACCACGTGGGCCTTGGCCAGCTCATGCTCGGCGCCATCGTCATTGCGCTCGGCCTGCTGCTCGCGCTCGCGCGCAGCGCGAGCTTCCACGCCCGCGCGCTCGTGTTTGCCGGCGTGGTGCAACTCGCGACGATCGAGTCGGCGTGGTGGATCAAGGATTTCTTCGGCCGCCTGCGCCCGCACCAGCTGATCGAACGTAATGACTGGAGTCACATCTGGTTCGCCGGCGGCAATTCGTTTCCGTCCGGTCACAATGCGTTTTTCTGGGGCCTGTTCCTGCCGCTGGCCTACCTGTACCCGAAGTACCGGATTCCACTCTTGCTCATCCCGATGTTTATCGCGTTCGCGCGCATCGACGAGAATTACCACTTCCTTTCCGATGTGCTCGGCGGCATTGCGCTGGCGGCGCTGATCACGTTCGCGGCGGCGACATTGTTTTCGCGCTGGCTGAAACCCGCGGCAAGGTAAGGCCGCCGAACGGACGTTTGATCTTTCCGCAAGCGCACACGCATTCCCGCGACGGTTGCGCTAGGCTTCGCTTCTCTTTTCCTGCACAGAAATATTCATGGCCACTGTGACCCCTCCTGCTTCCCAAACCCGCGCCTTCCTGACGATCTGGATGATCGAGCTCTGGGAGCGCTTCGGTTACTACGGCATGCAGGCGCTGATGCTGCTGTATATGGTGCAGCAGAAGGGTTTCAGCGACGAGAAGGCGAATTTGGTCTGGAGCGCTTTTACGGCGCTCGTATATGCAGCGCCGGCGATTGGCGGCTGGATCGGCGACAAGGTTCTTGGCACCCGGCATACGATGCCGATCGGTGCCGCGATTCTTGCGATCGGCTACCTGATGCTGTCGATTCCGAGCGACAGCCTCTACATGTTGTACTGCTCGATGGGCGTGATCGTCGTCGGCAACGGGCTGTTCAAACCTAATGCGGCGAATATGGTGCGACGGATCTACGAAGGCGACGACACCAAAATCGATGCCGCATTCACAATGTATTACATGGCCGTGAATGTCGGCTCGACCGCATCGATGATCGCTGCTCCCCTTATCAGTACGTATTGGGGCTGGCACGCCGCGTTTGCGTTCTGCTGCGCCGGCTTGATTCTCGGCTTGATCAACTTTGCGCTGATGAAACGCGCACTGGATCATATTGGTTCGCCGCCGGATGAGCAGCCGACTCGCTGGGATCGTCTTGCGCTTGTCCTTGGCGTGGCCTTCGCCGCGATTTTCGCGGTGGCGTTCATTATTCAGGATCTGGGCGTCGCCCGCATGTGCGTGTACGTTGCGGGCGCGGTCGTGCTCGGCATCTTCATCTACATGATCGCAAATGGCTCGCGCACGGAGCGCGCCGGCCTCATCGCCGCGCTGATCCTCGTGGTCGAAACCTTGCTGTTCTTCATCTTCTACGGACAGATGGCGACTTCGTTGACGCTGTTCGCGCTACGCAATGTCGAGTGGCACCAGAACCTGCTGGTGGCCGACATCACGTGGTCGCCGGGCCAGTACCAGGCGCTCAATCCGATCTGGATCATGATCCTGTCGCCGATCCTGGCGTGGACCTATACGCATTTCGGCAAGACCGGACGCGATCTGCCGATAGCGGCGAAATTCGCGCTCGGCTTCGTCGTCGTCGCGATCGGCTTCTTCATCTTCGGCATCAGTGCGGGAGGAGCCGTGGACGGCAAGGTATCGTCCTGGTACATGGTCTGGGGTTATGGATTCTATTCACTCGGCGAGCTGCTGGTGAGCGGCCTCGGCCTCGCCATGATCGCGCGCTATGTGCCGGCGCGGATGGGCGGATTCATGATGGGCGCCTACTTCGTCGCCGTCGGCATATCCCAGTACGTCGCTGGAATTGTCGCGAACCTCGCGAAGATTCCGAAAGACATCAGCGATCCCCTGCAGAGTCTGCAGATCTACACGGCGTTGTTCAACAAACTCGGGTTCCTCGCCGTCGGCGGCGTCGTGCTCGCCGTGGCGCTGCTGCCACTGATGAAACGCCTGTCATCTGCACACAGCGACCATGCCGCCGAAGCGAGCGCGCTGCGCACGGTGACGGCGGAGGAGTAGCGCTCAGGGCGATGGCGAACTCGCCGCGTCGCCACGCGCGAATACGCGCGTGGCCTCACGCGCCGCCTCTCCGGGCCGCTGGGTGCTCGTGCGCAGCGTCAGCTGCTTGCCATCGGCCGACAGCGTGAAGTGTTCCACGATCGTGCCGCCGGAATCCGGATGCGTTTCGATCACCATTTCCGGCGCCGACCAGGTCAGCGTCACGGTGCCGCCGTAAGCCGGGCCGTAATTGTTGCGATTGTCGAAACGATACGGCGTGCGCTGACCGTCGGCGGCGATGTCGAAGACGACTTCCGATTGACGAATGAGCAACGTGTGCGCGTGCAGGCGCGGGTTTGCCGACGCGCTTTCCCCGCGGGTGGAATCGCCTGCCGCACCCGACGCGCCCTGACCGTGACGGCCGCCGTGCATGCCACCCATGCCGCCGCGTCCGCCATGCCGTCCCGCGCCGTGGCCGTTAGTCGGCGCCGCATCCGGCGCGGCATGCTCGGTGTCCGCGGCCTTGTCGTCGCCAGTCCATTCGCCGCTGAAATCGATCGGCGGGTCCGCCCGCGCGGACGTCGACGCCACCAAGACAAGGAAAAGCGTAAGCGCTGCGCGCATGGCAATCGTCTCCGGGAAAGCGGCGTTGCCAGCCTAACGTCCGCGCGGCATTGGCGTTGTCGTGCACGGCGAAAATCCGGGTAAGCAAAAGTAACCGAATGCAAAGAGCGCGACAGCATCATGGTGCGTGCGTAAACTCGCGCGCATGAGCGAAGCCAAGATTCTGCTGGCCGACGACGACGAAGAGTTGTGCCAGCTGTTGCGCGATTTCCTCGGCCGCGAAGGTTTTGCGGTCGATGTGGCCTATGACGGCGACGCCGCCTACCGCCAGGCCGTGGAAGGCGACTACGACGCGTTGATCCTCGACGTGATGCTGCCGCGGCGCTCGGGTCTGGACCTGCTGCGCGAGCTGCGCCGCGACAACGACCTGCCGGTGCTGATGCTGACCGCGCTCGGCGAGGACATCGACCGCATTCTCGGTCTGGAACTCGGCGCCGACGATTACGTGCCGAAGCCGTGCAATCCGCGCGAGATCGCGGCGCGCCTGCGCGCGATCCTGCGCCGCACGCGTGGCGAGAGCGAAACCAGGCTCACCGATATCAGCGTCGGCCCGGTCGCATTGCGGGCCGCCTCGCGCAGCGTCAGCCTGCGCGGCGAACCGGTCACGCTGACCGGCACCGAGTTCAACGTCCTGGCCATCCTGCTGCGCGAGGCCGGCCGCGTCGTCAGCAAGGAAACCCTGTCGCAGGACGTGCTCGGCCGCCCGCTCGGGCCGTTCGACCGCAGTATCGATGTGCACATTTCCAAATTGCGGCGCAAACTCGGCAATGCCGCCGACGGCAAGTCACTGATCGGCACCGTACACCGCGGCGGCTATCTGTTTCGCGTCGTGGAAGACGGTTAGGTCGTGCGCAGCCTGTTCTGGCGCATGTTCGCGACATTCTGGCTCGTCAGTGTCGCCTTGCTGGTGGCGCTGGCCTGGAGCACGACCAGCAATTTCGAATCGGCGAAGATTCCCGGGCTCAACGTCAGTCGCCTGCAGGCGGCCATGGACGATCAGCTGCTGCATACCGCGCACGAACTCAGGGAAGGCGGCGTCGACGGCCTGCGCAACTGGCTGCGCGACACGGCCGGCTACGGACCGGGCACGATCTACGTGCTCGATGCGCACGGCCACGACCTGCTCGGTCGCGCTGTACCGCCACAGGCACTGGCTGACTCCTCCGATCGGGCGCGCACGCGCGAACTGCACGCCGCCGACGGCACTGCCTATCGCGCCGCGGCCGTGTTCGAGGGCTCGTTCCTCAAGCGCCTGATCTGGCGGCGGCCGTCGGCATTCTGGTCCAACATCGCCATCGCCATGGCGATCAGCGCACTCGCCAGCGCACTGCTCGCCTCGTACGTCGCCGCGCCGCTCGCGCGCATTCGCGCCAGTGCCCGCCGCGTCGCGCGCGGCGATCTGTCCGCGCGCATCGGCGAACTGCGCTACGGACGCAGCGCCGAGATGCTGGCACTGGCCGACGAATTCGATCGCATGGCCGCGCGCCTGAAGGACCTCGTCGAAGGTCAGCGCCGCCTGATTCGCGACGTCTCGCACGAGATGCGCTCGCCGCTGTCGCGGCTGCGCGTCGCGCTGGAACTGGCGCGCACGCCGTCCGCGGGCGACGTCAGCGTCCAGCTCGATCGCATCGAGCGCGAGACCGAGCGCCTGGAGGAGCTGATCGCGCAGGCGATCCAGCTCTCGCGCATGGAAACGACGATGCAACGCGACAAAGTGGAAGATGTGGCACTCCACGAGCTCGTCGCCGACATCGCCGCCGACGCGGCATTCGAGGCGCAGGCGCGGCCGTGTACGCTGCATGTGGCGCAAAGCATGCCGCTGACCGTGCGCGCGGAAACCGATCTGCTGACCAGCGCGATCGAAAACGTGCTGCGCAACGCGGTCAGCTATACGGCACCGGATTCGCAGATCGACGTGCGCCTGGACCGCATCGACGGCCAGGCCCGCCTGCGCGTGCGCGACAGCGGGCCCGGCATACCGCCCGGCGATTGCGCGCGCATTTTCGAACCGTATTTCCGCACCGACGCCGCACGCCAGCGCAGCAGCGGCGGCAGCGGGCTGGGGCTGGCCATCGCCAAGCGCGCGATCGAACGCCAGGGCGGCCGCATCCACGCCGCGAATGCGGACGGCGGCGGTTTGGAGGTGGAGATCCTCTTGCCTCTGGCGTAAGCCTAGTCGAGTATTTTCGCCTCGATGTTGTCCGCCCAGCCTTCGCCGGCATCGAGCAGGGTGACGCCGATCGTTATGCGCTGGGAGTTTGGCGGCAGTTTCAGGGTCACGCTTTGGCGCTGCCATTCCGTGGTGCCGGTCAGTCCCGGCGAGTACTGCAGGGTTCCGGCGACGTTGCCGTTCACCATGAGCTTCCAGCCGTCGGGGCCGACGTCGCGGGACTTGAGCATCGCCGACAATTCCAGTGTCTTGCCCGCATACGCGCGCAGGTCGAGGTTCTGGGTGAGCGAGCCGTAGACCTGCGGCTTGATGCGGATCATGTGGAAGCTGCCGTGGCCGGCGTAGGCGCCGTCGGCATCGATGCGCATCTCGTACGATTTCTCGCCGGCGTGCTGCACCTGGTCCCAGCCGGGAATGCTGCCGTCGCTGGCGGTCTGCTCGAAGTCGCCATTGACGATCTGCGCGGCGGCGCCGGTGCGCGCCGCGGCGGCGGGCCGCGCCGAGCCGCTGACCGCCGGTTTCGCCGAATCGGCCGATTTGTCGTTGCAGCCGGACAGCAGGCAGACAATGCCGAGGATCAGCAGTCGTTTCATCGATGATCTTTCCGCAAAAATGGAATCGGCAATCATATCCGGCGCGGCGTGACAGCGCGACGACGGGCGCGGATGCTGGCAAAATGACCGCGCCTCTGCGACATTGGTTCCCATGGAACGCCTTACTGCCCGCGAATTGTTCGACAAGGTCGGCCAGCGGCTCGCGCTGCGCTGGGTAGCCGGTCAGCGCGGCGAGACGCGCGCGATCGTGCCGGCCGAGAAACAGTCGCGGCGGCCGTCCCTGGCGGGTTACCTCAACATCATCTATCCGAACAAGATCCAGATCGTCGGTACCGAGGAATTGGGCTGGCTCGACGGCCTGGATTCGCGCCTGCGCTGGGAGATGATCGAGAAGATCATGGGTTTCCAGCCGACCGCGCTGATCGTGACCAAGGACCAGGCGGTGCCGGCGGACCTGCGCGATGCCGCGAACGAGACGTCGACGCCGATCTGGATCAGCAGCCAGCGCGGCCACGAACTGCTGACGTACCTGCAATATCACCTCGCCCGCATGCTCGCGCGGCGCGTGACGCTGCACGGTGTGCTGATGGAGGTGTATTCGATCGGCGTGCTGATCACCGGCGAATCCGGCTCCGGCAAGAGCGAGCTCGCGCTGGAACTGATCACCCGCGGCCATCGCCTCGTCGCCGACGATGCGCCGGAGTTCACGCAGATCGCGCCGGACGTCATCGACGGCTCGTGTCCGGAAATGCTGCAGGATCTGCTTGAAGTGCGCGGCCTGGGCATCCTCAACGTGCGCGAGATGTTCGGCCACACCGCGGTGAAGCCGTCGAAGTACCTGCGCCTGATCGTGCATCTGGTGCATACGCCGCGCGAGCAACCGATCGACCACGGCGGGCTCGAACGCATCTACGGCGCGAACAGCTATCGCGAGGTGCTCGACACCAAGATTCCGCAGACCACGATTCCGGTCGCGCCGGGCCGCAACCTTGCCGTCCTCGTCGAAGCCGCCGTGCGCAATCACGTGCTCAAGACCAAGGGCATCGATCCGGCGCAGACGTTCCTCGATCGGCAGGCGCACCAGATGCGCCGGCAGGCACCGTGGTGATGCGTTTCCGTCAGCCGTCAGCCGTCAGCCGTCAGCCGAAAGAGAGAAGAGTGGCCTCTCGATTTTCCGGCTCACGGCTCACGGCTCACGGCTCACGAGTTGGACTCGACCCATGATCGTCGGCGACAAAACCGAACTGGCCACGAATGCGGCCACCCGCCTCATCGTGGTCAGCGGCATGTCGGGCTCGGGCAAGACGATTGCGCTGCGCACGCTCGAGGACATCGACTACTACTGCGTCGACAACCTGCCGACCGCGCTGATGCCGGCGTTCGTCGCCGAAGTGGCGCGCTCGGGCGTGCACCCGCGGCTGGCCGTCGGCGTCGACGTGCGCAACCGTCCGGAAGATCTGCATCAGCTGCCGGCAATTCTCGCCAACCTCGCGAAATCCGGCATCGAGCACCAGCTGATTTTTCTCGACGCGCGCGACGACATCCTGTTCAAGCGCTACTCGGACACGCGCCGGCGCCACCCGCTTTCCGGCGACGGGCTGTCGCTCAACGACGCGATCGCGCTCGAACGCAAGCTGCTCAAGCCGGTTGCCTCGATTGCGGAACGGGTCGTCGACACCAGCGACCTCAACGTGCACCAGCTGCGGCGCCTGATCGCGACCGAACTCGGCATGGCCGGCGGCCCGCTCTCGCTGTTGTTCGAGTCCTTCGCATACAAGCGCGGCGTGCCGGCCGACGCCGATTTCGTCTTCGATGTGCGCTGCCTGCCGAATCCGCATTGGGAAACGCAATTGCGTCCGCTGTCCGGCCGCGACGCCGCCGTGCGCCAATGGCTCGAAGGAAAACCCGAAGTCCGCGAATATCTCGACCAGGTGCGCGGATTCCTCGACACCTGGCTGCCGCGTTTCGAAGCCGAGAATCGTTCGTACGTGACAATCTGCATCGGCTGCACCGGCGGACGGCATCGCTCGGTGTACCTGGCCGAGCGCCTCGCCGAGCACTTCCGCACGACGCGCGAGCAGGTACTGACGTTTCATCGGGAACTGGAATGAGCGTCGGTGTACTTTTGCTCACCCACGAGGCGATGGGCGATGCGCTCATCGAAACCGCGCGGCACCTGCTCGGACGCATTTCGCTCAGGGTCGATGCGTTTTCCATTCCGCCGGGCAGCGATACGGATTTCGCCATGACCAGCGCCGCGGCGCGCGTGCGCAAGCTCGATTCCGGCGATGGCGTGCTGGTGCTCACCGACGTCTACGGCGCGACGCCGAGCAATGTGATCGACAAGATCCAGCCGCTCGGCGTGAAGATCCGGCGCGTATCCGGCCTGACCCTGCCCATGCTGCTGCGCGTGCTCAACTATTCCGAACAGAATCTGGCCGAGCTCGCGCAGACCGCGGCGGACGGCGCGCGCGCCGGCGTGCGTATCGACCATGATTGAACGCGAAGTCACGATCAGCAACAAGCTCGGTCTGCACGCACGGGCGTCGGCCAAGCTTGTGCAGCTGCTGCAAGGGTTCAAGTCGAATGCGTGGCTCGTGCATCGCGGCCGCGAGATCAATGCGAAGAGCATCATGGGCGTGATGATGCTGGCCGCCGGCGTCGGCCAGACGATCACGATCCGCGCCGACGGGCCCGACGAGAACAGCGTGCTCGACGCGATGGCGGACCTGTTCGCACGCAAGTTTGACGAGGGCGCATGAGTTCGCGCTTCGTAATCAGCGGAATCGGCGCCGCGCGCGGCATGACGCTCGGTCGCGCGCGACTGGTCGAACCGAGCGAATTCAACATCGACGAGCGCACGCTCGCGGCGGGCGAAGTCGAAGCCGAGGTTGCGCGCCTGCGCGACGCGCTGCTGCGCGCGCGCGACGAACTGCGCGGCATCCGCGACAAGCTGCAGGGCGCGCTCACGCGCGAAGTCGGCGAATTCATCGACGCGCACAGCCTGATCCTCAACGACCCGGAGTTGACCGGCGGTCTCTACGACCTGATCCGCAAGGGCCGCTACAGCGCCAGCGCCGCGCTGAAAATGCAGCGCGACCGCCTCGTCGCCGCGTTCGAGGCGATCGACGACCCGTACCTGCGCAGCCGGCGCGAGGATATCGATCACGTCATCGGCCGCGTGCTCAATGCATTGACGCGCGACACCTCGGCGTCGGAACGCCAGATCGCCTCGCGCGTCGGCACGATCCTGATCGGCGACACCGTGGCGCCGGCGGAACTCGCGCACCTGACCGAACACGGCGTGCTCGGCGTGGTCACCACTGGCGGCAGCCCGCTGTCGCACAGCGCGATCCTCGCGCGCAGCATGCGCCTGCCGATGGTGGTCGGCGCGCACGACGCGCTCAAGCGCGTGAGCGACGACGACCTGCTGCTCGTCGACGGCCATGCCGGCGAAGTCATCGTGCATCCGACCGCGCAGGATCTGGCGCGCTACCGCCACTATCAACGCGAGCTCGCGCGCAGCACCGAAGCGCTGTCGCGCCTGAAGCACGCGCGCACGCTGACGAAGGACGGCGTGGAAATCCAGCTGTTCGCGAATGCCGAGATGCTCAACGACGTGGCCCAGGCGCGCGCCTGCGGTGCCGTCGGCATCGGCCTGTATCGCACCGAGTTCCTGTTCCTGCAACGGCGCGAACTGCCCGACGAGGAAGAGCAGTTCGCCGTGTATCGCGATCTCGTGCTGGCGATGGGCGGAGCGCCGGTGACGATCCGCACGCTCGACCTCGGCGCCGACAAGGCCGACGGGACCGGTCTGGCGCTGGCCCAAGAACCGAACCCCGCGCTCGGCGTGCGCGGCGTGCGCCTGGCCCTGCGCCGGCCGGCGCTGTTCGCCACCCAGCTGCGCGCGATCCTGCGCGCGTCGGTGTTCGGTCCGGTGCGCATCCTCGTGCCGATGATCACCTCGAGCGAGGAAATCGCCGTCGTGCGCGCGCTCACCGATCGCTGCGCGCGCGAACTGCGCACGCGCGGGCACGAGATCGCCGACCATTATGAACTCGGCGCGATGATCGAAGTGCCCGCGGCCGCGATCGCGCTGCCCGGGATGATTCGCGGCATGGATTTCCTCGCGATCGGCACGAACGACCTGATCCAGTACACGCTCGCGGTCGATCGCGGCAACGACGCGCTCGGCGAGCTCTACGACCCGCTGCACCCGGCCGTGCTCAAGCTGCTCGCCCAGATCATCACGGTCGGCGCGCGCGCGAAAAAACCGGTGACGCTGTGCGGCGAAATGGCCGGCGACACCCGTTACACCGCGCTGCTGCTTGCGCTCGGTCTGACCGCCTTTTCCATGCATCCCAGTTCGCTGCTCGAAGTGCGCCACGCCATCGGCGACTGCGACCGCCAGCAGTTGCGCAAAGTCGGCGCACGCCTGCTGCGCGCGCAGACGCGCGCCGGCATCGAACGCGCGCTCGCCCAGGAAGCCTGAGCCGGCGCGGGAAGCCGCGCTGTGGCAAAATTGCGCCCCCGCGCAATCGATGACAAGCCGAATGCTCAATCCTGCCGTCGCCACGCGCGTCGAGGCGCTGGCCGCCCAATTCCAGCGCCGCGAACCGTTTCGCCATGTAGTCATCGATGATTTTTTCGATGCGGCGACCTGCGCGCGCCTGCTCGCCGAATTCCCGCCGTTCGAGTCCGGCAATGCGCGCAACGAAGCCGGACAGCTCGGCAACAAATCGACGATCGACCGCATCCGCGGTCTCGGCGCGAGCTACACCGCGCTCGACGATCAAATCCAGACGCAGGAATTCCTCAACGTCGTCGGCAAGATCACCGCGATCCCCGAGCTGCTTTACGACCCATGGTATTTCGGCGGCGGCACGCACGAGAACCGCCACGGCCAGGATCTCGACCCCCATGTCGACTTCAATCGTCACCCGGTCGAGCGCTGGCATCGGCGCCTGAACCTGATCGTCTATCTGAACCACGAATGGGACGATGCCTGGGGCGGCTCGCTGGAACTGCATTCGAACCCGCGCACGGCCGACGACAAAGTCACGCTGGTCACGCCGCTGTACAACCGCGCCGTTATTTTCGAAACCACGGAATGGAGCTGGCACGGCTTCAGCCGCATCAACCTGCCCGAAGACAGACGCGCGCTGTCGCGCAAGTCGATCGCTTTGTACTTCTACACCAGCGAGCGACCGGCCGAGGAACTCGCCGACACGCATTCCACCATCTACGTCGACCGGCCGCTGCCGGAGCGTTTCAAACCGGGCTTCACGCTCTCGGCCGCCGATGTGCAAGAGTTGCGTGTGCTGCTTGCGCGCCGGGATCAGCACAACCAGCGCCTGTATCGCGACGTAACCAATGTCACCAAGCAGCTCGAACAGGCGCAGGCGGCGCTGAGTGCAGGGAAAATCGGAAAGCTGCGATATCTGGCGCGGCGGGTGTTGGCGCGGTTGAGATGATTTCGATGCGACCCCTTTTGAATCCGAAAACGACAGTTGCGATTACCGCTTTCTGGCAACGGCAGTGGCGGAGCCTCAGCGGTGCCTTTGAGCAGGGCGACGACAATTTCCTTCTGTTGCGGTTGATCGCGGCAAGCATGGTGATATACGCCCACAGCTATCCGCTGTCGGGCATGCACAAGGCGGACATTTTCGTGCGTAATGGGTGGGGTACGAATGCCGGCGCTATCGCGGTGAATCTGTTCTTCTGCGTCAGCGGTTTTCTTGTCACAGGCAGTCTCGTGCGGTGGAACAATACCGTCGCGTTTATCAAAGCACGCGCTCTGCGACTGTTTCCCGCCTATGCAGTATGTCTGCTGGTCTGCGCCTATATGCTTGGCCCTGCGGTAACGAGCCTGCCACTCGATGCTTATCTTCATAACGCGTCGACGCACTCATACGTCACTGGGAACCTGGGATTACGGCATATGCAGCACACGCTGCCGGGAGTCTTTGAATCACTTCCGTATACGGGTGCCGTCAACGGCTCGATATGGACGCTACCGGCGGAAGCCACGATGTACTTGTGGCTGGCAGCGCTCGGTACTTTTGGTTTCTTCCGCCGCACGTGGCTAGCGACTTGTGCTGTGCTCGCGCTTGCACTGGTCGCCAGCCGGTATTGGCTTGACATGCCGGTGCTTTCCGTCAACCCGCGATACCTGCCGTTTGCCACCATGTTTGCAATCGGTGTGCTTGCCTACCTGCACCGCAGCCGGATTCCTCTGGGTCACCTTGGCATGCTCGCCAGCGTGACGGTGGCTTGGGCGACGCACAGGAGCATTTTCGGGAATGCCACGCTCTTGCTCGCACAAGCGTACTTCTGCTTCTGGTTTGCCTATTGCGTGCCCTGGCGAGGTTTCAACCGTCTCGGCGATTATTCCTACGGCGTCTACCTGTGGGGATTCCCTTGCCAGCAATTCGTCGTGCTATGGCTCGGCCACCCGCGTCCGGCGCAGATTTGCCTACTGGCCCTGCCGATGGCGCTAGCGCTTGCATTGGTTTCTTGGCATGTAGTTGAACAGCCCGCACTGCGCCTCAAAAAGTGGTCACTACTTCGGACATTTTTCGAGAATCGTCAGGCGTACGAACGTGCTGTTCCTTCGACTCCGGAATAACGTGCGCGGCGGCAGTCTCACGCTTGACTCATTGCGTGCCAGGTACTCGCACTGGGTCCCGATCGTGGCAATGTTCGCCATATCGCGTCTGGCACTGCTGCTGGTGGCCGTATTCACGCTGGCCGACGCGCCGGGCGTAGCAGCAGCAACCGCTGGGTCCTTTTTGTGCAAGTTCGATTGCAATTGGTACATGAGTATCGCCGAGTACGGCTATTCGACTGCCGAAAGTCTCAATCAACCCGGCGCGACGAATTTTGCTTTCTATCCGCTATATCCCCTTCTTGTGGGCGAGCTCTCACGATTGCTCCACATGAATCCCCTGGCAGCAGCAGTCGCCATTTCCAACTTCGCCTTCCTGCTGAGCCTTCGGTACATTCAACGCTACCTCGTGGAATTCTGCGGAGCGCCGCGATCGACGGCGTTGCTTACTTTGGCACTGATCTGCTTCCTGCCACAAAGTCTGGCTTTCTCAGTGCCGTACTCGGAAAGCTTATTCCTGCTGCTCCTCGTCGTGGCGATGTATTACGTGCGACGCGAACAGTTTCTTGCTGCGGGCGTGGCCGCCGCGTTGCTCTCGGCCACGCGCGCCAACGGAATTTTCTTTCTGCTGTTCGTGCTGGTATGGATCTGGCGCCATCGCGGCGCGTTTGCATTCGCACTCCCGTGGCGCACGCCCGAAGTGTTCGTGCCCGTGGTGCTGGCGCCACTCGGCCTGTTCTTGTTCTGGGGTTACTGCTTTATGGCCACTGGCGATGCCTTCGCGCATCCATCGTCTGAACTGCACGGTTGGGGATGGCAATTCACGGCGCCGTGGGAAAATGTTCCGGTCGCGATCCGCTCCGAAGGCATGCCACGAATAGCCATGTTGGTGAGCATTGGCGTGTTCTCGGGAACGCTGCTTCTTCTGCGGCAACGAATGTTCGAAGAATTCGCCCTTTGCGCCGGCTGTCTTGTGCTCGTATGGAGCGGCGGTTCCACAGGTTCAATTTTCCGCTACTGGCTGTTTGCATTTCCCATTTGGTACGTGTTCGCTCGATTTCTGCAGCCGCGTCCGGTAGCGACCGTTTTTTCATTTGCCGTGCTGTCCGTCGTCAACGGCGCGTTTACATGTGCGTGGCTGCTGCAAAAAGTGTTCGCTATCTGACATGCCGAGAATCGCACGATGGGTACTGCTGGCGGCACTCGTCCTGTTGGGTGCGGGCTATGTGTTCGCTTTCGCGATCTTCGTCCGCGACAGCGAAGACTTCATTGCGGCTCGCCGCAACAGCGCGGCCGAGTCGTTTGCCGCACAACATCTCGTGCACCCGACAGCGGAACTCAAGTTTGCACCAGGCGCGCCGTTCAACGGCATTCTCGGTGCCGGCTGGCACAACATCGAGCCGCACGGCGTCTGGTCATCGGCCACCGATTCTTCGATCGCCATTCGACTCCCGCGCGGCTACGCCGGTGTCGTTTTGCAGCTGAACGCCACTGCATTCATCGCGCCGCGCGCACCGCACGCCATTGTGACGCTGACAGTGAACGGGCATTCACAGACATGGGAACGCAACGGCGACAATGCGGGAGAGCCGTTGCAGATGCGCGTGCCGGAAGACTTGTTGCGCGCCGGACGGCTGGACATCCATGTTCATCTCTCACGTGTTGCGTCGCCGTTTGCCACGCGTGCTGGGCGAGATCATCGGCCGCTGGGAATTCTGTTGTCTTCGATCGTCATCCAGGCTGATGCAGAAAAAGCTGTTTCAGTTAAGCGATGAAGCTCTCCATGGAACTAGCTGCTCTGCCACCGATTGTTCCCAAACCCGAGAAGGCAACCGAAACCGAATCAGACAAACTCGCCACATGAGACCGTCACCGAAAGCTCAGCAACGTGTAATTACCGAACTTCTACATACAGCCTAATTCATTCAGTTCATTAGACCATCTTTACGACGTTTGTCCGCATTCAACATGGAGAATGATAATGCACGTGACTAGAAAGTTTGTGACTTTACTAGTTGTAATCTTCGCGCTGTTTTCGTACGCACACGCAGCGAAGATAAACGGACTAGGTAATGACTACGAAGTATATGATTTTGGCACCTACACGGATAACTTGCCTTGGTATCAGGGAACATATTCTGATCCTAATAACAACAATTGGTATGTGCCTGCACATAACTACAAGCATCCGGTATACCTATATCAACTAAATCCGAATCTCGTACAGACCCAGATGCGCGATATGCGCTCGTCTGGAATTGACGTATTAGTGCTGCATATTAGCTTCGCCGAATTGGCGACTTGCGAATCAAATGGCGGATGCTACACCCCTTACAATGACGGAATATGGGGATATCTAACTGACGACAGTCAAGCATCACTGCGGTCTCAACAGCAGACCAATCTCACCGACTTACTCAAATATGCAAGCCAAATTGGATTTAGAAAAGTCTTTTTGCGATTTGGTTTTGCAGAAATCAATAACAAACAATACTTCAACTATCCGAGTCCTGGCTGGAATGAAACGGAGTACCAAAAGGCATGGAACTTGATCTACAACACGCGCAATCTGGCAACGAGGGTATTGGCGAATACTGCCACCCGCCTAGTGATAGATCTCGGTGGAGAACAAATCGGCGTGACGTGCCCTGCGAATGACATTTACTGCGCAAATCAACAAAGTACTTATTATTACAACAAGCAATATGTACAGCGTCTTTGGAGTGATTACACCTATAATTTTGGGACCTCGGATACTATCGGCTTCTCGTTTATTGGATGCAGTTCGACCGTTCAGATTGGGCTTCCATGGTACGGAACGCTCAAACCCAACGAATATGCATTTGATGTTTATGGAGGTTGCACAAACAACCACACGAGTAGCGCTGGGGCGGATCTTCTGGCAGCATGGGCAGCGCTCGGCACGGAGAAATCCAAACCGGTCATGGTGATGGAGACATACAACAACGACGCAACCAACGCCTCCTCAATATCCTCTACTTTGGCGGCAAACCCCGGACTTGTACTGACAGATCTCGTGCAGTGGCCGCTTACCCGCTCCCCATCATGTACTGGTTGTAACGACGACATTCAGAACGGCCCCATTGCGGCGCTAAGTACAACAGCGCAAGCAACGAATTATCTGCCCATCGCAGCATCTGCAGCCGTAGACAACCTAAATACCGTTTTACTGAATGTGGACGGCTCTAGCTGCGTGCCTTCTTCACCTTCGACTTGCGTAAAATTCAACATAGGCTACGCCCCTAGCGGCGTAAACACTGTTTGGCAAGTCTGGGTGACTGCTAACAATGGTACGAGGACATTATGGGGATGTAATGCTGGGACTCAGACAGGGACAACCGCCGCTTGGATAACCAAGGGAAATAGTTATAGATTTGATTATTACAAGACCAGTTCGTGCACTGTGGTGCCGGCGCAAGGGACGGCGAGCGCTACATCTTACGTAACTCTCAGATAATTTCGAACTTCGCACACGGAGCCGATTCAAGGCTCCGTGTGTCTTTTGTCGCCACAAATTGGGCGCTCTAAGGAAACTTCTGCACGATATCGTTCATCGACCGCAACTTCAGCCATTCCTTCAGAGCAAATGAGGAAGTGGGATCGCGCCTTTATCGGTCGCGTCCACGGCGCGATAAGGCTGAAATCCCTGCAGGTATACCAAATCAACGACGATGTATGCGGCCGTGCAAGGCGAACCGTGGCGAAGGGCACACACCAGCGACTGTCCCCGGGTGTTTAATGCGCCAGCTGAGCCCCGATCAGCTTGAACGCCAGTTCGCGCTGATCGGTCGAACCACCATCGGCGCTCGGCTTCCAAACCTGATTGGAGACGATGCGCAACTCCTGTGCCGTGCTCGCCGCCCCATCAAGTTTGAGTTCGATTCGCGTCCTCGCGCCGGGCTGGATGAAATGCTCGTAGCTGCGTCCGCCCAGATGAATCGACAAGCGCTGCGCATCTTGTAGCTGCGACGGCGCCCAAACATCCAGGTCGATTCGTTTTGCACGTCGCGTAGGCGTAAAACGCAGGACGAATTCGCGCCCGACCCAACCGTCGGGCCACAAACCTTCTGCGCCATTTTGAATCGCATAGCCCTGCAGGTCCGCTTTTTGCGCGCGGCGCGCCTCGGCCAATGCGCGGTTCGCACTTTCGATCTGCGCGGCAAATTGCTTTTCGCGATCGTACAGGAATTTGAGCTGACCCAACATGCGTTCGAAACGCTGACGCAAATTGGTGATCTGAGCTTCGTCGATGAGCATTCCCGGCTGCAGGTCAGTTGGCATGCCGTCGGGCACATATACCGTAGCATGCGAAGCCGCCGTTTCCGCAGGTGGCCGCTCTTTCGTATACAAGTAGATCGCGAACGATTTGCGTGACAATGATTTCCGCGAATCCGGCAGATGGATTGTGGAAAACCCATGCCATGAATTTTCGGTGGTTTCAAAGACCACCGCACGATTGAACAGCGGAGCAATGGTCGGGCCACTGTTATTCCCATTCCAGGGGTCGGCCTGCAGCTGCAGATTTCCACCCCAAACCTGCTCCCACTCCGGATTCAGATAAACGATCAGATTGAGTCGACGGTGCCATCTCGTTCCAGGATGAAAATTGAAATCGACGTGCTGATCTAAGCTCTGGCCGTGTCGGTTTTCGTGGGTGCCACCGCCGACATAATCGGGGTCGTAAATCAGATCTGGGATGCCGGTAACTGCGGATACAAAGTCCAGGAACTCGCGTGTTTGTAGATACAAGTCCAATTGCCGGTAAATATCCGACAGCTCACAGACGTCCATTCGCACTGCCTTGCCGCCGAGTTCGCCCACTTCGTTCAAGGCGTATCGGTCCTCAAATTGAGGAAATTGTTCAAGGAGACGTTGGCACAACGCCGGGTCAAAAAACGAATCGATGACGACATGACGAAAGGGTTTCGCACTGTGAAAGGCCTGTGCATACATGCTTGATTGCTGCAATACATCACTACGGATCATTTGCGGAACGGTCTGTGGTGTGCGGATGTGGCATTATACGCGTCCGCTCGAACCCATTCGAATTCATGACATTGCTCGACACCATGTTCGGCAGGCGTTGTCGCTTGTGCGGCGTACGCCGCGTTGCGCCAATCGGACCGGTAGCCCCAACCCATCCGGGCAATTTCCAAACGAAAAATTTCACTCTGCAGCATTGTCGCAATTGCGACGTGGTATATCTCGACCCCTTGCCGCAGCCTGCTGATCTCAAACTGTTGTACGAGGACTCTGTGCAGTTCGTCAGTGCGAACTACACTGCGTCAGATCGGGTGGCTCAGATGATGCGCTATTACAGCAATGCAATTAGGTCATTCGACCTATTGCCAAAGGCGGCGCCGATTCTTGAGATCGGCGCCGGCCTCGCCTGGGTTGCCCGCGCATGTAAGGCGATGGATCCACACATTACGACGATTGCGCAAGACGTGAGTGCAGAATGCGTGCGTGCTTGTCCATGGGTGGACCGTTACTTCGTTGGAACACTGGATGATTTGCCTGAACGCGGACCGTTTGGGCTCGTTTCTCTGACACATGTCATCGAACACGTCATGGATCCAGCGGAAATGCTGCGCACAATGTCAATGGTAGTGGCACCGCGCGGCAAGGTTTTCATCACGGCGCCGTTCCGTCCGAGCAGTTGGTCGAACAATCGACATATTGACGCTTGGCGCGACTATTCCTACCTGCACGTTCCCGCTCATATTTCATATCTTTCGCGGCGCTGGTTTGAGATGCATGCTCGGCCGAAATTCGAAATCGCACACTGGGATGCTTCGCACGAAAATGGGCAGGTGTTTGAGTTAGTCTTGCAGCGAATCTGAGTAGATATGACGCATCCGCAGAACCACGCGGTCACCGGCAGTTTGATACCTGGCGCAACACTCTGGATTCTCGGCACCTCAGTCTCGATCGCTATGCCAGGCAACTGCGACGGCGCTGTCCGGAACTCGCGATACGTAACCTGTTCCGTGGGCAACCAGACCTCGATCATGGGTTGCATGCGAGTGCTTGGCCACGTTGATGCGATCTCGCGCCGGCCGTCGTCTGGAAATACAGCCTGCTCGACGCACTAAGGTGCCATCCTTCGCCAACGATGTGCACTCGGCGCAATTGCACGCTTGGCGGCTGCTGCGCGAGCGCGGCGCCCACATCATCGTGCGCTGGATCCGGCACAGTCTGTCCTGAGTTTCGTTGACTTCACCGCACCCTCTGCTCCCGCAACGTCAACGCCACCTTGTCGCGCAGATACACGGGTAGTGCGAGCTCGGGTGCGACACTGCGTCCGGCGGCGAACTGCGGGGCGGCAAGCTGGGCGATCGCGCGCGCTTGCGGGTAGCGCGCGCCATCCGCGAACAACGGTGCGCTGGGCAAGCGCGAGGCGAGCACTTCGGCGTAGACGGCCCAGCCTGAGCCGACGATGCTGTCGACCCGCGGCACGACCAGTTCCTCCGCGTGGCTCACGGATTCCTCGGTGATCGCGTCGACCAGCCCGTTCGCAGTCCGCTCGAAGCAGCCCGCGTAAATCTCGCCCATGCGCGCATCGATGACGGCGAGAATCGCTGCACCCGTGCGCGCAGGCGCGGCATGCGCGAGCGCGGCCAGCGACGACACCGGTACGACCTGGATGTCGAGCGCCAGCGCAAGGCCTTGCGCTACCGAAATCGCCAGTCGCACGCCGGTGAAAGCCCCCGGGCCGCGACCGACGGCGACAGCATCGAGTTGACGTCGCGACACGCCGGATTCGTCCAGCAGCGATTCGATCATCGGCAGGATTAGTTCGGCATGGCGGCGCGGCGCCAGTTCGCTGCGTTCGGTCAGCACGCCGTCGCGTAGCAGCGCGGCGGAACAGCTCTCGGTCGAAGTCTCGATGGCAATCAATGTGGACATGGCGGCATCCTATCCTAGTCACGCCGGCTTGGCGGCAGTGGCGGCGTACCAATCCACCCGACGCGTGAGATACATCAACAAGGCAACGACGGCGAGCAACGCCACCGATCCCATCAGCAGCGAATACTGTTCGCTGACGACGAGTCCATAGAGCAAACCGTAGACCAGCGCCATCGTGGCGCCGAGCAGGACGCCGCTGCGCCGCGTGCGCAGTACTGCCGCTGCGTAGCCGCCGACCAGCAGGACCACCAGCGTTGCGGCAACCAGATAAGACCACGCGAAACCGATCTGTTCGGACAGCGCCAGCAGCACGACATAGAACGTCGTCAACGCGAGCCCGATCAGCAGATACTGCACCGGATGCACGCGCAGTTTCTTCAGCACTTCAAACAGAAAGAATGCAACGAACGTCAGCGCGATGAACAGCACGCCGTATTTGCCGGCGCGCTCATTCTGCTGGTAGATGCTCACCGGCTGATACAAGCCCACGCCGAACGCTGCCGCGGCGAATGCCGGCTTGGCGTGGAAGTCGTCCTGCAACCAATGCTGGCCGAAGCTGCGGTTGAGATCGAGCACTTGCCATTTCGCCTGGAAGCCTTGCGCATCCACGCTCCGCTCGGCCGGCAGAAACGCACCGCGAAAACTCGGGTCTGGCCACGGCGCACTCAGGCTGACCTGCGTGCGGCGCGCGAGCGGCAACAGGTTCAGATCCTGCGTGCCGGCGAGCGTGAGTTCGAAATCGAATGCGTATTTTTCCGCGGACACCGACAACTTGCTCGCGTCGACGGGAACGGCGATCGCATTGCTGTCGCCGACGCCACCGCTGCCCGGCCCGAACTCGTAATCGGCGCCGGCAAAATGCAGAGTGCCGGCGCGACGGATGCCGTGCTCGTCGCTGATCGGCACGCGCAGTTCGGCGCGATCCCAGAAATATGTCGCTTCCGGATTGCCGAGCGCGGCGATGTCGCGCGCGAGGAATTGGCCGCTCAGCTTGAACTGCCCCGTGTACACCGGCGTCGAGTAGATGCCGTAATGGCGCAACTCCGGCGCCAGCGTGCCGGCGATATCGAGCTGATCCGGCAACAGCAGTTCGGTACTGTCAACCCAGCCGTTGGTCGTCGTCGAGCGTGCACGCTTCGGAATCGCCAGCACCGGGCCGCCGAACTGCTGCTTGCCGCCCCAGCCCTGCGCAATCGTCCACACCGCGTGCTCGCGCAGCTCGCTGCGCTCGCCGATCAGGCCCTGCACCTGCGCCAGCGGAATCAGCATCAACAGCGCGAGCAAGCCGATGCCAAACACTTTTGCGGTCGAGGATTGCAAAGCGCCGAATGCCATGCCACGTCTCCTGCGTTGAGCGTGGCGGAATTGCAGCGTCGCGCCGTGGCGGCGCGCGATGCGCAATCGGGCGAATTGGGGCCGAAGCGGGCGTTTGCGCTGACCTATTGCGCAGCGGGTGGCTGCCAAAGCTCCACGCGATTGCCTTCCGGATCCATGATCCAGCCGAATGCACCGTATTCGGATTTGTCGACTTTTGCGTCGACGTCCACGCCGGCGCTGCGCAACTGTTGCAGCAACGCGTCGAGATCATCGACACGGAAATTGACCATGAACGGCTTGGCGCTCGGCGCAAAATATTGGGTGTCTTCCTTGAATGGGCACCAGAGTGTGCTACCCGGGCGTTGCGCATCCTCTGCAAACTTGGCGCCGCCGAAGCCGCTGATGTCGAGGCCCAGATGCCGCGCATACCATTCGGTCAGCGCCTTGGGATCGCGTGCCTTGAAGAAGATTCCACCCAGTCCGATTACGCGTGCCATGTCATCCTCCGTTGGCAAAAAATTCTTGGACATCGCCGAGCTCGCGCGTCACCGGCATCGGCGGCAGGCTGCGCAGGAACAGTTTGCCATACGCGCGGGTGGTCAGACGCGGATCGCACAACATCAGTACGCCACGGTCGGCAACGTCGCGGATCAGCCTGCCCGCGCCCTGCTTGAGCGCGATCACCGCGGCCGGCACCTGCCAGTCGAAGAACGGATTGCCGCCGGATTCGCGCACGGCGCTCAGACGCGCTTCGAGCACGGGATCGTCCGGCGCCGCGAACGGCAGCTTGTCGATGATCACGCACGACAACGCTTCGCCGGCCACGTCGACGCCTTCCCAGAAACTCGCCGCCCCGAGCAGCACGCCATTGCCGGATGCGCGGAACTCCGTTAGCAGCTGATGGCGCGGCGCGGTGCCCTGGATAAACAGCGGAAACGGCGAATCCTGCAGTATTTCCGCCGCGCGCCGCAGCGCGCGATGCGAGGTGAACAGCAGGAACGTGCGGCCGCGCGCAGCGTCGAGCACGGGCCGCGCCGCGGCGACGACACGTTCCGTGTAGTCCGGCGCGTTGGGATCCGGCAGGCCCTTCGGCAGATACGTCAGCGCCTGCCGCGCGTAATCGAACGGACTCGGCAGGCTGGTCGTCACCGGGTCGTCGAGCCCGAGCTGGCGGGCGAAATGATCGAACGCGCCGGCCACCGACAGCGTCGCCGACGTGAAGATCCAGCTCGCGCGGCTCTGCTCGCGCAACGCGCGCAGCGGCGGCGCGAGATCGAGCGGCGTGGCGTGGAATGAAAAGCCGTGCGGTGTCACCTCGTACCATTGCACAGTTTCGTGTGCGGCGCCGTCGAGCACCGTATGCAAGCGCTGGCACAACGTCTCGGCACGCTCATGCGCACTGGCCAGGCCGCGCGAACGTTCCGCCTGTGCGGCGAGCGCTTCGGCAAGTTTGCGCAGCGCCTCTTCCAGCGCGTGCAATTCGGTCTGCGCCGTGGCCAGATTTTCGACCGCGGCGAAGCCGCCCTTCGTCGGCAATTGATCGAGCACCAGCCGCACGCGCCGGACCGCCGGCGCGATCGCCTCGATTGGTTCGCGCAAACCGGCGAGCGCGCCGCTGACGCTGCCGCATTCGGCCAGCGCGTCGCTCGCCAGTTCGGTGATCTGCCGGGCCGTGATGCTGGTCGAGAAAAACTGCCCGGCCAGTTCCGGAATCTGATGCGCCTCGTCGAGGATGAACGCGTGCGCGCCCGGCAGGATTTCGCCGAAGCCTTCCTGCTTGATCGCCAGATCAGCGAACAACAGATGATGATTGACGACGACGAGATCCGCTTCCTGCGCCGCGCGCCGCGCCTTGACCACGAAGCAATCGCCGAACAGCGGGCATTCCGCGCCGAGACAGTTCTCCGCGGTCGAGGTCACGCGCGGCCACAGCGGCGAATCTTCCGGTACCTCGGCGAATTCGCCGCGATCACCGCTGCCGGTGCGCCGGCTCCATGCGCGGATCGCCTGCAGATGAGCGACCTGCTCGCGCGAAGGCAGGCGACCGTCTTTGTGCGTCTGCTCCAAACGGTAAAGGCACAGGTAATTCGCGCGGCCCTTGAGCAGGCTCGTGCGCAGCCGCGCGCCCAGGACCTCGCGCACGCGCGGCAGGTCGCGATGGAACAGCTGGTCCTGCAGGTTTTTCGTGCCGGTGGAAACGATCACGCGCTTGCCGGATTGCAGCGCCGGGACGAGATACGCAAAGGTCTTGCCGGTGCCGGTGCCCGCTTCGGCGATCAGCACCTGCATGTCGGCGATCGCCTCCTCGACCGACTCGGCCATCTGCTGCTGGCAATCGCGCGGCGTGAAGTTCGCGACTTCGCGCGCGAACGGGCCGTCGGGGCCGAGCAGTTCGCCGGCGCTCGCAGGCGCATGCGCCTTGATTGTTTGTGGATGCGAAACCATCCGCCTTTTTACCAGTTTTGCTCGTTGATTTCAGAAGCGGGAGTTTCCGCTCGGCTTGCGGCGCAAAGCTTTCACTCGCCCTGCGGGCAGATGTCGTCAAAGCACAGCTTTCACTCGACCTGCGGTCGAGCGAGTCACTTTCTCTTGCTCGTGCAAGAGAAAGTAACCAAAGAGAAACACGCCCTTGGCATTGCGCTTTTCGGGCTCCTGCCCGAAAAGTGCGCGTCAGCTTGCCTGTGTTCCGCTGAGTGCACATCCGTGTGCACGCAGCGGAATCGGCGCGATCCATCGCGGCCGGCCGCCGGGAACCAAAAGCAGCGCGCTCCTGCGCGCAAAAACAACAGCGCCTCAAACGACGTACGACGCTATGAAAATACGCGGTGTAGCGCTTCAATCCTGAACAACCCACTCCTACGTGGAGCCTGAACTCCGCCATCCAGAGATTTAGTGAAGCTCCTCCTGAGGGAATA
>Ga0105239_10002469_pt1 | contig 23558 bp, 14 predicted proteins | sample KBSC44metaG_FD_92761 | JGI IMG/M metagenome (GOLD analysis project Ga0105239, IMG submission 92761) | Corn rhizosphere microbial communities from Kellogg Biological Station, Michigan, USA - KBS C4-4 metaG | ecosystem: Host-associated > Plants > Roots > Rhizosphere > Soil | place: Michigan, USA...
ACCAGTGCTTTAAAAGACGTCGCAGGAGCCGAAAAATTCACCTCCTTTGCACCCCCATAAATTACACCGGGCACTTTTTCCTCAGAGCGAAGTTGGCGGGTGGCTTGTTTGCCCTTTTCGGTCCTGAGTTGTCCTTCGATTGTAATCGTTCTCATTGTTTATATGTGTTTGTTAATTACCTTACTTTGTTCCGCGTTTATTTCACCTTACTTGTTCCGCAGCTGCGAGTGAATGAATAGCCCCGTGATACTCCTGTTCTCATGGGCATTCCGAATGGCTACCGCAAACAATTCCGCAACGCTCAATACCTTGATCTTCGGGCTTGACCTCTTCAACGGTATCGTGTCACACACCACCAGCTCTTCCAGCACACTGTTCTCTATATTCTCATACGCCTTGCCGCTCAACACAGGATGCGTACACAACGCCCGAACGCTTCTGGCCCCTTTTTCCTTCAAAAGACCCGCGGATTTTGCCAGCGTTCCGCCCGTATCGCAGATATCATCTATCAGCACAATATCCTTGTCCGTCACATCCCCGATAACCACCATGCTCGCAATCTCATTCGCACGTTTTCTGTGCTTGTCACAGATCACCATTTCCGCATTGAAATAGGAGGCGACCTCCCGGATACGATTGGCGCTGCCCACGTCAGGGGCCGCAAAGGTAAGGTTTTCTACCTTAAGTTGCTCAATATAAGGGATAAAAATGGCCGAGCTGTCCAGATGGTCCACGGGGATATCAAAATAACCCTGGATCTGTGGGGCATGAAGGTCCATCGTAATGACCCTGTCCGCACCTGCCGCCACTAACATATTGGCTATCAATTTACTACCTATCGCTACCCGGGGTTTATCCTTCCTGTCCTGCCGCGCATACCCATAATATGGGATGACCGCCACCACCTTATAGGCCGAAGCCCGCCGGGCCGCATCGATCATCAGCAGCAGCTCCAGCAGATTCTCCGCGGGAGCAAAGGTGCTTTGTACCAGGAACACCATGTCCCCCCGAATGCTCTCATCAAAGGTCGTCTGGATCTCTCCATCGCTAAATCGTTGAATAGTAATCTTTCCGGAAAGGGTACCGAATTGTTGAGCAATTTTCTCAGCCAGGTACTGTGATCCCGTGCCGGAGAAGATCTTGGCTAAATGCTGCATAAAATAGGTAAAATGTGGGGCGAAGATAGAAAATGTGCGCGAATTAAGCTCTAAACTTAATGTAGCTCAATTCACGCAAACCGCTGAGGTCTCTAGTTCCGACGAGCTCCCTCCGGTCGCTCCGGAAAAAAAAGACCATTTCCCGGTTTTAAGCCAGGAAACAGTCTCAAAAAATGTCTGGAAAACGGGTCTCACGGGAAATATACCCGTTTTCCAGAAAGCTCTTAAGTCCGTCCTGTCGGACAACGAACCTTTGGTTCGTTAGGTTTAGTCAATTTAGTGGTTTACAGAAGCCAGCTGACTGCCCGACGTAGTAGGGACAACAGCAACTTTCGTAACATCCTTGTCGGAGGTTTTGGAATTGATCACATAAAAAATGGAGGAACAGACAAAGATGGAGAACATCAGGGCGACAACATACATGCCGATACAGAACAGAAAAGGCTGCCAGCCGCCAATTGCGTTGAAAGTAGATCGTTTCATTGGATTTTCAGATTAAGATTTTCAATAGATTCGGATTATCTCGGGAAACAGTCAATCTGAGCTAATAACGAAGGACTTGCGTCCTTATTTTAACTCTTCATTATAAAGTACAAAATAATAGATTAAATTGATTTATGCAAGCTGGGAAAACCCCAATAAAAAGATGGGCAAAAGACGATCGGCCACGCGAAAAACTACTCAGTAAAAGCCCTGAAGCCTTGAGCAACTCCGAACTGCTGGCCATTCTCATCGGTGTAGGCACTCCTGATCGCAATGCTGTTGAGCTCGCCAGGGACGTCCTAAAGCTCGGCAGGAACGATCTCCGCCATCTTGGCAATCTCCCCGTCAAGGTGCTGATGAAGATCAAAGGCATCGGCCAGGCCAAGGCCATTACCATCGCCGCCGCCATGGAGCTCGGCCGGCGGCGGGAAGCCGCTATGCTGGAAAAACCCCGGTTAAAGGACGGCCGCGATGCCGCCGCCTGGTTACAGCTCATGCTGAAGAACCAGCGACAAGAGGTATTTGCAGCCCTCTATCTCAACAATGCCGGAAAGATCCTCCATTTTGGCATCCTCAGCCGGGGCGGCCTCACCGGCACCGTAGCCGACCCTCGCATCATCTTTAGAAAAGCCCTCGAGGAAGACGCCACCAGCATCATCCTATGCCATAATCACCCCTCCGGCAACCTGCGGCCCAGCCGGGCGGACGAGGAATTTACCCGTAAAATAAAGGAAGGCGCCAGTCACCTTGATCTGCGGCTCCTGGACCATATTATAGTAAGTGAAGAAGGATATTATAGTTTTGCCGATAAAGGGCTGCTGTAAGCAGCCCACAACTGCCCTAAGTTTTACGCCTGCGCCGTCGGCCCCCCGAAATTCATCGGCAATTGCACCTCCTCCAGATCCTGTATCTTCCCATTCGCCGTCTCAAACCGCACCAGGTTCTCCGTCAACGCCTTCATAAACCGCTTGGCATGCTGCGGAGTGAGTATGATACGACTCTTTACCTTGCTCTTGGGCGTGCCCGGCATCACGTTTACAAAGTCGATCACAAATTCAGCATGGGAATGAGTGATGATAGCCAGGTTAGCATACTGCCCCTCCGCTGTCTCCTCGCTGATCTCTATGTTTAACTGGCTGTTCGGCTGCTGATTCTCAGACATAAATAAGTTTCCTCAAAGATACAAAAGGCGGCCCAAAGGCCGCCTTTTGTAAAATTTATCTTAAAGCCAATCCTATTGCAGAACAGGCAGCTTGTCAAAGATCGTTGCGCTCGGAACATTCTTGGAATTCCTGTCCAGCTCGGACTGCGGATACAGCAGACGCTGAATGTAAGAGGATGCCACTGGGACTGTGGGAGAAGCCGTCGCATCCACCACAGGAATGCTTAGCCAGGAAGGATATGCATAATTCATACGCCTTACATCCATCCAGGACTCTGCTTCCATCGTAAACATCAATTTATGCTTTTCCGTCATGATCTTCTCCAGCGTGATCGTTCCTGCCGTCTCGCTCGCATACTTGGCGACATAGGCAGCAACCTTGGCCTTATCCGCAGCCTTGGAGGCAGGCAGACTCAACATCTGGTTGATCTGCGTAGTAACACCCAAATTATGGGCAGCAGCCGCACGTGCAAGATCGCCGCTGCGGAAAGCAGCCTCCGCCTCGATCATCAACAGCTCCGCATACGTGGCCAGTTCCACGGGAGAGGTGGTATTCCCGAAATAGTTCCAGTCATCCGACCCTATCTCCATATATTTTCCGGTGCCTACGTTCCCATCGATGACCTTGCCCAATCCAAATACATTGCCGCCGCCGACACCATTGATCGAGGTGAAATAGGCATTCAGACGGGGGTCGTTTTGTGAGAGCATGGAATCCAGGAAAACAACATTGGCCACCAGCATCCCATTGGCATACATGCCGATCCAGGGGTTGGTCGTTTGGCCGGTCAAACCATCATAAGGCAGCGTGAAATCCCCCGCTGTCCCGTTGTCATTAAATCCGGCCAGCTTCGCGCTATCCACCATCAGCAAGGCATTCGTGGCAGACCCTGTAGGGTCTTTCTTGCTCATATGATTGTAGAAACGGGCTTTTAAAAGATATCCACAGGCTGCCCATTTGCCAAGATCTCCGTTGTAAATGAAATCACCCGTGACATCTCCGCCGCCATTCACTTTCTGGATACCGTCCGTCAGCAGGTTCTGCACAGCCGTATAGATATCGGCCTGTGCATCGTATTTGGGAGTAGGATGACCTTCAATATCCAATGCTTCCGACCAGGGGATATCACCATAGACAGTCGTCAGGTAACCCAGCTGATAAGCCTGCAATATCTCCGCAATACCTACATACGCTGTTTCATCACCCTTGGCGTTAAGGATCAGCTGCTTCAGGTTCAGCAAAGAAGTAGAATAGGCATCATTGAAAAGGAAGGAAAAATCCGTAGCCTTCAGCGAATAGATGTTATAGTTAACTCCTTCCGCATGGTTGCCCGCAAAGTGCTGGTTGAAGATCCCCAGGAATCCATCCCCATCCCCATCGGCAACAAAGCTGCCCTGTTCCAACATCACCCCGCTGAACTCTGCGGCTGTGAGCAGTGTGGGAGAAGAAGCCTTCAATGGCTGATTCTCATTGGTATTGTACTCAGCCATTCTATCCAGTACTTTCTTACAGGAGCTGCCGGCGATCACACAGGCGCTCGAAATAGTTAATAAGATTATATTGAGTTTGAATTTCATATTCGAGTTTTTTATGATTTACCCTGCAATTATTAGAAATTAACCTTTAAGCTCACATCCCATGATTTCGTATTGGGGACACTGTTCACGTCGATGCCTGTTACGGCATTCGGCCCATTTCCGGTAGAAGCAACTTCAGGATCGATACCAGTGTACTTGGTATGCAGCCATACGTTCCTTCCGGCTACTGTGATGTTAGCTCCTTTGATATGCAGGGGTTTCAGCACACTTGCAGGGATCGAATATCCCAGGTATATGTTGCGCAGACGAAGCCAGCTGGCATCTTCTACCCATTGGTCGTCCTGGTTCAGCTGATTGCCCGTATACCATGATTTGGACAGGGCCACCGGCGTACCTACGACAGCCTTTCCATTCTCATCCACACCCGTAAAGGTCTTGTAAGAATTGGCGCCTTCGTACGTGTCGGAGTACCACCTTTTCTGTGTCTTGGCGCTTTTGCCGGAATAAGACTCCAGGTTGTCGAAGTCATTGACCACATCGCCGCCATGTCTCCATTCCAGTGTCCAGCCCAGGCTGAAACCTTTATAAGACATCGTGTTGTTCCAACCCAAAATAAATTTGGGATTGATATTACCCATCAGCACCTTTCCGTCAGTGAGGGTAGGCTTGCCGTTAGCGCCTACGATGATCGGAGCCTTCAGGTAGTTGGGATCGGACTCGTCCACCCCATAACGCTGCCAGGTATTGCCATAGATAGCGCCAAAGGCCTGACCTTTCTGAGCGTCGATCTCGAGAGAGCCCGCGTTGTAACCATAGGCCACGGCCACCTTGTCATTGCCGTTGTCACCTACTTTAAGCACCTTGCTGATATTCCTGGAGAAGTTGAAAGCCGAGGTCCAGGAGAAGTCTCTCACCTTTACAAAATCCTTGAAGGTCAACGTCGCATCAAAACCATGGTTCCATACCTCACCCAGGTTGAACAGCTTCGTCGTTACACCTGTAGCGTAAGAGGTAGGCGCATAAATGATATTGTCATGCGTATGCTTGTCATAATAGTTTGCTTCCAATGAGATCATCCTGTTCTTCAGGAAGCTCAGGTCGATGCCAACCTCTTTCTGATTGGTCTTCTCAGGCCTCAGGTTGGGATTGCCTACGGTCTGGCTGTAAGAATACCGTACATTGCTGAAGACCGTGGGCGTCACGGGAACATAGGTAGTCGTCAGTACATTCACTGGCGCGTCATTGGCCGTACCGGCATAAGAAGCGCGCAGTCTGCCATAGGTCAGGACGTCGGAATGCATGAACTCGGAGAATATAAAGCCAGCACTGACAGAGGGATACATGAAGTGATCGTTATTGCGGGGCAGCGTGGAAGACCAGTCGTTCCGCAGCGTTCCTTCCAGGTAAAGCATCTCTTTCCAGCTGAAGCTGATATCGCCGTATACACCCAATGTCTGCTTCTGGTAGGAGTTGTGATAAAGGGTCTGTGTCTGCGTGTTCGTGATGTCGAACAGACCAGGCAATACAAAAGAGTTGCCCGTAATATCCAGTACATCGTATTTCTTATAGAAGGTATTCTGACCTATCAGACCATGCAGGTGGAAGTCATCCCCGAACTGGTGATCGTAGTTCAGCATTAAATCCGCATTCACTTGCAGGCTGTTGATCCTCACTTCGTGCATTCCGCCCAGGTAGTTGGTATTGGAATAGGCCAGCGTGCCGATGGGATCCACATTCCTTCTGCTTTCCGAATAGTTGTCAAGACCATATCTGACGCCGACGGACCAATCCTTCGCCAGCTTATAGTCCGCATTCATGCTTCCGATGATACGGTTGATCCGATAGTGTTCACCGGTCTCATGCACCGTCCACATGGGAGAAGAGATGGTCTTTTGCCACCAGGTTTCATTACCCAGGGAATCCTTCCAGGGGAAGGTCGTGATATCCCAGGTATTTACATAATAGTCCAGGGCGTTCATCATACGAGCCGCGTCAAAGCGCAAGCCGCCGGTATTGATATAATTGACCTTCGCGCCCATGGTGAATTTGGGAGACAGCTGTGTCGTGAAATTGAAGACAGCGGAAGTCTTGTCGTAGGTATTGTTCCTAACGATAGCGCTTTGGTCCACTCTCGACAGACCTGCATAATAAGTGGTCTTGTCACCACCGCCCGACAAGGCCAGGTTGTACTTGTTCGTATGACCCGTTACAAAGAAATTCTTGTAGTTGTTAGGATAGTAAGGGATCTTCTGTCCGGATACATCCCTCTGGACGCCGTCGCCTACCAGGTCGAGCTCCGTACCGCTAGGGAAAACGGGATTGCTGCTATAGGTGGGGCCCCAGTTATTCGTCGTCACTGTGTTATACGCGCCGCCCGTACCTCTCAAAAATCCGTAGGAGAAGGCGGGGAATTTATTGGCCTTGGCGATGGAATAATCATATCCTGCTTCCACATTGATACGGCCGCTGCGTCCTTTCTTCGTAGTGATGACCAGCGCGCCATTGGCCGCCTGAATACCATACAATGCCGTGGCAGCACCACCTTTCAGCACGGTGACACTTTCGATATCATCCGGGCTAAGATCGATGGCCCTGTTGGCTGTAGGCACATTATAGGCATAACCGCTGCCCTGCTCGGCGCTGTTGTCGATGGGAATACCATCCACCACATACAAGGGCTGGTTATTACCCGTGAGTGAGTTGTAACCACGAATGACGATCGTCGTACCCGAACCCGCCTGACCACCTGCATTGGTGATCTGCACGCCGGCTACCTTGCCATTCAGGTCATCCACCATATTGCTCCTTCCACCGCTGGTGATCTCCGCAGAGGACACCGTCTGGGTAGAATAGCTGATGGCCTTCTTTTCCCTGGAAATACCAAGGGCCGTAACGACAACTTCGCTCAACGCTTTATTGTCCTGGTTCATCGAGATGGAGAGAGAAGTGCGACTGCCAATGTTGACCTCCTGGGGTTCATATCCCACCGCTGTAATAAGTAGGGTGGTTCCTGGAGGTACGGTGATCTTGAACTCACCATTTTGTCCGGCGCTGGTACCTGATCTGGCGCCTTTGATCTTAATGGACGCCCCGGGGATGGGCGTACCACTCGAACTTGTAATGGTACCTGTTACCTCCTTTGATTGGGAAAATGCTAGTATTGCACACAATACCAGCATTGCTGATAGCATTAGAGCTTTTCTCATGTGACAGTAGTTTTATTTTAAAATGTGACGGGGTCAAATATAGCGTTTTTTGCATTCCAGCAAAAAGAAATGTTAAAACCTTAACAAATGATCCCTTTCGTCCTCGCTGCCAACAAATCATAATAATTATCGTAGTAAACCCTCAGTTATTTCCACGCGACGACAGGCCAATTTTGTGACAGCGCATTTCCCCCACATAAATTACCTTTGCGCCATGGAATTATTAGACGGACAACTCGTTTCCAGGACAATAAAGGAAGGATTGAGACTAAAAGTAGCCCAGCTGACCGCAGAAGGCAGGAAAGTGCCCCACCTCGCCGCCGTACTGGTTGGCAACAATGGCGCCAGCGAGACCTATGTTGGAGCCAAAGTAAAAGCCTGCGCCGAGATAGGCTTTAAATCCACCCTCGTCCGCCTGGATGATGACATCAGCGAGAATAAATTATTGAGTATCATTGACAATCTCAACGATGACCCCGATGTGGACGGCATACTCGTCCAACTGCCTTTACCCAAACATATCTCCGACGAGAAGGTGATCAACACCATCCACCCCTCCAAGGACGTGGACGGATTCCACCCCGTCAACGTGGGCAAACTGGTACAAAACCTGCCTACATTTATTTCCGCCACCCCCCATGGCATCCTGCTGATGCTGGAGCATTATAAAATAAATACCAAAGGCAAACATGCAGTCGTCGTCGGCAGAAGCAATATCGTGGGACGCCCCATGAGCATCCTGCTCAGCAGCAATACCCCCACCGGCAATTGCACCGTCACCATCTGTCATTCCCATACACACAATCTCGCTGAGATTTGCCGACAAGGAGATATCATCGTCGCCGCCCTCGGCAAACCCGAATTCGTAAAGGCTGACATGGTAAAAGAAGGCGCCATCGTCATAGACGTAGGCATCACCCGCGTCCCCGACAGCACCAAAAAAAGTGGTTTTGCGCTAAAAGGAGACGTTAAATTTGATGAGGTCGCCCCCCGCTGCAGTTATATTACACCCGTACCCGGCGGTGTAGGCCCCATGACCATCGCCGCCCTGATGAAAAATACCTTCATAGCCTGTGAGGATAGGAATGGAGGCAGCTCTATTTAAAATTTAGTATGCCATCCGAAAACATGCCACCGATGACCACTGGAAGACAGGCCCTAAGCCTGCCCGTGATGGAGGCGTTCTACACCATCCAGGGAGAAGGCTATCACCAGGGACGGGCCGCCTACTTTATCCGCCTGGGCGGCTGTGACGTTGGTTGTGTATGGTGTGATGTCAAGGACAGCTGGGACGCTAATGCCCATCCCGTGATCTCCGTAGAAGACATCGTGACAGGAGCCCTTCGCCATCCCGGTCGACTGGCCGTGATCACAGGAGGAGAACCCCTCATGCATGACTGCACAGCCCTCACCGAACACCTGAAGTCGGCCGGATTTTCCACCAATATTGAGACCTCAGGCGCCTATCCCGTCAGCGGTCATTGGGACTGGATCTGCCTGTCCCCCAAAAAATTCAAGGCCCCCCTTCCCGGAATACTACCCCTGGCCAATGAATTGAAGGTCGTCATTTATAATAAGAGCGACTTTCAATGGGCCGAACAGTGGGCAGCGCTGGTAAGTCCGCAATGCCGGCTCTTCCTCCAGCCAGAATGGAGCAAGTCGGCGGCGATCACCCCCCTTATCATCGAATATATAAAGGACAACCCCAAATGGGAATTCTCCCTGCAGCTGCATAAATATATAAATGTCCCCTGATCCCAGTAAGGTATGACCGCCCCGGCATACTTTGCCCCAGCCAGCCCCGGCCTGGCCCCAGCCAGAGAATAAATATTTGTAACTTTCGTTTAAGATATTGATTAGTAACTTTCCAGTATGAAGAACCGTTCACTCCTTGTCTTACTGCTCGCTTCTGCGCTGCTCTCCGCACCCGCCGCATGGGCCCAATACAAGCCCGAAAAAGTGAACAAAAAGGCCGCCCAGCTCTACTCCAAAGCCCTCGAACAGGCCGAAGCGGACGACTTCAAAGGAGGTATCGAAACCCTGAAACAAGCCATAAAGATCGACAACGGATTCGAAGACGCTTATCTTTCCCTCGCCGGCATGTACGGCGAGCTAAAACACTACCAGGAAGCCATCGACAACTACGAAAAAGCCAGGGCCATCGATAGCAATTACTTTCTGGATTACAACCTCCCCTACTCCATCAACCTCGCCGGTAAAGGAGATTTTAGCAAGGCCCTCGACGCCGTCAACAACTTCCTCACCGTCACCAACCTCAACGAAAAAAGCCGAAAGGCCGGGGAATACCGGCAAAGATGCTACCAGTTCGCCATCGACTACGCACACACCCATAATAACAACGGATACAGGTTCGAACCCCAAAATCTCGGCGACAGCATCAATAGCTCCGTCTCCGAATATTATCCCACCATCACCATCGACGACAGCAAGCTCATCTATACCCGCCGCGTCAACGACTTCAACGAGGATTTTTATGAGTCGGACAGGAGGGACAGCATCTTCGGGAAATCCAAAAGCCTCGAAGGAAATATCAATACCAACATGAACGAAGGCGCCCAAAACATTTCCCAGGACGGGCAATGGCTGATATTCACAGGATGCAATTTCCCGGAAGGACACGGCAGCTGCGACCTCTATATCTCCTACCTCACCGACCAGGGCTGGAGCGCACCCGAGAACCTGGGCGACAGCATCAATACCGAATTCTGGGAGTCCGCCCCCTCCCTCTCCCCTGACAAAAGAGACTTATACTTCGCCAGCGGACGCCCCGATGGCTTTGGCGGAAAGGACATCTATGTCAGTCATCGTCTGCGCAACGGACACTGGAGCTCACCCGAGAACCTCGGCCCCGTCATCAATACCATCGGCGACGAAGGCACTCCATTTATACATGCCGACAACCAAAGCCTGTATTTTACATCCAACGGCCACCCCGGCTATGGAGGAGACGACCTCTTCGTGTCGCGAAAAGGCCCCGGCGGCCAGTGGCAAAAACCCGAAAATCTTGGCTACCCCATCAATACCATTGAAAATGAAGGCAGCCTCGTAATATCCGCCAACGGAAAGACCGCTTATTATGCCAGCGACCGCGCCGACAGCAGAGGAGGCCTCGACCTGTATACCTTTGAACTACGGGAAGATATACGCCCCGCCCAGACCCTCTGGGTCAAAGGCCGCGTCTTTGACAAGACCACCCATAAAGGATTGCCCTCCGGCGTAGAGCTCACCGATCTCTCCACCCGCACGGTTATCAGCCAGCTGCAGACAGACGAGACAGGCAACTACCTTATCACCCTGCCAAAAGGCAAGGATTACGCCTTCAACGTCAACAGAAAAGGCTACCTTTTCTTCTCCGAGAACTTTCCCCTCAGCCAGCACAAAGAGGACACGGCCTACAACATAGACATTCCCCTGCAGCCCATCGAGGCCAATGCGGCCATCGTGCTCAGGAATATCTTTTTCGAATCCAATAAATATGAGCTGAAACCCGAATCCCAGGTCGAGCTCGATAAGATCGTCCAATTATTAAAGGACAACCCCACATTAAAGATCCAGATCAACGGACATACCGACAACTCCGGTAACGCTTCCGATAATATCACCCTCTCGGGGAATAGGGCAAAGTCCGTCACATCTTACCTCACTTCAAAAGGCATCGACCCCGGCAGACTCTCCTCTAAAGGATGGGGAGATACACAACCCGTGGCAGGCAATGCAACACCCGAAGGCCGGGCACAAAATCGCCGCACAGAATTAAAGGTCATCAGCCGTTGATCTGCCTCCTCCTCCTCAGTACTTCAATATCCCCTACCGCCATCTGCCAATTTTTTTAGCAAAAAGGCCCCTTATTCCATTACCTTTACATTTTACATTTTACACTTTACACCTTACATATACCAAACCCTTTCTATGGAAAAAGAGCTTTTATATCAGCTGGCGCTTGGGAAGATCCCCGGCATCGGTCCCGTATATACCCGAAGATTGCTTCATTATTTTGGCGCCCCCAGCGCTATTTTCCATGCATCCGGTTCCACACTGGAAAAAGTCTTCAATCTGGGGCCAAAAAGAGCCAACGACATTGCCCGCTTTAAAGGATTTTCAGCCATAGAAAAAGAGCTCGCATTTATAGAAAAATATTCCATTCGCCCTCTTTTCATCACAGACAAGGACTACCCTCAACGCCTGTTGCGCTGCCCCGATGCTCCCGTCCTCTTATTTTTCAAAGGCCCGGCCGATCTCAATGCCTCAATGGTCGTTGCCATTATCGGGACCCGCAGCCCTTCCGAATATGGCAGACAGGCAACGGAACGCCTCGTTCGGGACATGGCATCCATCCCCGGTGTCCTCATCATCAGCGGTCTCGCCTATGGCATCGACGCCATCGCACACCAGGCCGCGCTCCAATATCACCTTCCCACCATAGGAGTGTTGGGCCATGGACTCGACCAGCTATATCCCCGTGAACATACCCGCCTGGCAAAGAATATGCTCAGGGAAGGAGGCCTGCTTACAAAATTCACTACAGGTACAAAACCCGATGCCTATAACTTTCCCATCCGCAATCGCATCGTCGCAGGTATGAGCGATGCCGTCATCGTCACAGAGACCCGCTCAAAAGGCGGCAGCCTCCTCACCGCCGAAAATGCGCTCATCTATCATCGAAAGGTCTTCGCCATTCCCGGCAGGATCAATGATGAAAAGAGCGCAGGCTGCAATACCCTGATCAGGGGGGGTAAAGCCCGGCTGCTTACAGACATAGCAGGATTCCGGGAACACATGCGCTGGGAGCGCCCCGCCGCCCCATCCGTCGTACAGCAGGGCACCCTGTTCTCGCCCGAAAGATCAGAAAGGCCCGGCCTCTCCGACAATGAAAAAGCCTTATTACAATTGTTTGATCAAAAAAAGACCCTTACCCTCATGGATATTCATACCAGCATCCGCCAGGACCACGATGTGCTCTCCGTCACATTGCTCAACCTCGAGCTCCTCGGCCATATCAGCTCACTGCCCGGCAAAACATTCCGGCTCGTGGAATAAGCATCGGTCCAGACCGCCGGCATCGGATCTGCCAAAGGATAACCAAGTCAGTCTTAGCTCCTTGCCCGCATATCCTCCACACGTGCACATAAAAATTTGGGCCGTATTTATCCGCTGCCCTACCTTTGCACATGGCAAGAATAAATCCCCCCACAGTCAGGTCAAAATCACCCTCAAAATTTTTCGGAGAAGGATTAACATTCGATGATGTGCTGTTACTACCAGCCTTTTCACAGGTGCTGCCCCGTGAAGTGGACATTCGTAGCAAGCTCACCAAAGACATCACATTGAATATCCCCATGTTGTCCGCCGCAATGGACACCGTGACGGAGGCGACCCTGGCAATGGCTCTGGCCAGAGTAGGTGGCATCGGGATCCTGCACAAGAACATGAGCATCGAAAAACAGGTTGAGCAGGTGCGTAAGGTCAAACGTAGCGAGAGCGGGCTCATCATCGACCCCATCACCCTCCATGAAGACGCCATCATCGCCGATGCCCTGCGGCTCATGAAAGAAAACAAGATTGGAGGCATTCCCATCATCGATAACAACAAGGTGCTGGTAGGCATTCTTACCAATCGTGACCTCCGTTTCGAAGACAACAAACGCCGCAAGGTCAGCGAGGTCATGACAAGGGACAACCTCATCACAGCCCCCGAAGGCACCGATCTTAAAAAGGCGGAAAAGATCCTTCAAAAACACAAGATCGAAAAGCTGCCCGTTATCACCAAACAGGGCCGGCTCATCGGTCTGATCACCTATCGCGACATCTTACAGCTGTCCAGCCATCCCAATGCCGTTAAGGACTCCTATGGCCGCCTGCTCGTCGGCGCCGCCCTCGGCATCACAAAAGACCTGCTCGACCGCGCCGGCGCATTGCAGCAGATAGGGGTGGACGTAGTAACCCTGGACAGCGCACACGGTCACCATATTGGCGTTATCAATGCGCTCAAAACATTGAAAAAATCTTTTAAGAACCTCCAGGTCATTGCCGGCAACATCGGCACCGCCTCCGGCGCCAAGGCCCTCGCAGACGCAGGCGCAGACGCCGTAAAAGTAGGCATAGGTCCCGGCTCCATCTGTACTACCCGTATCGTGGCCGGCGCCGGGGTCCCCCAGATCACAGCCATCATGGAAGCCGCCTCCGTGCTCAACCCCAGAGGTGTTCCCCTCATCGCAGACGGCGGTATCCGCTACACAGGCGATATGGTAAAAGCCCTCTCCGCAGGCGCCAATGTCGTAATGATGGGCAGCGTCTTTGCAGGCGTCGAAGAGAGCCCCGGGGAGACCATCATTTACGAAGGCAGGAAGTTCAAACAATACCGCGGTATGGGCTCCATCGGGGCCATGACCCAGGGCAGCAGCGACCGCTATTTCCAGGACGTGGAGGACGATATCAAAAAGCTCGTACCCGAAGGCATCGAAGGACGGGTAGCCTTCAAAGGCAATCTGGCCGAAGTAGTACAACAATACGTTGGAGGCCTTCGCGCAGGGATGGGCTACTGTGGCGCAAAAGATATCAAGACCCTGCAGCAGCAATCCCAGTTCATCAAGATCACCAATGCCGGCATGAAAGAAAGCCATGCCCACGACATAGAGATCACGAAGGAAGCGCCTAATTACAGCCGTTGATGAAAAAGATACATCCCCAGGAGCCAATTCCTGCACATTTTTTACTGTCGCTCGCTTCCGGACTGTTATTATTTGCCGCATGGCCGCCTTCTCCCCTCACCTGGCTGGTATTCTTTGCCTTCGTCCCCCTGTTATGGCTGGAACAGCAGGGCATCCGCAGAAGGAAATTTTTCGGCTGGGTCTATCTCACCATGTTCATTTGGAATGCATCCACCACCTGGTGGATATGGAATGCCTCCGAGCCCGGGGCCGCGGGCGCCATTATCCTCAATAGTCTGATCATGTGCTTACCCTGGATAGGCTTCCATTTTGTAAAAGCACGACTTGGCGCCAGAGTTGGATATCCCGCCCTCGTAGCGCTCTGGCTCACGTTTGAATTCATCCACCTCCACAACTGGGGCCTCAGCTGGCCCTGGCTTACCCTGGGAAATGTATTCGCCGGCCATCCCGGATGGGTACAATGGTATGAGATCACAGGTACCAGCGGCGGCAGCCTGTGGATACTCCTTATAAATATCTCCGTCTTTCAGCTCGTATACAGGAATTCCTTTCGCCCCCTTCCCTCGGTATCCCTCATCCGTACCCTGATTATTTTAATAGCCCCTCTGCTCCTTTCCTTGATCTTCTCTCCCGACCTCGGCAAATCCCAGATCACAACCACAGGGCCCGCTCCGGCCTCCAATGTCGTGATCATCCAGCCCAATATCGACCCTTATGAAAAGATATCCACCGACGATGCCGGCAGCTTCGAAGGCCAGCTAAAAAAACTCATCCGCCTTAGCGACTCCGCCATTGACGACAAGACCACCCTCGTCGTGTGGTCCGAAACAGCGCTATTTATGGACAATGGTGGCATCAACGAGGATAAGATGAAATCGAATTTCTTTCTCGCCCCCCTTTGGGATTTTCTCCGCCGTCACCCCCGGATCAACCTCCTCACCGGCGTGGAAAGCTTCCGTCTCTATAGAGCAGGCGCACAAAGCAGCACGGCCCACGCCGTTCCCAATACCGACCTGTATGCCGATGATTATAATGCCGCCGTCATCATGGACAGCACCGGCCCTCTTCAATTCTATCATAAGTCTAAGCTCGTACCCGGTGTGGAAACCCTGCCCTTCTTCCTCCATTTCCTGGACCCCTTATTCGAAAAGTTCGGCGGCACCACGGGTGGCTATACTGGACAGCCCGATCGAACTCCACTGTCCACCTCCAACCACAGCTATACCATTGCACCCGCCGTCTGTTATGAGAGCATCTACGGAGAATTTATGTCCGAATACGTAAACAACGACGCCGATCTCCTCGCTATCATCACCAATGATGGTTGGTGGAAAGATACACCGGGCTACCATCAGCATGAAGCTTACGCCCGTCTGAGAGCTATCGAAACCCGGCGCTGGGTCGTACGCAGCGCCAATACAGGTGTCTCCTGTATCATCGACCCCGCCGGCAACGTCATCCAATCCCGCCCCTATAACCAGGCCTCTTTCATTAAGGCATACGTCCCGCCGGCACACGAAAAGACTTTCTATGTAAAGTACATCGACATCGTATCCTGGCTGGCCGTCATCGCCGCCATCACCCTGGCTATCGCCGCTCCTATCCTGATCGTAAAAAACAAACGCCATGGATAAGACAGTCCCTCTCGTCCTTCTTCATGGATTCGCAGAAGACAGCTCCTTGTGGGACAGACAGAAGGAATACCTGAAAGATAAATATCGCCTCATCATACCCGACCTGCCGGGCTGCGGCAGCGCACCGCTTGCCAGCAACACCGACACCAGCATGGAAGGACTCGCCGCCGCGGTAAAAGCCCGGCTCGATGCGGAAAATATACAGCAGTGTATCATGGTAGGACACAGCATGGGCGGCTATGTCACACTCGCCTTTGCAGAGCTGTACCCAGACATGCTCAAAACCTTCGGCCTTTTCCATTCAACCTCCTACGCTGACACCGAAGAAAAAAAAGCCACCCGCAGAAAAGGCATCGAATTCATACAGAAGAATGGCGCAGCCTCCTTTATCCGCCAGTCCACCCCCAATCTCTTCTCCGAACGCTCCCGGCAGGAACACCCCGAGTGGGTGTCGGACCTTATCCAGCGATACAGCAGCTTCAATCCCGACACCCTTGTGCGCTACTATGAGGCAATGATCCGCCGGCCAGACCGGTCACACGTGCTCAAAAATTTCAAAGGCCCGGTCTTATTTATCATCGGTGCACAGGACAGCGCCGTACCCCTGACAGCCAGCCTGCAGCAATGCCATATACCTTCCATCTCCCGCATCCATATCCTGCAGGACGCCGGCCATATGGGAATGATAGAAGACAGTGACAGGGCAGACCGCATACTCGAAAGTTTTACAAAAGATCAGGAGCACCTGAAAGGTGCTCGTCCAGGACCGGAGGTCCCGACCGAGGAGGAGCGTGTCGAAGCAGCTCCGACGAAGGCCAACAGACATTAGCGGTTTGCGGGAATTGGGCTATTTTTGCGACGAAGACCAATTCCCGCACAAATATCATGAATAAAACCGTTCTCATCACAGGCGCCACTTCCGGATTCGGAGAAGCCTGTGCCCGCCAGTTCGCAGCCGGCGGCTACCGCCTCATCATTACAGGCAGAAGAAAAGAAAGGCTGGAAGCCCTGACACGTGAGCTCGAGGCACACACCGAAGTGCTCCCCCTCATATTTGACGTGCAGGATAAAGAAGCCGTATTTGCCGCCATCAACAGCCTCCCCGACACGTGGACAGCTATCGACATCCTCATCAACAACGCCGGACTCGCCCTTGGTCGCGACCACTTCCAGGACGCAAGCCTCGACGATTGGGAGACCATGCTCGACACCAATGTAAAAGGACTCCTGTACGTATCCAGGGCAGTCGTTCCCCTGATGATCGCCCGCCAGAGAGGGCATATCATCAACCTCGGCTCCATTGCAGGTAAGGAAGTCTATGAGAAAGGAAATGTCTATTGCGCCAGCAAGTACGCCGTGGATGCCATCTCCAAAGCACTGCGCATCGATCTGCTGCAGCACCGTATAAAGGTCACCGCCATCCATCCCGGCGCCGCCGACACGGAATTCTCCAGGGTCCGCTTCAAAGGAGATATGACACAGGCAGCCAGGATCTATGAGGGATATACGCCTTTACGCGCAGAGGACGTGGCAGACGCAATCTACTATTGCGCCAATACACCCGAGCATGTATGTATCAATGAGGTGAATATTACCTGCCTCGCACAGGCAAATAGTTTCTATTACAACAGGTCCGGCAACGCCTGACGCGCCTTGACGCGCCGCAGGTGCCGTAAGGAGCGGACGCGGCGAAAGTTTATTGCGCCAGCGAAATACGTAGCTGCAACCCTCCCCGCACCGTAGTGATCGGCGGCGTAGTAGATACCTTCGGCGTAGTCCTCCGCTCATCAAAATAGAATTTCAGGTTGATCCTGTTGTTCAGCACATAGTCGATGGACGGCGAGATGGTCACTACCCGCTGCCCTCCGGTCGGAAGGGACGAACCCTGATCCAGATAGCTGCTGGACGTGGCATTGTCCCTTATGCTGAAATCCAGCCGCAGCGTAAGATCATTCTGTAATTTTTTGGAAGAAGCGCTCTCTCCCGGCATCTTTATCGAAAAGGGTAGTTTTACACCCCGCTTGCGGAAACCAGCCCCGATCGTCAGCTCCGTAGAACGAGTCTCGCTCAGCTGGAAATCCACCAGGCTCAGGCTCAGCATACGCGATTTGGCAAATCCTACCTTCGCCTGCAATTGATTGACAAACTGCATGTCTACATCCAGCAGCGGTGCAAACTGCTCCTGGATCGTAATATTCGGTACCGCGTAAAAAGGCACCAGGTTGCCGCTAATGCTGTCGATAAAGGCGGGCTGTCCATACCCCAGCGGGTCCTGATAGTTCAGCTGCGAATTGAAGCTGTTCATGCTCAGCGTACTCGTATAGGCATTGGTGATCGTAAAGTTTGTAAAGATGCTCTTGAACGCAGGCAGCTTGGCCAGACCCGTATAGCTAAGATTCCAGTTGGGCTTGGGGAGATATCCCGAGAAGGGATTCGAGGTCACATTGCTGCCCCCGCTCTCATCGATGAGCGCGATCTTATTCGGGCTCTTCCCCGTATAGGCCGCAATAAAGGCCGGTATAAGCACATCCTGCGCATACTTGCCATAACCCAGCGCATATCCATCCGTTCCGATCAATCCCCCAGTATATTTATTGATGCTGCCCAGACGCTGTGAAATAATGGCCCGGTAATTCTCGAACTTCTGGAAAGTGCTGGAAAGCTCATTAGGCTTATATTTCGTGAACAATGTATTAAAGGAGATATAGCTCACGCTGAACGTACCCGCCATATAAGGGTTCAGCCGGACAAATCCCGAAGAGCCCGCCGTATCCTTGTATAATTCCGAATAGTTCTTTCCGAACGTCTTATCCCAGGTGATGGTGACATGCAGGTCAGGGACAGGTTCCAGGATAGCCTGCGCCGTTATCTTCTGCGCATAGGTGATGATATTCTGATTATTGAAGGTCGTATCCGCGCTCAACAGCCGTTTTCGTCCCAGCTTGTTGATAAAGTTGGTATCCGGCCGCATACCGAATACATATCCCCATCCCGGCTGCGCATCCCGCAGGTTCATCCCCAGTACCCGCGTGCTGTCCAGGAAACCATAGATCGTAGAGGATGAATTATCCGCATAGTTCAGGCTGATATGCTTCAAGGAGGTCAGTATCCGCGCCAGCCCCTTGGCAGGCCCTTTCAGCTCCGGTGCAGCCCGCTGCGTCACAGGCTTTTTGTTCCGCGATGTATCTTTCCCCGTCACAGGCGGCGGTCGCATGGCCGAATTCCCCCCTTGCTGGTTCAGACTTCGTAACAATTTCCATTTACTATACAGCCGCGTAAAATCCAGATCCACCAGCATCGTCTTTTGCTGTGTATTCTGTATACTGTTACCCAGATAGGTAGCCAGCTGAGAAGCGCCCGTCCAGGTATACGAAGACGCATACCCCATCTGGACCTGTGTCCAGTCCAGGGCAGGTATCTTGTCGATGGGCAGCTTATAGCTGGCGCTGGCCGTCTGTGTATACAGCACCGTCCTGCCGCCTCTCCAGAAATTACCCCACATTTTTTTGCGGCCTGCCTTAGACAGGCGCCCGCTGTCCTCATCCACCCAGGCCCTGTTGGTAGCCGTATAATCCAGCGCCAGGCGTCGGGTCAGGTCCCACCGCAGTGTATACATTCTGTCGAACGTAAAGAATTTATTGTAGGTCTCCGGAAGGATATCTTTGGGTCCGCCAACATTACGGCTCCGATAGGCTCCGAACTGCCGGATTATATTCGCCTGGAAGCTCATCGTGGTGGGAATGGGATTGATATTGAAATCCCGGATAAGGCTCAGCCACGGCGATTTGGATTTCATACGCTTGAAAGGCTCCCAGTATTTCGCCGTGTGACTATAAGTATACGCCAGATTGGCCTTGTTCGTGATCAGCTCATCCTCCACCGCCAAAGGACTGTGATGCTCGCTGCGGATATAGGAATAGCTTACGTTGAAATTCTCGATGCTCCAGATCTTCGGCTTCTTGCCCGAAGTATTGTTCTTGTGCACATTGGTAAAGTTCAACGTCTGCACCGTCGTCTGGTCCACCGCCTGCTCTTTGATCGAATCCTTTTGCGAAGCAGGCGCCGCCTTTAGCTTATTGCTCAGCTTTATATCCAGGTCATAGGGATCGTACTCCGGTGTGCTCGTCGTCTTCGACACACCCGCATACACTGGTATGGATATAGCCGCCTTCTTGGGCAGCAGCTTGCCCAGTTCCAGATTGGTGGCAATATCGAATTGTGTATTGTTGTCGTACGATCGCTCGTTGGTGCTTTGATCGATGGTACCGAATCCCGCCGTCCGTACGCTGCCCGAGACATTCAAAGTACCCAGGTCCGCCAGTTTCGTTTCAACCTTGCCCACAGCCGCCCAGCCCCCCTTCACGCTGATATCACTAAGCCGCAGCTCGTTAAACCATACCTCCGTACAGACAGGCGCCGGGTTGTTCACGTTCTCTACCCCCAAAAATATGGCGTCCACCGCCCCCAGGTTCGGATTACCCAATATCGCATAGGCCCTCCCATCCGCATCCGTCTCTTTATAATAGACATTGCTCGTACCATGATTGTTACGATCCACCTTCAGGGTGATCAGCCGCTGCAATGTAAGATTCAGATTATTCACCGTTGGCCAGATCTGATCCGCAGTAGTCGAATTCCAATCCGTTCGCTTCAATGGTATCCTGATCTCATAGTAGTTGCTGACAAAGTCGCTGCCCAGACGAACGATCGCCTGCAGGTCATTGTCATTGATCGCCGTATTGGTCCCTGTGCCCTCCGCATGGATATACATATCCATCGTTCCATACCGGCGAAGGTCCAGCGCCGTTGTCTTATAGACGCCCCTTACATCGTACTGCTTCAGATTGCATATCTGCAGACTCATCGCCTGCTCATTGAGAAGAAGATTTACATTGTTACTGCTCAGCTCCTGCTGACGGTTTACACCGGGAGGGGAGACATAAGGCACCGGCGTCCGCGAGCTGTTCTGCTCGATATTTACCGCCGTCACATTGAAAGTAGTCAGCGAGCTCACAGGCAGCAACGCATAATTTCCCGTCGTATCGACGACATAGTCGAAGCTCCTCCAGGAGTTCCGCACCAGCTCCAGCTTGGCAAATCGGCACACCACCGAGTCATTAAAGCCCGTAAGATACATACGCATGAACTGGATGGACTTGAAGTCAGGGATATTCCCCACCTTTTGATAATATTCAGAGATGGGTATCCGCACCTGGTACCATGTCTGCGGAGCCCCGCCAGAGGGTCGGAAGCTCATACTGTCCGTCACAAACCTTCCACCCATCCGCAGACTGTCCGGGTTGATCTCCAGCTTGTACTCGAAATATTCTTCCAGCTCATTCATCGTATTGTCCTTGTTGAGGTCTTCCTGGTCGGGATACAGCGTATAAGCCGCAAGGGTAGTCGAACCCGTAGAGGCAATCGGCGAGTTGCCCTGCGGACTGTTTACATTCTTATACCTGCCCAGGATACCGACCTTGCCAGCATCGTACTTCGAATCCCGGTAGTTCGTAAAGTCATCGCTCGAAGGGTCAGCCTTCGCGCTCTGAAAAGCCGCAGAGTTCTGGCCGAACTGTGCCGACAGCGAATTCAGGTAGCTCTGGAATTTACTGTTCTCCTGGTCATCGTTCATCCCATCCAGCCCCACGTCCTGGTATGGCCTGTCTGAAGCATCGTTGCTAAAGGCCGTCGTCACCTGGATAGGGTTGGCAGGCACCCGGCCCCATACCGAGCTGCTGTCGATGGCCGCGTTGATATTGGGTGTGTTCAATCCATTCTCAAATTCCTTTTTCCCATCCCGCAGGATATCCTCCGACACGCTGCCCAGGTCGAAATACAATTGACCCTTCGTGTTGGGATCATGTAAGAAAGGACTCTGTATCCAGAATTGAAGCACCTCGATATTGTTCGTCTCGAAATCCGTCTGGTCGATGGCGCGCATGATACCACCCCAGCGCTTTTGAGGGTTCAGCAGCTGCCCCGAAGACCCATCCACGCTTCCCGGACGGGCGTCATAGTTATAAGGCCCCCTGTACTTGGGATAAAACGCCATATCAAAAGTGATCAGCTGCGCCTGTCCCGTTTGCGTCGACTGCTCCGGAAAGAGATCCGTAACATTGACAGGTGCGATCCGCGGGTCTAACCGCGCATCCTCATAACCGCTCACAGGATTATTGCTCGCACTCTTGTCCTGCAGCGTCGGCTCTATATTGTACCAGGCCAGCTTGGCGCGGTTGAAACCATAATCCAGCGAGTCCTTCAGACTGGCTTCCGGGAAAAGCCCGTTGTTCTGCGGAGTGGACGCCAGCGCCCAGCTCGTCAGCGGGAATCTCAGGTCGATGGAGCTCGTCGATCCCTCAAAGTCATCGATATAGACCGCTCCGCTATTCCCCTTGCCTATCTGTGGCGGGTGCCCCGGTTTGAGGATCGCCGCCTCTCCGTACGCATTGATCGTACTCATCTCCTTGGTCGTATAGAAAGGCAGCTTGTCCAATAATCGTGTCAGCTGCGGCAGCTGCCCCTTATAGGTGACATCCGTCCCATACATCGTATTGCGAATGGGATCCTCCCCATAGCTCATCTTGCTAAAGAAGGGACGTTCATTGAGCCTTTCGAGCGTACCCCCGATGTTCAGCATCTCCGTAGGCGTATTCTTCACCAGGTAGTCCAGCCGCACACCCATAAAGCTTCGTTGCTGAAGTCCAAAGGAAGCGTTATTCTCATAAGAGACATTCACCGGCACCCCCGAATTGAGAATGGCCTGGTTGATCACCTGCACCGTACCTAAATTATAGTCTACGATATAGTCCACGTTTTCCTTCAGCGTCTGTCCGCCCGCCGTCACCACCACGGAGCCCGGCGGCACATTATAGGCGCCCAGCTGCAGGTTCGAGCTTGCCTGCCCCTTCGCGGTCCCCTGGAGCACATACCTGTCCACATTGGCAAAAGTCTGCGCCACCGCCTTGATCGTATCGTACAATTGGTTGAATATATACTTGTCCTTGAGGGTCTGTGGAGCTCCGTTGAAGGCCAGTGAATCCAGGTCATGTCCAAAAGGCTCCAGCAAAGGGAAGATGATCCTGCCCTGGCTCGATAGTACCGTGTACCCCTCCAGATAGTCGAAAACCCCGTCCGGCTGCGGGTCATTATGGGCGTTCAGACGATCCAGGTTGAGTATCGTCAGCAGCGGGATATTAGCCTTTGGCCCCTCCGGAATATACCGCTTCGTGCCCTTGCTCGGCTCATCATACAATATATTGAACTGAAAACCACTTTGTTGTATATTGGACAAATAGCTGCCCCCCACTGTCTTCAACGAATACACGTTCTTCATCATCAGTCCCCACAAAGGCAGGTTCGTCCGCTGGGAGGTAGCTTTCAACAACTTCAGGTACAAGACTTTTTGGGATCCCGACCCTGTGCCCGCCGCCGTATCCGGGGGGACATCCGACGAGAACTCACCCACCTGGTAGATCCGTCCGTTATAGCTGTACTGATACGCCACCGCCAGCACATCATTCGCCTGCAGGGTCTGATTGACGGATATAAAGCCTACCTGTGGATTGAAATAGTAATCATTGGGGCTTAGCTTCCGGGCATAGACCATTTCAAAGTCCTGCACCTGCGTGAGACCCAGGGAGTTCAATTTATTGGCCGCCCGGGAAGGGCTGCGGCTGGTCGGGTCGCTG
>Ga0105239_10002470_pt1 | contig 23555 bp, 13 predicted proteins | sample KBSC44metaG_FD_92761 | JGI IMG/M metagenome (GOLD analysis project Ga0105239, IMG submission 92761) | Corn rhizosphere microbial communities from Kellogg Biological Station, Michigan, USA - KBS C4-4 metaG | ecosystem: Host-associated > Plants > Roots > Rhizosphere > Soil | place: Michigan, USA...
TCTACCGTACGAGTAGAGAAAATACTCTTCCCTCCCTCCTATAGTGGATCGATGTAGTCGCCCGGGAGATAATCGATAGAGGGGGGTCACGTGGGATCGCTCTAGGGAGGACCATAGAGCCCTATACGGGTTCAACCCGTAACAATACCTACGTTATAGCTAATAGGGCTACTTTATATAAAAGTACGACCTTAGGCCGGCTTAGTAACTATAAGAGTAGGAAATAATCGCGATTATTACTACGGAGGTAGCCGCAATAGTAACGGCGGAAGAGGAGTAGTTAAAAGAGTAGCTTCTAGTGAAAATCGCCGCTAGGAGCGTACGAAGGAGACGGAGAAAGAGTAGAGTAGTTTTAAGAAGTTAATAAATAGTTTATCTTTCTTAGTATCTATATAAGTAAATTAAGAGATTTTTATATTAGTACTAGTAAATATAGATTATTTATCGTACGGAATAATTAATACTTACTTCGCTTTTTATTATAGTTTTTAGCGTATCCTAATTACTCTCCGTTTAATTATTAGTTTTAGTATAGAAGTAAAGTTAGAAATTATAAATATTATTAAGTTAGAGATTAACCTTAATAACTATAAAGAGGATATCTTTCTTTATATAGTCCCTTATAAATTATATAATATAATTCTCGATCTTCTCTAAATAAAAAAGAATAATATTTAAATTAGTCTACGGAAGGAATATCTCTATATTAATTCTCTTAGTCTCTAGATTCCGAATATATAGCGTAAGTAGTGTACGAAGATAGATTACGTATTAGTCTCTATAGTAGCCTTCTCTCTACTTTCGCGTTACTAAAAGAAGAGGAAGAGAGTCGAAGTATTTATAGTAAGCCTAGTAGATATTAATAAGGCCCTAGTAATAAAAACTTATATCGATCCTTATATAAAGCTCCTAAAGTACTTCTACTAATATCTTAATATATTTAATTAGTCTAAGGTAGAATAGCTTCCTCCCGTATAAGGAAAGAAAGTCGACTATAGTATTAAATTAGTACCGGAAAATAGAAAAATACCGGAGGTTCCCTAGAGACCTTTATATAATATATCTCGCGATAAGTTACTTATTTTACGAAAGACTCTTATAGAACTATTAAATAAAGGTTTTATTAGAGTAAGCTTATCGTTAGTAGTAGCTCCTATATTCTTCGTACGAAAGTTAGGAGGCGGTTTACGGTTTTATATCGACTATTAAGGACTAAATAAGATTACGAAAAAGGATCGCTATTCTTTACCGCTTATCTATAAGACACTACGAAATATAGAATAAGCGAAATAATATACGAAACTTAATATAATTACGGTCTTTTATAAGATCTATATCGTAGAAGACGATAAGTAAATAACTATATTCCGTATAAAGTATAGTCTTTTTAAATAAATAGTTACTCCCTTTAAACTCGCGAACGCGCCTAGTACCTTTTAAAAGTATATTAACTAAGCCCTTTATAATTACCTAGATATCTTTTACTCGGCGTACGTAAATAATATTCTTATCTACTCCTTAGGATCTTAAGAGGAGTACCGGGATTACGTACGATAGGTTTTTTAATAACTAAGAGAAGTAGGTCTCTAAATTAATATCTTAAAGTATAAGTTTAAGGTTAAGTTTATAAAATACCTTAAATTTATTATTAAAGTAGAAAAGGGCGTATAAATAGACTTAACGAAAGTATTAGTAATCCTAGAATAGAAGGCTCCTCGCTTAATAAAAGGCGTATAGAGCTTTATTAAATTTATAAACTTCTATTAAAAGTTTATTTAAGAATTCTTAACGATTATCTTATTAATTATAAAGCTTATATAGAAGGATATCGCCTTTCGATAAAATAAAGAAGCGGACCGCGTTTTCGTATAGCTAAAGAAGATATTTATAACGATATCGATACTAGTATTATTTAACGCTAAAAGAGAGATAATAGCGAAAGTAGACGTATCTAAATAGTACGTAAGTAATACACTATACTAAGTTAACGATAAAGGAGTTATACGGCCCTATATATTTTTCTTAAAGAAGAACTCCTTCGTTAAATATAACTATAAAATCTATATTAAGGAGATACTAGTAATTATACGATATTTAGAAGAATAGAATACTAAACTATAGAGCGTAAAGGAGTTTAAGATTTAGTCTAACTATAAGAACCTTAAATACTTTATAACTATATAAAAGCTAATAGAATAATAAATATAATAGTTACTTATTCTCTCTCGATATAACTTTAAGATTTCGTATATTAAAGGGAAGAATAATAAGCGGGTAGACGTACTCTCCTAACGAGAATAGGACCTACTAAGCGGCGAAGATAATAATTAACTTTAGTATTATATAACCTAGCTCCTAAAGCTTAGAATAATAAAAGAGAAAACGAGAATACTATATACGGCACTAGTAGCTACTAGTAAGGAACTCCCTACTAGAGATATAGTAACAATAATAGATTAGCTTTAGGTAGCGGTAGAATAAGTAGATAATATCTACTAAGGGGCGGCGGAAGCTATACGGGAAGGAGTAAGGTCTTTTCTCACTATATTTAGCCTTAAGGTTTTAATAGCGGAGTATAACTTAAATAACGAAGGATAACTTCTCTTTCGCGGATAACGATAAGTACTAAACTTAAAGTCCCTTTATATAAGTATTATTTAATAGACGTATAATTTAATAATAAACGGATACCCGAGACGCGAGATAACTTTAGTAACTATATTAAGAGACTTCTTCTAATTAAATATACTACGGGATATTCGAAGGTTTATATAAAACTATAATATCTATAGTTATATAAAAGCTTAGAGAGAAAAGAAGGCCGAGTTTCTTAAGCCTCTTCCTATACTTAATTAGCTTTAACGGGAGATATTAATAAACTTTATTACTAGGCTACTTAAGAGCGAGGGGTATACGAACCTCCTAGTTATTACTAACTAACTAGGGAAAGGAGTAATCCTCGAGGGAATACACACGATAGAAGTAAAAGACGTAACAAGAGTACTTCTCCATACGTTCTACCGACAGTATAGTTTACTAACGGTAATTATTACGGATCGCGGCCCTTAATTTATAGGGGCTCTTTAGATATAGTTCTATAAGCTACTAAGTATCGTACGAAGGGTATTAATAGCTTTTTACCTATAGACGGACGGGTTGACGGAGCGTATAAACTAGATAGTTAAGACGTACCTCCGTACGTATATTAATAGGATATAAGATAATTAGGTAGGGCTTCTCTTAATAGCCGAGTTAGTGATTAATAATCGCGATACTTAGTTAACGGGAGTAAGCCTCTTCTTCCTTAGTTACGGATATTACGTAGAAGCGATTTAGCTAGCGGACGCCGCACGATAAATTACTATTCCTTAAAGTCCTATCGAGAGAGGGGAGTAGATCGTACGGTAGCTTTAGAAAGCGAGAGAATAGGCGTAGATATTAATAGTAGTCGCTTAATAAGAGTAAGAAGAGGCCGCGAATCGTACGAGATAGTAAGCGCTATAGTTCTAAGTTAGCGATAAGGTCTAGCTTAACCTTTAGAATATACGTACAACCCGATAGTTAAAGAAGCTAGACTAAAAGAATATAAAATATATAGTACTAGAGGCTATCGGTACTTATAGCTATTAATTAAATACCCTACTAAGTATCTATAATATCTTCTACGCTAACCTTCTCTATATAGCGGCGACGGACCCCCTAGACTTATAGGTATTAGATAATATATAGCTAGAGCTAATTTATATAGATGGAGAGGACGAGTATAGCGTTAAAGAAATCTAAGACTATCGTACGGTATATAGGGGACGCGGGTCGTAGGAATAAGTCTTAGTAAAGTAGAGCGATTATACTTAACTAACGTAGGAACTCCGTTCTCTACTAGAAGATATAGTCGCCCTAGAGGCGTACGAAGCCTTATAAGGTAGGGAGGAGGGGGGTAATATTACGGGTTAAACCCGTAGGAAGTCTTAGTTAGAAACTAGCGACTCTTTACAAGGCTAAGTTATATGACGACTCTATCGATAGTTGCTGAGACTACCGTACAGCTACTGGAGGCGATTATCTCTACTCGCCGTACGGTAGCTAGGCTCTCCTTTCTTCCTTCTCCTCAGCTTAACGTCCTTGTTACTAGGTTATATAGTAGTTAAATAAACTCCTATTAAAACCCTTATATAACCTATCCTAACCGATATTGTGGAAGGTTTATAATACTTATTATACTTAAATAATTAACTTAGTTCTTCTATAATCTAGAGAGAGGGAAGACTATAGAGGTATATATAGGCGATGTGACGGGTTGAACCCGTATGTTGTCTTGGTTAAAACCTACGATGACTCAGTATATCGACACGGAAGGCAATGCTTCCGTACGGATTAAAGAAATCCCGGTTTCAGCGTCGACAGCGAAGCTGTCGATATGGCATACTTATATCACGATACAAGCAGGACAAGGTCCTATTTTCTTTCTTTCTCCAGTTTTAGAGTCCTCGTTACTAGGTACATAGTAGTTGAATAAACTCCTATTGAAACCCTCACAGGCGATACTTCTAGGTAGTTCGGTCGTAAACTACCTATAAATTACTCATTACTTGGAAATTAAGTTGAGTGATTTCTAAGGTGGCGTGTATATAAGGCTTATTATTTAGCCTTATTATATAGGCGAAGTCAGGTAACTTTCAGTTACGTGGTTAGTCACGTGATTTAGCGCTAAAGTAAACCGCTTAGACTTAACATTAAATATATAACTTATTTAACTTTAATCTAGAGAGAGGGAAGACTATAGAGATATATATAGGTAATACTTCTAGGTAGTTCGGCTGAGAATTACCTATAAATCGCTTATTACTTTAAAATTAAGTTAAGTAATTTCTAGGAGTATAAGGTTATAAGGCTTATAGTTTAGCCTTATTATATAAGTATAGTCACGCGATAATCGTTATATAATAGTAGTTACGTGGCATTCATCACGTGATTTCCTCGTATAGGAATCGCTTAGACTTAACACGCATAAATTACAACGGAGCAAATCCCTCTTGCGCTCAGGCCCAGAGGGTAGCCAGGGTTGAATGCCAAGGCGCTAGGGCCGAATTAGTGTCCTAAAATCTAACACTAACAATCTCCCTTAGGCCTAGGAGAAGCAGCAGTAGTTTGCAGGCCAGGCAGGGCGGGCGGGCAGAGAGGGCTAGTATCACAAGCCACTCTGGGCTGTGCTCGCTGACAAGTTGGCAAGACCCATCTAAAGAACCCAAAGACTTGGTACGTATGATAAATATTCTTTCTACTCAGTAGACAAACCGCTCGTCTTTCTGTCAAAGGTTACAACCAGTGCCGGCGCTCGTTCTTTGCTTGCTTTCCGCAATGGCAAGCGAAGCTCAATTCGACGCAGCTTTGTGAGTCGAACCGCACATTCTGACCCAAATGCCCCGCGCCCCTCGAGCACGTAGCCGCGGTGAACCCTCACAGCTTGAATATGATCAGTTGACTGACACAGACTGTATTCCTAGAGATCTCCTGCGTCGTCTGTCCCCGCTCTCTGTTTCAAGGAACCTTGATGCAATCACCTCCCTCGTTCCTGATCTCACGGAGGACCTGCTATCGTCTGTCGACCAGCCGCTGACCTCCGCAAGAGACAAGAAGACCGGTCGAGACTACCTCTTATGTGACTATAACCGAGATGGCGACTCCCATCGAAGTCCCTGGAGCAATGAGTTTGATCCTCCTCTTGATGATGCCACCTACCCTAGCGACAGAGTGAGAAAAATGGAGGTTGAGGCCAATGAGGCATTTGAAGTGTACAGGCAGATGTACTACGAGGGTGGCATTGGCAGTGTCTACCTGTGGGATCTGGATGATGGCTTCGCTGGGGTTGTACTGCTCAAGAAGAACGTCGGTAAAGAAGCAGGCTGGGATAGCATCCACGTCTTCGAGGTTGACGAAAGGAGAGGAGGCGCGCGAACATGCCACTACAAGCTGACGAGCACCGTCATCCTGCATTTGGGCCGCGAGAGCGAAGCGGTCGGCTCGCTTAATCTAGCGGGCAGCATGACAAGACAGGTGGAAGCCGACCTAGTTGCGGAAAATGTGGGTGGTCTAGGAAAAGACGGCGGTCACGTTTGCAATGCTGGGCGGCTGATTGAAGATATGGAGGGCAAGATGAGGAACTTGTTGCAAGAGGTCTATTTTGGCAAGGCAAAAGACATTGTCGGTGACCTGCGAAGTGTTGCCCCATTAACTGGTGTCAACCGTGATCGACAAGCACAGAGAGATGTGATCCAGAGCATGGGAGGGAAATAATGCCAAACCTGACTCTTCAAGGTGCAGCTACCTCAGTCGGGTTGGTCGCTGCGATGAATATCCTCGATAAAGGTCGACACACATAGATGAAGGCAAAGAAGCCTAGGAATAAGTGTGGTCGGCTTTCCATGTAATCATGGGACACATGTCGTCGGCGAACTTATCGATGAAAGCTGCCATCAACATCTATGGAAGAGGATGCGGTTAGCGTGGAGGGAAACTGTCGTTCCAGGAACTCGTCCCCATTCCTGCGAGCCCAGAGTGCTCGATACAAAGTCTGGAGGACAATCATCGGGGAGAGATTGCCACTACATGGTAGGGACTGTGTCTGGCCAGTAGACTACATGCACGCAACTACCAGAGGAGGTCAGTTTACTGTGATGTCGCTGAGGCTAGTCGAAACTAGGGCAGGCAGGATTAATTTCCAAGGTTACTATTAAATCTTCGGATCTGGAAATTCCCAGGGCTTCAAGAATCTGAATACTGAGCGTGATGCCTCTACCTGATATCCACCTATGTATGTATCTGCGGACCGCCAAGCAGGGTAGGTAATTCAGGGCATGAAATACCATCACAGAAATATCTAAATACGTCTCGCTATAAGAGATTGTAGCCCCGCAGCTGAAAAATGGTCACCGATTTGGATGAAATTCGGATCGACAGTTTCGCCGTTCGTGAAGCAACGCCACGCCTGCGCCAGTCCTATCACAGTCCGTGAACTGAATGGCGGGGTTGTGCAGGAAAGTCAATCACAAGGGAAAGAATATGAATGGCTCGTGCTGCTCGCAGTGGCTGTCCGTACTGACCATCAGGGAAACGAAATTCTGGGCCACGCTCGCCAACTCGAGCTCTAAATCGGTCTGCAGCCTGAGCCCTCCCAAACTCACTCCCTGCCAGCAGTCTTTCAACGTCGGGAGATGTTCTCCTTTAGAGTGCGATCAGGTGCACCGAGATTCCAGGTGATGTGTCGCCCGTGCGGCGTGCTACCACCTCCACAAGGACTGTCATCGATATTGCTAGGTAGCATCAGGTGTGTTTCGCTCGGATCCTGATAAGAGGCACACGAATAGAGCACGCTGGGCTGAACGAGACTACCCACCCGGCATCAGCAAACACCACAAGTGACAAGATGACCACGACTCCGGTCAAGAAGGCTTGCGACGCCTGTCATCGGCGTAAGGTCAGATGTTCAGGCAGCCTCCCTTGCACCAATTGTGGTCAAAGTGGCCTCCAGTGTACATACTTATCAATTCCCCAGAAGAAAGGTCCCAAAGGTTCAAGAGCCAAAGTCATTTCTGAAATTCGGGACACTCAGCAGCAAGCAACACCTCCACAGCCAAGGTCAGCGCACTCGAACGAACCAAGCTCTTTTGATTTCAGTAGCCCTCCAGTGTCGCCATCCTACTCGTATCCCCGAAATACAGCTCTTCTTTCCCAGCAGACCATCGAAAACTGCTTGGATTTCTACTTTACCAACATGTCCACTACCGCTTGGATTCTGAATCGTCAACGCCTGAGGGACTTGATCGCGTCTCAGCTAGCATCAGACGCCGAAGTCTACTGTCTTACGGCCTCTCTCTGCGCCTTTGTTATGGTCCAGCCAGGAATGAACCTGGCTGTGGCTCCTGGGAGCCACTATGAAGGTGACCCACCACAGAATAGATATGGCTACGCCAATCTACTTTTGGATGACATCCTCCGCGTGCGAAAATCTATCAACTATGTCGAGTCTCCAACTCTCAGCTCGGTGCAGATCTCTTTTTTCCTGTTCAGCTGTTACTTCACCCTGGAGAAACAAAACATATGTTGGTTCCATCTCCGAGAAGCCGCAACGCTGGCTCAACTGCTCTCATTGCACGAAGAGTCGTCCTACCTGGCCGGAGACAGTCTAGACAACGCATACAAAAGACGCATTTACTGGTTGCTACTTGTGACTGAAAGGGCATATGCCATGGAACGCCATCGACCTTTAAGCCTCCATCCCTCCATCGAGCTACCAACGCCGACGGGTCCGGAAGAGGAAGATGTCATCACCGGAACGATCTACCTGATCAGTTTGTTTCGATGCATCGACGACGAGTTTATGGCACTCTGGAACAAGGTTAAGACCGAGTGTTCGACCACCTGGTTGTCCCAGCTCCAGCAACAATTGAGCGATGCATTGCCGCCGATACTGGCTACGACTGAAAGTCAGACGGCTGATGTTCGAATCACTTTGCATTGGCTGAGAATCATGGTATGGCAGCTGTGCATCACTAATGGCTACCTGTCTTCGAGCTCAAGTACCGTCTCGATGACCTTTAAGTATCCGATAGAGGTCGCCAAAGATCTGTTGGCAGACATCTCCGGCCTTTCACTCCATGCAATGGAAGTCCATGGGGTTGGCTTGATCGAGAAGCTTTTTGATGTGGCATGCACGCTGACTGATGTCATTGCGTGCGTCCCGTTAGAATCCGCCAGTGCGCCGAACTACCAAACGCCTACAGACTATTTGAACCAGTTCTTGACTCTGATATCTCAACTACGTGGGGGAGCATCAAGATATCTACCACTTCTCTTGGCCAAAGTCTCCGAAAACCTCCCCAGTATGGCCCCCCCAGCCAATCCGATCCCGATCACGATCAAGCAAGGCTATGCAGGAGCCAGTGACAATATTCCCACCCCGACACCACCGGAGGGCACACAAGTCCAGTTTCTCGAAGGTAAGGCCTATTTCGGAACGAACACGAGTGGACCGTGTACCCAGTGGCAGGCACAGGTGGGCCAACCACGACAGGCTGATCTGAGCGAGAGGGGATTGATGTTCAGCGATTACAGTCCTAGTGTGCAAGATAGCGACATTGCCATGACGCCATCGTCCCTGGGCACGCCACCGGCTCCGTTTCTTGGTAAACATGCCGCACCGCCTATCCTGGCACCTATACCAAGAAGTGTACCGACCGGAGTTGGCGGGCTCAAATTCGAGGGTTATCCAAGTTGAATGTTAGATCGTGGAGGGCTATACCGCTTCTTTTCCCTAGACCAAACCCCTTTGCCTACATTTTATTGCTGTACGAGCACGTGGACAAGGGGAATGTTTCAAGTTGTCAATTCAAATCCCGCATGTAAAATATGTGATCCGCCGGACTCTGGAACTAGGGCCGCCGCTACCGAGCTCAAAGGCAACTATAGATGGATCAATCGTTCGCAGGAATTTAGGGATTCATTTGGTTGTGCAAGACTTCTTCTGAAGGATCGATCGCTGGGACGGAGATCAAAGACCAGGCGAGTATTTAGTAACGGGAATGACGCCCTCGGGAACGGCGTATTTAAAATAATATGGTCCAGGACACCACTCTGGTTACCCTGCGGTGTGGTATATCTACGATGTATACCTACTGGAGGGATAGAGAGCAATGTCATAAGCTCAACTGAGGTCCGGTATACGGGGAGAAGAAAACCCACTGTGGATAAGTAAATTGAAGCATAGTAGCCAAATATAATAGAACTTATGAATAAACTTGCTCTCTCGCATATGACATAGCTTGATGCTTCCAGTGAAGACCCCCTCAGAGTTGCAACTTGCAAGCGGATAAATTGCCCTTAGATGCATCTGAGATGAATACCTACCTACCCACATAGGTTAAGTAGGAAAGGAATTGTATAGGGCAGTACTTATATCACTGTATATAGTCGGAAGAAACATAAAACATTGCAATCCACAGGCAATAATATGTGCGGTCCGCCATGGCCTGCCACTTATTTGTACGTATTCTATTCTCTCACACTCGTGAGCATCTGTTCATAACTACTCTTGACAGTTCTGTATAATTCAGCTGACGGCCGATTGGTGCCTATAGCTTCGAAACTTGCTGTTTCCGCTTCTTACTGCCGCCCACGCCAGTGACCTCCTCGCCCGACAACAGGAAATCAGGATATTTGAAGTCGCCACCTGGACTCCCTGCGCCAATTCTCCATGCCCCACCGTCAACGACGAGGTTGTCAGCAGTAATATAATTTGCGGCATCGCTGAAGAGGAAGATGGTTGCGTCGGCAATTTCTTTGACCAAACCCCACCGACCCACAGGTATCGAGGGGGCCTGGGCCGTCCCCTCTGGTTGTTTCGACCGAGCTCGTTTGGACAGGCGATCCATACCCTCTGTGTTTGCGATAGGACCAGGAGCGATGATGTTGGAAGTTATGCCCAAGGGTCCATATTCGAGCGCAACGTTGGCGGAGAGAGCATCAATACCAGCTTTTGCGACGGTAACATGCGTCTGAAGGGGGACGCCAGTGTAGTGCATGGTGGCGGAGACGTAGATGATCCTGCCGCCAGGGCCAGATGTGGAGGGCTTAGGAAGAGTAGATGAGGAGTTGTGTCGCTTTGCGGACTCGACGAGGTGGGGCAGGGCGAGTTTGGTAACGTTGAAGGAACCGAGGATATCAATGTCCATTACAGTTTTGAATGCGTTAGGTGAGAGTTGTGACAATGGCGCAAGGAAGTTGCCTGCTGCACCAGCACTTTGAAGGACGATATTAGCAATCTCATACCGAGCCACGTTACGTAGGAGCGAATGCAGATTGCCGCTTACATCAAGAAATCGATGCCTCCCAGCTCCTTAACACAGACATCGATGGCCTTCTGGAGGCTCTCAAGATCCCGGACATCGACGCCACCAATGCCAATGACCTTGCTGCCGGCTCTGGAAGTCGCGATGTCCTTGGCCACTCGCTGGGTCTTTTCCACATTTCGCCCTACGATGACAGCGTTGGCGCCCAGGTGCACCAAGGCTCGTACCTGGTTGGAGCAGATAGAGCCATTGCCGCCAGTGCAGAAGACAACCTTGCCGGCGAACAAGCCGTCTTTCCACACCTCCGAGATGTACTCTGATTTGGGCACTGGCATTTTGGTTCAATAGATAATTGAGATATAACGAGGTGGGTGTGAGGATTGAGGAACGGAAGTAGTGAGATGCAATGGTTTGTCTCAGTATGATGGAGGTATATTTGTACTTGGTACTCAGTATCCTAGGTAGGGGAAAGTCACGGCCGTAAATAGCAATCTCATCTCACCATGGGAATTTTCTGGGAAAGTATAGATGGGGAGTAAGGAACAACCTGGGTCCATCGGCTCCGAGCTCTGTGCTGCAGGAGTGAGATCCGGTTATACTGATCTGGATAAAGATTCGAGGATTGCAAACAGACCTCGGTTCATGCGAGGTGATCTGGAATCTTGAACGCGACTGACGCAGCAAATCGGCTGTAGCTATAAAGGGGTCAAATGTGCGGCCACTTTAGGCGGTGTTTGTCACTACTCCCTTTTAGGTAAGGCTAGAAAATAATCAGAAAAGTGGCATTGGTCAACCTTCAGATTTCAGCCGCTTATGTAAGGCGGCTAGTCCTCTATCAGGCGGGTGTCAGGCACCTATCAGGCGAGGCACCGCAGCTTCGAGTGCCATCACCTCTTGAAGTTCACAACATCACCACCGTTGCAATACGCATTCCGCGTCCAGACATCCTCCATCCGCACCACACTATTCCCAAAGCCATAGAGTCCTACATGGCCTGTTATTGATATCATTTCTACTCCTCGTGCCGTGCCTGTTCACCGTCTTAAACTCCCTCGACCCCGCTATCAACAGCCATTTTACCGCTCTCCGCCCGCCCTTGAAATCTCCCTTTGAATCGTCTTGAGTAGCACCTCTTGAATTCCCTCACCGAGATTCTCCCAGCAATCCCATTTTGCCCTGCACCATGGCATGCCCGATCACTATCACCAAATTCGTAGGAACCATATCACTCGGTCTCCTAACTGTAAGTCCTGTTGAGTTATCAATACCCAACCTTCGCGGACGGCAGAGCTCACAATAGGACAGGGCACTTCATACACTCTCATCAATGTTCTACCGTCTCTAGCGCTGTTACCATCGGCGTCTCTCGCAGCCCGTACACTTGCAACGATCCAGACTCAAGTGACCCGCCAAATCCTGACCTTAGCCTCGATCTCTTCCCTGTCCCTGATCACGGCATACACTCTTGCCCCGGCCCGTGGAAAGCATCCGTACCTCCTGTGGACTGCACTCGTCAGCTTCCTGGGCGGTCAGGGTGTCGAGTACTGGTATAATGGGCTATCGAGGTTTCCCAGCGTGGGCACCAACCGATCAGGTCGTGCTGGAGGGGCCATCAGTGCTAGGAGGGGAGCCAGCCCCGCCACAAGTTCGGATAGTGGCTATATCGAAGTCGAACCACTTGGTCAGAGCGAGGAGCAGGTCAACGGCGAGCAGGTCGAACTTGAAATGACGAGAGAGCGCAAAGTCCAGAAGGTCAGAAGCTGGATCGCTGGCCTTGGTTTCGCCATGGGTGTAATTGGCATCTGGGGCGATGGAGTTTGAAGCATCTTAAACCTCCCGAAATCTGTAGCGGCCGCGTTTTCTTAAAAAGTCGACTTGAGTCGACTATGGTATGTGGTCAAGAGGTCGACGCTTATCTCTTTTCAATTGTCACACCACCAGAATCTCACTAGGGCGGAAAATACAACGGCAAAAGTGACGACAGCATTTCCACCAAACTTATTTTCACGCGACAAATCGACTTTGTATCAACGAACCAAAATCTATGATCATCGTTTCTAATCTCTCCTTTCCCAATTCTCGACTCGATCTCACGTCTCGATACACCCCACGCTCTCACTGAGCCATTATTATGCACGGACCACTATACTTGAACATAGCAGGAGTTCTCTGAATTAGGCAACAATATAACAGTCGAACCGTTCACTGCACTTTAAACATGTCTCATTGACTATCGGCCACGTGGGCGTTGTCTGCCAATTTGGCAGCTTTGAGCTCTTGCCTCCCGCCAATTATGACTAGTAATTGGAATGCTCTCCTGACGTGAACTGATTCATGCAATCAGATGGCTAAGTACCCATGTGAAGACGCCATTATATGACTTTACCCTTTGGGTTTCACGTGTCCTATATACACTGATGAAAGGGATAGACTTGGCTATGGGGTATCCGCAATATTTAATCAATGTAAAATGCTGTTTGACAACGAGCCGTTTTGCAAAGTGATACCTCCTATATCTATCTAATTTAATCAGGACTGGTATCCACGACCACCTGTGCCAGGATTCATGTTCCCACCTCTGCCCAGGCCTAGAAATGAGCCTGGTGTTCCCGCTGCACCTGTGGTCGGTGGTTGACCAGTACCAGGATTCGTGCCTCTACCTCTGCCTCTGCCCAGGCCCAGAAGCGACCCGGGTGTTGCAGGTGCACCGGGTGTTGGTGCTGTAGGTTGTGGCACTTGATTGGAGAATGGGATGGGGCCTGTCCCCGGGTTCGGCACTGAAGGGAGCGAAGGCTGAACGGCAGCCCGAAGTCTTTGATTCTCTTCGTCTCTAGCTCTGGTCGCGGCTTCATGTGGATTGCTAGGTCGAATTGTATTGCCGTACTTCCATCGTCTCGCACTTTCCTCTCCCCTCCATTGGTTCCATTCAGGCATTTGGAACCTGGAAAGCCCACCGAGGTACACATCGTCATAAACCGGCCAGGCAGTAAATGCCATCTCGTTGGTATGGATCTGTTCCCTAAATCTCTCATTGTACGCGTCCCAGCCTAAAAGTGCCGATTCTACTTGGTGCAGTGCTTCCGTAATTCGTGTTATTTCGCCTGGTCTTGTCTCTTGCTGGAGTTGGAGTTGGTACTCTGTCATCATCCTGCGATATTGCTCAGCGGCGTTTGTGTCCATGGGTACGCCGTCCATATCAATCTGCTGTGGAGGTCTTTCGCCATCGGGGAGAAGGAATTGTTGCCACAAAGCCAGCCGGTGCTCTCCTGCTTGCTGTAATCGTTTGTATTCAGCATTATTGCGCATGTCTCCCCCCATTATAGTTGCTTGTGCTGCTTTGCGGTTAGAGTCGATCTCCTCCATGAGCTGCTCGTATCTTGCTGTCGTCATCAGCTGCCCTGAAGGCTGCGGCCTGCTCGGGTCCAGGCGTTCCCAAGGAGGTTCCTCGAAAGGTCCTTCCGCTGCTGGTCGTCGTGACCCAGGAGGGAGTCTTCTGTTTCCGTAGGGATGGAAACGGGTTGAACCAGAGGTAGAAGATCCTCCGCCAAATATAGATCCACCTGGTACCTGGAAGCGCCTGTTCATCGTCGTTAATGAGTATAAAGTAACCAAATGGAACTGGGGCCTAAATGCAGAGTTAAAGACAGTGAATCTGAATGAGAAGATCTCACATTCGCGCTGGGATTCATTTCGAGCATTGCTGATCGTGGAGGAAGAGGCATTCTATTTATTCGACATGTCGAACTGGGGCAGAACGGCAACTTCTGACATCTGTAATATTCGTTACCACGTCCTGCGTGTGGAGGAACCATGAGACTACAGCCTCGTTATTGACTTACAAGAGAGCCAAGGGGATGCAATGTGTATTTTTGGCCTCTCCGCGAACCGCTCCAATTCGCTTTTACTTAGCCTTGCATCAGGTCGCAATCCACCACACCAATTCCAAAAATACTGCAGCCGATTGTGGTAGCGTACTATGTAGAGAGGGAAAACAGCCGAATCGGAGTCCTTCATATTTGCACACCACGGCTGTGTATACTCTGATTGGTCGATGAGTTATGTAAAATAGGCCCCCCTTAAAGATCTAAGAACCTAAGTATTTGTGCTCCATAAACGGAGTACTCCGTATATCTTCACTCATCACCAAAGCCGTATCGGCGTCTAACTCCCCACAATTGACTCGTACTGGGCCCTGCACTTGAGCGGGCATGCCTGATAGCCGCATCAAACTCGTCCAACACGCGTCGCTCTTCATCAGTCAGGCCCATGTTAGGGTCATCAACGTTTCGTGGTTCCGGTTCTTGTTCAGGGCGATGTTGGGGTTGAGGTTGCGGCTCAGGCCCTGGAGGCATCCAATACCGACGAGCACGTCGCTCATGATGTCTGCGGTGTCGATGCCTGGGCACAAGAGGAGGGCCCTGTTCATTGGCCTCGACAGTCGTAGACCCTTCGGCTCGTCGGCTTATACTCAGAGTGAGATTGTCATCATGATGGTCACTCTGCCCATTCGAGTATGAATCAGTATCAAGCTGGACGCCAAAGTTCCAAAAGTCTAGCTGCGTATTGTTTGGTTGATCTGTTCTCGCGTCTGTGTCTCCCGCCTGTTGTGAGTCTTCGATTCGCGTAGTATGCGTATAATGCGACTGCGGCAAACACTCACTATCGTCCATGGCAATATCAACGTCCTGGGACAACGGCAAAGATGATGGCACGTGCCTAATCTCGGATGTTGGGCCTAGCAGTGAACCCTAACCATTCTGCCAGGCCTCCAAATTTGCGGCATCTGGAACTATCCATTGAGGTTCAGCTGTCGGGGGTGGTGTTGCTGGTGACCCAGTTCGTGGTGCAACTGTAACGGTGGAGTTTTCACTGCCTGCTGTTGTGCCATTGAGGGTGGCCGTTGGAATGAAATTCGTATGAATATTCATGTTCGTGTTGAGGGCAATGCCATTCGTAGGAAGATTTTGTTGTTGATGTTGGAAATTTGTATGCTGGATTGCGGATGCTGCCTCCTCGCCAAATGCAATACTATCGCCGTCATTAGGTAGATGTGCCGTCGCTAGGCCCCAGCCAATAGCATCGAGCTGGCGTTGAAAAAAGTCACGTTCATCTGGATCAATCTCTTGGCATCCCTCTCCATCATCCCCTGAGTCAACGTTGGCCAATGGAGGGTTGGTATTGATCTCCTTGTCATTGACATCTTCTGCTTTTCCAAGTTGTGTCCCCAGCATATTTCTCTGCGCCTGCGTCAAATCCTTCTTTCGTCGCCCCCCTTGCCTCATCACCCCTGGATACATCCGCTTCTGCCACCAGAATGTTAGACCCCGAAGTGCCCATTCCAGAGGTACTGCCTCATCCACTTCGCCCTCCACATTGGCATCATGCATCCCAGCTAGCCAGTCATCCCGCAATTCCGGCCGACAGTGCAGATATATTGCTGTGATAACCCGCATATTGCTTTGGCGCCATTTCCGACCACAGTAGGGAACCTGTGACTTGAACAGCTTTAGGACGTACAGTCGGAGCGTAGGGTCAGGCACACGTAGAACTCTACGTAGAATTTGGGACGACTTGAATTGCACAAGGAAAAGAATTCGATGGGATTTCCCTCGCGTGAGTTTCTGGAGGATGCGAAGAAGGTGGATGGAGGTTTGAAACTGCCGACAAGAATATGTCGTGATTGGAGCAGAAGGCAGTGGGCCTAACGGGTTGCCTAGTTCATCAACAGAAGGGCGTTGGTCGGATTGGACAGGCCGTGTCGAGTCAGACGACATTTGCACGTCGGAACGTGTCGGTCGATGCGGGCGTTCACGCGATATTGGTGGCGGGATCGCGTCTTCGCCATCCGAACTTTCGGACCTCTCATCTGGACTAGTTGGTGATAAGGGCGGATGATCAGAATGAACATGGCAATAGTGCCAAAAGCTTAGATCATCACGGTCATATGTGAATGCCACTAGATCCTCAAGGTTCTGGTGCGCGAAGTACTTCAAGGTCAGTTGAACATAGTTGGAATCCAACAGTAGTTGATTCAAGTACTCGAATTTTAGGATATGAGAGACTTTGCACCATTTAAGGAGCAGAAAGATTGCGCCAGACACTGCTTTCTGGCTGATCTCTCGGGAACGGACGTTGTCCAGATCTTCCAGCATCATATCTGCGGGTCGGGGTGGGACAGGAGGGATCGGTAAGGATTGTGCCATATTTGGGTTGGATTTCGGGCGATTTATGCCACCTGATTGCGCTGGGTCTTGTAGACCTTCATTACGAACAGCGATATCTTGAACATTTGTTAACATCACTTTCATCATAACAATAATCAAAGACTGCAAGTCGGGGAGAGCCTGGTGGAAAAAGTCTTCGACAGCCATCATCCGAGAGCGAAGCAATAAATCATTGAGGCTGTTGAGCTCGACCTCTTCGTCTGATGGTGGCGAATTGCTCTTGTCCGTGCTGTTGGTCATGTCTTTTAGATTGCCTCGCCAACCCCGCTCATATTTCATGAAAAGATCTCTTTCTTTCCAAAGCTGACGCATAGCCCGAGACATTCTCATTCGGCTAGCGAAGAGCTCTCCAGCTTCAATAATGGAGCGAGGTACATCGCTCCCTTCCCATTTTTTGCCAACCATCAAGTCTTGGATCTCGGTCGAGCCTTTGCCGCCGATCGCATTGCTAGATGCGTCCAGTGGTGGGTAGAGGAATGGGAAGTTCTGGTTGGTTTGATAATTTTGCTTCTTGCCAGTCTTTCCACCTGCTCCGACCGGGGAAGGAGGAGGCGACGGTGCAGGTGTAGCAATGTGAACTGGTTGATGTAGAATTGAACCTCGTGGGGGTCCTCCGCTCGCACCTATCGAGCCCGAGCCAGGATAGTCAGTGCGGGGAGGCATGTTGGTTAGTGGAGGGAGCATGGTTTTGTGTTCGAGCTCGAGAGGAACTAGAGGAAGTGGTGGATTGTATGCTGGGTACTTTGAAGTAATCTCTTGGCGAAATAGATGATAATCCAGCGGTGATGCAGTCAATACGGGATGTGCGGCTTCTGCGGAAAAGGGATCAACGCGAGGCTGTAAGATGCCTTTAATCTTCTCAAGATGTTCCTTGACATTTCCGAATAGGAGCAGGATTAGTTTGAAGAATAGTTGTAGTGCATGCATTAGGGGAATGTTGTATGCTTCGTCCCATCGTAAGCGCGAAATCATACTGACCAGAAATACTAGGCAATTGGGTTGTAAAGAGAGCAGTGCGGTTCGAATCTGTTGTCCCTCACTAGTATCATCTCGGCATCGTGCAGATTCTACCAAAATGTAAAGGCATGAAAGGCACAGGCTGAGCTCTCGGTACTCATTCTCACCAAATACTCCATCGGATACATCCTCACCACCAGGTGACTGCGGACGGATACGGGAGTCTGGAGTCGATGCAGCTTCGATGAGACAAGTAAAGAGCTGGGGGATCAGCGATATATCAGCGAGGAGGTCGGCTCCCTTGTGCATCCATTGCACTTGCACAACATCATCAGGATGTCCGACTTGGATTTCATCAGAGGTATCATCCTTCTTGGAAACTCTGTTGCCTTCTAGGCCAGAAGTAGTGCTCCAAGCGCCAGTCAGGATGTAGTATACACAAGACAGTGCTTCGGCTCGGGTGCTGTAGTCTTCATCGGCTAAATCATCGAGCAGATCTGTGGCAAAATGTTTTCGCTGGTCCTGAGTTGCAGCAATCCAGGTGGTGTCGTCTGGCAAATCGTGCTCTTCACAGAACACTTTAAACTTTTGTTCAAAAGCATCGAGTGAAGCAAGTAGATAGTGCCTGTCCTGCTCTATCTCAGTATAGTGAAACCACTCGTCGATCTCCGCTTCAAAGCCCTCAGCCTCCCGGTACTGAAAGGCATATGCTCTTTGTTCTGCCTTTGGAAATTGACTGACCAGCTGTCTGAGCTGTGGAAGACTCAGAGAATCCGTAACATCTGGTTGGTGTGGAGGGGGAGCTGGTGGTGGCTGTGACGGTGGAGGTGGTGGCGGTCCGGTACCTTCCCGTCGCAGTCCAGGCCTCACGGGCGCCTGAGGATGTTCATTATTTGCTGGTGATGTTTCCAAATCGGCCGGAGTCAGTGCACTTAGGGGCAACTCCTTGCTGGGGGTAATGATAGATGTCCCAGCGTCGACTTCATCTGCTCTGACAAATATCTGTTGTGGTTCGGCTCGTTCCTGACCCTGATGGTTGGCAGCCATGGAGATCCCACAGACTATCAGACTTGTGCTTGGAATGGAAACCGCGGTTGACACAGCTCGGCAGTAGATCCATCAGCGTCATATGATCAACGGTAGATAAGGTCAAGATGTCTGGGATATGAACTTGTAGTTGAGGTTGCCGACAGCCAGCGAGTGGAAGTTTCAACTTTGGATCCCAGATCTGGGAAGGCCTTAAAGGTCGCCAAGCTTCAATGCCATTGGCTGGCTAAGGCCTCGTAACTTCAGCGGCGACACATGAAGTTGCGTCTATCACACTGGCACTGTGTCTAGATGGGTCTACATTGAAGTCACTTATTAATCAGAAACAGGACGCATTGAATATTATGTTGCCATTTGCTCTCGATGGTTCCCTCATAGTGGCAATGTACCTGAGTAAAGTTCATCAGCTTCAAAATCTAGATCCACACAACGCCAGCTTGGAAACCCTATCTAACACGATAACGAGCACCAGACTCTACTAGGTAGAGGGTTTGAATACCCAACTCACAAGACTAGTGTGATCGTTTGTACGTTGAGATAAAGGTGACTCTGGATGTTGAGGATTACTGCATACTTGTGCAGCTCTTCCACCCATGGCTCAGATAGTTTCAAAATTAGCAACTGTCATGTCTTCAAGTATTTGTGTTATTATTTGAAGTGTCTCTTGCCTAGCACTGCTTTGTTTCAGCCCATCTCTTCGTCTTGGCTAGAGAACGCTTTCATGGCGCTTGCCGAGGAAACGGGGGCATCGAGTTCATTCTGAGGATTTCGTTCCGAGCGCTCTACGAAGTCTCTCGATCGCGACAGCAGTTCTTGCTTCATGGACTCCGCAACCTTACTGCTGGCTCGCGCATTCAACCAGCTGGGGTCCAGTGGACCTCCACCAACTCTTGAAGTCCCAGTATCCCCTGTAAATTTTCTCCCCTTTCTTGCATCAGCTTCATCTCCAGGTCTGATCAACTCGGCCTCTTCCAAGGCGTAGACCTGGCGCCGTAGTCGCACTTCGATGGACGACAGGGTCGAGAAATATGTCGAGGCAGCATTGGTAAATGCCGTGCGAGCCGCGGAGGAACTTCGAACAGTGTTCACTGAAGAGTCCGGTGATGGTGAGTTTGAAAGAATCTCAACTGCATCGGATGCAGCCTTAAGTAAAATCGAAATGGACTGATCAATTTCATTCAAATCAGCGATGCGCTCGGCCGGGGTGAGTGTGATAGTTGAGGGTCTTGTCCCAGTTGAGGGCTCCAGGGACTCAGCCTCCATGATAATCAGTGTCTTTGGGTGGGTTGTCGCAGTGCTGGATGGGCATATTGCCAGCTGAGGCTCGGGAATGATGTGTTTACCAATTCCAAGAGGATTTTCGAATGAGGGAGTTACTCATGGGGTGGTATTTGTTTCGCAATATCCGAACAGAGAAAGTATACCGAAGGTCTGATCCTGAAAAGGCTTAGCGTCATATCTCTTGGCGGTTCTGCTCATTACCACCGAGTTGTCTACCAAAGCCAGTCTTCAACCAGTGCACACCTCACCAACCATATACACGGAGGCTCCTATCAGCTTTCTCAATCTGTCGATGGTTGATTGCTTAGTGCACAAACCCAACAAATTCTACACAGCTTCTTGTCTCTTACATGAACACATTCGTCCTTGATGAGCATCAAGTAGCCATGTCAGGGCACAACGCGCCCAGCCCAGCGCCTCGGAGCGCGAGCGCCGGTCCCAATGGCCCTTTGACAACACCGACATCAGTACCTCTGGTCAATGGCGTTGGCAGCGTATCGGCGTCAGGGTCATCAGCACCTGTTCCGGCAGCTGGAGGATCGGCTACCTCAGGCGGAATGTCACAGCAGAATCTAAATCAGATTGTAAGTACCTTCTCTGGATTTTGTCCACGCTCTTGTGTCCTGGTTTCTGGGAGAAAGGACCGTATGTAGATTTGTGTCGGGAGGATGGGAGATGCAGAGCGCGAAAGCAGTGTTTGTCGGAACAACATCTTCGAGGAGTATAAGTCCAATCGAAGGAATGATAAGCAAGGCAAACTATCTCCCAGAAATTGGATTGCCACTACTATTTGACAACTGTGGTCACAGGGTGGCCACTACATCAAATACTGAAATCCTCACGGAGACTCCACCACAATATGTGGCCCTTCCGCTGGTTACTAAAGCCAGTGTGTTACGGATGGGATCTTTTCAAGGATTTTCTTGGAGAATGAAGTGAAGGATGCGGGATAGCGAGATTCTCTCAGAAACTTGGAATGCCCTTTACACTTTGACGAATTTTTACATCATGGCAGGATTCTCTAACCTTAGCTAGGTGATTGACTACCTCGCCAAGAAAGGCTATCATAGAACAGAAGCTACTCTACGAGCCGAATCATCGAACCAAGAGATCCCCCGAGATGCATCGATCCAGCCTCAAAGCTCTGGTCCACCACGTTACCTCGAGATGTTCAGTCGCCTCAAAGCATGGATTGATGATGCGCTTGACATCTACAAGCCCGAGGTCGCGCGAATCTTGTGGCCCATTTTTGTGTACTCGTATTTCGATCTGGTCAAAAAATTCTACCCCAAAGAGGCAACGCGATTCTTTCAGAAATTCAGTGAGGACTTCAAGAAAGAACACGAGTATGACCTTCGTAGTATTGAGCATATTACCTTGCCCGAACATGGCGAAGACAAGATCGCAACACTTTATCGCGACAACAAGTATCGACTTTCCCTCAGTCAACCTGCGTTTACCTATTTCATGCAATTCCTCGAAAGCCTTCCTGAAATGGGGTTCAAACTCTTCATTAGTATCGTTGAGAAGAACCTTGACCTTCGACAGGTTGAGCGAGGAGCGGATGATCGCTTCAGTTTTGCAGCAATAATTGCAAGAGGTGCGGAGGGCCAAGACATGCCAGCAGAAGATGAAGGGATTCCAGGTCATCGGCCCGGAAATGCGATTTCGTCGACAGATCCCAGCGTTGGAAACAACCTCGCGACACTGAAGCTCGGGAAACTCCCTATGGAGAAGGATGCTGAAGAAGATGTTCGAGCTGAAGTTACAGAGCTTGATCTCACCATTCCCCCGAAAGAGGGGCAATCCACCTTACTACAAACGCATGAACTCCTCAACATCAAACAAGAAGATGAGGAGGAGGGACCCAATCGGGCCGAAATACCTTTCCCACCATCGACAGCCCGCGATGTTGCTATGGAGGTGCAGAAGATTCGTGAAAATCGAGATCGGTTGAAGATCGAATCACGGACGGGAGGCATTGGTCCTGGGCTTAGTGTGGTCATGTACACTTTCCATAACACCCACGACAGCATGATATGCCTGGACTTTTCTGGCGATCAAAAACTTGTTGCCGCTGGATTCCAAGAGTCGTATATTCGAGTTTGGACATTGGATGGCTTACCTTTGGGCGAGGCAGTCAATGGTCAGCAGTCCAACTCGCAGCGTCTCATTGGACATTCAGGTCCTGTGTACAGTGTTGCATTCGCTCCATCCAGTGTGAAGCCCAATGGCGAGATAGGCGACACAGATACCAAATGGCTCCTTTCTTGTTCCCAGGACTCCAGCATTCGTCTCTGGTTTTTGGATACTTTCCAGTGCGTGGTCGTCTACAAAGGGCACGTTGGGCCGGTCTGGTCTATATCCTGGGGTCCGTATGGCCATTATTTTGCAAGCGCTGGCCATGACAAGACTGGGCGCATATGGCAAACCGATCATATTCGCCAAGTTCGCATTCTTGCCGGTCATGACGATGATGTTGACGTTGTTGCCTGGCATCCTAACTCAAGCTACGTCTTCACCGCGTCTTCCGATAAGACTGTACGTATGTGGGCGCTGAACAATGGCAACCCGGTTCGCATGTTTACGGGTCATACCTCTATGATTACCGCTTTGGCATGCTCCCGCAATGGCAAGATTCTGGCGTCGGCAGATGATACTGGGGTAATACTGCTCTGGGACCTCGGGCCAGGCCGTCTACTGAAGAAGATGCGTGGTCACGCCAAAGGTGGAATCTGGTCACTGACGTGGAGCGCAGAGTCTACGGTACTTGTGTCTGGCGGCGCTGATGGGACCGTGCGGTCATGGGATGTGGCAGGACCTGCAAAGAGATCAGCAACACCGGCCACGAAAGCAGATGGGAGTGGTAGTGCGACAGCAGGGAAAGCAGACGGTAGCATAGGCACCTCGACAGGTACTGGCGGTGCTGCAGTAGCAGCATCTGGAGGCTCTAGCCTCAATATATCTGGCGGGACAACAGGTGCAGCGACTACCACTGCAGGTGGCGTCACCGGTGCTCATCATAAAAAGCGAGGGAAGGACGCAGTAGTCACCAGCGATCAAATCTCAGCGTTCTTGACCAAGCAAAGCCCCGTGTACTTGACCCAATTCACCAACATGAATCTGATATTGGCTGGGGGTGCATATCTTCCAGAAACAGGAAAATAGCAAATGTCTTATGAATTTGACCGGCGTCGTGAGA
>Ga0105239_10002472_pt1 | contig 23554 bp, 22 predicted proteins | sample KBSC44metaG_FD_92761 | JGI IMG/M metagenome (GOLD analysis project Ga0105239, IMG submission 92761) | Corn rhizosphere microbial communities from Kellogg Biological Station, Michigan, USA - KBS C4-4 metaG | ecosystem: Host-associated > Plants > Roots > Rhizosphere > Soil | place: Michigan, USA...
CCGGCTGGCGGGTGAAGGGGAACACCTCGGACTGATCGGCCTGGAAATAGAGGCGGACGTCGGCGATCGGCCGGCCGAGCTGCGTCGCCAGCCGCTGGGTGATACGCGCGTCGGAGAGCATTCCGTCATCGGCCACCGGCGCCGCGTCGGTACGGCGAACGATCAGCTTCGTATCCGATCCCGGCTCCAGCGCCAGCCGCTCGGCCACCTCCGTCATCGTATAGAAATCGGGGCGCGGCGCCGGCAGGTAGATGATCAGCAGCACCGCGACGAGCTGCGCCATTACCAGCCCGCCGAGCAGCAGGATCAGGGTCTGCCAGAACAGAGGCAGAGACCGGAAGCGCATCAGCCCTCCTCGGGCTTCAGCGACAGCATATAGCCTTCGTTGCGGATCGTGCGGATCGGATCGCCCGGCCCCAGTTTCTTGCGCAGGCGGCTGATCGTGACGTCGATGGCGCGATCGAACACGTCGGCATCGGAGCCCTTGGCGAGTTCGATCAGCGTGTCGCGCGACAGCACGCGCTGCGGCCGGTCGAGGAAGGCCGTCATCACGCGGAATTCGGCATCGGTGAGGGGGGACGCCGGATAACCCTGCCGGAACAGCGTCCGCTCGACGAGATCGAGCGACCAGTCACCGAAGCGGCGGCGCGGCGTGGAGCCGCCCGCACCGGGCAGGACGGTCACCTCGTCGCCGCGCGTGGTGCGGCGAAGCAGGGCGCGAACGCGGGCGAGCAGCTCGCGCGGATTGCAGGGCTTGGCCAGATAGTCGTCCGCGCCGACTTCGAGGCCGACGATGCGATCGACATCCTCGCCCATCGCGGAAAGCATGATCACCGGCGTGCGATCCCGCCCGCGCATCCGGCGCAGCACGGAAAGGCCGTCCTCGCCCGGCATCATCAGATCGAGGATCACGCAATCGTAGCGCTGGCGGGCGAGCGCCGCGTCCATGCCCTCGGCATCGGCGGCGGTCTCCACGTCGATATGATGGTCCCGCAGGAAACCGGCGATCAGCTCGCGCAGATCGGCATCGTCGTCGACCACCAGCAGGCGGGGGGGAAGAGGTTCGTTCATCGGCGCTTCTTATCCTCCCCGGCGCGGCAGGCGTCGATATCCATTTGCGCGGGCGATTTGGGCAATGTGGCGTAGGTCAGATAGCCGCGCGCCTGCGGATCGAGCAGCGGCCAGCGGTTGATCGCGGCCTGCGCCAGCTCGGCGCGCGAGATGCCGCGATTGAGATCATAGTCCGCCGCGGCGATCGGCTCGGGAATGTTGAGCGACGCCCACAGGCCCGCGCCATAAGGCGCCTCGTAATCGGCGCGGCTGCGCGCCGCCTTCTTGGCCGCGTGGCGCTGCTCGCCGGTGCGCGGCTTCCTGTCCTGCCCCGGCTGGTAGAGCTTGATCTCGGGCGCGACGATATTCTCGTAATCGGACATTTCCTGCGGATCGAGCTCGCCGGACCTGTCCTTGTCGAGGGTGGTGAAGAAGCGATCCGAATCCGCCTGCAACTCGGCCAGCGTGACCTTGCCGTCATGATCGGCATCGGCCTGGTCGAACCATTTCTTCATCGGATCGGTGAAGCCGTCGGTGCGCACCGGCTCCCCCATCGGCGCGATATAGACCTTGGCGAACGGCGGCCCGCAACCCGGCGCGCCGTTGACCACGATCGCCTGTTCGCTCGGCGCCTGCACGTTCGTGCCGGCTGCCTGCAATGCCAGGGCCAGCACCCAGATCATTCGTGACGAAGCGCGTCGATCGGATTGAGCGAAGCGGCGCGGCGCGCGGGGAAATAGCCGAACACCACGCCGATCAGGCCGGAGAAGAGGAAGGCGATCAGGTTCGTCCAGGGATCGAAGACGAAGGGCACCTTGATCACCTTCGCCAGCCCGATCGACGTGAACAGCGCCAGCACCAGCCCGATCAGCCCGCCGAGACAGGACAGGACCACCGCCTCGACGAGGAATTGCAGCATCACCTCGCGCGCCACCGCGCCGATGGCGAGGCGGATGCCGATCTCGCGGGTGCGCTCCGTCACCGAGACCAGCATGATGTTCATGATGCCGATGCCGCCGACCAGCAGCGAGATCGCCGCCACCGCGCTGACGATCGCGGTGAGCACGCCGGTGATGCCGGACAGGGTGTCGGCGATCTGGCGGCTGTCGAAGATGGTGAAGTCGTCCAGCTTGCCCGCGCGGATGTTGCGCCGTTCGCGCAGCAGCGCCGCGATCGACTGCTGGACGTCGGCACTGTCATAGGCGGGATCCGCGGCGACCACGACGATGCTGATATCGCGGTTGCCGGTGAAGCGGCGCTGAACCGTCTTGAGCGGCAGGATCACCGTATCGTCGACATCCTGCCCGAAGCCGCCGCCGCCGCGCAGCGCCAGTTGCCCGATCACCTCGCAACTGACCGCGCCGACCAGCAGCGAACTGCCGACCGGGCTGGTGGCGGGATAGAGATTGTCCTTCACCGTCTTGCCGACGATGCAGACCGACTTGCCCGCCGCTTCCTCCTGCGGCGTGAAATAGCGGCCATTCGCCAGCTTCCAGGCCTGCGCGTCGAAATAGGCGTCGGTGGTGCCCTTCACCGTGGTGGACCAGTTGGAGGCATTGCTGATCGCGACGGCGGTGGTCTGCGCGATCGGCGCGACGGCGGTGACGCCGGCCACCTGATCGCGGATCGCATCGAGATCCTCGGGCTTGAACGGCGGCGGGCTCTCGCCGCCGCCGCCGCGGCCCTGGCTGGTGCCGGGGATGACGGTCAGCACGTTGGCGCCGAGATTCGAGACCTGGTCGTGCACCGACTGGGTGGCGCCCTTGCCCAACGTCACCATCGTCACCACCGCGAACACGCCGATCACGATGCCGAGCACGGTGAGGAAGGAGCGGAGGATATGCCGGCGGATCGCCCGGAGCGCGAGCGAGGCGGTGGTGCCGAGCAGGCGGAGCGAGGAGGCCTGCTGGGGTGGGGGCGGGGCATCGAGATTGGTCACTGCCTCTCCCCCCAAACCGTTCGGGCTGAGCTTGTCGAAGCCCTGTCCTTCCCTTTTGCATGGTCGACGAGGAAGGACGGCCCTTCGACAGGCTCAGGGCGAACGGAGGGAGGTTCGCGCGTCACGCCGCCTTCCTCTCGATGCTTTCCACCAGCCCGTCGCGGAAATGGACCACGGTGCGCGCGTAGGCCGCCATCTCCGCCTCGTGCGTGACCATCAGCACGGTGATGCCGCTGACGCGGTTGAGATCGGTCAGCAATTCCATGATCTCGATCGAGCGTTCCGAATCGAGATTGCCGGTCGGCTCGTCGGCGAGCAGCACGTCGGGATGGGTCACGATCGCGCGCGCGATGGCGACGCGCTGCTGCTGGCCGCCGGAGAGTTCGGCCGGCGTGTGCTTGGCCCAGTCGGCCAGCCCGACCTTGTCGAGCGCCGCCATCGCCGCCTCGCGCCGCGCCCAGCGATCCTCGCCGCGATAGAGCAGGGGCAGCTCGACATTCTCCAGCGCGGTGGTGCGCGCCAGCAGGTTGAAGCCCTGGAAGACGAAGCCGAGATAGCGCCGCCGCAGCAAGGCGCGCTGGTCCCGCCCCAGGCTCTCGACATGATGGCCGCGGAACAGGAAGGCACCGCTGGTCGGCACGTCGAGGCAACCGAGGATGTTCATCGTCGTCGACTTGCCGGAGCCGGACGGCCCCATCACGGCCATGAAATCCCCCGCCTCGATGTCGAGGTCGACGCCCTTCAGCGCCTGGAACGCCGCCGCCCCCGCGCCGAAGCGCTTGGTGACGCCGATCAGCCGGATCAGCGGATCGGCCACGGGCGTCACTGGGCCTTGCTGGCGTCGGCGAGGCGGCCGGTGATGACCTGCATGCCCGGCTTCACGTCCGGCCCGGAGACGGCGGTCAGCGTGCCGTTGGTGGCGCCGACGACGACGCTGACCGCCTTGGGCTCGCTTTTGCCGTCCAGCACGTAGACGGTCTGGCGGCTCCCGCGCCCGATATCGGCGGTCTTCTCCTGCCCCGCGACGCCGAAGCCGCCGCTGCCCTGCTTGGGCGGGCCGAGCTGGAAGGGGCCGCCCGTATTGCTCTTCCAGCCGTCGGGCGTGAAGCGCAGCGCCGCATTGGGCACGAGCATCTGGCCACGCTGCACGTCGCTCAGCACCGAAGCGGTGGCGGTCATGCCGGGGCGCAGCACCAGATCGGGATTCTGGACGCTGAGCGAGGCGGTATAGGCCACCACATTGGTGGTCGTGGCGGCGGAGGTGCCGGCGCTGTTCACCGTCGGCGTGGCGTTGGCGCCGAGATCGAGCCGCGTCACCTGCCCCCGGAAGGTGCGGCCCGGATAGGCATCGACCGTGAAGGTCGCGCGATCGCCCACCTGCACCTCGCCGACATCGGCCTCGTCGACCTTCACGTCGAGCTTCATGCTCGAGAGATCCTCGGCGATGGTGAACAGGGTCGCGACGTTGAACTGCGCGGCCACGGTCTGCCCCGGCTCGACCTGGCGCGACAGCACCACGCCGTTGACGGGCGCGTAGATGGTCGCTTTGGACAGGCTGGTCTGGTTGGTCGAGACATTGGCGCGTGCCTGCGCCACCGAGGCTTCGGCCGCCTTGAGATTGGCGACGGCGCGCTCATAGTCGCCGCGCGCCGTGTCCAGCTCGGTCGCGGACGGCACCTTGCCGCCGGACAGGCGCGCCACCTCCTGATAGCGGCGCAGCGTCGCGCCGGACTGATCGACGGTCGCCTGGTTCTGCGCCACCGTCGCCTGCGCCGAGAGCAATTGCGCCTGGCTCTGCACCAGCGCGTCCTTGAGGCGCGAGGGATCGAGCTGGGCGAGCGGCTGGCCCTTGGTGACGCGGTCGTTATTCTGCACGAACACGTCGACGACGATGCCCGATTCCTCGGAGCCGACGTTGATCTGCTTGGTGGGGGTGAGGTTGCCCGTCGCCGTCACCGACACGGCGAGATCGCCCTGCTTCACCGGCGCCGTGGAATAGCGCGTGCGCTCGTGCGCGCCCGATACGCAGCGCACCACCAGCAGCAGCACCAGCACCACCGCGACGCCGATCGCGACGCGGCGGATCAGGCGGCCGCGCGCATGGCTGGTCTCGATCCCGAGGAAGCTGTCGATATCGTGGTCGGGGGCCGGTTGGTCCACGTCAGGGCCTTTCGGTCGGCTTGATCTGGTCGGGCGGGATCGGGGAGGGTTCCTCCGCGAGGTCGGGTATCTCGATCTGGGCGGGCACGTTGGGCATGGCGGTGCCGGGCAGCGGCGCCGCCTGCCAGCCGCCGCCCAGCGCCTTGTAGAGCTGGACGAGCGCGGTGGCGCGGTCGGCGCGCGCCTGGGCGAGGCTGTCCTGGCTGGACAGCAGGGTGCGCTGCGAATCGAGCAGGGTCTGGAAATCGATCAGGCCGGCGCGATACTGGCTCTGCGCGAAGAGCAAGGCATTGCGGCTGTCGTCCACCGCCGCGCCCAGCGTCACCACCCGGCGCCGGCTGTTGGCGAGCGAGACCAGGGCATTCTCCACGTCCGCAAGCGCGGTCAGCACCACCTTGTGGTAGTTGGCCAGCGCGACGTCGGCCCCGCCGCGCGCATCCTCGATCTGGGCGCGCAGCTTGCCGCCCTCGAAGATCGGGGCCGAGACCGAGGCGAGCAGGGTGCCGGTGAGGAAGGTGCCGATATCGCCGATGGCGGTGCCGTTGCCGCCGAGCGAGCCGGACAAACGCAGCGTCGGATAGAGCTGCGCCTTGGCGACCCCGATCCGCGCCGTGGCGGCGGCGAGGCCGCGCTCGGCCGAGCGGACGTCGGGCCGCTGCGCCAGCACCGCCACCGGCACGTCGGCGCCGAGCGCGCGATCGGCGAGCGGCACCGGGCGCGGCGGATCGAAGGCGGCGTTGATCGTGCCGGGCGCCTGACCGGTGAGGATCGCCAGCGCGTTCAGCGACTGGGCGAGGCTCGTCTCCAGCGACGGGATGGTGGCGGCCGTCTGCTCCTGCTGTGCCCGCGCCTGGGCGAGATCGAGGCTGGAGACCAGCCCCGCCTTCACCCGCCAGCCGACCAGCTGGACGGTCTCGTCCTGGCTCTTGAGGTTCGAGCGCGCGATCGCCAGCCGTTCCTGCGCCGAGCGCGCATCGACGAAATCGAGCGCCACTTCGGCCACGATCGAGCGCTGGGTGTCGCGCAAGGTCTCGGCGGCGCTGGCATAATCGCCCTTCGAGGCTTCGACCGAGCGGCGCACCTCGCCGAACAGATCGACCTCGTAGGCCGCATCGAGCGAGCCGGAAAACTGATTGTAGCTGCCGCTCGTCACGATCGACGTGCCGGTGCCGCCGGTGCCGGCGACGAAAGCGCCATTGCCCTTGCCGAGCAGGGTGGTGCGCCCCCCCGAGCCGCTGGCATCCAGCGTCGGGAACAGGGTGGCGCGCGCCTCCTTATATTGCGCGCGGGCCTGGCGGAGCTTCGCGCCGGCCGCCTCGATGTCGGGATTGGCGGCGAGCGCCTTGTCGACGAGATCGCCGAGCAGGGGATCGCCCAGCGCCGCCCACCAGCTGCCGAGTTCCTGCATGTTCGGCGCCTCAGCGCCGGGCGCGATATCGGTGGCGAACTGGTCCGGCACGCCCATCCGCGCCGCGCTTGGCGGGCGATAATTGGGGCCGACGGTGCATCCCGCCAGCATGAGCGCCGCCGCCGTCACAGCCATGATCGCTGCGCCGCCCCTGGTTCTGCCCCCGTTTACGATGATGCCGGCCGCCATGTCGGCTTGATGAACTCCATACTGCCCGGCCGCCTTGATAGCCTTCTATCCTGCAGATGCGAAAGCCTTGTTCTTTCAGGCGGTCATATCGGCCCGCTGATCCGGATCGGACCGAAAAACGCGGGGTGCGTACACCCTTCCTTAGCGCTCCCCAAGCCAAGGTCCTCCGCCGACTTCTCCCCTCTATCCTTGCAAGCGGAACCGCGATGCGCATCGATTTGCCTCTGATCCGGCCCAATCCTCCCAAGCTCAGCGCGCTCACCGCGGGCCTGGAAGCGATCGAGGCGTCGGGCACGTTCAGCAATTACGGCCCCGTGGCACGCCGCTTCGAGGCGGCGATGACCGAGCAGATGTTCGGCGGCCGCGGCGCCTGCCTGGCGGTCGCCAACGCGACGCTCGGCCTGATGATCGCGCTGCGCCATGCGACGTTGGGGATGGAGGAGCAGCGCAAGCTCGCGCTCGTCCCCGCCTTCACCTTCGCCGCCACCGCGCATGCCGCGCAATGGGCCGGGCTCACCCCGCTGCTCGCCGATTGCGATCCGGACGACTGGGCGCTCTGCCCCAGGGCCGAGGAGCGCCTGCTCGCCGAACATGGCCGCCGCATCGCCGCGATCGTGCCCTACGCCACCTTCGGCAACTCGATCGACCTGGAACGCTACGCCTGGCTGGCGCGCCGGCATGACGTCGCGATCGTGATCGACGCCGCCGCCTCGCTCGGCTCGCTCGACGCGGAAGGCCGCGGCTTCGGCACCGGCGCGCCCTTCCCGGTCGTCTATTCGATGCACGCCACCAAGACCTTCTCCACCTCCGAAGGCGGCGTGATCCATTGCGCCGACGTGTGCGTGATCGAGAAACTGCGCGCCATGGCCAATTTCGGCTTCGAGGGCGGCCGCTCGGCGATGATGCCGGGCATGAACGCCAAGCTCGCCGAGGTGCCCGCGCTGATCGCCGAGGCCAAGCTGGGCGACATCCACGCCGTCGCGCTCCACCGCACCGCGCTCGCCGAACGCTATCGCGAACGCCTCGCCGCTTTCTCGGTACAGCGCCCGCGTGGCCATGCCCAGGCGGTCCAGTTCATGTCCGTGCTGCTGCCGCGCGCGCTCGCCGAGCATCGCGGCGCGATCATCGAGCGGCTGGCCGAGGCCGGGATCGGCGCCGGCACCTATTTCAGCCCGCATCTCGGTGAGCAGCCCTGGTTCCGCGAGAGCTGCGTGATCGATGCCTTGCCCGTCACCGACGACATCGCCGCCCGGATGCTGGCGCTGCCCGTCACCGACGCCATGACGATCGCCGATGTCGATCGCGTCTCCGACGCGCTGATCGCCGCCTGCCTGGCGCAGCCGCGCTCCACCGTTCCCGCGACCCCGCTGCGCGATCGCGTGCTGGGCGCCGTGGTGATCGGCGGCGGGCCGGCGGGCGTCGCCCTGCTCTGCGCCGCCGGCAAGGCGGGCAAGCTCGACGCGCTGGCCTCCGCCGGCTTCGCCATGGTCGATCGCGGCGCCACGATCGGCGGCGGCCGCCTCGGCGCCTACGAGATCACATCGGACAGTTCGGCCGAGACCTTCCTCACCGCCGACGGCGCCTTGCCCGCCGGCCTGGGCATCGCCGACGAGGCGGCCGGCCAGGCGATCGCCGAACACAAGGGCGCGCTCGGCGTGCCGCTGCCCAAGGTCGGCGCCTATCTCGACCGGCTGGGCGAGGTGCTGGGCCAGCGCCTGCGCTCGCTCGGCGGATCGGTCCTCAACGGCCATGAGGTCATCGCCTCGCAGCGCACCGCCGACGGCCTGTGGCGGACGCGGGCGCGGCGCCTGGCCGACGGCGGCTCGATCGAATTGATCTCCCGCGCGATCGTCGTCGCCACCGGCGGCCACCAGCCCGCCATCCGGCTCGCCGAGGAGAAGGTCGCCGGCATGTCGCTGGTCGAACGCTGCGGCAACCGGCTGATCCAGTCCGACACGCTGCTGGCGGCCGGCGGCATCGACGCGGTCCGCGAGCGCCTGCCCGAGGGGCGGCCCGCCCGCATCGCCATCGTCGGCGGATCGACCAGCGCGGTCACCGCCGCGGTGCGCCTGCTCAAGAGCGGCCTGCCGCTCGATCCCGGCGGCGTCGCCCTCGTGCACCGGCGCCCGCTGCGCCCCTTCTACCCGTCGATCGATGCCGCGCGCGCGGACGGCTATACCGATTTCGGCCCGGACGACATCTGCCCGGTCTCGGGCTTCGTCTACCGTCTCGCTGGTTTCCGCCTGGAGGCGCGCGAACTGGTCGTCCATGCGCTGGGCATCGGCGGCCGCGTCGGCGATCCGCGTCTGCGCCTGCACCAGCTGAGCGGCGATGACGATGCCGTGGGCGCCGACATTCTCGACAGCGCCGATCTCGTCGTCGCCGCCTTCGGCTACCAGCCGCACGCTCTGCCCCTGATCGACGAGCGCGGCCGTGCCATCCGGCTGCGCTGCGAAGGCCCGGTGCGCGGCCGCATGGTCGACGATCTGTGCCGCGTCGTCGATACCGAGGCCTGCGCGGTGCCCGGCGTCTACGGCATCGGCCTCGCCGCCGGCTTCGTCCCCCACGGCAAGCTGGGCGGCGAGACGAGCTTCCGGGGCCAGGCCAACGGCCTGTGGCTCTGGCAGAATGACGTCGGCCAGTTGATCGTCGAGCAGCTTCTCTCCGCGACGGCCAAGACCGGGGCCGTTCGCCGCGCCGTCGCATGACCGCGGAGGCGCCCACGGTCAGCGTGGTTATGGCGGCCTATAACGGCGCCGCCTTCATCCGCGCGACGATCGACAGCGTGTTCGCGCAGACGATGCCCGACTTCGAGATCGTCGTGGCCGACGATTGTTCGAAGGACGACACGCTGGCGGTGCTCGCCGCGATCGGCGATCCGCGGCTGCGCGTGGTGAAGGCGGCGCGCAACGGCGGGCCGGCGGCGGCCCGCAACCTCGCCATGGCCCATGCGCGGGGCCGCTTCGTCGCCGGCCTCGACCAGGACGATCTCTGCCATCCCGAGCGCTTCGCCCGGCAGCTCGCCTTTCTCGATGCCCATCCGGACGTGGCGCTGGTCTGCTCGACGATCACGATGTTCGAGGGCGAGAAGGAACGAGCCGATCCCTATCCCGATCTCATCGATCCGGACGCGATCGACTGGACGATGGGCCTGCTCAACCCGCTTGCCTGGTCCACCGCCATGATGCGGGGCGAGGCCGCGCGCGCGCTCGATCCCTTCGAGCGCGACGATTATCGCTTCGCCGAGGATTTCGATCTCTACACCCGTATCCGCGCGCATGGCCGGATCGGGCGGATCGCCGAGCCGCTGGTCCGCTACCGCCTCCACCCCGGCGGCGCCAGCCAGGCCTATGAGGACGGCATGATCCGTTCCGCCGGCAAGGTGCTGGCCGATCGCCACGCCGGCTTGTTCGGCGCGGAGGCCGCGGAGGTCGGGTTGCTGCTGAGCCGCCATGCCAGCGCCGGCTACGCCCCGCCCGATGCCGCGACGCTGGCCCGCTGCGGCACGATCATCGCGCGCCTGATCGAGGCGGGGGGTAAAGACCACGTCTTCGCGCGCGCCAGCAGCCGGAAGCTCTGGTGGCGCATCGCCCGTTCGGGCCTGCGCCTCGGCCATTATGGCGTCACCGACATCCTGCGCGCCCGCCCCGCCTTCGCCGGCCGGGCCAGCGCGATCCTGCCGGCGCTGCTGCGCGACGCCGCGATCGGCACCGCCCGCCGGGCCAGGCGCCAGGCGGCGACATTGTCGCTCTGATCATTTCAGAAAATCTGGTGCGGTCGAGAAGACTCGAACTTCCACGGCCTTTCGGCCACAGCGACCTCAACGCTGCGCGTCTACCAATTCCGCCACGACCGCACGTCGATTGCCCGCCCAATCCCCTGATTCAGGAGGCCCGGCGGCCGGTAGGCGTGCGCCTCTAGCAAAGGCGCTTCCGGCACGCAACGTCCTTTTCGTCAGTGATCGTCCGTGCCCGCGAAGCTGAGGTTGAGCGCCTTGGATCCTTCCGGCACGCCGACCTCCGCGCTGTCGAAATCGGCCGATCCCTTGGCGGGCAGCTGGCGGACCGGCGCGTTGATCGTCCAGCCATAAACAGGCCGTCCCGCCGCATCGCGCAGCTCCGCGCGGATGTCCGGCACCGTCTGCGGCACGTCGGTGGGATTCACGATGCGGCCGGAGACGGCGAACAGCTCGCTGCCCGTCGCGAGCGTGCGGCGATCGGGCTTGCGCGTCACCTGCAACATCAGCGGGCTCTGCGCCTTGTCGGCGCCGAACAATCGGGCGAAGGCCGCCGGCCCGAACCAGGCGACGGCGCCCGCGCCGATCAGCAGCAGCGCGCCCGCCAGCACCGCCAGCACCGTCATCTGCCGGAGCGGATTGCGGCGTGGCCGGAATGGCGGCTCGGACGCATAGGGATCGGCTTCCTGCGGCCGGCGAATGTCGGCGAAGGCATCGGGCGGGGGCGGCGTCGCGATTCCGGTCGGCGGCGCACCGTAAGGCGATTCCGCGGGAACGACCCGAGGTTCCGGCGGCGGCGGCGGCACGAACGCCTCCGCCGCCTGCTCGGGCGCGACCTCGGGCGGATCCTGGAACCAGCTGTGGCGGCACGAGGCGCAACGCACCTGGCGCCCGCTCACGCCGACCGCGCTGTCGGGCACCAGATAGCGCGTGCCGCACGCCGGGCAGGTGAGTATCATGCCTTTGTCGTCCGGCCTTTCTTGCGCGCCATGCAACCGCCTTTTGCCTCGGTCTAGGACGATGCGAGGGCGGCTGGCAAGCGCCGCGCTTGCCCCCGATATCGCGCCTGTGCGAAAGCGGCCGGAGACGGCGTGCGAAAGAAAGGCTGAAGCGCAGCGAATGTCCGGTATCGTGCAGTTCGAGAATGTCGGCCTGCGTTACGGGACCGGCGCCGAGACGCTGTCGGACCTGAGCTTCACGCTGGCCGCCGGCGGCTTCTATTTCCTCACGGGTCCCTCGGGCGCGGGCAAGACCTCGCTGCTCAAGATGCTGTATCTGTCGCAGCGCCCGTCGCGCGGCGCGATCCGGCTGTTCGGGGAGGATGTCGTCCAGCTCCGCCGCGCGCGCCTGCCCGGCTTCCGGCGGCGGATCGGCGTGGTCTTCCAGGATTTCCGGCTGATCCCGCACCTGTCCGCCTTCGACAATATCGCGCTGCCGCTGCGCATTGCCGGCGTCGACGAGCGCGATCTGGTGACGCCGGTGCGCGAGATGCTGGCCTGGGTGGGCCTGGCCGATCGCGCCTCCGCCCACCCGCCGACGCTGTCGGGCGGCGAGCAGCAGCGCGTCGCCATCGCCCGCGCGGTGATCGGCCGGCCCGAAATCCTCGTCGCCGACGAGCCGACCGGCAACGTCGATCCCGAGATGGCGGCGCGGCTGCTGCACCTGTTCGACGCGCTCAACACGCTGGGCACCACGATCGTGGTGGCGACCCACGACATCCACCTGCTCTCCCGCGTCGCCTCGGCCAATGTGATGCGCCTCGATCGCGGCCGGCTGCAGGACCCGACCGGCGCGCTGCGCTACCCGCCCCGCGCGGACGGCCACGCATGATGCTCGGCGCCTCCCAGGCCGAACGGCGGCTGCTCCCCGAAGGCCGGCTCGCCGGGCCGATGCCGTGGGTGATCGCGATCATGATGTTCCTGACGGCGCTGGCCGCCGCCGGCGGACTGGCGATGGGATCGGCCGCCAACCGCCTCGGCGCCGATCTCGGACGGCAGGTGACGGTGCAGGTGATCCTGGCCGATCCCGCGCAGCGCGATCGCGAGGCGGGCGCCGCGCAGAGGCTGCTCGCCCACGAGGAGGGCGTGACCGCCGCGCGTCGGCTGGGCGATCAGGAGATGCAGACGCTGCTGCGACCCTGGCTGGGCGATGCGGGGCTGGACAGGGACCTGCCGCTGCCCGCGATGATCGACATCGACCTGACCGGCGCCGGCCGCGACCGGCTCGATCGCATCGCGCAGGCGGTGAAGGCCGTCGCCCCCCATGCCCGCATCGACGATCATGCCGGCTTCATCTCCCCGCTGGTCGGGCTGATCCGCTCGCTGGGACTGCTGGCCGGCGGGATCGTGGTGATGATGGGCGGCGCCACCGCCGCCGCCGTGGTGCTCGCCGCGCGCTCGGCGCTCAACACCCACCGCCGCACCATCGACGTGATGCACATGATGGGCGCGACCGACGTGCAGGTCGCCCGCCTGTTCCAGCGCCGCATCGCGCTCGACGCGCTGTTCGGCGCCGTCGTCGGCCTGCTCGCGGCGATTTCGGTGATCATCCTGCTGGGCCGGCGCATCGGCGAGATCGGCTCGGGCATCGTCGGCTCGATCGCGCTGCCCGCGCTCGCCTGGCTGGTGCTGCTCTGCCTGCCGCTGCTGGCCGGATTGCTGGCGCTGCTGGTCGCGCGCATCACCGTGCGGCGCGCGCTGGTGCAGACACTGTGATCCGCCGCCTGATCGCCCTGCTGATCCTCGCCTGGGGCCTGGGCTTCGCCATCTTCGCGCTGACCCTGCCGCGCCCGATCGGCGACCAGCAGACCGATGCCATCGTCGTGCTGACCGGCGGCGCCGGCCGGCTCGACCGGGGGCTGGACCTGCTGGCGCGGCACCGCGCGCAGCGGCTGTTCGTCTCCGGCACGGATCGCACGGTGCGCAAGAAGGAACTGGCGGTGCGCACCGGGCGCCCGCTCGCCTTGTTCGATTGCTGCGTCGATCTCGGCAAGGAATCGGTCGATACCCGCTCCAACGCCACGGAAACCTCCAAGTGGCTGGAGGCGCACCAGTATCGCAGCGCCCGGCTGATCACGACCGACTGGCACATGCCCCGCGCCCATTCGGACTTGAACCGGGCGCTCCAGGGCCGCGACATCCTGGTGGTGCCCGATGCGATCCGCAGCCATCCGGGATTCATGACGCTGTTCACCGAGTATAACAAATATGTGCTGCGCCTCGTCGCGGCGCCCTTCGGCTATTGATCGATGACCCTGCTGCGCTCCCTGCTCTTCGCCTTCCTGTTCTACGCGCTGACCACGCTGATGGTGTTTCCCGGCCTGATCGTCGCGCTGGCGAGCCGGCGCGGCATGGCCCGCTATGCGCGCGCCTGGGGGCGGCTGTACCTGTGGCTCGCGCGCACCGTGCTGGGGGTGCGGATGCGGGTGGAGGGCATGGTGCCGGCCGTGCCGATGCTGGTCGCCGCCAAGCATGAATCGGCCTACGAGACGCTGGCGCTGCTCGCGCTGATCGACGATCCGATCATCGTGCTGAAGCGCGAGCTGGCCGATATCCCGCTGTTCGGCCGGCTGACCCGGCGCCACGGCGTCATCCCCGTCGATCGCGCGGCCAGCGCCGGCGCCTTGCGCGCGATGCTGCAGGCGGCGGACGACGCCAGGTCGCAGCAGCGCGCGGTGCTGATCTTCCCGGAGGGCACGCGCGTGCCGCACGGCCGGGCGCCGAGGCTGCAGGCGGGGTTCGCCGGCCTCTATGCGCGGCTGGGGCTGGCGGTGGCTCCCGTCGCCACCGATGCGGGCATCGCCTGGCCGCGCGGGCTGGTAAAGCGGCCGGGGACCGTGACGCTGCGCTTCGGCGAGACGATCCCGGCGGGCCTGCCGCGCAAGGAGATCGAGGCGGCGGTCCACGGCGCGATCAACGCGCTGAACGGCTGAAATCCTCCCCTGCAAGGGGAGGGGGACCACCCGCAGGGTGGTGGAGGGGTATCGCATGGTAAGGCTGGATCCCCTCCAGCGCCGGATCACCCCTCCACCACCGGCTTCGCCGGCGGTCCCCCTCCCCTTGCAGGGGAGGATTTAGAAAGGCCTCAATGCTTCCGGCCGAAATCCGGCGCGGGATCGTCCTGTCCCTGCTCGACGATCGAGCGGCGCACCGCGCGGGTGCGGGTGAAGAGGTTGAACAGCGCATCGCCGTCGCCCCAGCGGATCGCGCGCTGGAGCATCGTCAGATCCTCGGTCAGACGCTGGAGGATTTCCAGCACCGCCTCGCGATTGTTGAGGAAGACGTCGCGCCACATCGTCGGGTCCGAGGCGGCTATGCGGGTGAAATCGCGGAAACCGCCGGCCGAGAATTTGATCACCTCGCCCTGCGTCACCTCTTCGAGATCGGAGGCGGTGCCGACGATCGTGTAGGCGATCAGGTGCGGCACATGGCTGGTGACGGCGAGCACGAGATCGTGATGCTTCGCGTCCATCACCTCGACCTGCGATCCGAACGCCTCCCAGAAAGCGCGCAGCCGTACGACCGCCGCTTCCGGCGCGCCCTCGGGCGGGGTGAGGATGCACCAGCGGCCGTTGAACAAAGTCGCGAAGCCGGCGTCCGGCCCGCTATGCTCGGTGCCCGCGACGGGATGGCCAGGGATGAAGACGGCGTTGGGCAGCGCCTCGCGCAGCGCCGCGATCACGCTGGCCTTCGAGCCGCCGACATCGCTGACGATGGCATCCGCCGGCAGGTCGTCGGCGATCGCCGCCGCCGCCGCGCCCATCGCGCCCACCGGCACGCAGAGCATCACCAGATCCGCATCGATCACCGAGGCGCCCGCCGTATCCGGCACGTCGTCGCCCAGATCGAGTTCGCGCACCCGCTCGCGCACCGCCGGATCGGCATCGAACAGGGTCAGTTCGACCGTCGGCATATAATGCCGCACCGCCCGCGCGATCGAGGAGCCGATCAGGCCGAGGCCGATGACGGTGACGCGCGAGAAAGGCAGCATCAGTCCGCCGCGCCGACGATCTCGCGCAGCGCGCGGAGGAGGCCCTGGGTCTGCTCCGCGGTGCCCACCGACATGCGCAGGCCGTGGCGCAGCCCCTGCCCCGGCAGCCAGCGCACGATGAAGCCCTTCTCCATCAGCGCCGTATAGGCTTCCTCGGCGGTCACCCGGCCTTCGAACAGCACCAGCAGGAAATTCGCCTTGGACGGCACCGCGCGCAGCCCGGCATTGCCGAGCTTGCCGATCTCGTCCGTCATCCAGCCGAGCCACTGCTCGTTGTGCAGGCGGCTGGCCTCGACGAAGTCCTTGGCATGCAGGCTGGCGATCGCCGCCTGCTGCCCGGCGGTGGTGACGTTGAAGGGCGCACGGATCTTGTGCATCGCCTGGATCACGTCGGCCGGCCCATAGCCCCAGCCGATCCGCTCCGCCGCCAGCCCGAAGATCTTCGAGAAGGTGCGCGTCACCAGCACGTTGTCGGCCGACTGCGCCAGTTCGAACGCGCCGTCGTCATCCTCCGGCGACAGATATTCGGCATAGGCCTGGTCGACCACGAACAGGCAGTCGGCGGGCAGGCCCGCGTGCAGCCGCAGCAGCTCCGATCGCGGCAAATAGGTGCCGGTGGGATTGTTGGGATTGGCGATGTAGACGACCCGCGTCTTCTCCGTCACCGCCGCCAGCAAGGTATCGACGTCGGTCGCATAGCCGACATCGGGCGCCTCGACCGGCTCCGCGCCCACCCGCCGCGCCGCGATCGGATAGACCGAGAAGCCGTAGCGCACGAACAGCACCTCGTCGCCCTGCCCGGCGAAGGCGCCGGCCGCGAGGTGCAGCACCTCGTCCGATCCCGTGCCGTGGATCACGCGGGCCGCCTCGAGCCCGTAATGCGCCGCGATCGCCTCGCGCAGCGCGGTCGCGCCGGCATCGGGATAGCGATCGAGCGTCTCGGCCGCCGCGACATAGGCGGCCCTGACCTCCGGCGCGGTGCCGAGCGGATTCTCGTTGGACGAGAGCTTGGCGGCCTTCACGCCGCTGTCGGTGGTCGAGCGGCCGGGCACGTAGGGCGCGATCGCATCGATCCAGGGCTTGGGCCGGAGTCCGGAAGTTTGCTGGTTCATGGCGCTGCGCTGTAGCGACGATCGTGCCCCGAGGAAACGGCCTACGCCACGATCCCGCCGTTCACCCGACCGAAACGATCTGATGCGGCAGCAGGATGCGCACCATGTGCTGCCAGCGATTCGCGCTGAGAATGTGCCTGGGGAAATAATCGTCCCGGTTGACGATCAGCACGCGCCGCACCGTCCCGTCGACGGTAATGGTCTTGCCCCGGAAATATGTTTCGGGGGATTCGCCATATTGCCGCGTGAGCACCGCCACGACATTGGGGGAAAGCCGGAAGGAGAGGTCATTGGGCGCACGGTAATCGCCCGACGAATTGAGGAATATCGCACCTCCTACCCGCCCCGTCGCCGCGACCTGCATGACGAAACGGCCCTCGGCCCCTCTTTGCGGCTTTGCGGCGTCGGCCATGGCGATGGCCTGGGCAGGCGCGATCGCCGGGCCCGAGGGGGCGCCCGCCAGGGCGGGAAGCGCAAGAAGGGCGAAGCAGGAAAGCCACCACATACGCATGATCGACGACTCCAATGGACACGCGGCGAATGTGCCGAGAAGGATACGCCATCGCCAGCCCGAAGCACACCGATTGACACCCGCCCCCGCGCGCCCGTAGCGCGCTCTGGTGATGGTACATGACCAGCGTTTCGGCACCCAGCGCAGCGTCACCCTGCCCGGGCCGCTGGCGCTCGACGGCGGGCAGGCGCTGGCGCCCGTCACCATCGCCTACGAGACCTACGGCACGCTGAACGCGGATGCCTCCAACGCCATCCTGATCTGCCACGCGCTGACCGGGGACCAGCATGTCGCCTCCATCCATCCCGTCACCGGCAAGCCCGGCTGGTGGGTGCGCATGGTGGGCGAAGGCAAGCCGATCGATCCGGCGCGCCACTTCATCATCTGCGCCAACGTGCTCGGCTCCTGCATGGGCTCGTCCGGCCCGGCGACGGCGGCGGCGGACGGTACGCCCTATGCGATGCGCTTCCCGGTCATCACCGTCCGCGACATGGTGCGCGCGCAGGCGATGCTGCTCGATCACCTCGGCGTGCGGGAATTGACCGCCGTCGGCGGATCGATGGGCGGCATGCAGGTGCTCGAATGGGCCGCCACCTATCCCGATCGCGTGAAGTCGGCGGTGATCATCGCGTCGGCCGCGCGGCATTCGGCGCAGAACATCGCCTTCCACGAGGTCGGCCGGCAGGCGATCATGGCCGATCCCAAATGGCGCGGCGGCGACTATTACGAGAGCAACGACGCGCCCGCCGACGGCCTCGCGGTGGCGCGCATGGCGGCGCACATCACCTATCTGTCGGAAGCCGGCCTCACCGAGAAGTTCGGGCGCCGCCTGCAAGCGCGCGACGCCAAGGGCTTCGGCTTCGACGCGGACTTCCAGGTCGAAAGCTATCTGCGCCACCAGGGGCTGAGCTTCGTCGATCGCTTCGACGCCAACTCCTATCTCTACATCACCCGCGCGATGGATTATTTCGACCTGGCCGAGGAGCATGGCGGGCTGCTCGCCAACGCCTTCCGGGGCAGCAAGGCGCGCTTCTGCCTCGTCTCCTTCGACACCGACTGGCTCTACCCCACCCGCGAATCGCGCGCGATCGTGCAGGCGCTGAACGCGGCGGGCGCGGCGGCGAGCTTCGTCGAACTGTCCTCCCCCTACGGGCATGACGCCTTCCTGCTGGAAGCGCCCGAACTCAATCGAGTGGTGGACGGTTTCCTGCGGGCGGGCGGGCTGTGATCACCTCTCCCTGCCTTTTTACTTCGTTCGTCCTGAGCGAAGTCGAAGGACGTGCCGCAAGCGCTGCGTTCGGGGCACGCACTTCGACTTCGCTCAGTGCGAACGGTGATAGGGACGCAAGCGTAGGATGAACACCTCCGCTCTCCTCGGCCTCCGCCCGGACCTGCGGATCATCGCCGACCATGTCGCGCCCGGCAGCCGCGCGCTGGACATCGGCTGCGGCGACGGGGCGCTGATGGCGGCGCTGCGCGATCATGCCCAGGTGGACGCGCGCGGGATCGAAATCGATGCCACCAACGTCGCCTCCGCCGTAGCGCGCGGGCTGTCGGTGGTGCAGGGCGATGCCGACGTCGATCTGGCGGGCTATCCCTCCAACGCCTTCGACTATGCGATCCTGAGCCAAACGCTGCAGACGACGCGCGCGCCCGACAAGGTGCTGGACGAATTGCTGCGCATCGGGCGCAAGGCCTTCGTCTCCTTCCCGAATTTCGCCTATTGGCGGGTGCGCGCCTCGCTGCTGTGGGGCGGCCGGATGCCGGTGACGCGCACGCTGCCGGTCGCCTGGTACGCGACCCCCAACATCCACCACCTGACCATCGACGATTTCCGCGCCTTCCTGCAGGACCGCGGCATCGTTACCGAAGGCGCCTGGTTCCTCAACGGCGACCGGCTGACCAGCGCGTGGGCCGCCAATTTCCGCGCCGAGCATGCGGTGTTCCTGATCCGGCGCTAGCCTCGTCGTCCCGGCGAAAGCCGGGACGACAGAGGAGTTAGCCCCGCAGCGCCGCGCCTTGCTTCGCCGCCGCCGCGACGATCTTGTCCGAGATCGCCTTGAGCGCCGCCTCGTCGAAGCTCTTGTCGGCGGGCTGGAGCACCACCTCAATGGCGAGGCTCTTCCGCCCCTCCGGCACGCCGGCGCCGGTGAAGACGTCGAACAGCGCGACCTCGGCGATCGCCGCCTTGTCCGCCCCGGCGATGGCGCGGATCAATTTGTCGGCCTGCAAGCCGGCATCGACCAGGAAGGCGAAGTCGCGCCGCACCGCCTGCAGCGCGGAGGGCGCATAAGCCGCCCGCGCCCGGCCTGCATCGCGCTTCGCCGGGATGGCATCGAGATAGATTTCCGCCGCCACCATAGGCCCCTCGACGTCGAGCGCCTTCAACGTCTCCGGATGCAGTTCGCCGAAGGTCGCGAGGATCATCTTGGGGCCGAGGCCGAGCGTGCCCGAGCGCCCCGGATGCCAGGTGTCGCCGCCCGGCCCGATCAGCTGGAGCCGATCCACCGGCGCGCCGGCCGCCGCCAGCACCGCCAGCGCTTCGGCCTTGGCGTCATAGGCATCGGCGGCGCGCGCCTTGCCGGTGCGCCAGTCGCGCGCCGCCGCATCGCCCGCGATCAGCACGGTGAGCGTCGGCCGCTCGGCCTCGTCCAGATAGCGGCGGCCGAGCTCAAACAGGCGGATCGCTTTCTCGCCGCGATCGCGGTTGCGCTGCGCGGCACGGGCGAGGCCCGGGACGAGCGAGGGGCGCATCACCTTGAGATCCTCGGAGATCGGGTTGGCGAGCGTCCAATGGCCACCACCGAACGGCGCGGCCTCCTTCTCGGAGAGGAACGACCACGTCACCGCCTCGGCGAAGCCCCGCGCGGCGGCCGCACGGCGCGCCTTGCGCTCGATGCGCTGCTCGGGCGAGGCGGTCGGCTTCGCCACGCCCTCGGCGCGCGGCAGCGGGGTGGAGGGCACCTTGTCCAGCCCCTCGATGCGGACGACCTCCTCGACCAGATCGGCGGTGCCGTCGATGTCGCGGCGCCAGGTCGGGATGGTGACGGTGAAGTCGTCCGAGACGCCGAAGCCAAGCCGTTCGAGGATCGCCTTCTGCCGATCCGCCGGCACATCGAAGCCGCCGAGCGCCAGCACGCGGGCCGGATCGTAGTTCAGCGTGCGCTGCGCCATCGGCGGCTGGCCGGCGCGCGTGATCGCGCTGGCGGTGCCGCCGCAATGATCGAGCACCAACTTGGTCGCGATCGCCAGTCCCGCGTCGAGGAACGCCGGATCGACGCCGCGTTCGAAGCGCTGGCGCGCGTCGCTGGTCAGCGCCAGTGTCTGGCCGGTCAGCGCGATATGATCGGGATCGAAGAAGGCGCATTCGATCAGCACGTCGGTGGTCGCCGCCGACACGCCCGAATGCTCGCCACCCATGATGCCGCCGATGTCGTGCACGGCCGCGTCGTCGGCGATCACCGTCATCGTCGAATCGAGCGTATAGGTCTTGCCGTTGAGCGCCAGCACCTGCTCGCCGTCCTGCGCCCGCCGCGCGACCAGCGCGCCGGACAGCTTTGCCCGGTCATAGACATGCAGCGGCCGGCCGAGGTCGATCGAGACGAAGTTGGTGATGTCGACCAGCACCGAGATCGGCTTCTGGCCGATCGCCTTGAGCTTGTCGGCCATCCACTTGGGCGAGGCGCCGTTGGTCAGGCCGGAGACCGCCTGCGCGTAGAAAGCGGGGCAACCTTCGGGGTCGTCGGTCCGCACGTCCGGCGCGGGCTCGGCTCCCGCGACCGGCGCCAGCGACTCCATGCGATAGACGTCGTGGAGCGGCTTGAGCGTGCCCAGCCCGAACGCCGCGAGATCGCGGGCGATGCCGCGCACGCCCATGCAATCCTGCCGGTTCGGCGTGACGCTCACGTCGAACAAGGGATCGTCCAGCCCGGCCCATTCGGCATAGCTGGTGCCGATGGGCGCATCCCCGGGCAGCTCGACGATGCCGTCATGATCCTCGCCGAGCAGCAGTTCGCGGAACGAGCACATCATGCCGTTCGATTCGACGCCGCGGATGGCCGCGACCTTGAGCGTCATGTCCGGCCCGGGCACCCACGTTCCCGGCGCGCCGAAGATGCCGACCAGCCCGGCCCGCGCATTGGGCGCGCCGCAGACCACCTGCAGCGGGCCATCCCCGGCATCGACCGACAGCACCTGCAGCTTGTCCGCCTGCGGGTGCGGCGCGGCGGTGAGCACGCGCGCGATCCGGAACGGCCGCAGCATATCGGCAGGGTTGGAGACATCCTCCACCTCCAGCCCGATGCGGGTGAGCGCGTCCGCCACGGCAACGGCGTCGGCCGAGGTGTCGAGATGCTCCTTGAGCCAGCCCAGCGTGAACTTCATGCCCCTACTCCCCCGCTGAGGGTGGGCACGTCCAGCGCCGCGAACCCGTAATGCCGCAGCCAGCGCAGATCGCCGTCGAAGAAGGCGCGCAGGTCGTCCATGCCGTATTTCAGCATCGCCAGCCGATCGATGCCGCAGCCGAAGGCGAAGCCCTGCCACTCGTCCGGATCGAGCCCGCAGGCGGCGATCACATTGGGATGGACCATGCCGGAGCCGAGGATCTCCATCCAGCCGTCCGGCTCGGCGCCGCCGATGGTGCGCTTGCCCTTCACCAAAGTGTAGCCGACATCGACCTCCATCGAGGGCTCGGTGAAGGGGAAATAGCTCGGGCGCAGCCGCAGCACGATGTCGTCGCGCTCGAAATAGGCCTTCACGAAGGTTTCGAGCGTCCATTTCAGATGGCCGAGCGTGATGCCGCGATCGATCACCAGCCCCTCGACCTGGTGGAACATCGGCGTGTGGGTGGCGTCGCTGTCCGATCGATAGGTGCGGCCCGGCGCGATGATGCGGATGGGCGGCGGAGTCGCCACCATCGTGCGGATTTGCACCGGCGAGGTATGGGTGCGCAGCAGCATCTTCCGGTTCTCGCCGTCGACGCGATCGAAGTAGAAGGTGTCGTGCATCGCGCGCGCCGGATGCGTCTCCGGAATGTTGAGCGCGGTGAAATTGTGCCAGTCGTCCTCGATCTCCGGCCCGGTGGCGACCGCGAAGCCGAGATCGGCGAAGATTTCCGCCAGCTCGTCCATCACCTGGGAGACGGGGTGGACCGATCCGCCCTGCAGACCGGCGATCGGCAGCGACATGTCGAGCGTCTCGGAAGCCAGCCGCCGGTCGAGCAGCGCGCGATCCATCTTCGCCTTGCTGTCGGCGATCGCGCCGGTCACCGCTTCGCGCAGCGCCTGGATGCGCGGGCCCTGCACCTGCCGCTCGTCCGGCGCCATGCCGCCCAGCGTCTTGAGCAGGGCGGTGACGCTGCCCTGCTTGCCGAGCGCGGCGACGCGCGCCGCCTCCAGCGCCTCGGGCGTATCGGCGGCGGCGATGGCGCCGAGCAGGTCGCTTTGCAGCGTGTCGATATCGGTGGTCATCTCTCGTCCAACACCCCGTCATCCCCGCGGAGGGGTTCAATCGAGGCGTGGCAAGCCCAGATCGATCGCGAGGTCAAGCCATTCCGGGTTTGTGGCTTCGATCAGTTCGACTTTCCAGGCGCGGCGCCAGTCCTGATGCGCTTCTCGCGGAGGATGGCGGATTCCATGGTGTCGTGGAATTCGTTCCAAGCGAGGCGGATGGTGCGATGCGCACGCGAGAAGCCGGGAATTCGCCGGGACGACGGGGATATAAGGGCCAGACAAACAAAAAAGCGCGGCGGCCGTCTGGCCACCGCGCCTTTTCAAAGCTCTACCCGATCCGGCTTACGCCGCGACGCGGGCACCCTCGGGCAGGGCCGCCTTGGCCTGCGCGATGATGGCGCTGAACGCGCCGCCCTCGTGCATCGCCATGTCGGCGAGGACCTTCCGGTCCAGCTCGACGCCGGCCAGCTTCAGGCCGTGCATGAACACGCCGTAGGTCAGGCCCTCGGCGCGCACCGCCGCGTTGATGCGCTGGATCCAGAGCGCGCGGAACGAGCGCTTCTTCACCTTGCGGTCGCGATAGGCGTACTGGCCGGCCTTCTCGACGGCCTGGCGGGCGATGCGGATCGTGTTCTTGCGACGGCCGCGATAGCCCTTCGCTTGATCGAGAATCCGGGTGTGCTTGGCGCGGGTGGTAGTACCCCGCTTCACGCGTGCCATGTGTCAGTACTCCTCAGTTCAGACCGTAGGGCGCCCAGAGCTTCACGCGGGCCGTATCGGCCTCGGCGAGCACGGTGGTGCCGCGGTTGGTGCGGATATACTTGGCGTTGTGCGAAATCAGGCGGTGGCGCTTGCCGGCCACGCCATGCTTCACCTTGCCGGTGGCAGTGAGCTTGAAGCGCTTCTTCACGCCGCTCTTGGTCTTCAGCTTGGGCATTTTCGACTCCTTATGATGTCGATTGCGAGTCGGCCACGGCAGCCCTTTTAGCCGGACGACCCCTCGATCGAAG
>Ga0105239_10002473_pt1 | contig 23553 bp, 22 predicted proteins | sample KBSC44metaG_FD_92761 | JGI IMG/M metagenome (GOLD analysis project Ga0105239, IMG submission 92761) | Corn rhizosphere microbial communities from Kellogg Biological Station, Michigan, USA - KBS C4-4 metaG | ecosystem: Host-associated > Plants > Roots > Rhizosphere > Soil | place: Michigan, USA...
AGCGAAAGGATAAGGATATGCCTGCATTCGTTTAATACCGAACAAGAAATAACATTATTAACTGATACCATAAACAGATTTACAGATGCCGGATAGCACAATATTTATAACAGGGATAGGAACAGGAATAGGCAAAACCATCGTATCGGCCGCTTTGGTTGAAAAACTAAATGCTGACTATTGGAAACCCGTGCAATCGGGCGATTTGAATGATACCGACACTGATAAAGTAAGAAATTTAATAACTAACAAAACTTCGGTTTTTCATCCGGAGACGTACGCATTAACTCAGCCATTTTCGCCGCATAAATCTGCTGCTATTGATGGTGTCAGCATAGATAAAAACAAATTCAGCATCCCGGAGACTAATAACAGATTGATAATTGAGGGCGCCGGAGGTTTAATGGTGCCGCTGAATACCAACTTTTTAATAATCGACCTTATTAAACAACTGGGCGCCGAAGTAATACTGGTTTCGCGCAATTATTTGGGCAGTATTAACCACACACTGCTATCAACAGATGCTTTAAAACAACGCGGCATCCCGATAAAAGGCATCATTTTCAACGGAATTAAAGACATCTATTCAAAAGAATATATTCTTGACTATACAGGCCTTGAGTCGCTCGGCCACATTCCCGAATATTCGATAATTGATAAGAAGGCGATTTTGGATGCGGGTAGTTACTTAGAGTTATAGACGAGTCCGAAGTCGGAAAAGTCAGTAAAGTCCGAAAGAAAATGAGTTGACTAATAAATCCCGTTGGCTCAAATCTTTCCCTCACTCAAATATTCCTTTAACTTTGCGCTGTTAAAACAAATAGCAAACCAATTTAACCAACCAATGACCAATATTACAGTAATAGGCTCAGGGACAATGGGCAACGGCATAGCGCACACTTTTGCACAACATGGCTTCAAGGTTAACCTGGTTGATGTAAATCCCGAAGCACTTGCACGGGCGATACAAACCATAACCGGTAACCTTGACCGGCAGGTAAAAAAAGGCACTATTGATGAGCAATTAAAATCATCGACCCTTAACAATATAACCACTTTAACCGACCTTAAAACCGCGGCAGCCAATGCCGATTTGGTAATTGAGGCCGCCACCGAGAACCGCGAAATAAAGCTGAACCTGTTTAGACAACTAAGTGACTTTTGTAAGGATGGCGCAATACTGGCATCAAATACATCTTCAATATCTATCACACAAATTGCATCGGTAACCAAAACCCCGCCTAACGTAATAGGCATGCATTTTATGAACCCGGTGCCCGTTATGAAACTGGTGGAAGTGATACGCGGCTATGCAACCACCAATGAGGTAACAGCCACTATTATGGAGTTATCGCGCAAGCTGAACAAAGTACCTGTTGAGGTTAACGATTATCCTGGCTTTGTGGCTAACCGCATTTTAATGCCGATGATAAATGAGGCTATCTATACTTTATACGAAGGCGTAGCCGGTGTTGATGAAATTGATACGGTTATGAAATTAGGTATGGCCCACCCGATGGGTCCACTACAGCTGGCTGATTTTATTGGACTGGATGTTTGCCTGGCGATATTAAACGTATTGTATAACGGCTTCGGCAATCAAAAATATGCGCCTTGTCCGCTCTTAGTTAATATGGTAGCTGCGGGGCATACCGGGGCAAAATCAGGAAGTGGATTTTATAGGTATACTGCCGGGAGTAAAGAATTGGTTGTGGCAGAGAAGTTTTCGAAATGATCGGGCTACGAATTTCTTAGGCAAAAAGAAGAATCCCCGCCTATTTAATCGTTCTCGTCCTGTTTAATATTTCCTCCTCTGCTAAACTGCTTAGGTCTGATTTATCATAGATGGATAACAAGTAAACCTCTTCGTTAATAAACTTTACAAATGTAATAATGCGTGCACCTGCGGATTTACCTTTATTTTTAGAAGATATTTTCATCCGTATTTTATAGCAATTATTACCCAGTGGCTCCCCCGAGCGAGGGTCGCTATTTATTTCATTAAGTACTGTTTTGAAATCTTGCTTTAATGAGAGATACCTTTTAAAAAGTTTCTTGAATTCTTTTTCGAAAAAAGGCGTATAGATGATGTTATAACTCATTCAACAACTCATCAATTGTTTTAGCCTTAACTTTACCTTGCTGGTGCAGGTTTACAAATTCGATTGCTTCGTCGAATCCTTTTAAAAATTCTTTATCCTTAGCAGACAGTTTACTTTTTTCAATGTTTACGGTCCGCTTGTTTTTATCACCCGGATTGGTGGCAATTACTTTTCCACCTAATTGTTGAATTAATTCCGACAGCGTCTTTTCAACTTTTTCGGGTATTTCAATTGTAAGTGTTGTCATAAAACAAATTTAATACATTTTTCCTTATTCTCTGCCAGCTAATCCCGAACCTCAAATAAACCTTTTTCGTTCCTAATTGTCTTATTAGTATCTACTTATTGTTTAATAATTAATAAGATACCAATGAAAACAATATCAAAAATGGGCATAATGACGGCTTTAGCAGGCTCATTATTCCTGTCGGCATGCGAAGGAAGTTACTATGTGGCTGATCAGCCGGTCGAACCTGTTTATGAAAGGCCAATTGCTCCTTATGCAGGCGCCGTGTGGATTGATGGCGACTGGGGCTATAGTGGCGGAAGATATGTATATCATCGCGGATACTGGGCAAGGCCAAGAGTGGGCCGCGCTTATGTACGCGGTTCGTGGGAACATTCGTCCCGCGGTTACAGGTGGCATAGAGGAGGTTGGCGGTAGCCCCCCAGCCCCCTAAAGGGGGAACTTTTGAAAAGCAAAGCGGCTATTGGGTTTTCCCTAATAGCCGCTTCATTTTTACTTCCCCTTTAGGGGGCCGGGGGGCTCTACATCCTTTCGGGGACTTCTATCCCTAGCAATTTCATTGCTTTATTTATCACTTTGCCCGATGCTGCAGAAAGTTGTAACCTGAACTGTTTAACCGCTTCGTCTTCGGCTTGCAGTATTGACTTCTCGTGGTAAAATTTATTGTAAACCTTCGCTAGTTCGTATACATAGTTGGCAATTATTGCCGGGCTGTACCCTTCAGCAGCGGTTTGTATAATTGCCGGGAATTGGGTTAAAATAGCTATAACATCCCGTTCTTCTGCAGCTATTTCTTTAACGGATATTTCTGCATTTGTGATTTTTGCCCGGCTTAGTACCGACCGTATGCGCGCATGGGTGTATTGAATAAATGGCCCGGTATGCCCCTGAAAATCAACAGACTCTTCCGGATTAAACAGCAACCGCTTTTTCGGATCCACCTTTAAAAGGAAATATTTTAAAGCACCCATTCCGATGGTATGGTAAAGCTGCAGCTTTTCATCATCGGTAAAACCATCAACCTTTCCCATTGCTTCTGTCTGTTCTTTGGCCGTCTGCTCCATGTCCTTCATCAAATCATCGGCGTCCACAACAGTCCCTTCACGCGACTTCATCTTACCGGAAGGTAAATCAACCATTCCATATGATAAATGATAAAGACCGGCAGCACCATCCTTACCCAATTTGTTAAGTATGGTAAACAATACTTTAAAATGGTAATCCTGCTCGTTGCCTACCACGTAGATTGATTTATCCATGTGGTAGTCGTTGTACTTAAGCTGTGCAGTACCCATATCCTGGGTCATGTAAACCGAAGTGCCGTCGGAACGCAAAACCAGCTTTTCATCCAATCCGTCGGCGGTAAGATCAATCCAAACGGAGCCGTCATCTTTTTTAAAGAACACGCCTTTCGCCAGCCCTTCATCAACAATATCTTTTCCTAACAGGTATGTATCCGACTCGTAATAGAATTTATCAAAGCTTACGCCTAATTTTTTATAGGTCTCTGCAAAGCCAGTGTATACCCAGTTGTTCATGGTTTTCCAAAGGGAGATAACCACTTCATTGCCTGCTTCCCATTGCTGCAGCATTTCCTGGGCTTCTTTAATCAGCGGTGCATTCTTTTTTGCTTCATCTTCTGTTTGACCGGCTGCCTTAAGCTCTTCTATTTGCTTTTTATATTCCTTGTCGAATATTACATAATATTTCCCGACAAGATGGTCCCCTTTCATGCCTGTCGACTCCGGCGTTTCGCCCTCACCGAACTTTTGCCAGGCCAGCATCGATTTGCAGATGTGTATGCCCCTGTCGTTAACCAAATTGGTTTTTATAACTTCATATCCAGCTGCTGCTAATATTTCGGATACCGAAAAACCCAACAGGTTATTGCGCACGTGACCCAAATGCAATGGTTTGTTAGTATTGGGCGACGAATATTCAACCATCACTTTTTTACCATTGGGTACAGCAACTGCAAAATTATCTGGTAAAATTTCGGTGTATAGTTGTTTTATCCAGTAGCTATCGGCCAATGATATATTCAGGAAACCCTTTACCACGTTGAAGCCTGTAACGTCGACAAGTTGATCCTGAAGAAACGTGCCTATATCGTTCCCTGTTTGTTCGGGCGATTTTTTGGAGAATTTCGTAAACGGAAAAGTAACAACAGTAACCTGCCCTTCAAACTCTTTACGGGTTTCCTGCAGGTTTATATCGGCAGCGGCAATATCAGTATTATATAAATGCTTAACAGCTTTAACAGTAGCTTCAAGAATGAAATTCATAGGGCAAAAGTACGAATTAAGTCGGGAAAGTCCGAGGAGTCAGTAAAGTCTGAAAAGTAAAAGCATTGTTTAAGAGACGTTTTTATAGCTTTTAAAAATCAGTCTTTCGGACTTTACTGACTTTCCGGACTTTCGGACTAAACTGACTATCTTTGCAACTCTACAAACCATTTATGACACTTAGCAATAGCGAATTTAAATTAGATGTAACATCCGAAATTGGAAACCTGCGCGCATTATTAATCCACAGCCCCGACAATGGGCTTGGCAAAGTTGTACCCTCCAAAGCACAAGACTGGCTTTTTGAGGACATTGTACACCTGGATACCATGCGCAAAAACGAATATGACTACTATGTAAAGCTGTTGATGTACTTTTTGGATCCAGTCAAAATAAAAGGCAAGCTTGACCATATTGATGCCGAAGAAAACAACCGTTCGTTTTACAAGCCTGACGATAAAGATTTTCATGCATCAAACAAAGTAATCGAAATACAAACGCTGCTGGAAGATATTTTGCAGGAAGGCGATATCCGCAAAAAGTTAGTGGCTTCGGTGTGTGCCATAGAAGGCTGTAATTATCAGCTGCAAACTCAACTGATTGCCACCGAACCTTCTGAACTGGCAAAGATCATCATATCAGGTTCGTTAAATAAAGACGAAATGATATTTGCGCCTATCCCTAACCTGATATTCAGCAGGGACATAGGTGTAGCGGTTAACAATTATATGTTATTAAACAAACCTGCAAAAAAAGCCCGCGCACGCGAGACTTTGCTGGCCCGATATATTTTCTTCAATCATCCGCTCTTTGCTGCTTACCGCAATAACATTTTAGAGATACCGGAAACCGTGCAGCATTTTTTACGCCCCGGCGAGGATAATGAGCAGAAAACAACGCTGGAAGGCGGTGACGTAATGATGGTAAGCCCGGAGCATTTGCTGATTGGTTGCAGCGAGCGAACATCAGCAAGCGGTGCCAGTGAGGCTATAAAGCTGTTGTTTAAGCATGACGTAGTTAAGAAGGTAACTATCGTGAAAATCCCCCATAAACGGGATTATATGCATATTGACACGATATTCACCCAGGTAAAGCGCAATATGTGGGTACTGCTGCGCTCACTGTCGCTAACCGAAAGCCAGGCCGAAATGGAAGAGCCGATAGCATGGTTTACAGATAAAAAATCGAAGGATAAGGTGGAGATTGTGCAGTTCAGGAAGGACAAAAAGCCAAAAACTTTTAATACCATTGAAGATTTGCTGGCCAACATCAGCGAAAAAGATCTGGAAAGCCAAGAAAAGACGCAGTTTATTTATTCCGGCGGCGACATTTTCCCCTACAACTCACGCGAGCAATGGACAGACTCTTGTAACCTGTTAGCCCTAAAAGAAGGTGTGGTACTGGGTTACGACCGTAACGATAAAACTGTTGAAGCTTTTAAAGAAAAAGGCTTCGCCATAATAAAAGTCGCTGAGCTGTTAAAGAAATTTGAAAACGGTGAGCTTAACCCTGAAACAATGACCGACACGCTGATATTAATGCCATCTGCAGAGCTTTCAAGGGCGCGGGGTGGTTTCCATTGTATGAGTATGCCATTGCAGCGTGATGCAATTATCTGAACCAGGATTAAGCAGATTAACAGATTTTTCAGATTAAAATCCATTATCACCAATGAACTAATGAACCAGTGAACTAATGAACACACAATCGACCTCACACATATTAATGATACGCCCGGTGAATTTCGGGTTTAACGAAGAAACAGCGGGCAGCAACGCTTTCCAGAACCGCAATGCGGCTAAGGACGGCGTTAACGAAAAAGCGCAACAGGAGTTTGACCGCATGGTGAATACCCTGTGCAGCAACGGCGTTGACGTAACAGTTATTGACGATACACACGAACCTTATACGCCAGATTCCATCTTTCCTAACAACTGGGTCTCATTCCATGCCGACGGCGGCGTGTTTTTATACCCAATGCAGGCCGAAAACCGCCGGCTGGAGCGGCGCGAAGACATCATTGCAAAATTGGAAGACAATTTTGCGGTAAAGCATATTATTGATTTGAGCCGTTTTGAAGTTGAAGGCAAGTTTTTAGAAGGCACCGGCAGCATGGTGCTCGACAGGGAAAACAAAATTGCTTATGCCTGTCTGTCGCCACGTACAGACCGGGACGTACTTAATCTGTTTTGTGAACAAGCAGGGTACACCGCGGTTTGCTTTGATGCGGTGGACGAAAAGGGCCAGGCTATTTACCATACCAATGTACTGATGTGTGTGGGAAATAAATTTGCGGTTATCTGTTTGGACAGCATCCCTAACCCGCATGAAAAAGTTATAATTAAAGAGTCGCTTTTATCGACCAAAAAAGAAATAATTGATATTTCTTTTGCTCAGATGAACCAGTTTGCCGGCAATATGCTGGAAATTACAAATGCTGAAGGCGAAAGTTTAATAGTGATGAGTAAAAATGCTTTTAACGCATTAAGCGATGACCAGAAAGCCACATTGGGAAAATATGGTAAGTTGGTTTTTTCGGATATCAACACTATTGAAATTAATGGAGGCGGTAGCGCTCGTTGTATGATGGCGGAAGTGCATTTACCTTCTGTAAATTAATCCAATATTTCAAACCTAATCAAACTGATATGAAATTTATAGTCTTGGCCACTTTGTTTTTAACCGGATTATTGTCGCGTGGGTATTGCCAGCAATCCGTCAATAACGATACGAGCCAGGTTTATCAAATAAGATATGACTTTAATAGCGGTGCTAAGTATGGAACTAATCGTCACCTGGTAATTACAAAAGATTCTATTTTATACGAATCAGCTATGCAATATTACGGTACATCAGTAAAAATACGCCTTCCTATTCAATGGATTAACGTATGGCGCGACTTAGTCAAAATGATAAGTTTCTCTGAGTTTGACAAAATTAAAAGTAATGAATCAAGACAACCTTCAGATGGATTTGACGAAACTATCACCCTACGCACTTCGACACGCACACATACAGAAATGAATGGATATTTTTATGGCACCGCGACGGCTGCGTTGAAGGATAAATTACTTGAGGTGATAACGCGGCTTAAGGATTTTTTTTAACCCTACGGCTGCATCTTAAGAGAATGTTTCATAAGTTCGGTTTAAGTACTCCGGCAATTTAATACATGTCGCCACTTTCATCGGCATTTCAATCATCATGTTTTTCCAGGGGGTATGGGGCAATATTTTCCATATCTGCCGGCTCATCCAAAGTTTAAACCGGGTTGTGGGCACAAACCACTCCGCTCCTTCTGCCATTTTTTGGGCAGCCGTTACAAACGGGCGCATCTGCTTTTCGTAGCGGGCAAAAGCTGTGGCATAGTCTCCATTCGCTTCATTAAGCTCACCTGCCAAAATATAAGCGCCTACTACCGCCATGCTGGTCCCCATGCCCGACATTGGTGAGGCGCAATAACCAGCATCACCTAATAATGCAATACGCCCGTCGCTCCACCTGTTCATCCTTATTTGGCTTACGGAATCAAAATAAAAATCGCTTGCTTCATCCATGTACCTCAACATGTTTGGAATTTGCCATGGCTCGCCCGTAAACATATCGCGGATAATTTGCTTTTGGTTGTCGATATCGCGGTAATTATAATCAAACTTAGGCGATGCAAAATAGAAGCTGGCCTGCGCCTGCGTATCCTTCTTTGAGCTAAACATACCGGCACGTTTGCCAAGTGAGCCATAATAAAGGCCAGCCATATCCTTTAAATCCATAAAGTTGGGTGTTGTGAATATGGCAAAATAGATACCAAGATGATGCAGGAAACGCGCTTCATCACCAAAAGCAAGCCCACGTACATTTGAATGTAAGCCATCGGCACCAATCACCAAGTCAAACTTACGCGACTCGCCTTTACTAAAAGCTACCTCAACACCAGTAGCTGTTTGTTGCATAGCTGCGATGGAGTCATCAAAAATATATTCGGTATCGTTTTTAGTAGCTTCGTAAAACACGTTGGCGAGGTCGCCGCGTAAAATTTCCAGTTCACCGCTGGTAAAGCCATCGGGCATGGTCGCCAATTTTTTATTATTTTTATTTACGATGGTTATTTTTCCGGCACGGGTTTCGTACTTTTTTATTTCATTCACAATATCCATCTTGTCCAACACTTCCATAGCTACCCCGCGAAAATCAACGGCGTAGCCACCGGGCCTTATTCCCGGCGCCCGCTCAATAATAGTTGGTTTAAACCCATACTTGCTTAGCCAAAAAGCAAGCGCCGGGCCTGCTATACTTGCGCCTGATATTAATATTGTTTTGGTTTCCATGATTATTGTGTTGTAGCGCCAAAACTAAAGGCAGAGGGAAGTATGCACAATTCAAATCCGGTGAACGGCAGGGTTTAATCGGTAAAGCGGATAGATAAGGCGACAAAGAAAATCTACAGGTAACCAGTAGCGTGTTTATGACGGCTGGGAGTATTTTTGTTATAATGCTGATTAAGCCTATTCAAAAACCAGCCAATAAGCATGCACTTATGATCAAATATTTTAACATTACCCGCAATTCTTAACCCATTTTTAACAAAAATTTAATCAATTAAATTACATTCCTACTATAAAATTTATCTTAACAATTAGCACATTATTGCGTTTAAAATATACATTTGCCAAAATTTTATTAAATGCAGAGTTACGAGGAATTTCTTGACCTGAGTGTAGGTTTCCCGCAGGACGGTTTCGAGATAATTGAGGATGAACTTTATTTTCATGACCTCAATTTAATGGAGATGATTGAAACGTATGGCACGCCCCTGCGCTTCACTTATTTACCTATAATTTCTAAAAAAATACAGCAAGCTAAGTTGCTGTTTCAGCAAGCAATAGTTAAAAACAACTATCGCGGCAGCTATAAGTATTGCTATTGCACCAAAAGCTCGCATTTTAAGCATATTGTTGAAGAAGCGCTGAAAAACGAGATCCACCTGGAAACTTCGTCTGCTTTTGATATGCCGATGATTGACGCGTTGGAGAAAAAGGGTGCAGTGAGCAAGGACGTTACCGTAATATGCAACGGTTTCAAAACCTTCCAATACAAGACCTATATTATTGACATGTTGCATGATGGATTTTCAAACATCATCCCGGTATTGGATAATAAGGAAGAGTTTAACCTTTATGATGATGAAATTGAAATGGATACCCCGTGCAACCTCGGCATACGTATAGCGGCAGAGGAGCAACCTGATTCGCAGTTCTATACTTCGCGTTTAGGTGTGCGGATGGAGGATATTATCGATTTTTATCACAATAAGATAGAAGGCAATCCTAACTTCAGAGTTAAGTTGCTGCATTTCTTCATTAACTCCGGTATATCGGACACACCGTATTATTGGAACGAATTGGAGAAATACGTTACCCTGTATTGTAAGTTTAAAAAGATAAACCCGCATTTAGATACGCTTGACATTGGCGGAGGCATGCCTTTTAAAGATTCGCTGGTTTTTGATTTCGATTATGAATACATGATAAACGAAATTGTAAGCCGGATTAAAGAAATTTGCGCCGATAACGACACTGAAGAACCGGATATTATTACCGAATTCGGCAAATATACCGTTGCTGAAGCATCGGGCATTTTATACAAGGTATTGGGCCGCAAGCAGCAAAACGACCGCGAACGCTGGTTGATGCTTGATGGTTCGTTTATTACTAACTTACCGGATGTTTGGGCCTTGAACCAGAAATACATCCTGCTGCCGGTTAATAACTGGGACAGCGAATACGAACGCGTAAACCTTGGCGGCATAACCTGCGACGGTCAGGATTATTACAACCAGGAAGCGCACATGAACAGCGTATTTATGCCGAAAACCCGCAAGGTGCAATACCTTGGTTTTTTCAATACCGGCGCCTACCAGGAAGTGTTAAGCGGATACGGCGGAATTCACCATTGCCTGCTGCCATCACCTAAGCATGTTATCATCCGCCGCAACCGCGATGAGACATTCAACTTCGAGGTGTTTGGCGAAGAACAAAACAGTAAACAGGTATTGAAAATTTTAGGTTACACCACTTAGTGATTGGAGATTAGAGGTTAGAGATTAGGAAAAAAAATAAGGGCGCAGTATTTGCGCCTTTTTTGTGATGTTTGGATTATGAAACACATCCCCCTGCATAAAATGAGCGAACGGGCCAATATTGGCCTGGAGATACGCTATTATGCAAATCATGAAAAAATACGGCGGGACGGCGACATTTTAGGTGTACACCGCGACGATCATTTTATATTTTTTGTGATTGAAGAGGGCGAGGCCGAGATAATGGTTGACTTTACGCATTTGGATTTACCGGAACAGTCTATTTACTATATGCTTCCTGGGCAGGTACACCATCGTATTAGGAGCGACAACGGCCGGGGCTGGTTTCTAGCAATAGACACCGGACTGATCCCAAAAGAATACCGGGATGTGTTTGACGACCAATTGCTGCTGCAGCAACCCTGCAAGCTGACTGCCGAAAAATACCAGGAATGCTATAAGTTGATACGTTTGTTGAACGATGCCTATTTACACCAAACCGAAGGACCCTTTTACCTGCAAATGATCTATTCGTTGTTAAACTATTTCCTGGGAATTGCGGCTACCTGTTACTGTGTTAACACCTGTGCTCAAAAAACTGCTTCACGACCAAACCTGATCGCCTATGATTTCAAAAAATTGCTGGCTGACAACTATAAAACAGAAAAAAGCCCTTCTGCTTATGCGGCTATGCTGAATATTTCGGCCCCTTATCTCAACGAAGCTTTAAAAAAAGTTACCGGCCTGCCAGTAACCTATTGGATAACCCATGAAATAATGCTGGAAGCAAAACGCCTGTTATTTTACACCGACCTTACCGTGAAGGAAATTGCGCACCAGCTTGGTTACGAAGATCATACTTATTTTTCACGGTTATTTAAAAGTTCAGAAAATACTACGCCTCTAGCTTTTCGCAACAGTTACCGCAAATAGTCCAATACCTACCCTATTCTGTCTATTTTTAACAGACTTCAATTCAGGTTTCTTTGTAATATTAATTATTGCAATATGAATAAACTAATATTAAACAAACTAAAGAAAAAAGCTTCCGGCATAATTGAAGGCAGGGTGTTAAAAACAGCTTTAATATTGGAAGTTAGAAAGTGGCCATCCTCAACTATTATTGAAATCGACCTGCATTTGCCAACTGCCGTAATGGATGGATGGAACGAGGTTAACTACATGAAATGCAAGGTCGCTGATTTTACCTATCGCGACTACACACCGTCCGGCTGGGACGCAGAAACGCAAACCTGCACATTATACATTGATATTGACCATTCCGGGCCAGGTACCGCTTGGGCAAAAAGCCTAGGCAAAGGTGATGAAATTAACTATTTAAGTATTAAAACCACCAGCCTAACCCCGGTAAATACTTCTGCAGTTATTTGCCTGGGCGATGAAAGCAGCCTTGGGCACCTGTTGGCAATGCAGCAACTGGCAACACCGGCTGCGCGTTTTTCGGGTGCGGTATTAATGGGTAATGAACATAACAGGAATCTTTTTACCGAATATTTCAGGACCCCGTTAAAACCAGTATTACGCACGGACGTATTCGGGCATCATTCATTAACAGAATGGCTGTTGCAACAATCTTACCATTTAGAGAATACGATTTTTTATTTAACAGGTAATAGTACAATGGTGACCCAGCTACGCAAAATATTAAAACAACAGGGATATAGCCATAACCAAATTAAGGCGCAGGGTTTCTGGTATTAATAACTAACTGGCTTTTAAAGCTTTGTATGCTTTGGCTTCATTAACCGGGGTTACTTCTTCAACGGGCTTTTCCGGCGCGAATTTTGGCGCAGGCGCTGATACATAGTTCTCTTCCGGGCATTGATCGTCCAACTTCGCCGAGATGCTTTTAATGGCTTTATCCATGCTGGTAGCCGAGCAGAAAAGATGATCCTCAAATAGTTCATATTCTTTTTGCCGGTTGTCGCTGGTTTTGATAACGTCTATAATACCCATTATATTGGAGAGATGTTTGCGCACCTCGTGTGAGTTAATAAATGCCAATTCCTTTTTTTGTGCGGCGAACAAAAGTTTTTCGTAGTGACGTTTTTGTTTGGCATTACGGTAAAACATGGCGATAAGAACGATAATAAAAACAGCGCCAAGTACTACAAACATCAGCCATATTCGCTCGCGCTTATAGCTTTCGTCTTTTTGTATGTACGAACCTTCAATTTCATCGATCATTATTTGAGAAGAAATATTACCCACTTGTGTAAGTCGGTTTACTACGTCCTCCGCTTGTTCAAGCGATAATTTGAGGTTATAGGCGGCCGTTTTATGGTCGTTTTTTGCTTCGGCAATTTGGCCCAGTACTTTGTAAAGATGATATTTAATTTCAGGATGATTTATTTCAAGCGGTTGCTCCAGCAACTCGTTAATTATGGTAGTAGCCGAGTCAGGATACCCTCCGTTAAAATAGGCATCCGCCAGGTTTTGCTGGTCCTGGTCGGTATATTTATAAAGAGTGTCTTTTTGAAGTTGTTTGATGAGGTTAATAGCTCTTTTAAAATCGTACTGCAGGATGGCTAAATAATATTCGGTGCGCTTTTGATAGGTATGTAACTTGTATAAATTACCTTTCATTCCTAAAAGCTTGTCATGGTACACTTTTAGCGAGTCGGGCTTATTCATCCTGAAAAAATTCTCAGCTTTGTTATAATAAATAACCTTATTAACATTCTCATCGTCTGAACCGTATTTTTTATTTAAAAGTTCGGCCTGGTTCAGGTAAAACAACGATTGGCTGTAAAAATTATTCTTGTAATAAACGTCGCTCATGTTAACGTCTATTTGCACCTGTAAATGAGGGTCATTAATCTTCAGCGTTTCTTTTTTTGATAACCCATAACTCGTAACCGCATCAATGGCATTACCTTCCTCTGTTTGAATGAAAGCCAGGTGGCTTAAAAACGAGTACACCAGGTAATGGTTATGGTTATAGCCTGCAAACTTTATGGCTTTTAGCATGGCGGCTTCTGCATCGTCCATATGCACCAGCCTGCGCTGGTACATACTTTCGGCAAAGTATTCAAAAGCAACAGCATTTTCCACGTGTAATTGGGCCAGCGTATTATTCAGCTGTTTTTTAGTGGTAAGCAAATCGAACTCCGGCGACAACTGCAGGCTATTTTTAATATAGCGTACAATATTTTTCTCGCGCTCAACCTGATTTTCTATTTTAAGGATAGTCTTAAGAGAATTTACATCGATAAGCGGGGCCACAGCACTTACTTTGAAAGTGATGCAGGCAAAAACGACACATACACATAGTAGTCTCTTTAACATTCCGCCGCCTATTTGGATCGGTCAACTGGAGATAAGGCCATAGCTTGCGACTCATTATTAAGTTGCAGGCCCGTCAAAAACAGGTTAAATTTTTTGACGCAAAGCGTTTATTCCAGGTGATGATTCAGTTTTATATTATTTATACGTCTGAAATGACATGAAGGTTATTATTAGTTAATAAAATATTTTTTAAAGAGAGTTTACGCATGAGCCCTCAAGTCTGAAAGAGAACCGGAAGTGGGAAACATAAAAAACTTCCCCAGGTTTAGCTCGTGAAATTTTCGCCTAATCCCTGATTTGTAGTCATATACATACCGCAGTTTAAATGCCGGCAAGGTGTTCCACTTTTTCACGGAACAGCCCGAACGCTGTGAAACATACTGATTATCAACCACTTCAATTTTTACCAATATTTAACATATCGATTATTAAATAATTAATCAATTTCCAGGGAATTCCTTCCACACATTTAGCTGGTTCATACCAGATGGAGGCCTTTAAAGGGAATACCTGCCAATGAGTTACGTGCCGGCAAAGCGTTCCAATTTTGCACGTGGAACACCCCGAACGCTGTGGAACATTCTCATTATCAATGCTTTTAATTTTAGCCAATCAACAAGTATTCGATAATAAGGCATTTTAAATTTGATATTTTTTGCCGCGCTGGTGTGATTTGTTTATGATCAGCGTGTTCCAGTTTTTGGTTTGATTAAAATCTGTCTCGTCCTGAAAAAAGGTTGTCACTTGCCTTTGTTGAATAATCCCAATTCGGGTTTACACAAAAAGAGTCTCGGCGCTTTTTAACTAATCTCTAATCTCCAGACTCTATTCTCTAATCTTTAATCTCTAACCCCTACAAATCAAATTTCTCCAGCAGTTTCAGCAATGTTTCGAAATCCTTGGGATAAGGTGCATGTATGGTAATATCCTTTCCGTCCAATAGCTTGAACGTAACCTCATAAGCATGCAACGCAAAACGCTTCATGACAGGTTGCTCCTCCTGGTCTTTACCGAGATGATATTTGCGTTTTATTTTAGAGAGAAAAACGGGCAGACCTTTGTACATCTCATCGCCGGCTATTGAGGCACGCTGGGTAGCAAGGTGTATACGGATCTGGTGCATGCGACCGGTTACGGGGCGACATTCTACTAATGTGTAATGTTTAAAGTATTTTAACGATTGAAACCAGGTTTCGGCGCGTTTGCCTTCCTGCCTGCTGATGGTAACATTGCCTTTGCCCACGTTTAGTATAGGCAGGTCTATCAAAAGCTTTTCAAACACATGCGTACCGTCAATTATAGCATGGTAAACTTTTTTTACCTGCCTTTTTTCAAACTGCATGGATACCGTGCGGTATGCTTCCGGGTTTTTGGCTATTATTAAGGCCCCTGAAGTCTCTTTATCAAGCCTGTGGCATATCTGTGCATCTTCCGAATATTGTTTGGCCAGGCGCAGCATATTTACATCGCCACCTTCGCGCTCATCCAGCGAACTGACGAACGGCGGTTTATTAACCACAATTATATCATCATCCTCAAACAATATCAGGTCAGCAAATTTCGAAATCTTCATCTTTTAATTTTAGCGTGCAAAAATACGCTTAATAAATTAAAGAGTATAAACAGGCAAATTTACTTCTATTATTATCCTGTTTTGTGAGATACAACGAACACAAGCCGAATATTTTTTATTTAGGGAAACGTTTTCACTATGGTAGTTGAATTCCACGCGGTATCAATTTTAACATTTAAACCATTACCACCACCTCCTCCACCGAAAAGATTACCCGATAATATAGTTTGAGTGTTAGGGGCTCCGGTAACAGTAACAGTCTTTGCCGCAACGTAATTGGCTCCTGCTGTACCAGGGCTAAGGCTGTCAGATGCCAATATATTCAATGTGAATGGTTGAGAACTTAAAAATAACGTTTTTAACTGAAAGTTGGTTGTTCCGACATCAGTGCTTTTCACGGTATCTGTTACAACCAAATACGTTGTAGTTCGCCCGGCAGACAGTAGTGGTGCTCCCGTATTGATAAGTACCCTGTCGGGCTGGGCAGTCGCGCTGGTTATTAAGATGGTTTTAACATTTGATGGTATAGCATCCTTAATGGTAACAATCAGTTGCGACTCAACGCGGTCAAGAACAAAACTTTGATTAGAATCTGAATTAGTTACCGTTATCAGCATTTTCTTGTAGTATGTATCCTTGTTAAAAGGATTTCCGATGCCATCTGCAGCATAGTAGCTCATAACGTCAGTGCTTAACGAACTTGTAGGCACCCCGTAATGGGAGTCGGCTCCTAGGGAAAAAAAGGTTTGGCCGCCCGCAACTACAACGGTATATTTCCCGGGCTTCAAAATATCTGTATAAGTTCCAAAGCCACTAGCTGTGGATAGCTGTTTAATGATATGAACGGTCTTTCCTACCGAGTCATAAACGGCGTAATACAAAACAGAAATCTTATCGGCCAGGGCTGTTACTGTTGTATTCGTTTTAATGCCGTTAACCTTAAGGATGCCCGTATTAAAATCGACCGTTTGCTGAGAAAAACCAACATTAAAAGAAACTTTATGAGAGGTTTGAGCCGGATCTGTATGTGTTGAATGTTCTTTTTTACATGATATAAAAATCACGCAAATCATTATAAAGCCAAATAAACTTTTTTTCATCGTATTAAATTTAAAATGCTTGTCTGGCGGCAGTTGCAAATGCCTCAACAAAACGTTATACTTTTTAAAAGGAACCATTTATGGGCGGCGCCCAGGTATCATTTAAACTAACAGTAAAATTATTATCTGACCCGAACAGCCTCCCTGTCAATATAGTCCTTTTATTTTTCTGACAGATCACGTTTGTAACCACCGCTGAACCCAAAACCTTATTTGTGGCATCATAACAATTTATGGTAACAACAACCGGTGTTGCGGTGTTACCGATTAAATTACTGAACGTATAATCGGTCTTACCTTTTGCAGCTGCCGGGATCGTATTGCTATAAACTTGCCTGGTAAGTGTACTGGGTGTTTGACTGTACATTAAAAAAGTAAGATCATCCTGACTTACAGCTATACTAATGCTGGTAGCCGATGCGGGGATTGCATCAGTAATATGAACCTGAAGTTGAGCTACAATTCTGTTCAGCACGAGGTCCTGTGTAGAGTTACCAGCGACATTAATATCTATTTGCCCATAAAAAGTATCTTTCCATTGAGCATAAGCCGAACCAGATCCCTGGTAATAAATAAAGTTGGTTCCATTTAATGTAGCCCCGCCGGGCTCGGAAGTATTTAAATTAGAATTCAATCCAGGCTTTCCGGCGGCCACCATTATTGTGTATGCGCCAGCCACCAGGCTATCCGAAATATTTCCGAAGTTTGAATAGGTAGAATCCTGTATCAGGGAGTGTACAAACCCCTTCGTCCCGTCGCTATGAAATACGTAATAATATAGCAGATCTAAATAACCGTTTACACCGGTGGTCGCATTCGTTTTTAAAGCGGTCGATTGTACGTTTTTTAATGCAGAATTACTTATTGTTTGTGAAAATCCGGATATATTGAAGTTAAGTTTATAAATTTTCGCGGGCATAACAGGACCTTTTTTCTGGTCTTTTTTGCACGAACTACAGAACGCAACCGCCCCTAACAACAGGAGTATGGCTTTTTTCATAAAATTAAGTTTCGTTAAAGTTACAAATATTATTTTAAATAAAACAATATGACCCAGGACGCTAATTGGAACCTTTTGAAAAAAACCAAACATTCCGCGTAACCCCTAACATCTTCTTTTTTGCAGCCGAGGGTCACCCTGTTAACATACTGACCTTAATAATAGACAATCAACAGACTGCAATCGCTTAATTTTTATTGACAATTCATATTAAAAAACCTTGGAATAATATTTGTTTATATCGATCAAACACATCTATCTAAAATAAAAAACAAAAATGAGTACAAATTCAACCGGACCTGAAGAAAAGGGATTTTTCGAACGGGTAAAAGAGACAATTGAAGAGTTTTGGGATGGTACCAAAGAAAAAGCCGAAGATATAAAAGACGCAGCCGAAGATAAATTTGAAGACGTTAAAAAAGCCGTAACAGCAAAAAAAGCAACTGCAAAACGCAAAGTTACCGCGGCAAAACGTACCGTTACCAATAAAACTGCTGATGGCACTACACAAGCTAAAGCTGCGGCAGTTAAAGTAAAAGAAAAAGCCGACAGCAAGGTTAAAGCTGTCACAGCTAAGGCAAAGGATGAAACGGCAAAAGCTCAAAAAGCCGCTGCCACAGTAAAAGCGAAAGCCGACGCTAAGGTTAAAGCCGTAACCACCAAAGCAAAGGCCGAAACCGCCGCCGCAAAAAAGGCAATTACAGCTAAAGCTGCTAAGACGAAAACAAGTGCTACAAAAAAGAAAGCAGCATTAACGCACTAAGCAACGGGTATAAAACAACAAAAGGGGCCGTACAAATTATATGGCCCCTTTTATTTTATGTTCTCTTTGTTACCTGGCTTCAAACTTATAGCCAACACCTTTTACGGTTGATACGCAATCGTCGCCGAGCTTTTCACGCAGTTTGCGGATATGCACATCAATGGTACGGTTAGTAACTACTACCGAATCTTCCCATATGTTTTTAAGGATAACTTCGCGGGTATAAACCTTGCCGGGCTTTGAGGCCAGCAGGTATAACAATTCAAACTCTTTTTTAGCTAAAACCACCTTGTTCCCTCTTTGAAAAACCAGGTAGGCCTCGCGGTCGATCACCAAATCGCCTATTTCAAGTTTGTTATCGGTAACATCTTCTGCCGGGGCATTGCGGCGCAGGATGGCGTTTATACGGCTAACCAGCGCACGGGGCTTTATGGGTTTTGCAATGTAGTCATCGGCGCCCACGTTAAAACCGGCAATTTCCGAATACTCCTCGCTGCGGGCGGTCAAAAACACCATAAAGGTATTTTTAAACTCAGGCATGGTGCGCATAATACGGCAGGCTTCTATGCCGTCCATTTTAGGCATCATAATGTCCAGCACTATCAGGTCGGGCAATGAACGTTTAGCTTCAGCAACAGCTTCCTGGCCGTTGCGCGCCAGGAAAACCTGGTAGCCCTCTTTTTTCAAATTATATTCAATAAGCTCTAATATATCCGGCTCATCGTCAACTATCAGAATTTTTTGTTTGTTAGAACTACTCATACAGGTAAAAGTTGAATTTTTGCGTAAAAGTAGGCGCGCAAATGAACGTAATGGTTAAAGTTACATTAACAAATTGTTAAATGTTACTTTATTTTAACGATTTGTTGAGATTTGCTAAATGTCTTATTTAAAAATTCTTCAAGGTCGGCGCCAAAAACGTTCTTCGCAACAATAACCCCATCTGGATTGATGATGTAATTTGTAGGGATTTGAAAAATATGATACAAGCGTTCTGTCGGTCCTTCAAAATTCTTTAAATCTGAGCCATGGGCCCAGGTAAGCTTGTCAGCATTTACAGCCTGTTGCCATTTGCCTTTGTCCTGGTCGAGCGATATACCCAGTATATTAAGACCCAGTGGCTTATAGATGGCGTATTGTTTTACAACATTGGGATTCTCGTTGCGACAGGGAACACACCATGATGCCCAGAAATCAACCATTACATATTTACCCTTATAATCCGAAAGCTTTATTGGTTTACCATCAATTCCACCCACGGTAAAATCAGGCGCTTTGTGGCCAATGGTGACAGGCGCAAGCGCCATTTTACTATTGATAAACTGCTGCACCAGCGGATTGTCTTTAAAATAGGGTTTTATAGCCTCGGCAAAAGCTACCAGCTGAGATTCGTACTTGATTGAGTCGACAGCGTTTATTGCATAAAAACCGGCCAGCGACTGTTTGTTATCGTTGGCGAATTTCAAAATGGCAACACTGTATTCGTCCATGTATTTTGCCAGTTGCGGTTTGTAAATTGCAACTAACGAATCCTGTTGCTTTTGGGTAGGATGGTCGCCCAATGACTGCGCTTTTTCCTGAAACTCGTTTGCTACTTTATTTGGTTTTTCGCTGTACTGGTTACTTACGCGGTTAAATTCCTTTATCTTTTCCGATTCTGCCGATCCTGTTACCTGGTAAGCATTTGCTTTGTCGGCAAGGCTGGTTGTAAAGGTAATATCGTCACCATTTTTGGCGATCAAATCAAACATTACACCACCCAGGCGAATTTTAAATAGGCCCGCATAAGGACTGTGTTCTTTAAATTGAAATTTTCCACCGTCACTAAGGTTTGCTGAGTCGATAACAGCCACGTTTGTATCGGCCTTCAACAGGAATACTTTTTTAACACTGCCCGGGTTTTTTATTTCGCCCGAAATAGTAAACGCATCCTTGTCTTTACACGAATAAATGGCAAACGAAAACAGGATAACGGATAGGGTAATTAAATGCTTTTTCATTTCTTTAGATTTGAGATGTGAGATTTGAGACGTGAGATTAATGAAAATTTTGTAGCATTAATCCATAAAGTCGCTATCCCTCATCTATATTATTTTTTTCTATGTCTTTTATTTCGGTATTGGTCGGATTTAATCATGAAACCTTACACTTCTGTCTCATATCTCAAATCTCACGTCTCACATCTATTTAGACTCAAGCTCTTTAATCAACAACTGGTTGGTTTTCTGCGGATCAATTTTACCTTTCGAGTTTTTCATGATCTCGCCCATAAACAAACCTAGAACGCCTTTTTTACCTTTTTGATATTCTATTACTTTGTCAGGGTATTTTGCCAAAGCATCCTGTATAAAGCGGTCAACGTCGTTGTTATCAGCACTTATGAGCAGGTTCATTTCTGTTGCCAGCTGTGCAGCATTTTTATCGCTGTTCTTTATAAGTCCGGGGAACAGTTTTTGCGCAGCCACCGTATTATTTACCTTGCCCGAATCAACCAGGTGAATTAACCCGGCCAAAGTTTCAGGTTTCAATGTAAAGTCACCAATAGCAATGCCCGAATCATTTAAATATGATTTTACAGCCCCCATCAACCAGTTAACTGCCGATTTATAATTATCAGTTTTTGCAATTAACGCCTCAAAATATAATGCAACATCTTTATCAGCGGTAATAACGCCTGCATCGTAATCAGATAGCCCAAGTTGTTCCGTATATTTTGCATAAAGCGCATTCGGCAAAACGGGCATGCTGCTTTGTATGGTATTTAAATATTCTTTGGTTAAGGCCAGCGGTGTAAGGTCAGGCTCCGGGAAATAGCGGTAATCGTTTGCCATTTCTTTCGAGCGCAACACAGAAGTTTCGCCTGTATCAGCATTAAAGTTTAAAGTATTTTGATCGATGTGACCGCCGTTTTCGATAATGTTTACCTGGCGCTCAAATTCGTGCTCGATTGCACGCTGCACGTTGCGTATAGAGTTTAAGTTTTTCACCTCGCAACGGTTGCCATAAGTAGTCTGCCCTTTTAGCCTTACGGATATGTTTGCATCACAGCGCAGGCTACCCTCTTCCATGTTGCCATCGCAAACGTCGAGGTAGCGCACCAGTTTGCGTATTTCCGTTAAAAACTGACCGGCCTCTTCGCTGCTGCGCATATCGGGCTCGGTAACAATTTCAATCAGAGGTACCCCTGCCCTGTTCAGGTCAATCAGCGAGTCAGCGTGGTGCTGGTCGTGCATGCTTTTGCCTGCATCTTCTTCCAGGTGGATATGATGAATGGCGATATTTTTTGTCCCTTCTGCCAACCTAACCAACACCGAACCACCTAAGCAAATAGGCATCTGGTCCTGAGTTATCTGGTAACCTTTGGGCAGATCAGCATAAAAATAATTTTTGCGGGCAAAGGTATTGCGCAGGTTGATGGTACAGTTACAGGCCAAACCCATTTTTACCGCGTATTCAACAGCCTTTTTATTAAGCTTTGGTAAAGTACCGGGGTGCCCAAGTGATATGGCACTGATGTGCTCATTGGGACCGGCGCCAAACGCCGCCGAATCGGGCGAAAATGCTTTACTTAAAGTGGATAACTGTGCGTGAACCTCTAACCCAACAACTAATTCGTATTTGTCACCTATCCCGGCTGTAAAACTTGTCATATAAAATAAATGCGGCGATGGTTTAACCGTAATTGAACGCCAAATATAAAAAGTTATTAGTTATTAAAGCGAACGGCTAAATAAATAGCTTACAAAATTGCCATTATCGGCACGCGTTTTGGCTTCTATATTATAAATAACAACTATGATGAAGAAATCGATTTTTAGTTTGCTGACGGCGTTAATATTGCTGGCAGTAAGCAGTGCCGAAACAAAGGCGCAGGTGAGTGCCAGCGTAAGCATTGGGATATGGACACCTCCGCCGGAATACGCGTCGGTAAATTATTATTATTTACCCGATGTGGAAGCTTATTATTATGTACCAACACATCAATATGTGTACCTGGACGGCCCCAGCTGGGTATTTAGGCCTTCGTTGCCGCCGCGTTACGCATCTTACAATATTTCTACGGGTTATAAAGTAGCGGTTAACAGGCCCCGTGCCTACCGCTATTTTAGCCACGACCGCAGATCGTATGAGCATTTTCGTGGCAGACCGGGCGGCACAATTGTGCGCGACCATTACCACACCAGGGTTATAAACAGGCCAGGTGGAGGTGGGCATTTTCGCGGTGGGAATGTCCATAATAACATACACGTTAGCAGGCCTCACGGCGGCGGTGGCGGACATGGCGGCGGTGGCGCACCTCATGGAGGTGGCGGACACGGTGATGGCGGCGCTCCTCACGGTGGTGGCGGACATGGCGGCGGCGGAAAACCATCCGGCGGTGGTGGACACGGTAGCGGCGGTGGCCACGGGCACCATTAATCAACATTGACATTATAAGATATGACAACTCATAAAAGAGTTGGCATATCTTTTTTTATGCTATAAAAACCTTAGCTTTTTCAAGCGCCTTTTCCAGGCCGCTTACATCACTGCCACCTGCGGTGGCAAAAAATGGCTGACCTCCACCCCCACCTTTAATTTCTTTAGCGAGTTCGCGCACAATGTTACCTGCGTTCAGGCCTTTTTCTTTAACCAGGTTCTCGGCTATCATTACCGTAAGCGATGGTTTGCCATCAATGTCTGCAGCTAACACCAGGAACAGGTTATCTACAATATCCTTTAACTGATAAGCCAGGCCCTTTATGGCATCGGCATTAGGCAGCTGCACTTTTTGGGCAATGAAATTAATGCCGTTTATCACCTCAGCCTTTTCTGCCAGCTCGTTTTTCAATCCTGCTGATTTTTCGAGCACCGATTTTTCAATTTCCTTTTTAAGCTTAGCATTCTCTTCCAGCAGGCTCTCCACGCTTTTTGAAATATCCTTAGGATTTTTAAGCAACTCCTTCAGTTGGTGAACCAGTTTATTTTGCTGGATGATAAAATCCTCAGCAGCGATACCCGTAATAGCCTCGATACGCCTTACACCAGCAGCAACTGCACTTTCGCCGATGATTTTAAAGAAACCTATTTGGCCGGTGGCTTTAACATGCGTACCGCC
>Ga0105239_10002475_pt1 | contig 23546 bp, 19 predicted proteins | sample KBSC44metaG_FD_92761 | JGI IMG/M metagenome (GOLD analysis project Ga0105239, IMG submission 92761) | Corn rhizosphere microbial communities from Kellogg Biological Station, Michigan, USA - KBS C4-4 metaG | ecosystem: Host-associated > Plants > Roots > Rhizosphere > Soil | place: Michigan, USA...
CCTCACCACTCAGTTTGCTTGTGGCGAGTCCCCTACATTGGGTCCACCCGGCCTTCGAGTCGCGTTGGTGCGATTCAGATTTTGGTTGATGCTGCAGGCCATCGGGGTGTGGGTGCAGCTGCATGCCGCATGCGTACTCAGCCGGTCCGGTGGCCGAGTGTTAAACATCGGTGCCGACGGTTGTGTTGGTCCTTGAAGTCGCCGATGAACGACGGGGGCTTCGAACAGGCTGTTCGAGTGGTTGCGGGTTCGGGCGCTGTTTCATGACTCACCGCCATCTCGGCGTTTTCACCGGTGGGCGTGCGGATGCATCCCAAGTCATCGCAGACGAAGGAAGCCGACACAGCACGGCGAAGGGAAGTGCCCACGAATACCGCAGCAGGAAGTGGTGCTATTGAATCCGCGTCTGATGCCCCGTTGCCTGAAACCGCCCTCACGTTTGTCCGCAAGCCCAATCCGGCTGTCATGGCGACGGTTACCGCGGATCGTCGCCCGGTCTCGGTAGCGACTTGGTACCTCATCGAGGATGACGGACTCCTCATGCTGTGCATGAACGCCGACCGCGCCCGCCTGAAGGTGATCGACACCGCCTATTTGGACTCCATTCAGCAGACCCTTCACTTTCACCGCCGAGCAGGACCGACTACAGATCGACACGTGCATAGTGACTCAGGGCCAGCCCTTCGCCGCTACCTCAAGAGTGTTTCGTCAATCGCCCTATTAGGGGCGCCGGCTCCGCTGGCCCCCGCATCAGTCGGCCGGGCCGGGCCTCGGTTGGCACGCCGTCAAGGAATGTCACCTCGCCGCGTTTGATCGTCATCCGATACCCTCTCGCGCGCTGGACCAGGCGCATCCCTCCCGCGGGCAGATCGTAGACCGCATCGGGTGGCGGCAGCGCGAGATCGTGCTCGTCAATGAGGTTGAGATCGGCAAGATAGCCCGGCATCAGCACACCGCGATCGTTCCAGCCCATCTGACGCGCGTTGCGCTGCGTGTAGCCGTTGACGGCCGTTTCCAGCGGGATGGACCGCCCCGAACGGATCCCTTGCGGCCAGAGCGAAAGGGCTGTCGTCGGAAAGCTGGCATCGCAGATTGCTCCACAATGGGCGCCTCCATCGGAGAGGCCGAACAGCGCGAAGTCTGCGCTCATCATCTCGTGGACATCATCGAGGCTGCCGTGCGCGTAGTTCAGCGAAGGCATGTAGAGAAGCCGGCTGCCCTCCTCCTCGAGCATCACCTCGAGAGTGTGTGCCGCCGGATCGCGACCCAAACGGATTGCCTCGGCGCCAAGCGACCGATCCGGCGCCGGCTCGTAATCGACCGGATCGGCCATGCGAAACAGCCGGCCGAAACTATCAGCCATGACCGCGGCGAGCGGATGGCAGCTGGGTTCGCGTACCTCGCTCAGCAGCCGCTGGCGGATCGCGGGCTGCCGGACGCGGGTGAGGCGTTCCTCGAACGAGAGGTCCGCCAGAGTAGCCCAGGTCGGCGTGAATGCGAATGGATTGCTGCTTGTCCGCAGCCCGACGATCGCGCCAATGGCCCTTGCCGCCACTTGCGCGCGAACGTCGTGGCCCCTCTGCCTCAGTGCCGCGATCCGCTCGAACATCCAGCGCCAGCGGTCAGGTAGGTGCCCGACCTGTTGCACGGTAAGCGATAGCGGGCGGCCGGATAGATCTGCCATCTTTTCGATCAGGTTGAACTCGTCGTCGGCGAACGCCTCGTCGGCGAGCAGATAAGCGTCGGAGATCAGCTGGATCACGCCGCGGCCACATTTACCGATCGCCCGCGCGATGGCCAGCAGCTCTTCGTCCGGCGCACGGTATGTCGCTATAGTCTCGCCGGCCTTGGTGCGGTGCACCATGGTCCGCGAGGTCGAAAACCCCAGCGCACCCGCGTCGATGGCCTCGACGACCAATTGAGCCATCGTGCGCATCTCCGCGGCGGTGGGCACAGCGGAGGGATCACCGCCGGGCTCGCCCATCACATAGGCGCGAAGTGGTGCGTGCGGCATGTGCGCGCCGACGTCGAGGACGAAACGGCGCCGGTCGAGGGCGTCCAGATACTCGGGAAAGGTCTCCCAATCCCATGTCAGGCCCTCCGTGAGCGCGGTGCCTGGAATGTCCTCCACGCCCTCGAGCAGATCGATCAACCACGCATGTCGATCGGCCCGCGCAGGGGCAAAGCCAACACCGCAATTGCCGAACGCGACACTGGTCACACCATGCAGGCTGGATGGCATCAGGAGCGCGTCCCAGCTCGCCTGGCCGTCATAGTGCGTGTGGATGTCGACGAAACCGGGTGTGACCAGAAGCCCGCGCGCATCGGTCGTCTGCGCCGACTCCGCCGCGACGTTGCCGACGGCGATGATCCGGTCACCACTGATAGCGACGTCACCGACGAACGGCGGCGCTCCAGTCCCGTCCACGATCCGGCCGCCGCGGATCACGTGGTCAAGCATTGCTGCCCGTCGCAGGCGATGCCGCGTTTGCGGTCGCGGGTTCGCGCTTGAGGCTGTCTGGGACTCCCTTGAGGCTGATGCGGTAATTCAGCCGCCGCTTGCCCGGCGCGTCACTGTACTCAATCGGCGTGGCGCGGTGCATCACGCTGAAGTTGTCCCATATCAGCACGTCGCTCGGCATCAGTTTGTACCCGGCCCGGAACTGCGGCTGAACGGCGTGGCGGCGCAGTTCCAGGATCAGTTCGCTTCCTTCTCGCTGTGTCATGCCTTCGATTCCATACGCGGATCCACCAAGCCCGTAGAGCGCCTTGCGGCCGGTGTACGGATGGCGCTGAACCAGTGGGTGGGTGACGGGAGGGAGCCGGACGACGTGGCGCAAGAACTCCGGCGGAACCTCGCTCAATGGGCGGATCGTCTCATCGGGAAGCGGCATGGCCGCACTCGTCGCATGACTAACTATCAATCCGTCATAACGCTCGCGGTTCACCGTGGGCAGTGCCCGGTAGGCGCCGACAAGGTCGGCGAACAGCGTCTCCCCACCCTTCGCCGGTGCCTCTACGCCGTAGAGCATGGTCGCGGTGGCGACCTCGCGCTCATAAGAGCTGTCGCAATGCCAGTGATTGGCGACGTTGCGCACGTGATCCGGCGTTGCAGCGCCGTTGCCCTGAACGATCATCTCGGGATATTCGTCAAGCGTGTTCTTGCGGGATATCAGCTTCACCGGGCGGCCCCATCGTGTTCCGAACTCGATGTATTCGGCATTGCTGAGCTGCTGATGGGGAAACACGATGAAGCGGTTCTCGAGTAGGGTCCTGGCGATTTCGCCCAATTGGCGATCATCGACCGAACGAACGTCGACGCCGTCGATCCAGGCACCGAAATTTCCCGGCAGACGACGAACAGACAAAGTCATCGCACACCCCTTCCATCCACGACCCGCGTCGCATCATGCGATTTCGCCGACATCGCTGATGTCCCTTTTCGGATCACGTCATCGCCAGCAACACAGTCGTTTTCGATTTGACTAGCCGCGCTCGGGAAGGCCATCTTCTCGGGCCAACCCCCGGTGACCGTCCGGAACATCGACTCGGCGACCCCGGGCGACAGCGGGGCTGAACGAACGATGTCTGCCATATTCGAGCCCGATTCGACGCTTGGGCGCCCCTGCGGGCGCCACTCCCACGGCAACACGAAATTAAGGTTATATAGTTAACGCATTCGGCGCAAGCAAGGCACCATCTTGGGTGGGGTAGCGGTTGCTCGCACGAGCAGGTGAGTGACGCGCTCTCCATAATCTCGACGAGGTCTCCACGTACACAGGATTCGCGCCCGAAATCGTTGACCGAGAAGCCTATCGACCGTCGGTTCGCCGGATCACTAGTCACTGGCCGGCAGCGGCGCGGCTTCCTTCACGACTAGTGGTACAACCCCGATAGACAAAGTTCCCTGTCCCGGTTTGGTCACTAAGAGTTCGGCGCCGTCGGTGGCAACATAGCGTTTGCCCAGTACTGTGCCGACGGCAAATTCTGGATCAATACCGACGTGGTTCGGTCGAGCGTCCAACGCCACCATCGGCGCGCCGCCGCAACGCAGATCGCTCAGCGACTGCCCCGCACGGACGACGATCACTTGAGTCTCGTCGACTTGGCTCTGTAGTCGAGATCCATTCTTATGCACCATGTTTCCTTTCATACCGTGGGCGGGCCTACGGTACCGGAGCGCCGGCCGTCAACCGCTCGACAATCTCGCGCCGCAGAATCTTGCCGGTGGCGTTAGTGGGGAATTCGTCGACGAATACGACCCTGTCTGGAGTGCGTGATCCACGCAGGCTGTCGCGTACGTATTGGCGCAGTGCATCTGGATCTGGCCGCGAACCGGCCGCTGGGATTACCACCGCGACGATCGCTTGACCCCAATGATCATCTTCAGCCCCGACCACCACGACATTGCCGACGTCCGGATGCTCCACGAGCACATCCTCAATCTCAGCCGGCGCGATATTCTCACCGCCCCGGATGATGGTGTCGTCAGACCGCCCACCCAGGAACAGATACCCGTCCTCGTCGACGGTGGCCAGGTCCCGGGTTGCGAACCAGCCAGCTTCGTCAAGTGCGGAGCCTAGTCCGCTGTATCGCGATGCGACTTGGCCGCCACGGACGAACAACTCTCCGGATGTGCCCGGGCCGACAACGCTACCGCGATCGTCGCGGATCTCAATCTCGATACCGGGAACAGGCCGCCCGACCGAACCGAGGCGCCTACTGAATCGTTCGTCGTCGCCGCGCACTGCGTCGCGATGATCCTCCGGTGTCAGTATCGCTATCGTCGAGCTCGTTTCCGTTAGTCCATAGGCGTTGACGAAGCCCACATTGGGCAGCAACTCCAGCGCTTTGCGGAGCAGCGGCAAGTTGACCTTGGCGCCACCGTAGGCGAGGTTTCTCAGCGTTGGTAGCCGATGATCCCCTTCGGCGAGAACGCCAACAACGCGGTCGAGCATCGTAGGCACCACCGTGGCGTTGGTGACATGCTCGCGTTCGACCAGGCTGACCCACTCATACGGATCAAATTGCGTGAGATAGACCATCTTTCGACCCGCATACAAGTTGGACAGAGCCGCGCCGACACCGGCGATGTGATACGGCGGGACACAGATCAGCGCCGCGTCCGCGGGATCTGCCGATGCGAAATCGACTGTCGTGGTCACATAACTGGTTAGGTTGCCGTGGGTCAACTCGACAGCTTTGGGAGCCGATGTGGTGCCTGATGTGAAAAGCACCACCGCGACATCGTCGGGGTCGGGGAAGTGTTCACATGGCGGCGCCGACGCAGCGCGTTTCACAAACTCGTCAGAGCTCACCACCCGCACTTCGGATCCAGCGGCCACGCCCAGATAACCTTCATCTGCCACCACCAGCGGTGCAGGCAACCGCGCGATCAACTCTGAGATCCCTCGGTCGGACAACCGATAGTTCAGCGGAGTGAACGGCCTTCCCGATCGCGCGGCCGCGAACATCAGAACCGGCAACATCAGACCACCCAGTCCGACGTAGACGACGTGCTCACAACCCGAGGCTTCCAGTACACCCGCTCCGCCGCGCGCCAACGCGTCGAGCTGACCGGCAGTCACTCGCTGATCATCACAGACGATCGCCTGCCGCCCAGGATCCGACGACGCGGTCATATCAAGCAGTAGCGCAATACTCATCGCGAATCACGCTGCCGACCTTGGTTCACCTCTGCAGCCTAGGGATTCCATCGAAATCTGACAAGTGTGCCGGTTTAATGCTACGAATGATCCGTGTCGGATCATCGTCAAACTGCGTCCACGGAGGGAGCCCCCGCGGCTGGTCCGCTGGAAGGTCTGCGGGTAGTGGAGCTGGCTGGCATCGGTCCGGGACCCCACGCGGCGATGATGCTGGGCGACCTCGGTGCTGACGTCGTGCGCATCGAACGTCCGACGCAACCCGGTAACGCAGGTATCCGCGACTTCATGACGCGCAACCGTCGATCGGTTGCAGCAGACCTCAAGACGCGCCAGGGCTGCGACCTCGCGCTGAAGCTCATCGCCAAGGCTGATGTGCTACTCGAAGGGTTCCGACCGGGAGTCGCCGAGCGACTCGGGCTTGGGCCGCAACAATGCTTGGCCATCAGCGAAGGCCTCATCTATACGCGCATCACTGGCTGGGGGCAGACGGGCCCACTTCGACATCGAGCCGGTCATGACATCAACTACATCGCGCTCACCGGCGCACTGCACTCCATCGGTCGCCCGGGTGAGCGTCCAGTTCCCCCTTTGAATCTCGTCGGCGACTTCGGCGGGGGTTCGATGCTTGCGGTGGCCGGCATTCTTGCCGCGCTGTGGGAGCGGCATCGATCCGGCCGAGGGCAGGTGATCGACGCGGCAATGGTGGACGGTTCCAGCATTCTGATGCAAATGATGTGGACCATGCGCGCCGGCGGACTCTGGTCAGATGAACGTGGTACGAACCTGCTCGACGGTGGAGCACCGTTCTACGATACCTATCTCTGCGGCGACGGCCGATACGTCGCTGTCGGATGTATCGAGCCACAGTTCTACCGTGCCTTCATCGCCGGGCTCGGCCTGGACAAGTCACTGCTGCCCGACCAGAACGACCAGGCCCGATGGCCCGATCTGCGAGCCAAGATCGGTGCGGCGCTGGCGACCCGAAGCCGCGACGAGTGGGCACGGCAATTCGCCGACAGCGACGCATGCGTGACCCCGGTCCTCTCCCCCGCCGAGGCTCTCGACAACGCCCATCTCGTCGAACGTGCGACATTCGAATATCTCGATGCCATACCGCTGGCCGCATCCGCTCCGCGCTTCTCCAGAACGGCGAATGCTCCATCCACTCCGCCGCGCCATCCTGGAGAGGACACAGATGACGTGCTGCGAGACTGGTGTGCACAGACCACGCCGATCGTTGAATCACCGAACACATCCGCTTCTGAAGTTCCGACGGAAGTTCTCGATGATCGGCAATGGAGAGGTGGGAAATAGATTATGTCGGAGGTAAATTCGGGCTCGGCAAGCCGCATCAAAGTTGTGAATCTGGCAAGCGAGATCGCGGGGGGTTACTGTTCACGACTGCTCGCCGATGCCGGCGCCGAGATCGTCCGGATCGAAGATCCGCAGGGCGATCCACTTCGAGCATGGTCGGCGACCGGATCAACCGTCGCATCAGATGACAATGGAGCGCTGTTCCAATTCCTTGCGGCGGGGAGCATTTCAGTCGTTGCCGATGATCCTGAAGAACTGCTACCGACTCTGCGCAACGCTGACGTCTTCATCTGGAGCCCACATTCAACGATCGCGCGCACACTGACGCCCGAACGTCTGCGTGAGCTCAACCCCATGGCGGTGGTAACCGCCATCTCCGACTTCGGCCTCACCGGACCGTGGTCAGACCGCGCAGCGACCGAATTGACATTGCAGGCGATGTCCGGCGGACCGGGACAGCGCGGGGTTACCGAACGGCCACCGCTAGCCGCCGGCGCCCGACTGGGCGAATGGATGGCCGGTATGTTCGCCGCCGTACACACGATGGCCGCTGTCTACGGCGGCGGCGCCGACCTCGTCGATGTGTCGGTTCTTGAATCCCTCATTCTGACAACGACGGTCCACCCCGTGTCGTGGTACACGATCGCGGGCTACCCCATGAGGCCGATCCGGTCCCGGAATCTGCCCGACATCCACCCCACGCGTGATGGCTACATCGGCTTCATGGTGGTCACCGGACAGCAGTGGCTCGACTTCTGTTCCCTTGTCGACCGTAGCGAGTGGATGGATGACCCCGACTTGGGAATCATGGCCAACCGGGCGCGGCGGCGCGATGAGTTGGTAAGCGCGATCGATACGTGGACATCCGAACGCACCAGCGCCGAGATACTCGAGATCGCGGATCTGTTGCGGGTGCCGGCCGCGGTGGTCGGAACCGGCTCGACCATCCCGTCGATGGATCATCTTGTTGCACGGGGTGCCTTCGAACACAACGATTCTGGTGACTTTCTTCAGCCTGTGATCGCGTGGCGTCTCCATGGAGTCAACCAGCCCGATCGCGGCGCTGCACCGCGTCTCGGCGAGCACGACCTGCCTAAATGGTCCGCTGGTGCCCTCGGCGCCAAACGCACCAAACCTTTCGAGGGCCTACGAGTGGCCGACTTCACCGCCAACTGGGCCGGACCGATCGTCGGCCACACTCTCGCCCTGCTCGGCGCGGATGTCATCCATGTGGAGGGCGGCAAGCGGCCCGATGCGATCCGCAATAACACGTGCAAACCCATGACTCACCCAGACTGGCCGGAGTTCTCCGGACTGTTCGCGGGCACCAACACCGGAAAGCGGTCGGCGAGTGTCGACATGTCCACCGAATCCGGTCGCGAGATAGCACGCCAACTCATCGCAAACTGCGACGTCGTGCTGGAGAATTACAGCCCACGGGTGATGGAATCCTGGGGACTGTCGTGGGAGGACGTGCGCGCGATCAATCCACGGGCCGTCATGGTACGCATGCCCGCCTACGGCCTCGACGGCCCCTGGCGTGACCGTGGCGGCTATGCCCAGACGCTGGAGATGATCTCGGGTATGGCCGCCACCACGGGCTGGCCGGATTCGACCCCTGAGATTCCCAACGGGCCGTGTGATCCCATCGCAGGCAGCCATGCGACCGTCGGACTGATCGCGGCACTTCGCGAAGTAGCCGCCGGTGGTGCCGGCATCCTCGTCGAATCGCCGATGATCTCCGCCGCATTGAGCGTGGCCGCCGAGTCGGTCATTGAAGTGAGCGCCTACGGAAGCGAAATGGCCAGGCTAGGAAACAGATCGCCTCGTCACATTCCACAGGGCATCTACCCCACCGCCGACGAAGACCGGGCCGGTGTCGGCGATCGGCGCTGGACGGCTATCTCGGTGACCCACGATGCCAGCTGGATGGCATTGTGCGAACTGATCGGAAGGGTGGATTGGAGCGGATGGTCACCGGCGGAGCGGAGTGAACATCACGATGACATCGACGAAGAGATCCGGTCCTGGACAGCAGTTACACCGACAGCAGATGTCTTAAATGCGCTCGCCGAGGGGGGTATCGCGCACGGAGAGGTCATGCTCGGACACTTGGTTCCCGAGCTCGAACAGCTCCGGCATCGGGCCTTCTTCGAACAAGTCGCTCACGCGAAGACCGGCGTCAACACCCATGCCACGTTATCGGCGAGATGGGCATCGATCACGGGACCGATCCTGACTAAAGCAGCCCCTCTGCTCGGAGAGGATGATCAAGACGTCTGGGTGAACGAGGTCGGCATCAGTCGCGATCGCTATCAACAGCTGCGCGACGAGGGCGTGATCGGTCGAGGCCAGATGGCTGCCAAGGCGTGGTGATGCGCAGCTCGACAGTAAATCAGTTATATTATTAACTGTATATATGCAACAGTCGAAGCCCACGCTGGCGCCGGGCTACATTGTCCGCCATTCTTTATAGTTAACTCTTTTACTGTTTAGTACCATAGCCGTGCAGCGGACAACCGACGGAAGGATCGAGTGTGAGTACTACCCCCGGCGAATTCGTTCCCAGCGCACGGGTTAACCCCCTTGCCACCGGACTGACCTGGGAACAAATGGTTCCTGGATCCACCTTTCGCACATCGACCCGCACCGTCACCGAGTCCGATCTCATCCAGTTCATTACATGGGCCGGCTTCGCCGACCCATTGTTTCTGGACGAGACGCACGCATCTGCGAACGGATACTCCGGCCGGGTTGTTCCTGCGGCACTCACCTACTGTCTGGCCGAAGGCCTGGTCCTCCAGACCAATGCCCTCACAGGTACCGGGATGGCGTTTCTGGGCATGGATTTTTCAGTCCGGGGACCGGTTTACGTCGGCGATACATTGCACGCGGTGGTGACCACCACCGAATCCAGGGCGACCAGCAAGCCCGGTCGTGGCCTCGTTCGATCGATGGTCAGCGTGCGGAATCAGCACGATGCGGAGGTGCTCGCATTCCATCCACTGCGCCTTATCCGCGGTCAGCCGGCGGATACGGGACCGTAGAGCCCACAGGAGTCGACGGCGAGCCCCGCAATGCTCAATCTGCTCTATTCAGTTATATATATTGATATATGATCGAATGGTGACGGAGGACACAGTGCGTACACCGGTGACTGTCGCGACGGTGCCAGCCCTGGGGCCCCGCACCGACGATCCCGGAGCGGGAAGCGCCCCCTATGCACCACCTCGGCACCGAGTACTCGAGTTCGCGAGGCTGGCGGCCCGCAACGGGTGGGACATCACCGCCCTCATGCCTGGGCCGGACGCAGCGGCAGCGTGGGTGAACACACCCACCTCGATGGCCTCGGCAGCAGCGATGACACGAATCCTGGATGCACTATCCGATGCCACCTCCGATGACCTGCTCGGCCTTGGCGCCGCCGCGGTGCCGCGTGGCACCTTCCGGGTGCTGTCATTCGCGCTCAGTTCAGCTCCATCGCTGGGTTGTGCGTTATCCGAGCTGGTCGAGTTTCAATCGAGTTTCCCTGGTCTACCGCGGGTTTCGCTGACCACTGCCGAAGACACCGCGACATTTGCGGCTCACCTGACCGACATGTCCCAGCCGGCTGACCTTGTCGCCGACGCATTTCTGGTGTTGGCGCACCTGACGATCAACTGGTTCATCCGTCGGCCGCTACCCCTGCGATCGGTCGACATTCCACACCCGCGACCACGCGGGCAGTCCGATTACCACTTGTTTTTCTCCGGCGCCGAACTACGTTTCGACACCACGCTGCCAGCATTGCAATTTGACTCGGCGGCGCTGTCTGCACCCGCGCAACGCGACCGCCACGAGGTCGACCAGCTCATTCGCAGCGGGCTGACCGGGTTGGTGGGTGAGTTCGAATCGTGCCAGTCATACGCTGAGCGGGTTCGTCAATTGATCGAGACGAGCCTGGGGCGCACCCCGATCGCAGCAACCGACATAGCCCGCTCGATGCGGATGAGTCGGCAGACATTGCGCCGCCGACTGCTCGAAGAGCACACATCCGTGACCAAGATTCGCGACGAAGTACTACGTGACTGCGCAATAGCAGGCCTTTCACACGAGGGTCAGACGGCGGCCGCGGTAGCCGAGCGACTCGGTTTCTCCGAGCCCAGCGCATTCACCCGCGCCTTCCGACGATGGACCGGCGTCACGCCAATCATCTATCGGCAGGGCTAAGACCCTGCGGCCACAGTGGCCGCGGGTCTCACTGACCGGGAACCAGGAGCTGCTCCCAGGTCTTGTGCACCGGTGCATCAGCCGCCAAATCCTGTTGTCGGTAGAACCGACCGTCAGGACCCACAAACCCGCCATTTACCGGGTCATAACCCGCAACCGCCAGGGGCGGGATCGGTTCGGCAGGTGGCAAGGCAGACACCGGAACATCTTGGGGCACCGATTGCCCGGACAAGGTCGCATTGGGATCCCCCTTCCACGCATAGCCTTCGTTGAGCGGGACGTACTGCTCGTCGCTCTCGCACATCTTCACCGTAGGAGCGCGCTTACCCGGTTTCGTCTCACACGGGGTGTTGCGGACACCTCGCACGTTGAAGGCCGAGTCCTGCGGCACACGACAATAGACATCACCGGCAGGCCGATCCGGCGCATCCTCGTACACCGGCCCGCGCTGCTGTTGCACCGGAAGGAATCCCGTCGTACACGGCGGTGGCACATTGACGTTGAGATTGAAACTCAGGAAAGCCCCTTTGTAGGGTGTTTTCGAGTCCTTGTTTGCCACGCCCGCAGCCTGCATGATGCCCGCCCCCTGCGGCAACAGGACAAGTAACTGTTCGAGCCCATCGCGATAGGTGATTCCCACTTGATTGACGCTGACGAGGTTGGCCAAGACCACTGGCAACGTCGGATTCAGCTTGTCGAAAAGCTGACGGATCTGGTCGGCAGCGTCCGGTCCCTTCTTCAGAATGTCCCGGACCCCGCTGTCGTTGTCCTTCAGCTGACGAGTGATGCTTGCGAGGTGGGCGGCCCACGCATTCACAGCATCGGAAGAGTCGGTCTGGGTGTCCAGCACCGGCGCGGCACCGTCGATGAGATTCGTCAGATCGTCAAGGTTCTGCCGGGCATCGATGGCAAGCGCAGTGGAGCCCCGCACAATGCGACCAATCTCAGGTCCCAGACCACCGAAGGCGACATACGACTCGTCGATCGTCGTCTTCAGATTGTCCCCGGGGATTGCCAAGAGGCCACGGTTCGTCGCGCCGAGCAGCTCGTTGATATCCGGTGGCACGCTTGTACGGTCCACCGGAATCACGTCACCGGCCTTCAGTGCGGGCGCACCACCATTGCCCTGAGGGACCAGTGCTAAATACTGCTCGCCGACCGCGCTCTGGCTGTGCACCTCAGCCTTGACGTTGCCGGGTATTCGCTGGTCCGCCTTCAACGACAGAATGGCTTCGGCACCGGTATCGGTGAGCCGCACATCTTCGACCTTGCCTACCTCACCACCGAGAAATGTGACGTTACCGCGTGCGTAGAGACCCGCCGACTGGGGCAGCTCCACGGTGACCTGATAACGGCCAATGCCGAACAACATACTCGGCAGCTTTGCGTAGCCGAGTCCCATCACCGTCAACGCCGTCAACGCGACGATGGTGAAGATCACCAGTTGAATTCGTATTCTTCGCGATAGCCGCATCAGCGTCCCTGGTCCATGTGATATGGGGCCACCAGTGGGTTGCCCGCCGTGTAGGGACTGGGCATCTGCCCGATCGTTCGACCCCACTGCATCTCCAGTTCCGTCAGGTTGCCCTCGAAACGGGTGCCGGTGAAGAACGATGCATCGAGCCGGCTCAGGGTCAGGTCGATGATCGCTGACAAGTTGGCATAGTCACCGCGGATCCACTTACTCAGCGTGTCCTTGGGGAATGGGAACGTCGAATAGACTCCCAGGGATCGGGTCAACGCCGGACCCGCATTGGCGAGCGCCTCCAGCACAGGGCCCAGCTCGCGCAACTCCTTGACCAGATTGTCCTTGGTCTGCGCTGTCGCACTTGCCGTCAGTGTGCTGAACCGGCCCAGCGCCTCGAGGGTTTCGGTCAACTGATCACGGCGGTCGGCGAGAACCCGCAGCGCTGCCGGGATTGTCCGCACGGCCCGATCGACCACCGGCTGCTGCTCGGCGAACTGGCCCGCGACGTCATCGAGATTTTCTGTTGCAGTAATTATGTCGTTGGTCTGCGCATCAGTCGCCGCGATAAATGTGTCGAGCTGCCCAAGCAGCCTGCGCAGATCGTTTTCCCGACCCGCGAACGCGGTCGCCAATTCGCGCGTGATGTCCTGGATTTGCCCTATGCCACCACCATTGAGCACCGTCGACACAGTTGCCAGAGTCTGTTCAGTAGATGGGTAGGCTGCTCCTGACGTTAGGGGAATCACCGAACCGTTGTGCAGTTTGCCCTCTGGTGCAACACCTTTCGGAGGCGCAAGTTCGATGTGCAGGGATCCCAACAGGCTCGTCTGGCCGACAGTTGCCGTGGAATTCGCGGGCAATGTCACACTCGGATCGATCGTCATGGTCACCAGCGCGTGCCAACCCTGGCGTTCGATCTTTGTGACATTGCCGACGGTGACATCGCCGACGCGGACCCGCGAGTTGCGCTGGATGTTGTTGACGTCAGGCATCTGCGCTTGGATCGTGTAAGCCCCAGCTCCACTGCCCTCCGTACCGGGGAGCGGCAGTGAATTCGCGCCCCGCCATTCGCAGCCACTGAGCACCAGTGTGGCCGCGAGGAGCAGACCGGCCAACCGGGCGCACAGTAGCCCGCGCGCGCTCATCGCTGTCCTCCTGGCGGGGCCATCATGCCCTCGAGACCCGTCGCCGGGTTGACCGGTTGCGCTTCGGCAGGAAGTGGCCCCGCGTTGGGGTCAGGCGGAGCCGGGGCCGCGGCGGGCACCCCGCCCGCCGATGGCGTTGATGGTGGCACGTAGTCAGGACGAAGCCAATCCTCGCTATAGGTAACCTCATTGGGTCTCGCCGTGGCCCCTACGAAGAGATCTTCGCCAATCGGCGGGAAGTTGTACTGTCGATTCTTCACAATCGGTGCCAGGTACTGGGCACACAGCTTTGCCGACTGCTCGGCACCAAGCTTGGAAGCCGCTTCAATCGCCGAACACAGGAACTGCACCGGACTAGCGAAGTTGGTGACGGCGAGCACCCCCGTCAACGCGCCCTGCGCAGGCTGGTAGATGTTGATGAAGTTCTGGAATGCGTTGGGTGCCACGTGCAAAAGCTGCTCGATGTCGTACTTCGACTCATTGAGCATCGTAGTGACGTCACCGAGTTTCTGTGACGTCGTCGCCACCGTATCCCGGTTCTCGGCAACGAACGTCGTCACATCACCGATGGCGGAGTCGATATCGGCCACTGCCCGTCCGACCTCGTCCGGATCATTGGACAGGACACCGGATACAGCGGCCAGGTTTCGATTGAGCTGGCGTAACAGATCAGTGCTGTCCTGCAGCGCAGTGATCAAGACGGAAATGTTGCGGACCGTGGAGAAGATATCTCCGCTGTGGTCACCGAGGGCCGAGATCGCCTGGGACAACGAGAGAATGGATTCGCGAATATCTCCGCCATGCCCCCTTAGATTGTCCGCGGCGGTGTTGACGAAAGCTCCGAGCGTACTTACGCCGCCCGGCTGCGTAGGCTGCAACATGTCAGTGAGCTTTTCGAGCTGCCGTCGAAAATCGTCCCATTCCACCGGGACTGCGGTGCGCTCGATCGGGATCACCGTACCTCCCTGCATGACTGGGCCACCGGTGTAGGCCGGAGTCAGCTGAATGGCACGCGAAGTCACCAGTGACGGCGCCAGCACAACAGCATTCGCATTGGCTGGGACCTTGTTTGCGTCATCGTAGGAAAAACTCACCCTGACCCGATCAGCCTCGGTAGCGATTCCGTCGACCTTGCCGACCGGCACGCCGAGAATGCGCACCTCATCGCCCACATACAACCCGTTGCTGTTGCCGAAATACGCCACAACATGTACCTCGTCCTGCCGAGCGACGATCCCACGAATCAGCAGGGCTCCGGCCACAACGACCACAACCATCAGCCCTACCAACATCATTCGCATCTTGGACCGAGTCATCATCGATCACCTCCAGCCTGAACGGGCGGGACATCCGCTGCTGGCGGTGGCACCTCGTTGGGTGCTGGCTGATACAACGAGCTGTCGGGATACCTCGACTCCTGACCCGGCAGCGGAGGTGCAGGCGGGCCCGGCGGCGGCCCACCCGGAGCGGGCGCGGGCAATGGCTCACGGTACGGGTAACGGGGGTCGCCTGGGTTTCCCGTGATGGCATCCGGCAGATTCATGTTCGGTGGGCCGCCCTGCCCGGTCCTCGGATACGGCATGGGTAGAGCGGGAGTGGCCGGCTGACCGACCTGCGGATCCGAAAGGCGCGACGGCGCCATCACGTTCGGGTCAAGCCCGAGGTCGGAGAATGCGGCGTCGACAAACGGCTGGATGAACTGCCCGGGGATCAGGTTTGCGAGGTACGCCTTGAAGAATGGCCCCGACGACACCGTCTCGCCGAGCGACAGCGCGTAGATGTCGAACCGCTTGATCGACTCCTGCACTTCCTTCTTACGGTTGGCCACCATCGCCAGGACACCGTTGAGCTTGTCCAGCGCCGGTCGCAGAGTCTGGCGATTCTCGTTGATGGTGCCCTTGATCTGCTGAACGACCGAAGAGACGTTCCCCGATATCGCATCTAGTGCGGCACTCTGGGATCGAAGCTGTAGCAGCAGCGAATCAGTGTCACCGATGAGGCCCACGATTTGGTCACTCCGGTGTGCCAACACAGCCGTGACCTTGTTGGCATTGGCAAGCAGGGTCCGCAAATGCTCGTCGCGCTTGTTCAGTGCGTCCGCGAACCGGCTGACGCCGTTGGCCGCGGCTTTGACGTCCGGCGGCGTGCCTGCAAACGTGTCGGTGAGAGTGACCAGCGACTGTGACAGTTGGCCGGTGTCGAGTCCGCTGATGGCTTCGGTCAGATCCCCCAGTGCATCGGGTAGTTGATATGCCGACCGGGTGCGCTCCAGCGGAATCGGACCGTCCTGACGTCCCCCGCCCCGCGGGGTGACCTCAAGGACCTTGGCTCCCAGTAAGGTCTTGGTTTTGACCGCGGCCTCGGTACGGTCACCGACCGGAATGTTCCCGGCCAAATCGAAATGAACCAAAACCTTTGGTCCGTCCAACGAGACCGCCGTGACCCGTCCCGCACGCAGACCCGAAACCTGTACGGCCGCCCCCGGCGTCAAGCCACCCGCTTCCGCGAAGTACGCCGAGTACGATTTGTCGCGATTGACGAATGGAAGTCGGTCATAGTTCAGCACCGCCACAGTGGCCGCTATCAGTAGAGCCAGGCCTGCCGCTGCGATTTTCGCGGGATTACGTTCGGAGAAGCTTTTCATTTTGGCGTGCACCTACCCGTATCTTGACCCGCCAGCTTGATGTAAACAGGTTGTCCGCCTTTACCGTTCACCTTGAGGATGATGTCGCACAGGTAGAAGCTGAAGAAGTCCCCGTAGAGTCCCTGCCTGTTCAGGAGGCGATACGCATCGGGAAGCGTGGCCAACAAGTTGTCGACGTAGTCGTGGTCCGCTACGACCAGCCCGGCCGTGCGATCTGCCTCATGGACAACCTTCTGAAGCGGCGGGCGCGACTGCGCCAACAGGTCGGCGACCCCGACCGCAGCCCCATTCATACTTGCGATGCTGTCGGCGATCCCCTGCTTGTGCGCGTTGAGCCCATCGACCAACTGCGACAACGACATCACTGCAGTATCGAATTGCTGACTCTGGCTACCGAGCGACCCCAACACAATATTCAGGTTGTCGACCACATGACCGATCAGCTCATCACGGTCCGCAAGAGTGTTGGTCAAGCTGGCGATGTTCGATAGCAACGACTGCACGGTCGATCCTTCCCCCTGGAACGCCGCGATGAGTTGGCCTGACAACGCATTGACCTGATCTGGATCGAGCGCACGGAACAGTGGCCGAAATCCACCGATGAGTGCATCCAGGTCGAGTGCCGGCGAAGTCAGCGACACCGGAATGGTGCCGCCCGGCTTTAGCTGGGAGGTACTACCTGCGCCCTCCTCCAGAGCCAGGTATCGACCGCCGATGAGATCGTCGTAACGAATCGCGGCACGGGTGCCCTCGGTCAAGACCATTGAATCATCAACGCTGAATGCCACAGAGGCGGTCATGTCCGGGTTCAGCGTGATGTCCTTCACCTTGCCGACCTCGACACCCGCGATCCGAACGAATTGCCCTTTCTCCAAACCGCTTACGTTCTGGAACTCAGCGTTGAACATCCGTTCGGGGTTGAAGCGCAGTTGAGCAAACACCGCGAACATCGCGAAGATGAAGGTCGCGCAGACGGCCACGAAAACGATCAGTCGCCTGATCGCAGCGGGCAGATTATCTCTCACCGACAGCGTCTCCCCACTCAGATTGGCTTGCGGTCATTGAGTTGGCTCCGGGGCGGGGGGAGGCGGCGGGTCGGGTAACGGCGTCGGTTGGACCTGTGCCGGAAATGGCGGGGTGAATGGTTCAGACCCCGGCGGTAGCGGGCCAGGCTCTCTCGGCGCGCCGGGCTGTGGAGCGGGGGGGAGTCCCGGCCACAATGGCGTGCCATCGGGTGCATACAGCTGAGCTCCATACGGCGGAGCGCCAGGAAAAGGCTGCGGACCCGGAGCTGGCCCATCGAAGTTGCGGACGCTCGGCGGGCGCGGGTTGGCGCGCGTGACCGGGAAATAGTTGGCCCAGCCAGGGAATCCGATGCCCGGGTTCGGCCGCTCGTCAAGTCCCGTTCCCCACCCGGTGTTGGTCACCAGGTAGCGCATCGGCCAATTCTTGGACACGTCGGGCAGCGAGCCACAGCTCGGCTGGCCTCCGGGTCCTCCCTTGGCTCCAATGATCGGAAGATTCTGGGGGTATTGGTAAGGATCATCTCCAAGTAGCAGTGCCGCGTCGACCAGCAGCGACTTGCCGTTGAGACCACCGGTTTCCGGGGTGCCGATCTCAAGGGTCTTCATGGCCCCGGTGAGCGTGCAGGTGAGCTGTGGGCTGTACTTGTCGAGCAATGCAGTCGTGGGCTCCAAGGTGTTGATCGCATTGACGAAGTTATCGAGATTCGGACCAAGCAGCGTGGCCCCGCTGTTGGCGAATCCGGTCACGTTGAGTAGCAACGAATCCAATGCCGCCGAATTCGAGGTGAGCGTCTCGCTGGTCGTCGACGCGGCATCGATGGTGGCAATGATGTGCTGTGCTGCGGCAGCGTATGTCGCGCTGGCCGCCGCGAGCGAGCGCCAGTCCCGTCTCACCTGATCCTGACGAGCGTTGATTGCGGCCAACACCTCGTTCGCGCCCGTGGTCGCCTGGCCGATTCGTTCGCCCTGGCCCCGGAGGCCGTCGGCGAAAGCCACCAGAACGGCATTCAACTTCGCCGGCTCAATCTGATGGAGCACATCTGTGAGGTTCTGAAACACGGTGTTGACTTCGGTGGCCACGTTTTGCGATGGAATGGTGGCACCGGCCGCAAGCCGCGAGTTCACTGGTGTGTCCGGATAGACGAGGTCCACATATTTGGCGCCGAACGCGGTAGTCGCCCGGATGCGTGCCGTGACATTCGCTGGTATGAAACGGATTTCGTCGGGGTCAATGTTGAGTTTCAATTGCACCTGGTCGGGCAGTGATCGGATCGTGCTCACTTGCCCGACCTGCACACCGCGCAGCTTCACCTTCGCTCCGGAGTCCATGACCAGCCCGGCACGGTCTGAGGTGAGCGTCACCGGCACGTAGGTCTGGAAGCCGCCGGAAAACGACAACATCGAGACAGTAACGAGTGTCACGACGAACACGACCAGAAACAAGGTCCACCAGGCCGGCTTTATGCGGTGCAACATTGCGATCATCGGTGCCAGCTACCCGGACAGATTCAGGTTGCCGGACTGGCCATAGATCGCCAGCGAGACGAAGAGCGTCACGAATACCGCCGATACCAAGGATGTCCGGACTGCACGCCCGACTGCCTCACCGACACCTGCCGGTCCACCACTGGCGTTGAAGCCGTAGTAGGTATGCACCAGCATCACCACGATAGCCATCGAAAGTGCCTGCAGGAACGACCAGATGAGATCGACGGGATTGAGGAAGGTGTTGAAATAGTGGTCGTAGACTCCGGTCGACTGACCATAGACCGCGGTCGTCCCGACCCGGGTGGACACGAACGCCATGATGACGGCCACGCAGTAGAGCGGGATGACCACCACGACACCGGCAACTACGCGGGTGGAGGCAAGGTAGGCGATCGACTGGATGCCCATGACCTCGAGAGCATCGATCTCCTCCGATATGCGCATCGCACCCAGTTGAGCCGTAGCACCGGCGCCGATCGTTGCGGCCAGCCCGATTCCAGCTACCAATGGACCGACGATTCGAACATTGAGAAATGCCGAGATGAATCCGGCCAACGCCTCGACGCCGACTTGCTGCAGCTGGCTGTAGCCCTGGATCGCGATCAGCGAGCCCGCCGACAACGTGAGGAACCCGACGATCACGACGGTCCCACCGATGATCGCCAGAGCCCCTGTACCCAAACTCATCTGAGCGATGAGGCGGACCACTTCAACCCGATACTTGCGCATCGCCACACCGATGCTGACAACCGTCTCGGCATAAAATCGGGCCTGCTCCCCGACCCGATTCCACCCGCCCGAGAACTCGGCAATTGCACGTATCGGCCTTCCGTGCAGCGTGCTCGGCGCGCCCTGCGTCATGTGGTGGCCTTCACCGCGACGGCAGTGGCCAGCACGTTGATCAGGAACAAAGCCATAAACGTGTAGACCACCGTTTCATTGACGGCATTACCGACTCCAGCCGGACCTCCCCCGACGGAGATTCCCTTGTAGCAGGCGATCAGGCCAGCGGTGAGACCGAATATCGCGGCCTTGAGTAGACAGACAACGACCTGTTGCCCACCCACCAACAAGGTCAGCCCAGCTGCAAATGCGCCGGGCGTGACGTGCTGAAAGAACACCGAGAAGAAAAAGCCCCCAATGATTCCGACCATGGTCACCAGGGAAGCGAGCAAGAACGCCACGAGTGTGGCGGCCAACACGCGGGGAACCACCAGCGCCTGGATGGGGTTGATCCCGAGCACGCGTAGCGCGTCCAGTTCTTCGCGGATCGTGCGCGCACCGAGGTCTGCACACATAGCCGTCGCGCCGGCACCTGCAATCACGAGAACCGTGACGATCGGACCGATCTGGGTGACTGCACCGATGGCCGCGCCGGTGCCTGAGAAATCGGCCGCCCCGATTTCCACCAGCAGGATGTTGATGGTGAAGACGGTCAGCACGGTGAAAGGGATTGACAGCATGATGGTGGGGAACAGCGACACCCGCGCCACAAACCAGGTCTGCAGCAGAAACTCACGCCAGGCCCACGGCGGCCGGAACAGCTGGATGAAGGTATCCAGCGACATCGCCAGGAACTCGCCGACGGCGATCATCGGCTTCGGCGCGCTGGTCATCAAGGCCATGTAGGGACCGTCCTTCGCACACCGGTGCTGACTACCACCACATACCCTCTCTGTCTGACTTCGGCCACCACATCCGAAACGGTTCGCTCACGATACGAGCTCTAACGCCGTAACCGGGATGACCAAATACGCCAATCTTCTTGATAGTTCGCTCCACGTGCCGCCGCCTGTCGATGATCTGACCAAAGACTCGAGACACCGCACCAGCCGGCGCCAATATAGCGAACTAGTTAACTGTATGTAGGATATTCGACATGGTTGATGTGGTGCTCGTGGAATCGGTCAGGTCGCCGGTGGGAAAACGCAACGGCGGACTGGCTCATCTCCCAGCTCCGGACCTGTTGGGCGACGTGCTCTCCACCGTCCTCACCAGGGCCGGCGTCGAATCCCACACGGTCGGCCAAGTCGTCGGTGGTTGCGTGAATCAGGTCGGTCAACAGGGCGGCAACGTCATCCGCAATGCCTGGCTGGGCGCCGGCCTTGACATCAGTGTCGGCGCCAGCACCGTCCATGCACAGTGCGGCTCAGCCCAACAGGCATTCACCCTCGCCTACGGGATGGTCGCCGGCGGGATCATCGAGTCGGCGATCGCCTGTGGAATAGAGGCCATGAGCCAGGTGCCGATCAATGCCACCGTACTTCCCGAGTACGGAGCGTCGCGATCCGAGCGCTATCAGCAGCACTTCGAGGTCACCACGCAGTTCCAAGCCGCCGATCGCATTGCGTCGGCCTGGGGTCTGACCCGCGAAGACCTCGACAACTTCGCCGTCAGTTCCCAGCAGCGGGCCGCCTCGGCCCTCGCAGCGGGCCGCTTCGCCGGCCAGATCGTTCCGATCAGCGTCCCGACGGGAATCGTGGCCACCGACGAGGGCCCGCGCGCCACCACGCATGCCGGCCTGGCCGCACTGAAACCGAATCGAAATGGCGATATCGATGCCCTGCACACCGCCGGTACGTCGTCGCAGATCTCCGATGGCGCGGCGGCGGTGCTGATGATGGCTGCCCCGCGCGCAGAGCGTCTCGGGGTGCAGGCGCAGGCACGCGTGGTCGACTCACTGTTGGTCGGTACCGCCCCGGTGATGATGCTGACAGGCCCGATCGCCGCAACCCGCCAGATTCTAGAGCGCAACGCGCTGACCCTTGATGATCTCGACGTCATCGAGGTCAATGAAGCATTCGCCTCGGTCGTACTGGCGTGGGCACACGACCTGAAGTCGGACTTGTCGAATGTCAATGTCAACGGTGGGGCGATCGCTCTCGGACATCCGCTCGGGGCAACAGGATGTGTTCTGATCACCAAGTGCCTGGCTGAACTCCAACGAACTGGAGGACGGTACGGGCTTGTGACGATGTGCGTGGGTGGCGGGATGGGAACGGCGACTCTCATCGAGCGGCTCTAGACCCTTGCAGGACATCTCAATTCAGCGCGGAGGATGATCCACAATGCACATCCGCGAGCATTCGATCCTTGCTCCTGACCGGCCCGCACTGCTGCTATATCCGTCCGGGGTCTCGATCACGTTCGCCGAGGTCGAATCGCGCAGCAACCGCCTCGCTCACCACCTGCGCCGGCGCGGCCTGCATGTCGGACAGGCCGTCGCGGTCCTGATGGACAACAACGAACACTTCCTCACCGTCATGTGGGCGGCGCGGCGGGCCGGGCTGTACTACGTCCCGGTCAGCACCCACCTGACCGCACCGGAGATCGCACACATCGTGCAGGACTGTGGGGCCGGAGCCATCGTGGGTTCGGCCGCAACCGCCGCCCAGTGCGCCGCAGTCGTCCAGCATCTGGATTCACCGCCGGATATCCGGTTGATGGCCGACTCCGACCTGACGGGCTGGCAGCGCTATCCCGAATGCGTGGCCAACGAGCCCGACACACCGATCACCGACGAGTCCGAGGGCGACCTGCTGCAATACTCATCGGGCACCACCGGCCGCCCCAAAGGAATCCGGCGACCGCTGAGCGAAGCGCCGCCGGAAGCAACCGCCAGCCCCATTGCAGGGTTATTGGATGCGCTCGGATTAGGTTCTGAGAGTTGCTATCTGAGCCCGGCGCCGCTCTACCACACAGCGCCGGTAGTGTGGTCGATGAGCGCCCAGTCGGTAGGGGCGACGGTGGTCGTCATGGAACGCTTCGACGCCGCGGGCGCACTCGACGCAATCGAACGCCACCGGGTCACCCACGCACAGTTCGTGCCGACCATGTTCGTTCGGATGCTCAAACTCCCCACGACGACCCGCGCGGCGCACGAGCTGGGTTCGCTGCGGCGAGTGGTGCACGCCGCAGCCCCATGCCCCGTACCGGTCAAACACGAGATGATCCGGTGGTGGGGGCCGATCATCGATGAGTTCTACTCGTCATCCGAAGGCGCCGGGGTCACTTTCATCACGGCGCAGGAGTGGCTCGAGCGACCGGGATCGGTCGGGCGGCCCGTGCTCGGACGGGCGCACATCCTCGATGAGAACGGGATCGAACTACCCCACGGGGAAACCGGCGAGGTTTTCTTCGAAGGAGGTTACTCATTCGACTATCTCAACGACCCGGCCAAGACTGCCGCCGCCCGCAACATGGCAGGTTGGGTGAGCGTCGGCGATATGGGCCATCTTGACGGCGACGGCTACCTGTACCTCACCGATCGCCGCCACCACATGATCATCTCCGGCGGAGTCAACATCTACCCGCGGGAAGCCGAAGACGTCCTGGTATCCCACCCTGACGTGCTCGATGCGGCGGTGATCGGCATACCCGATCCCGAGATGGGACAGCAAGTCACGGCGGTGGTTCAGCCGGTGAACCCGTCGGACGCCACCCCCGCCTTCGCCGGGGAACTGCTGTCGTGGGTCCGAGATCGATTGGCGCACTACAAATGTCCGAGATCAATCGTATTTGACGCACAGCTTCCCCGAACCGCAACCGGCAAGATGTTGAAGGCCGAAGTCGTCGCCCGACACTCGC
>Ga0105239_10002476_pt1 | contig 23542 bp, 11 predicted proteins | sample KBSC44metaG_FD_92761 | JGI IMG/M metagenome (GOLD analysis project Ga0105239, IMG submission 92761) | Corn rhizosphere microbial communities from Kellogg Biological Station, Michigan, USA - KBS C4-4 metaG | ecosystem: Host-associated > Plants > Roots > Rhizosphere > Soil | place: Michigan, USA...
ACCTTTAGCTAAACAAAAAATGCTGCAGGATCTTCCTCCCGCAGCATAAAACAATTAATCCGTTTCCCTAGAATTACTAAAAAAAATAATCCTAACTGTCGGATCATATACTAGCTACTACAGTTGATAAGTTGATGGAACTTGTCAACCTATCAACTTGTCAACTTTTCAACTCATGCATCTTCTAATACTTTTGCAGCAGCTGCAACAACTGTTTATCTAACTTATGCCCGTGCCAGTCTTCATACGCCACATCTGTTCTTCCTGAATCGAGAATACCGAAATCGCCAAAATAGTTCCATAAGGCAAAGCCGATATTGTTTTTATATAATACAGCCAGCATATCATTGAACCAGTTGAGGAATACGGGATGCGGTGTTTTGTTCCAGCATCCGCATTCGCCGCAATGAACGCCTACGCCTTTATTCATCATCACTACCCAGGGTTGAAAATATCTTTCCAGTGCCTCTTTATCTACTGTTTGACCGTGCTCTTTTGCCGGCCATTCTGGTAGCGGCATATGTTCAGGATCACTATTTGCCCACGGTGCTTTATAATGTGAAATACTGGCGGGATAATATCCTCTGCAGCTTTGCTGAACGGGCAACCCAATCAGATCGGGCGTTGCACTGTTGCCTGCATCGTTGCCATCTGCAATGACTATCCTGCTGGCATTTTCTTTATGAATAGCAGCGGCTGCTTCCTGCGCTATTTTACGATACAATAGGCCGGGTACTGTAGATACGCCTGCATGCTGATCATTCATATCTTCACGCATACCCGGTTCGTTCAACAGATCGAAACTGATCTTTGAAGCTGAAATATTTTTATACATTTTGGCCCACATGCTCCAGTGATAATAAAAAGCCTTTTGGGCGTCTGCATCTTTCCATAAGTTAAAAGGCTCATGAAAACCGGCATTGATGCAATAGCCGGGTGCGCGGTGCAGATTCAGACTAACATGTATGTTATGTTTGAATGCCCATTGTACTATTTTATCAATGGCGGCTATGCGTTGTTCATCTATGTTATATACTTCTTCGGGTGTGATATTACGGCTACGGTCGAATTTCAAATAATATGGATAGCATATGGGCAAACGGATAAAATCAAAGCCCCAGTCGTGCATCCATTTTATATGGTCTTCGGTGGTATTGTTAACCGGTTTCCAGGTAGGATCGGGCAGATAGAAGTCGAGCAGATTAAAGCCCTTCCATCGCGGCAGTTTGTTTTTTGGGGGAATGGGGGACAGATCTGATACTTTAACAGGCGCGAGTGCAGCGCCTGTAATTAATAATCCTGCGTTTTTTACGAAAGACCGTCTGTTCATATGTGGTGTTTATGCAAATACTAAACCCACCCCAATTAGTCTTTCTATAGGTGCAATACCCTAAGGCCCCTCCCAGGAGGGGATGTGACCTCGCTATATTCGATTGAAAAACGGCGTGCTCATCCCCTCCTGGGAGGGGGCTCAGGATGTAGAACATAAACGATGACGATTGGGGTGGGTTTTACAGGTACCACATTTTACAAGGATTTAACGAAACATACACGCTATCGCCTTTAGCTATTTCGCACTGGTCGGTTTTTACAGTAACAGTAGTGCCGGATAATAACACTTCTATTTCATAAGAGCTGCCCATAAAGCTGATAGCAGCAACTTTTCCGGCAATTGACGTTTTACTCTTTTTATCAGAGAGCTTAAACCCTTCGGGGCGAATAAATAATTTTTTTCCATTCATAGCAGCGCCGGGCTTTTCGCCTAAAGCAGCTGCCTGTTTGCTATCAAGCAGGTTATAATTGCCGAATAGCCCTGCAGTGTATTCATTAACCGGCTGGCGGTAGATCTGCTCAGGCGTGCCCTGTTGTACGATCAGTCCGCTTTTCATTACTATAATTTCATCAGCCCATGAAAGGGTATCTACGGGGTCGTGCGATACCAGCAAACAGGTGATCTTTAGTTTTTCACCCATATCATGGATCACCTTGCGTAAGGTATTTCTGTGCAATACATCGAGATTGGAAAAAGGCTCATCCAGTAAGAATAATTTGGGAGAACCGATGAGCAGCCGCGCCATGGCGATACGTTGTTTTTCACCACCCGATACCTGATCGGTTTTGCGTTTCAGCAAGTGACTGATATGGCAGATTTCATAAAGCCGGTGTGCTTCTTTATTGGATAATTTGTTGGCGTATTCAAGTATTTCTTCTACCCGGTAATTGTTACGCAGTTCGAAGTGCTGCGACAAATAAGCAATTTTCGGATGGCCCGGTATTAGTTTTTCATTCGGTCCGTCAACGTGTTTATTTTCGAATAACACGTCGCCGGCATCGGGCTGAGCCAGTCCGCCGATAACTTTTAACAGGGTACTTTTGCCTGATCCTGATTCACCTACGATGGCTATTTTCTGAAATTGTTTTTGCGTGAAACTGATTCCCTGCAATACAACATTTCCATCCTGCTGTTTAGTGACATCTAAAACCTTTAACAGATTCATGGGCCCAAAAGTAACTCAAAACATTTCTATTTTAAAGGCTTTGCCTCACTGAAGAACTTACAAATGACTTCTTCTGCTTTAAAGTCCCTGCACACGCTTCCTATGAGAAATTTGGGCAGATACTGTTTGCCGCCGGCCCATGTATGGCCACCACCTTCAATTTTTATAAAAATAACAGGCGCTGAATTACTTTGATATGTATAGCGGGTAGCGGTGCAGCCATCCTGTGTATTGTTGTCTGGTATGGCTTCTGTAACAGGGTTACTATTGCATTTATTCAACGCTACTATTTTACTCACCAGGTCTTCCGTGGGCAGCATGTCGTATTGTTCTTCAACTTCTTTATTGCGCTGATATTTACCGGGACCGCCCGTATAACTTATCAATGGGTCGGCGGTGCCGTTTATTATTAAAACCGGAGTAGGGTGGGTATATGTATAATCACCGATAATTGACGTGGGAATACTGGCACAGACAGGCGCAATGGCAGTAATTCGGTTACTCAGGCGGCCTGCGAGATATAATGAAAAAATACCTCCTCTTGATATGCCGGTACAAAAAACTCTTTTCTCATCGCCTTTATATGTTGCCACCATGGTATCGATCAATACAGAAATAAAATGTACATCATCAATATCCTGCCGGTTGCCTTTTACGCGACTGCTGATGCCTTTCATGCTCCAGCTCTTATTGATCGCATTGGGGTAAACGACAATAAAACCATATTGATCGGCCACATCGGTAAAGTTGTACAGACCCATTGTGTTTTTATATGTGCCGCCGCCACCATGCAGGGCGAATATCACAGGCAGATGTTGTGAAGATGAATAGTTCTTTGGTAATCTGACCAGGTATTGTCTCTGTAAACCGTCGAGCGTGAGTGTTTTATCAAGAGTGGTTTGCGCCTGCGTATATTGGCACAGGCAGGTTGTTACAATAACAACGCTGAGTATAATGCGCATGTTAACGGGTTTAAGGTACAATGCTCAAGGCTCAATGTACAAGGTTCAGGATGTAAGATATAAGATATGAGTCAAGGTTTAATATCCTGTGCCTTGAATCTTGTGCCTCGTACCCTAGATCCCCATTTTCGCCTTCAGTTCCTCAAACCTGGGATCGGCCTTTACTAATTTGTAGGGAGGATATTCAATAAAGCAGGCCACCGGGCCCATTCTTTTTTCAATACATTCGTTGAGGTAGTAAAATGTTTTATCAAGGTCTTCCAGGCTCAGCCATATGGCTGCCAGATCGCCATCAATAACTGTATCGGGTTCCTGCTCCTGCCGCAATTCCAGTTTGTGAATACACTCCATGGCTTTGTCACGCATGCCCAGTTTGCCATAGGCATATCCCAGACCCATTAGTCCTTTTAGCGGATGATTGGTGAGCCGGTGCACTTCTTCAAATAACTGCATGGCTGTATGCCAGTCGCCTTTCATACCAATACCCCATGCTTTCATTTCAAGACTGCTGCGCATTTGTGGATTGATGTCAAGCAGTTTTTCAGCCTGACGAATGGCATCGTCGAAACGTTCGGCAAAAATGTACATCGTGCCGAGCGACTTGATGATGGTGGGCGACAGCGGATCTATCTGTTCTGCTTCTTCAAGCGTTTTTACTGCCAGCTCTTTCTGGCCCATGGCGATATAATAAAAACCAAGCAGGTCGTAACCATCGGCCGCGCCGGGGTTAAGCTGTATCGCTTTTTGTAAGGCATCATGGGCTTGCTGCCATTTCCATTCATAATATAAATAGGGCATGGCCTTGGCGATATGGCTCTCGGGAACAGTATCGTCGAGCTGCAGTGCTTTATCGGCATACTGGTGGGCGATCTCAAAAGCAGTATGGGGTATCATTTGTCCCCATGAGCCCAGGCAACTGTATGCCTGTGCAACCATAGCATAGGCATGGGCATAATTCGGCTCGATGGCAATGGCCTGTTTAAAGCATTCGATGGCTTTGCGGGTATCGGCAGGAGTGAGCTTGTTCCTGAAATGCAGTCCTTTTAAATACAACGTATAAGCATCTATATTTTTTACGGCTGCTTTTACCAGCGGAATACTCTTTCGTGAAACGGTGAGATTTTCTTTTAGTTTATTGGCGATGATGCCGCTGATCTCGTCCTGTACTTCAAAAATATCTACGAGGTTGCGGTCATAGGTTTCGCTCCAGATATGAAAACCGTCGGCGGCGTTGATCAGCTGGGCGGTAATGCGCACGCGGTTACCGGCTTTGCGTACGCTGCCTTCCAGTACTTTGTCAACATTAAGCTGAATGGCAATATCGCGGATGTCGTCGTTTTTTCCTTTAAAGGCAAAGGCGGAGGTGCGGGATGTAACCTGTAGTCCGTCTACGCGGGTAAGGGCATTCAGCAGTTCTTCGGTAATGCCATCGCTGAAATATTCGTTTTCGGGGTCGGCGCTCATGTTTACAAACGGCAATACGGCCAGCCTGTTGATGGGGGCTGCGGTTTTACCCCGCACTTCATTGCGGCCGGGCACTACAATGCCACTGTTGGCGACGGCAAAGACCCGTATGGGTTGTTTTACGTTTTTTAGTTCAAAAAATCCCAGTTCACGGGTTTGAATATGTTGCTGATTGCGTATGTCGTCGTATACTCTTTCTGAAATAAAAACGCCTCCGGGAACGGCTAGTGATTCGATGCGGGAGGCCAGGTTTACGCCATCGCCGTAAATGGATTCTTCTTCAATGGTAACATCTCCGGTGTGAATGCCAATGCGCAGTGCCACTTTGGGTTCTTCCTGCTGTAACTGGCGCTGAATCTCTATAGCAGCATGTACACTGTCGATAGCGCTGTTGAAAATGCTCAGGGAGCCGTCGCCATAATATTGTAAAATTTTCCCATAGAAACGGGTAATGGTTTCTTCCAGCACGTCTTTGAGGCGCTGGCGCTTTTTACGGGCCAGTTGCTCATTTTCCTGCATGAGGGCGGTGTAGCCCGTCATGTCGGCAAATAATATGGCTGCCAATTGTCGCATACAACAAATGTAAGGCATAATCGGCAGTCGTGAATCGTGAATCGGCAGTTGGCAATCGGCAGTCGTGAATGGGAAATCTGGTATTTACAAGATAATAAAATATTAAAAATATTGAGTTATCATTGCCGATTCACGACTGCCGATTCACGATCTTTGGCGGCGGAAATAATCTATGGATATGAACCGCCTTTTGCTTTTTTCAATATTTCTTATAGCACTTGCCTCCTGTGACCAGAAACAGAGCAGGAAGCGGAAGGTTCTGCCGAAAGATGTTGCGCTGATCAAAATAACCCAGGGAGGCGACAATAAGGGTAGCTGCGTTCAAATCAGTAGAAAACTGGAAAAAGACCCCCGCTATAATAAATTGCTGGCTACCTATGCTGGTTATTGTTTCTGCAGATCGTCAGACAGTGCGCTGACGCCCTCAACATTAAAAGATCTTGCAGCCCGGCCTTCTTTCAAAAAAATGATCCTTTTATTCTACACCAATAGTGATTCGGATAAAATATATAATAACAGGGGGCGAAGCGTAATAAATGATATGCGCAGTGAACTGTTGTATGGAATAAAAGACTATTGCCCCGAGGAATTGACCCACATATCGAACATTCTGCTGCAAAAAAATAATTTTGATGGAGTAGAAGCATTGTGGGAGAAAACAGATGTAAAAAAACTTCCCGCATTAAGTACATATGTACGACGTGTAGACACCGGTAACTTTTTCATTTATGCCGATCTGGCAGCAGTTTTTCATAACAGTCGCAACTATCCCCTTAGAGATTTCTACTTAGTGAAAGCCGGTCGATGCAGAGACTTTCAGCAGGAGTATGGCGCTTTAAAATCCCTGATCTCCAAAAGAAAACAATTTGATGTAACGGAGTTTAAGGAGTCGATTTACGGTGGCATGTAGTCATTTGATTGCGCGGTTATCGTCCAAAACGACGCGGTTATTCAAAGAATCGACACACCTATTGATTTCCCTCCACAATTTTAGAAAAGAATATTACTTTTATTTCGAATTGCCAACCTTCACGAGTAATCATTTTATTTGTCTTTTACACATTTAGTGACTAAACATAAAAGCGCATAAGCTTCCGGCGTAACATTATGTTGTCTATTTTTGTGATGTTGGTAACACGGAATACGTTTTAGCCGGTTGCTAACCGTTAACAGAAAAATCGTATACATGAAGAAGTTGTAGCAACATTAAAATATTTTTTTTGTTAACGCAGAGCTAATGTTAGTTTAAATGAGTAAGCATACTATATTTGTATATTCGTATTGTTTATTAGAACTCTGTCGAAAACCTAAATCAATAACCAACCAAAACCCTTGACCAGTTTATGAGACTCAGTCCGATCCTGCATCCCGCGCTTTTAGCAAAAGAAATTGTTTCCAGAACATTTACTATTTATCATAATGCGCAGGCATCTTCGCCTCCTTTGATTATGTAAAATATCATCATTAGCATCTCTTATAGCATCTTTAATAGCATCTCTCTTCTATTGTAACTCTATAATTTGTAGCGTTTATGAACCGCTTATTGCCGGTACTTATACTCTTGTGTATAGGCCAATCCCTTACTGCCCAATATGTATATACTATCAAAGCTGATAGTGTGAAAATCACAAACACTTGTGATACGGCTGAATTGATCATAGAAAATCACACGCAGAATGTTCCGGGGTTTCTATATAATAAAGGTAAGGGACGTACGGAGTTTCGGCAAGCAGCTGTTAAGTTAAATGACAGTATGTATATTATTGGCGGCGATACACTTAAAACAAGGGTCGCTGCTTTAAATGGTTTGTCAATAAATAGTGGAAATGTGGTGTTAGGGCAGGATGTTGGGCAAGCGGGAAATCCGGCTGCGCTGATCAGTAACCGGGAAATACCGATGAGTAATTATTCTTTAAAATTAAGTGGAACAGGTAATGCCACAACTTTTAAAACTGATGGTTCATCTGGCATTCAACTTGTTTTTAATAAAGCGCTGAGCACGGGTAGTCAGTTTACCTTCCCAATTAACTCGTTTGCGACTTCTGAAATTTTAGATGGGCAAATTGCAGGCGCTAACACAAGTTTAGTGCAGGAACTTTACGCCGTACAAGGATCCGTAAACCTGGCACCCAATGTTGCTGCTATGGGGAATGGTGTTGCCTTTTTTTCAAAAAAATTCAGAAGAAGTGCAACGCCAACAGCGCCCAGCGTAGTTATGTCTGGCACTAATTCTACTTTAGCTGTTCCGGCTATTTACTCTGCTGTTGCAGTGCAATATCCAGGAGATATATCCTTGAATGGATACTATTCAAATTTTAATTCTGCTCTTAGATTTGATGACCCCGGCGTAAAGGCTATAGAAAATTTTATTGATCTGAATGTTGGGCTTTGGTATGTTAGTGGAGCAACCCCGGCCGTATCAAACAGATATGGGCTATACGTTAATCCTATCAAACAAAGTTATGTAACACATGCATATGGGGTATACCAGGCCGGGGCAAGTGATACTAATTATTTTAATGGCAATACCGGGTATGGGCTTACCAGCCCCAGTGCCAGGGTACAAATAGCCGCCGGCACCGCAACCGCAGGTACCGCTCCTTTAAAACTCACTGCCGGTACTGTTCTTTCAACTCCTGAAGATGGAGCTATTGAATACGACGGAACAAACTATTATGTTACTCAAAGTTCTACTCGATATACGCTCACAAAAACATTAAGTGGGCAGATTACAGCAAGTTTCGGTGGCCCGTCATTAAGCGCATTTAATTCTGTTACCACCACTTTATCTGTGTCTGGCGCTGCTGTTGGAGATGTGGTAAATGTGAGCGCGAATACCGGTTCGGTAAATCCGTCTTCAATAATAATTACGGCTTACGTAACATCGGCGAATACCGTAACGCTGCAGGCATATAATGCCAGTAATAGTGCTGTTACACTAGCATCGGACACATATAAAGTAAAGGTGATCAAGTAATAATGATTCGTATGTACAAAACGTGGCCACAAAATCAAAATATGTTTATGAACCGCTTATTGCCGGTACTTATACTCTTGTGTATAGGCCAGTCTCTTAGTGCTCAATATGTATATACTATCAAGGCCGATAGCGTAAAAATTACCAACACTTGCGATACGGCTGAATTGATTTTAGAAAATCATACACAAAATGTGCCGGGGTTCCTATATAATAAAGGTAAAGGACGTACGGAATTTAGGAGAGCGGCTGTTAAGTTGAATGATAGTACCTATGTTTTCGGAGCGGATACTGTATATTTTCCTCAATTGCATGCAAATAATGGGACCAGCGTGGCAAATGGAAATGTAGTTCTGGGCAATGATGCCGGTGGTTCTGCTGCTACCTTAAGTAATACCCGCGAAATTCCGCTTAATGGACATAATGTTGTATTTACAGGAAATGGAAAAATAGGAGTAGGCACTAATAACCCGCGTGATCTTATTGAAGTGGGCACTGCCATATCAGGCGACTCCGCTTCAGTTCGATTCACAAATACGAATGAGCCAGACAGGTATAGTAATGTAATCTGGAATAGATTCAGTGGTGATCCGTTCACGCATTATATGGGTTTTAGTCTTACTCAAGCCGGAAACACTATTACACCGCTTAGATTAGCAGCGAACTCAAAAATTTATTTTACCGGGGATGTGGGAGTCAATGTTGCGGGGGCGCCACGAGCACCGCTTGATTTGGTAAATACCAGTACATTTACTGATGCCAACATGATAGCGCTAGGGGCTGCAGATCATTTCCATTATCATGCTATAAAAGCGAGTTTTCAGGGGGAAGCACCAGACCAAAATAAAATACAATTTTTTCTTCATAACGGCGACGACACCGCTTCGTTGCCATATATAAATCCATTAAATCTTTTGGGGAATGGGAATTCCGTATTTAATGGAAATATAGTCATGACGCAGGCAAATGATCAAATTTCCTTATCAGGCGGCCTTATTGGAGGAAATGCCTATGGCAGTGAGGTATATTTTAGAAATGCCCAGGGCTATGGGATGGTTTTTTTATCAAACGCAACTTCAATAAATTCTCCCGGACTGATTGCAATTGGTTCACAGGCATCTGCTACCAATGAATTTCATTTTGGCAGACAGGATGTTTCTCCTACTACGGCAAGAACTTTTGCCCTTTTTAGAGGCCCTGACCCTTCTCCAAATACATTGTTTACACCTACTTCAGGAACAGCAAAGTTTATTGAAATAGGAGGCTATAGCAGTTCGGGCGCCGGATATGCTACATTTCAACCTTCTTCGGGAAATGCAACGTATACCTCATTGAGTGTTAATGATTATGTTAGTCAGGGCGGAACAGCTACGGGCTCTGTATCTATGCTTGATCTCAATATGGGTGGAACTATTACCGGTTCCCTCTATGGTATTAGAGTTTTAAATACCAATGCTCAGAATGGCTTTGGTGTAGCAGCACCTACTGCAAGGGTTCATATTGAAGCCGGTTCAGCGAACGCCGGTACCGCTCCATTAAAACTCAGTGCCGGTACCGTGCTTTCTACTCCTGAAGATGGCGCCGTAGAATACGATGGAACTAACTATTATGTTACTCAAAGTTCTACGCGATATACTTTGGCAAAAATATTAACCGGCCAGCTTACCACAAATTTTGGTGGTTCATCCTTAAGCGCATTTGGTTTTGTTACTGCAAGTTTAACTGTGCAGGGGGCGGCTGTTGGCGATGTGGTAAATGTGAGCGCCAATTCGGGTTCAGTGAATCCGCCTTCTATAAGTATTACAGCTTTTGTAATATCAGCAAATACAGTAACGCTGCAGGCATATAATGCCAGTAACAGCACTGTTACCATTGCATCGGATACATATAAAGTGAGAGTGATCAAGTAAAAGATATTTCTTGCAAAAGTGGATTATAACCATATTGATGATGGTATGCTATATAACGGCATACAACCAAATCAGCAAGCCTGATATTAACAGGCCGGTTAAAACCATTTTGTCATCTGTTCAAAATAAAGCAAACGCCGTGAAGGATTCCCTTAAAACATCAACAAATAATCTGTTGCACAATGCACCTGTTAAACCAGGGGCGGCACAGGCTATGCATCCTTCCGACACGCTAAATCCCGCTGCTGCTGTAACAAAAGATTCATCGGTTGATGCATTGACAGATGATGAACCCACTACGTATTTCTTCAAACGGCTCGATTGCAAGGTAGTGGTGAAAATACCAATTTATGCATATGTATATGTTCCGGTAGAAAAAGAACCGATGAAGATAGTTGAACCGGTAAAACCCAAACCCATTCCTTTTTTACAGGTACATGGGAATGTTATGTACAACGTAAACTATTATTCCAATATCGATACGCCCTACAACGAACAGAATATATACCAACATACCATACAAACGTATCTGGATATAACCGTAAAAGGTCAGTATCCCATGCGCGTGTATCTGACCAACCGGTTCACCAATTCAAAGCTCTTTAGAAATTTTTCTGACCTGAACTTTGGCTATAACAATGCACAGTTTACGCAAAAGATCAAAGCTGATGTAAGGCAACAATACTTGTCTTCTTTACCATCCTTTACAGCGCCTGACAGTTTGAGGAATGAATTGGATGCCGCCCTGAAGAAACTGCATTCGCTGGAAGCCTGGATAAAGAATCCGGGTCTGTTACAGAAAATGGTAGAGGCGAGAGAGAAAGCGATGAGAGATTCGCTGATGAAATTATCAGGTAGCAAACCGGATACGAATTTTAATATACAGGCGCCCGGGTATAAAGGAGCTGCTGACTCTGTGTTATCGAAGCTGGGTATAGATACTTCTGATATTCAGGCTCAATATACACAACGAAAACAACAGCTTGATTCATTGCAAAAGCGCATCATTGCTTTACAGCAAATGATAAAAACAACCACGAGGCAATCGCAGGAAGCGGTGGCTAAAGTTTGCCATGATATTGAACTGGCAAAAAATCCGGCCAAACTAAAGGAGATCATGGACGATCATCACATCAGTGATTCTTCCCTGCCGAAAGGTTACAAAACTTTAATGGCCATTCGTTCATTTGGTGTAGGCCGTACAGTAGTAAATTATTCTGAACTATCGGCCAAAAATATTTCTGTAAATGGCTTTCAGGCAGAATACAATCCCGATGCCTATTATGCCGTAGCTACAGGTAGCGTTGATTACCGGTTCCGTGATTTTATTGTAAACAGTCAGGGGCAATCAAAGCAATATCTTACTGTGCTTCGATACGGCAGGGGATTGAAAGATGGAAACAACATCATCTTTACCTGGTTTGGCGGCCGCCGGCAATTATACAATGCAGGCACGGTAGACACTACTCAGGGCCTGTCCACCGGGGTACAGGTTCCCTCATCGGCATTAATGGGTTTTACTATTGAAGGAACTTATAAAATATCCGATCACATATCGCTTACGGCTGAGGTTGCCAAATCATCGTATCCTTCGTATGCGCGTGATTCAGCGGGGAAGATTAGCCTGTCTTCGCAGATGTTGGAGTTGAACAACCGGCACAATGAAGCCTATTCATTAAAGGCTGATGGCTTCTTCCCAAAAACACAAACAACTGTACGCGGAACATTAAAACGGCTGGGCGCCAATTTCCAATCGTTCAGCACATTTACCGATGGGTCGGCACAAACTGCCTGGAGTGCAGGTATACAGCAGCCATTTTTTAAACGGCAGTTAACGCTGGCACTTTCGGCTAACACCAATGATTTCAGCAATCCGTTGATCGGAAGCCAATATAAAAGCACTACTGTTTTTAAAAGTATTCAGGCAACCTGGCGCAGGGCAAAGTGGCCTGTTGTTTCACTGGGTTATTTTCCCAGCAGCCAGATCACCAAACTAGGCGATGGCCAGTACCGCGAAAATCTTTTTTATACGCTTACCGGTAACGTAACGCATTCATGGAGCTATCATCAGGTAATGATGAACTCTGTAGTTGTGTATACACAGTTTTACAACCGGTCAACCGATTCGGGTTTTGTATACTTCAATACCAAAAACCTGTTGCTTAGCCACTCGGTATTCTGGAAGCAATTGACTATGCAAACCAATGCTTCGGGCGCTTTCAATCAGGATTACCGGTTGTATACGCTTGAGGGGAAGGGGCTGTATGCGATTAACCACTATCTGTCGCTGGGAGCGGGTGTTAAATACAATTATCAAACAACATACGATATACAACAACTGGGGTATTCAGCAGAAGCTATGGTGCAGATACCAAAGTTGGGACAAATACAAATAGCCGGTGAAAAAGGATTTATTCCCGGCATGAACAAACAACTGGTTCCGAACAATACCGGACGGGCCACTTATTTTAAAACATTTTGAACGGGTAATTATGTTTAAGAAATGGTTGATGATCTGTTTAGTGCTGGCAGGCTTGTTGCCTGTAGCGCATAGCCAGGTAAGTATGACATTGCAGGTTCCGCCATCGGGCGTTTTATTGAAAAACCAGCTCTGGAATATGGTGCTGGTAAATTCATCCAATACCAATGTGCTGGTTCGTGTGAACCTGGTATTGCTCGATGTGCAAACCAATCAGCCGGTGATAACTGCAACATCTGCACCGGTTGCATTGGCAAACGGTGTACGTCAATTGCAGGCGCGCGACCTGGGCCCTATTCAGTATAATTATAGTATACCGGCTGCAAGGGTAGATATGGACCCTAATGGTATGTTGCCCGCAGGCAGATACCAGGCCTGTTATACCGTAGTGAATGTTGGAAAGGGTAATATTACCCTGGTGGAAAACTGCATATCGATGAATGTGGATCCGCTGAGTCCGCCATTGCTCAATACACCGGCTGATGAAGAAAGGTTGCTTACGCCTTATCCGCAGTTTACCTGGTTGCCGCCTACGCCGGTAGGTTTATTCAATGATCTGGGATATGCACTTGTTGTAGTGGAAGTATTACCGGGGCAGGGCAAGGCTGATGCCATTCAGCAGAATATACCATTAAACAGTTCGGTGTATACGAAAAATCTGTTCTGGAATTATCCGGCGTCAACCCGTTCGCTGGATACCGGAAAGGTGTATGCCTGGCGTATAGTGGCTATGAACAGCGGTAAAGCAGTTGCCATGAGTGATATATGGACGTTTAAAGTAGCAATATCTAAGCCAACAGCGGCAATAGTACCTGAAACACCATATGTTGAAGTGAAGCGGGCCCAGGATGCTGCCATTGCCACTGCAGGAAATGTATTGCGCATTACCTATGAAAATGCTGCTGCCGATACTACTGTAAAATATACTATTACCAGTTTGGAAGATGCCGGTAACCCGGTAGTGCAGGAAGGAGAGTTGCATTTGAAATATGGCACAAATCTGTTACAGGTGCCGCTACGGCAGAACAAAAAATTGCAACAGAATAAAGTATACCAGTTACGCTTTACGAGTAGCCGCAATGAAAACTGGACAGTGAAGTTCACGGTGAATCGGTCCCGCCAACAAGCGGGATGAGTCGGCAATCAGGAATCAAAAATTAAACAGACATTAAAAAATGAGTCGTCATTGCGGATTGCCGATTGACGATTCACGAAAATACCCCCCGAACCATGATATTGAGTTTAGCTTTAAGGTTTCAGAAGCAGATAGCCTTATTCCTGTTAAGTATTTCATTTGTTCAGGTAACTATCGCAGAAAGAATTGGCAGAAGATATGATCCGCCCATATCGGGAGTTCATCTGCCTTTGTATAATGATATGACAACGGTTGGTCATAGGCCTGCTCCGTTAAAATCTATCGGAGAAACAAAATTAAATAGTCGGGCGCGATCTTACTTCCCCTCTATCGGAGGGAGCAAGGAGAAGGCTGCTCACAATTTCATCGGCGGGCCTACACAACCCGAAAGCCAGTCGTTTCAATCGGTCAACAGTAATAACATGGTTGACCTGTTCAGTGGCGACTTCAGCTATAATATTCCATTGCTCGATGTGGGTGGTTATCCGGTGAATATTGCATATCACAGTGGTATCACCATGGATGAAGAAGCAAGCTGGGTAGGTCTCGGCTGGAATATTAACCCGGGATCTATTACGCGTAATATGCGTGGTGTGCCGGATGATTTCAACGGGGGAACTGATACTATTAAAAAAGTATCGTCTATAAAACCTAATGTGAACTGGGGTGTAACAGGAGGTGCGAATCTTGAATTAGTGGGGCTGCCTGCTTCGGTTGGCGCCAGTTTGGGAATATTTCATACAACCTATAACGGTTGGGGGCTTGAAACAGGTTTGAATGCTTCTGTGAATGCTGGTATCAAATCGGCAGGTAGTTTATCGGGCGGTCTTTCACTCACCAATAACTCTCAAAATGGACTTACCATTAGCCCGAGTTTAGGGTATAAGGTCAGCTTACAAAAGGCTTCTGATAATGCAGGCCCGGCTTTTGGCGGCGTGCAAATTTCTGCTCCCTATAATTCAAGAACAGGGCTTAAAGGTGTACAAATGGGGCTGAATGTAAATGCCAAAAACCAGGATGGAAGTAAAGAGGGTTCTGCAGATGGTTTTATAGGGCAAACATTTGCATGGCCAACTTATACGCCTACGATCACAATGCCCATGACCAATTATAATTTCAGTGTAACCTTAAAGTTTGGTGCAACAATAAATGCTATACATCCGAACTTTTATATAAGCGGGTATGGTGGTTCAGATTATATTGCTCCGGCCGATACGTCAATGTCTATCCCGGTGTACGGTTACCTGAACTATCAGAACATGGGCACCAATCGCGGTGCGCTCACTGATTTTAACCGCGAAAAGGAATTGCCTTATCGTGAAAAACCTGCTATTCCACACGTTGCAGTTCCTTCTTATACATATGATGTATTTTCTGTTTCGGGTGAAGGTACCGGTGGTAGCTTTAGGCCATACAGGGGCGATATCGGTTTTATTGCCGATCACCGCATGCAAAGTAAAACTATTACAGGCGCCGCAAGTATTGATATTGGTGGTGGTAATCTGGTGCATGGTGGAACTGACCTGAATGCGAACTATGCGTTAACCAAAAACGGTCCATGGGAATCAGAAAACCCGCTTGCAAGAACTATTAACTTCCGCAACAACCAGGGATTATATGAAGCCGTATATTTTCGTAATCCTGGTGAAAAAGCAATTAATACAACTGCCTATTATGATGCCATTGGCGGCGATGATGTAGTTACTCCAGCCTTATGGCAGGCCAGTAATAGCAGTCCTACTATATTAGCTACCAATACACTTAACAGGTATAGCGGAAAAAAGAAAGTGGGTAGCATTAATCTAAATACAGCCAACGCTGTACATACAACCCGCGACAAACGTGCACAGGTTATCTCTTATCTTACTGCTTCAGAAGCATCGGTGGTGGGCCTGGATAAATATATCTATCACTATAACATTAACCAATTTGGTTCACGGCAGTGCGAAGACAATTCGGTAAACGATGCAACCCAAAACGGCACCGGCCTGAGGGGGTATTATTTTAAAAATACGAGGCTAAGTGGTGATGCCAAAACCCGTATCGATACCAATGTATATTTCAACTGGGATAAGGGTAGCCCGTTTTGGAATTCAGTAGATGCACGCAGCAAGGATTTAGAGGATAAAAGTTTTCCCGGCGATTATTTTGGTGTACGCTGGCTGGGACGCCTGAAAGCACCTGTTACCGGTACTTATGCATTTGGTATCAGGCACGATGACGGTATGCGTTTCTGGATGAATGATACACTGTTAATGGACTACTGGAGGCTCGGTTCAGGTCATGGTGGATGGGATACCGTTCGAGTTAACCTTGTAAAAGATCAGTTTTATAATATCAGGATAGAGTATTATGATAACGCAGGATATGCTGTTCTTGACTTTGCCTGGAGAAGGCCCGATGGACTTAATCGCCCCTTTGATTTTGACCACAAAGATCCGGTAGACGGTAGATACCTGTTCCCGCCCAAATTTTCAGATACTACCATTGTTGATTCTATGATGGTACGTGAAGACAGGATAAATAATTTCAGGAAAAGCACCCATATATCTGAGGTAGATGTGCTTAACGCCGATGGTCGAAGATATGTATATGGCATACCGGTATATAATATTTTACAAAAAGAAGTAAGCTTCTCAGTAGAGCAGGGGCGTGAAAACCTGCAGACCGGTTTAACGGCTTACTCTGACAAGGAAAATAGTACCAGTAACAACAGTGGTAAAGAAGGGTATTATAACAGGGAAGAAATTCCTGCCTATGCGCATTCATTTCTACTTACAGGTCTTTTGTCGCCCGATTATGTGGATGTAACCGGTAATGGTATTAGTGACGATGACCTGGGCGATGCCGTGAAATTCAGTTATTCAAAAGGCGCCGGTATTGCCAGCCCGTTTGAATGGCGCGCCCCATATATTACCGATAGCGTCAATTATAATGCGGGACTGAAGAGCTACAATCGCGATGATAAGGCGCATTATATCTATGGTAAAAAGGAGATGTGGTATCTGCATTCTATCGAATCAAAAACCATGATCGCCAATTTTACCCTGGCTTCCCGTGAAGACATGCTTGAAATTGATGAAAGAGGTCATAAGCACAACAATGGCAAATCTTTTTGTTTGAAACAGATTGACCTGTATTCAAAAGCCGACTTTTTGGCACATGGCGCCAAAGCGACTCCTATTAAGACTGTTCATTTTGAATATAGCTACGAGCTATGCCGCGGAGTAAACCACCCCGTAAATGACAGTGGTAAACTTACGCTGAAGCGCATATGGTTTACTTATAATGGTAATGAAAAAGGAAAATTAAATCCATACGAGTTCTACTATCATAGTAATAATCCCGGATACAGGACCAATGCCACGGATAAATGGGGTACTTATAAAGATCCCGCTCAAAATCCTGAGGCTACATCAACCAATCCTGTCAACAATGCCGACTATCCCTATGCATTACAGGATAGCGCACAGGCTGCTTACAATGCTGCTGCCTGGACTATGGATTCAATAAAACTGCCTTCGGGTGGACGCATTAAGGTTAAATACGAAAGTGATGACTATGCCTATGTGCAAAACAGACGTTCTACCCAAATGATGGAACTGGCTGGCTTGGGAACATCACCTACCGGTACTTATGGCGACAGAGTATATTCCGCCGTTGACCTTACAGCGAGCACCACCGATAATCTGGTTGCATTTATAAAAGTTCCTGTTGCTGCAAGTTCAAAACAGGAATTGTATGCCCGCTATCTTGAAGGTATGAGTAAGTTCTACTTCAGGTTGCTGGTGCACATGCCACCAAACGACAACTTTGGTACCGGCTCGGAATATGTACCCTGTTATGCAGAACCTGATTTATCTACAGCCAACTGGTATGGTTTTACAACCGATCCGCATATTATCTGGATCAGATTGGCAGGTGTTAATAAAGATGGCAATGGCAGCGGCTATTACAGTCCTTTAGCACTGGCAGCGCTGAATTTCCTGCGCATGAACCTTCCTTCGAAAGCATACCCGGGCTCTGAGTTGGATGATAATAATATGACCTTCCTCGATGGTGTTCGGTTAATTTCAACACAGATCTCCAATATCGTCTTTTTGTTGAATGGCTTTAACAAAACAGCACGCACATTAGGATGGGCCGCTCACTTCAGTACTACAGCATCGTACGTGCGATTGAACTGTCCGACCTTAAAAAAATACGGTGGCGGCTTACGTGTAAAAAGTGTTTTGATTTACGATCACTGGAATGAGATGACGAAGAGAAGAGAAAGTGTGTATGGACAAAACTATGATTACACAACTATACAAACGGTAAATGGAGTTCCTCAAAAAGTGAGCAGTGGTGTTGCTGCCTGGGAACCGGCCATTGGTGCAGAAGAAAATCCTTTCCATTTGCCTATTGAATATACAGACCGTATTTCGGCATTGGCCCCTTCTTCGGCACAATACAGTGAAGAACCTTTGGGAGAAACTTTTTATCCCGGTCCTTCAGTCGGGTACAGTAAAGTTCGGGTGCGTAGTATCCATGCCGATAAAACCCGTTCAGCCAATGGTTATGCAGAAACAACTTTCTATACTTCGTATGATTTCCCCACTACGTGGGATTGGTCGATGCTGGATAACGATACCAAAAAACGGTATAAGCCGGTGCTGAGGAATTTCCTTCGTATCAATGCCATGAGTTATATGTCGTTGTCGCAGGGCTTTAAAATAGAGCTGAACGATATGAATGGAAAAATGCATACGGAAGCTACTTATTCAGAAACCGATTCTGTTCATCCTATTTCATATACTGAGAATTTTTACCACGTCGACAATCAGTCTGTACAATTCAAGCACCTCAATAACGTGGTTACAACCATCGATCCCTATGGTAAAATCGATACTGCGGCCACTATTGGTAAAGATGTTGAGCTGATGGCTGACATGCGGGAACAAACTTCTACTTCAATCGGTGGTAATATAAACGTGAATGCCGACCTGTTTACCGTAGGCGTTTGGCCCATTGTTATTCCAAGCCTGTTAAATCTTTTCCAGAAAGAAACCAATCAGTTCCGTTCAGCAGCCATGACCAAGTTGATATACCGCTATGGTATTATCGATAGCGTGGTTCATATCGAGAAGGGAAGTAAGGTGTCTTCAAAAAATATGATGTATGATGCTGAAACAGGTGATCCTTTGTTGGTGAGAACACAGAATGAATTTAATGATCCTGTTTACCAGTTCAGCTATCCGGCACACTGGATGTATAAAGGGGCTGGGCCCGCTTACCAGAATATCGACGCAGTACTGAATCACCTGCGGGTAGCCAATGGTAAAATAACAAGAGGACTTGATCAGCCTGATTCGGTTTACCTTACTGCCGGTGATGAATTGCTGGTGTACAGTAAGCAAACTATTAATGCAACGAGTTGTTCATCGAATGATTCTGCTTCGTTTGCGAATAGTTATAAATTATGGGTGATTGACACCAACGCAGTACATGGCGGTGCGCAACAGTTATACCTGGTTGATATAAACGGTACGCCTTTCTCGGGTAATGATGTAACATTAAAAGTGATCCGTTCGGGTCACCGGAATGTGGCTGGAACAGTAGGCTCTGTTACTTCATTACGCAGCCCACTGGTTAAAGATGGCCAGGGTAAATATCAGTTGGTGTTCGATACGGCTACCCATGTAGTAAATGCCGATGCCAGTGAAATGGCGCAATACTGGAAAGTGGCTGATAAAAGGAAATCAAATATTCAGCAAAATTGTATTCCTGCCAGGAGTGATAGCGCTGAGTTTGCCGCCGAAGCCTGTTCCTGCATGAAGCCGTTTTTCGATTATGTTATACAACACGGATTGTTATTCTTAAAGCGTGGCGTCGGTTTATCGCGTAGAATGACAGTTGGAAGAATTGCGGCACTGGCGGGCATCAATCTTTCTGATTGCCCTATATTACAAGCTAATGCCAGTCAGGTATTTTATGGTGTAAACGACAGTCCTACCGATGAAGAATACCTGGCACAGGTTGGCTCGGCTCAATTCAAATTGCGCAGGTTAACGGCCAGCACCCAATCTTTCTACAATTATACCAGCAGCGCCTGTACGCCTGATGGAGTAATATACAGGAACCCCTCGATGGTAATTCCTTCGCCTGATACAGTAACAGTGAACATCACGCCTGATTTTTCGGCAAACCTGTTTTCTTCAAAACAATGTCCTTCATTCAAGGATTCGCTTACACTGGTTGATTCCTCATCAGATCACCTGATGGTTGAAACCGGTCTTAATTTGGGTGGTTATGAGCGCAATGCTATTTCTATTCTGCAATTCAGAAATCTAGACCAGATTCCGTCATCGGCAAGTATTCTGTCTGCCCAAATGATCCTGCAGGCAGATACGCGCGGGCATTATCCGCCCATGTGGCCGAATGCCAATTCTGTAAATCCTGTAGATTCTATCAGTATATCGCTCGCTACACCCGGATGGTTCCCCATGGTGTCATTAGATACCTTCCATAGTGAAACCGTGAACAGTGACTGGTACAAACAGAAAGCTAAAACAGTGCCGTTCCAAAATGATACCATCGATATGCTGGATTACGTGAATGGTTATCGCGGCAACATCTATGCCTCCAAATCATTTATACTCACGCAGGGTTCTCAGGACTTTCACGGCGCAGCTGTAACATCTTCTGCTGCATTGCCCGGTTACCTGCAGAGTGGTTACAGTAATTATTATTCAACTTATTACTCGCAGCGTTATGCCGATGCTTCAAAATGGCCGGTAATGCAGGTTACATATGTGGTACCACCGTCTTATTCAGATACGGGCAGCCTTGCGCTGGAATATGTTTCCACTTTGTCATGCACCGATGTTATCGGACGCCTTTGCTACAGTGCGGTTACCGATACTACCGTGAACCCGTATCAATATGGTATACTTGGCAACTTCCGTCCGCTGCGCAGTTATGTGTATTATGGTCGCAGAATGGAATCTGATCCTTTACAACCGGTAAATACACGTACAAATGGTACCATTAAAGATTTTGCACCATTCTGGACTTTGCAGAACAATCAGTGGGGTCCATCGTACGACACTACAAGATGGGTATGGAACAGTCAAACTACCTTGTTTAACCGCAAAGGATTTGAATTGGAAAATAAAGACCCGCTGGGTCGCTACAACGCTGGTTTATATGGTTATGGTTTAACCCTTCCTGTGGCAGTTGTACAAAACAGCCATTTCCAGGAAGCTGCTTATGAAGGCTTTGAAGACTATGGATTTGTTGCTAATACCTGCGATACTGCATGTGCAGAAACCCGTCCGTTCGATTTCTCTATCTACCAGGCAAACTTTACTACCACACAAGCTCACACCGGTTTGTATAGTTTACAGGTAGGAACAAATAGTACAATAAGTGTGTCGGCCAATATTCAACCTGCGGCAGATGCTGATATTGCACAGCTAACCGGTTCGGTGACAACAGGGGGTACATGTGGATCAAACCTGAAAGGCATGCTGGCTTCCAAAAACACCATCTTACCGGGCTTTGCTCCGTTGGCAGGTCAAAAGGTAGTTGTTGGAGGATGGGTAAAAGAAAACAACACCTGTTTGTGTAAGAGCTATACCCGGAACCATATTGTGGTGGGATTTATGGTGAATGGCTCTACGACTAATACTGTTTTAAATCCGTCAGGAAATCTGGTAGAAGGCTGGCAGCGATATGAAGCGGTAGTGGATGTTCCGGCAAACGCTACACAAATGATCGTTACCATGCAGGCGTCTGATTCAGCGGTTACTTATTTCGACGACATACGCATTCATCCTTATAATGCTGAAATGAAATCGTATGTATACAGTTCAGTGAACCTGCGACTGCTGGCAGAGCTGGATGAAAACAACTATGCCACTTTCTATGAATACGATGATGATGGCACGCTGGTAAGGTTGAAAAAAGAAACCGAGCGTGGCGTACAAACAATCAAGGAAACAAGAAGCGCCCTGTTAAAAGAACAATAATACAAAACTCTTTATATGAAGAAGCTATTTGTATGGATAGTATTGGCCGGTTGTATGGTGCACACGAATGTATCAGGTGCAAACCTGACCGATACAACGGAAACAGTTAAACACTTTATGCAAAAAGTGCAGCAGGCATACCAGAATGCGCCGTACTTAGGTTTTCATCTGTTGTACAGGTATGCCAATAAAAGCCAGCCTACGAATTATATTGATAGTATGGCCGGTGAAATAGCGATGGACAAGAACCGTGTACGGCTGGTGATGGATGATATTGAAACGATCACCAATGACAAATACACCATACAGGTGATAAAGGAAAATAAACTGATTTACCTGTCGCTTCCAAAATCTGTAGGCGTTGCAGATCCTCTTTCCATGCTTGATACAACACTCGCTCATTTAAAAGGTGTGCATACACAAATAGTTCATGCGAAAGGGAGGGCTACATTAAGCATTTCTTTTCCGCAACAGCCCGAGCAGTTGTATAAGAATATAGTGATGACGGTTAATGAATCAACCGGCTATTTAGAAAAAGTAGTGTATGATCTATATACTACTGAGCTTGTATCGCAGGATCAGTTATCGCAGACCGGTAAACCGGGATTTTATCAACCTGAGGGCCGCATAGAGGTTTTGTTCAGTCAATACAGAAAGGGAGCATTTAATGATTCACTGTTCAATGAAGACAGGTTCTTTACACGGTTGGCAAAAGGGAATTATGAACCATCAGAACAATATAAAGAGTATCAGATTTTTTTAGCGTCGGTGAATTTGTGAGAAAGAATGATCAGCAACCAAAAACCAAAGACTAAAGAGCGTTAATTCCATGCAGACCCAATCCTTATACCGTATAATAATACTGATAGGCCTTATTTGTTCGGCTGTGATCGTTCGTGCAGGCGATGGAGGCGGCATCGTGGCCCGCGCTGTACTGGATGGCACACAGCACCAGGTACAGAAGGATTCTTCACGTACCGTGGAGGATTCGGCTTTTTTCAATGGCGCTGGCAGCGGCGTTGACACTGGTTATTCTGTGCAGAATGTGGTGACGGTAAAGATCAATGAGTCATCGCCTTTGTATCTGCGCACAGCATTTACGGCGACGGTGCGGTTACATATCTCATACAGCAATGGCAATGATACCGCATCTATTGATCGTGATTTTACCATTAACTACGATTCAGCTCATAGCTATAATGCCCGCAACAGTTTTGTATTTTATGGTGGTAGAAGGGTTACGGTAAAGATCTTGTCTGTTACCAGCAATGCCGCCTGGGATGTAGCCAGTACACTGATGGTAGAAAACCAACTGACCGCTAAACCAAAATATATTTTTTCCTGCAGTACTACGGTAAATAATATCTCGGTAACGCCTGTAACGGAAGGAGCTGATGAGCTACCGGTGAGCTGGACAGCCATTCGTGGCGCCGATCAGTACGATGTGGAGTGGTGTTATATAGATTCCTCTGCGCTCGCTAATAAAAAATACGGTGATCCGCTGGACCCTGCACAGGTGTTTTATCACAACT
>Ga0105239_10002478_pt1 | contig 23536 bp, 29 predicted proteins | sample KBSC44metaG_FD_92761 | JGI IMG/M metagenome (GOLD analysis project Ga0105239, IMG submission 92761) | Corn rhizosphere microbial communities from Kellogg Biological Station, Michigan, USA - KBS C4-4 metaG | ecosystem: Host-associated > Plants > Roots > Rhizosphere > Soil | place: Michigan, USA...
CATTGGCTGCCCGAGTTCAAGCGCCAGTGGCGCTCTGCAGGGCGTAGGGAATGGAGTAACTGATATGAGAAAGCAGATTATCAGGGCGGCGCTCCTTGCGGCCGCCACGTTCGGAATGGCCGGGACGGCGCACGCGCAATTGGCCGTGGTCGACGTGAAGTCGGTCGCGCAGGCTCTGCAGACCGCTCGCAACACGTTGCAGCAGCTTCAAGAGGCCAAACAGCTCTACGCCTCGCTCAACAGCGTCACGCAAATCAACAGCGTCAGCGATTTGCTAAACAACGAGATTTTGAGCGAGGCCCTGCCCTCCGGAATGCAGGAGTCGGTTTCGCTGATCTCCGGCGATCTGCGTGAGCTGGGCGCGATCGGCAATCGGGCAGAGTCGCTTATGAGCGGTTCCGACTTCACGCTTTCCGGCATCGATTCCGGTTTCGGTGATGCGCAAGGCATTCTCAACCGGGCGGCGACAGCCGGCGCCCGCGATCAAGCCTACGGCGAATACATGCTGGAAGCGACTGAGGCGACCGGCAAGGGCCTGAAGCAGCTCAACAGCGGGCTCTCGGCATCGACGACCATGCGCCAGTCGCAGGACATTGCGGCTCGTGCTGCCATCGAGAACGCGCAGGTTACGAACCGCCTCCTGCAAATGCAGGCGGCGCAGGAAGCCGCGCGCGGCGCGGCGGCGCTACGTTCCTCGTCTGACTTCGCGGCTTCGCAACGCCGCACCCAGCAGAACATCGAGGACGGGTCTCTCTGGCCCACTTGGAGCGGCCAGTAAGGAGGGCAGGTCAGTGCGGAAGTGTCTCATAATAGTGATGTGTGCGGCGCTTCCGCTGGCCGCCTGCGGCGAGGAAGCCAAGTCGGTCGAATACTACAAGGAGCATTTGACCGAAGCGCGCGAGAAGGCCGCTCGCTGCCAGAGCAACGGGGACGCGGGAGATAACTGCGGGAATGCCGCCGTGGCGATCCAGCAGGCCGCGCGCGAGCAGTTCGATCGCGACCGGGCCAGGACAGAGAAGAACCTCAAATCCGGAGCGATGTGGCCGACCTGGAACGGGAAGTAGGTGATCCATGCTCGATGCAATCTACACCATGCTAGAAGGCCAGATTACCGGCACCCTTGCCGGTAAGTACGCCGCTGTTGTGGGCATGGTGTCCGCGCCGCTGCAAACAGCCATGGCAATCAATCTGGTGATCGTGGGCTTTGCCGTGATGCGCGGTGTGTCCAACGAACCGTTCGGCAACTACCTCGGCACTTGGCTGAAATGCTATCTCGTCATTCTGGCGGCAACGTCGTCCATCGCGGCAGACATTGCCGCATCGGCGCAGGCCGCGCCCGATCAGCTCGCCTCGGCCCTGGGCGGCGGCGCTCTGTCGGCATCCTTTGACGCATTCGTGAAGAATGCCGTCGAGCCGGCGCTGACGATCCATAATTCGATGGAGCCTTGGGTAGAGGCGAGCACCTTTTTCCCTGTCACGATCCCGAACCTGGCCACGGGTCTGATGGTCATTCTCATCATGCTGCTGGCCTACATCATCGCGGCAATCGCGATGACGATCGTGCTGTTCATCAAATTTGGCCTGTTCGTGACGATCGCGACGATGCCGATTTTCGTCGGCGCGCTCATCTTCCCGGCCTCGTCCGGCCTGTTCTTTAGCTGGCTTGGCGCGGTGCTGAACTACGCCATTCAAACCGCGGCCGTGGCGATCGCGCTCCTGTTTGTCGTCGCGCTGGTCAACGCCATCCCCAATTCGGTCGGCGCCGGCGACGGTGGCGATACATGGACTGCCCTGGCCGCGATGATGCTCCAACTCGTGGCGGTCCTCGTCGGCGGCTTCATCATCATGCAAGCGCAGTCGATCGGTTCGTTTGCTGGCGGCGGCGGATCTTCGGGCGCGGGCTTCCTGTCCGCGATCTACCCGGCGACGCTGCAACGCAGAATCATGAACTCGTCGATCGGCGCTCCACGTCGTGCAGCAGGCGCGGTCGGCAATGCGGCGCGGTGGAGCCTCAATCGCCAGACGGCGGCTCGGACAAATCTCGCTTCTCAAGCTCAAGCATCTTCCGGTCGAACCTCGATGCCCGGTGCATCGTCCAGACCGGGCAATCGATAGGAGGAAAGCTCATGGTGAAGTTTCATCACGGCGCGCCGTCCGCGCGCCGATGGGGAAGGATTCTCTTCGTTGGGGTGGCAAGCTGCGCTTTGGCGGCCTGTGCCACGACCTCGGAAGGCGGGAACCCTCCCAAGCATTGCAGTCGCGGAAGCGCGCGAAATGCCAACCCTTACGGCTCGATCTTCACTCAAGCCGATGTGAGCGCAGCGCCAGCGGCGCGCGAGGGCGCCCACGCTGAGGTGATGGTGTTCGGCAAGGATGCCGAACCGGCACCCGAAGCCGTGCCGGTGCCCGATCTGACAGCTCCACCGCCAGCGCCTCGCAATGGCGCGCCTGCGCCGGTCGGTCGGCCGATCTCGATGGGGCTCGATCCGATCTCCCCGCATACTGCGTTTAGGAGCTGCTGACCATGAGCCTCGGAGTCAAAAAGAAGAGCGACCTCGACAAGTATTTCTCGGACGCAAAAGGCTGGGATTTCGATCGGGTGAGCGAGGCCAACAAGCAAAAGCGGTTGGCCTATATCGTCGGCGCCAGCGGCGTTGCCTTCGGGTTCGCCATGCTGGCATGGCATGTCGCGATGCCGCTGCGTTCGGTGGAACCGTATGTGATCCGCGTCGATCGCCAGACTGGCGGCATCGATGTAGTGACACGGCTTACCAACACGCGGAACATCACCGCCGACGAGGCGGTGAACAAGTTCTTCCTCTCGGAGTACGTTCGCAACCGTGAGGGCTGGGCCGAAGTCTCGGCGCGTGAGACGCAAGCCCGTGTCTATGCGCTCTCGATCCCGCAAGAGCAGGAGAAGTTCGCCGGCCAGCGTCGGCCAACCAATCCGAACAGCCCGATCGTGAATTACCAGAACGGCGAGGTAATCTCGGCGGCTGTCAGGGGTATTACCTTCATCAACGACCGCGTTGCGCAAGTGCGCTTCACCAAGTCCGTGATGAGGCCCGGCAACGCGCCCGACGAGCTGAGCCATTGGGTCGCGACCATCAATTTCAAATACGTGGACAAGCCGACCACTGAGGCGGGGCGGCTCAACAACCCGCTCGGTTTTCAGGTCATCAGCTACCGCGCAGACCCGGAGATTGCGTCATGATCGGGGTTCGCAGCATTCTAGTCGGCGGCGTTCTCGCCGCCACCATGGCCGGAAGTCCGGTGTTCGCAGAGGAAATCCCTCGCGCGGGCAATCAGGACAGCCGCATTCGCTACATCAACTATGATGCGGACGAGGTTGTGCGGGTCAATGGCGTGTTCCGCGCAGCGTCCCAAATCGTGTTCGGCACGGGCGAAACGATTTCGAGCGTCGCCCTGGGCGACACGGTGAGTTGGGAAGTCGCACCGGCTGAGAACATTCTGTTCATCAAGCCGCGCGAGCGTGCGCCAGCCACCAATCTGATCGTCGTCACGCGCCGGGGCGGTATGGTCCGCACCTACACATTTGCGCTCTCGGCGCGCAGCGGTGCAATCGCGCCAGGGACCGATGCTCAATTCGTGGTGCGCTTCCGCTACCCGGCAGAGGAAGCGGCGGCGGCGCAGCAAGCGAAGGTGCAGCAGGTCCAATTGCAAATGCTCATGGTCGAAGCGGGCGGCGTCAAAGTGGCGTTGGAGGCCGCTGCGGTCCAGGGCAGGCGCAATATTGCCTATCAGATTGCCGGTTCGTCGGATCTCGCCCCTTCGGAGATTTCCGACAACGGCCAGTTCACCATCATGCGGTTTCCTCGAAACCAGCAGCTTCCGGCGATCTTCACCGTCTTGCCGGACGGTTCGGAGGCGGTCGTTCCCTATGATGTTCGCGGCGAATTTCTCGTCGTGCATCAGGTCGCACGCGAGTTCCGCCTGCGACGCGGCAAGTCGCTGAGCTGCATCTGGAACGATGCCTACGACCGCTATGGACCTGACAATTCATCTGGAACCGCCTCGCCAGAGGTCGAACGCAGCGTGGAGGGGAGCCAGTCACGATGAGCGATATTCAGAACAACGCCGATGATGGCGACGACAAGAAGACCCTGAACTTCGGTGAGGCAAAAAGTCGCCTGACCTACGACGAAAGCGACGTGTCCGACGACGCGCTGAAGGACGCCAACAGCACAACCCCTGACTTTGATCGCAAGGCATTCAATCCCCGTGGCCGCCTGCAGTCGATGGGCAAGGGTGCGATGGGTGCCGCTGCGGTCGGCGCGGCTTTCGTCGGTTTCATGGTCTATTCCATGGCAACGCAGTCTGAGAAGGCCAACAAGACGCCCTCCGACAGTACGTTCCGGCTCGATGATGAGTCGGCCGAGAAGTCGGCGCGCGAGGCCGCTGCGGTCGTAGTGCGCAGCGATAAGCCTGCGCAGCAAGTCGGTGTCGACCCGTTCGGCAATCCGATCATGGACGGCCAGGACCTGTCGACGGGCGGCGTAACCGTCCCCGCTCCCGGCCAAGGACAAGCGGCGTCCGATCCCACGGCGGAACGGCTTGAGAAGATGCGCCAGGAGCGCATGGCCGCGATCGCAAGGGAGCAGGCGCGACAGGACGCTATGCGGCGAGCGCCGATCATGGCGGTGAGCGCCAGCGCTGGGCCTCTTGGGGCCGTAACCGGCAACAATGGGCCGTTCAGCAACCTTCGGGTCGGTGGCAATGGCGAGGGCGGTGGCGAAGGCGGGCCTAACGCGAAAGAGCCGAACAATCTGGCGCGCCAGTTGAACGGCATGGACATTGAGCGGGTCGATGCTGGTCGGCTGTCCAACCGCAATTTCCTCATCACGGCAGGAATGCAGATCCCGTGCGTCCTGCAGACGGCGATGGATTCCACTCAGCCGGGTCTAGCGAGCTGCCTTGTACCGCAGGACATATGGTCGATGAATGGCAGCGTGATCCTGATGGAAAAGGGAACGCGCGTGCTGGGCGAGTATCAGGGCGGCTTTTCCAGGGGCCAAAACCGAATTTTCGTTCTCTGGAATCGGGCCATCACGCCGTCGGGTGTGTCGGTCAGCCTTGGTTCGCCTGCGGCCGATCAGCTCGGCCGCGCCGGCATGGGCGGGAAGGTCGATAACTTCTTCTGGCAGAGGTTCGGTGCGGCCTTGCTGCTGTCCATCGTTGGCGATGCCGGCGATGCGATCAGCAATGAGGTCTCGGGGGCCGATCAGGTCTTCAACACGCCGAACCAGGCAGCGGGTGTCGCGGTGCAGGATGCCGCACGGATCAGGCCTCGCCTGCGCGCCGCGCAAGGCAAGGAAATGACGATCATGGTCGCGCGCGACGTGGATTTCAGCAAGGTCTATTCACTGAGGCTGCGCCGCTGATGTTCGATCAGGCAATCTTGGTCCATCATCTGGAACCGCTTCGCGCCTTGCTCGATGCCGACGACGTTACGGAAGTCGTCATCAACAAGCCTTTCGAAATCGGCGTCGAGGGCCGCGGCGGTTGGCAGTGGGTTCGCGACGAAAATCTCTCGCTGGGGTGGCTTGAGACACTTGCAACGTCGATGGCGAACTACACAAAGCAAAAGGTCGGGCAGACAACGCCAATCTGCTCGACAAGCCTTCCCACGGGCGAGCGTGTGCAGATTGTCGCACCACCGGCCTGCGACCTCGGCCTCTATTCCATCACGATCCGAAAGCCGTCGACCAAGACGTTCGGATTGGACGAGCTGCACGCGGGCGGCTTGTTCGCTGAAACCAAGATCGCGCGCGGGCGCAGCTCGGCCGCTGATGCTGAGCTGGTGGCGCTCAAGACCAAAGGCGACTGGCCCGGGTTTCTGGAATTGGCGGTGAAGTCGCGCAAAAACATCATGATCTCCGGCGCGACGGGTTCGGGCAAGACGACGCTATCGAAGGCGCTGATTAAGCTCATCCCCGAAGAAGAGCGGTTGCTGACGATCGAGGACACACGCGAGCTGATCGTTCCCCATCGCAACGCGGTTCATCTGCTCTACTCCAAGGACGGCCAGGGCCAGGCACAAGTCGGTGCAAAGCACCTTCTCGAGGCGGCATTGCGAATGCGGCCTGACCGCATCCTCTTGCAGGAGCTGCGCGACGGGACCGCCTTTTTCTATCTGCGGAATGTGAATAGCGGCCATCCCGGCTCGATTACGACAGTTCACGCGGACTCTGCCGCGCTGGCGTTTCAGCAATTGTCGTTGCTGGTCAAAGAATCGGAAGGCGGACGCGACCTATCGCGAGCGGACATTCTCGATCTTCTGCACATGCTGGTCGACGTAGTTGTCCAGTGCAAGAAGGTCGACGGCAATTTCCGCGTCACTGAAATTCATTTCGAGCCGGAATTAGCCGGCATGTAGGGAGCGGACATGAACCGGCGTAATATAGCTGTCTACGGTGTGTTTGCGCTCATCGTGATCTTCGTCCTCGGCGGCCTGGTGGCGATCATCGGCATGGGGCAATTCCGGACTGACCTGAATATCGCCAGGATGCCGGAATATTTCTGGTTCTACCGCCACAACCCGTTTGTCATGGGCTGGCTCTTGAAAGGCGTCGGCGGTGTCGCGGCGATCGGCGCGCTCGCCGCCGCCTTTATCTACATCAACAAGCGTCAGACTCTCCATGGAGCGGCACGCTGGGCCAAGCGAGACGAGGCCGAAAGCGCGGGCCTGCTCGACGGGGAAGGCCTGCTGCTAGGAACGCGCAAGAAGGGCCTGTTCGGCACAGAGTTTATCCAGTTCAGCGGCACGGAGCATGTCTTGCTCGAAGCGCCCACACGCGCCGGCAAGGGCGTCGGTGTCGTCATTCCGAACCTGCTGGCGTGGTCTGATTCCGTCGTTGTCCTCGATGTGAAGCAGGAGAATTGGGAGAAATCGGCGGGATGGCGCAAGAGCCTGGGTCATCAAGTGCTGATGTTCGACCCGCTCGACTCCCAAGGCCGAACGGCGCGCTATAATCCCTTCGCCCACATCAAGCGCACTGACCCGGTGGAGGTCATTGACGAGCTGCAGAAGATCGCGGCGATGCTCTGGCCGCCGCCAGCCAACGGCGAAAGCTTCTGGATGGACAGCGCGCGCACCGCGTTCATCGGCGTTGCAGCCTATATCGCGGCAACCCCTGCCCTCCCCTTCACCATGGGCGAGGTCTATCGCAATTTCAGCGCCGGCGATGCGAAAGAGCGTTTTCCGAAGATCATCAAGGACAGGCAGGCGTCGGGCGATCCCTTGTCGGAAGCCTGCATATCAGCGCTGAATGATTGGATCTCCAGCTCGGCCAACACCTTCACCGGCATCCGCCAGTCCGTGTCGGCCAAAATCAATCTCTGGATCAATCCCTATGTCGACGCGGCTACGTCGGAATCGGATTTCGACCTGCGCGAGTTCCGCTCGCGGCCGATCTCGCTCTACCTCGGCGTCTCGCCCGACAACATCGAGCGCGTTTCGGACATTTACAATCTGCTGTTCCAACAGCTCATCGATCTGAATGTGCGTGAGCTGCCGGACCCTAAAACCGGCAAGCACCCGCTCAAGCTCCTGCTCCTGCTCGATGAGTTTGCCCGTCTCGGCCGTGCGAGTGTGATCGCCTCGGGTTTCAGCTACGTCGCCGGCTACGGCATTCGCCTGCTGCCGGTAATTCAGGCCCGCGCGCAATTGCGCGATGTGTACGGCCCCGATGTAACGAGCGAGATCGTTCAAAACTGCGGCGTCGAGTTGGTCTTTACGCCAAAGCACGTCGATGTGGCGAAGGAGCTATCCGAACGCCTCGGCAATTACACCTATGAGGCCAAATCGCGCTCCAAGCGGGTATGGGATGCCTTTGAGGGGTCGGTGTCCACCTCGGACCAGCGCCGCCCCCTCATGTTGCCGCAAGAGCTGCTTTTGCTTTCCCAAGAGGAAGTGATTGTCCTGCGCGCCGGCATTCCCCCGCTGAAAGGCGGGAAAATTCGATACTACAAGGACAAGTGGATGGCGAAAGCGTCGAGCATGGCGCCGCCGCCGATCGTACCACGGCCGCTCGATCCCTCGATTGCAAGGCGCTCGCTGGCGCTGATCGAAAGTATCGAGTCTCCTGAAATGTCCGATGCTGAGGCGGAAAGTGGCGTCGATTTCGCGCGACTGGTTGGCTTCCCCTTCGACGAGCTGCCCGCTGATGGCGATCCGCATAAGGCGGCGGCCTTCTTCGCGGCGCTCGGCTTGTCAGCCGACTTCGCCGGCATGGACTTCGACGATCTGGCGGCGCGGGAAGCGTCTGCCTCCGAAACGGCGAGGAACGCCGCTGCGAGCGAGAACAGCGCGAACACCAACGTGGACGGGGCGGAAGCCGCTGCAAGCCCTGAAAACGCATCTACGGCCCATGAGGGCGACAACAGCGGTGACGACAGCGAGGCTTTGGCCTTTTTGAAAGGAGCTAAGGGATAATGGCTGACGACAGGACGGAACAGGCTGCGGGAAGCAAGCCTAGCGAACGATCGAACGGCACGCGCGATCTGGCGCGCCAGGATCGTGACCGCCAAGTGGCGGCGGACTTCAGGCAGATGACGCAAGCGGAGCGCCTGCAGGACAAAAGCACGAACCCCGGCGCCAAACAGGTCGCCGCGATGGAAGCGGCGATAGACAAGAAATATGGTCACGCGACGCCAGAGGCAGCCCGCATGAAAGTTGCGGCTCGAGAAGCGGTTGCGCAGACCCTAGAGCGTGGCGGCGAAGTGCGAGCGCCGCGGGTCCGCGAGGTCGAGCAGCGGCGAGATGAAACGCGCGATCAGAATCGCGCAGCGGCCGAGAAAACGTCGCGGGATCTAGATCGGTGATGCGCGTCACGGCCCTACCCTTGCGAGCGACAGTCTGAGACGGGAGGAAAGACGATGAAAGGTGTTTGCGGAGCGGCCCTCATGGCGCTGGCTATTTTGACCGGATGCGGCGGCCAGGCCGGCGACGAATATGTCGGCAAATGGGTCAGTACGATAAATGAGAAACGATCACTGACGATCGAACGAAACGGCGAGAGTTTCCTGATCCGCGAGACAGCTCCAAGCATGATGGGCAAAATCCGCACAAGAAACCTGCCCGCCACGTTGCAGGACGGCCTTCTGCAAGCGCCTACCGGAGTCGGATATGTGTCCGTCGCGATCGACAAGGCGACGGGTCATCTGACGGCCAGCGGGGACGAATACAAACGAGAGTGATCGCCTAACGATCTGCCTCACGTGAGGGCGCGCCGGTGACGGTGCGCCCTTTTTCTATGGCCTCAAGGTCGCCATATTTCTCGCGCGCGATGCGCTCGATCTGCCTGTTGCGGATACGCTCGATCATCGTCAGGTGCGTTTGCCGCTCAAGGTCACGGAAGCCCGCTGCAAGCCGCGTCGGCTCAACCTGATCCAGTTGCGCCAGGTGCTCAGCCATCACGGCCTTGCCTGTGATCGGAGGGCCATCAAGCGGATAGCCTTCTAGGAATGACGCGAAGGCACGATCCTCCAACACGTCAGCCGGAAGAGGCGTTTCCGTGCCAGTGGCAAGGTAGGTCATGCCGATGGCGACGCCGATCGCGGCCAAACTCTTTGCCTGGGCCTCCTGCTCGGTGGCCTGTGCGTCCAGTTTCGCCGCAAGCGATTGCTGGTTCTCCATGACCGCCTGCACGCCCTCCGCAAGCGTCCCGATCTGGTCGAGCAACGCGCTCAATAGTTCGTCGTCGCTCACCGCGCCGGCCCTCCCCTTTCGGGGTCGCGGTTGCGGTCCTGGGAACGATCGCGGTCCTTGATCTGCTCGCGGTCCTTGATGGTCTTATCCAACTTCCGTTGCATGGCTTGTAGCCGCTCGGTGGCCCCGGCAAGCCCTCGATCGGGCGCAAGATCGGGCGGAGCGCTACCGCCCTTCAGCTCGGCCGACTTCGCGCGAATGCGATCGAAGATGGTCGGTTCGCCCTCGCCTGCCCCAGCCTTCTTGTCGCCGGCCATCAGCTCGGCCGAGACAGATTTGATCCTTCCAGTTGCCCGCTCGATCCGGTCGAGCGCAGCGCTCCGCGGGTCGGTGTCGCGGTGCTGCACGCGCGCCTTCAGCTTCTCTAGCTCACGATCCTGCGCATATTCCTTCGGCAGTGCGTTGCCAGTTTTAAGTCGCTCGATGATCTCAGCGCGGGCGTTCGCAGGCGTCGGCATCGCCTCGACAAAAGAGCGAAGCGCTTTCGCTCGATCAGCCTCGGCCGCCCCGCCACTGGCCTCCAGCTCCGACACGGCGCGCATATAGATCTCGCGCACGGCGGCATGGTTCGAGACGGTCTTGCTACGCTCGCGCTCCCGGTCCCCAAGGCGCTTCTCGGCCTCGGGCGATTGCCCTCCGATAACAGCGACGCGGCCTTTATCGGCCTCGGGCTCTGTGCCCCGCTCGCGCATCTTGAGGACGGGGGTCGGATCTTGCTTAGGAGGGTAGCCGCGTGCGATCCGCATGGATGCATCTGCTTCTACGCCACGGTCTCGAAGGTTCTCCGCAAATCGCTCCCGGCACTGCTGAAGGAACTCACGGTTCGGATTGAAACGACGTCCATCGTTGTCCCGCCCCGCAATGATAAGATGGACGTGCGGGTGCGCCTCATCGGTATGCAGAGCCATAACCCAGCGCCGGTTCAACAAGTCGGTTTCCGCGAAGTCACGGACCGCCTCGCGCACTGTTTCAGGGTCGGTTCCGGGGGGCATTGAGAACACCATTGCGATCGCAGTCGCACCATTCCTGCGCGCCTCGTCCGCCGTTTCCCATTGCTGCCATTCGCGCGCCAGGAGCATCATGTCGTGGGCGCTCATCAGCTTCTTGCCCTCGCTCGTCTCGAGCCCGATAGGCTCCTGATCGGACATGCCAACGCGACCGGCGTAGGTGAAGGCGCCGACGGTGCTGGCCGCCCCGTGAATGCGACTTGTGATCTTCACCACCACTTGAGGCGCGCGCTTCGCTGTCCGGCCAAGCTGTTCGAATGCACGGGCGCTGCGCTCGCCCCGCGACTGAGATCCGTAGCGTCCAGCGCCGGAACCAGGCCGCACCGGCACTTGCATCATAGTGCCAAGATCACGGGCCAAAGCACGATTGCCGCGATGGTCGACCTTGCCCCGCCCTGCCCCGCGCGCACCTTGAACGCGCTCCAGATCCTCAAGGGTCTGATCGGAAAATTCGAAACCGTTCATGACCCGCTCTCGCTGACAACGGATGCTGCGCGATCTTTCCCGGTCCAATAATTGACCTCGCCCGACACGATCGCGGTGAGTGTCGAGTTCGCCTCTCTGATCGTTTCGGAAAGCCGGCCCTCCATGGCGATGACATGGGGCGCAACCTGCTCGATCAAGAGGGGGCTTTCAGGGCGATTGGCAGCGTTCATCGCCTTCACTGCCTGATTGAGCGAATAGCCAATAGCTCGGACCTGGGCCACGATCTTCATGATGGAACGGTAGCTGCTCGGCACAAGGCGCAGCTCGCCGGCGCGTGTCCAGAGTTGCCAGCGAAGCGTCCGCTTGACCCACTGCGACCGGGTCATCCCGGCCTTGGCAGCGACCAAATCAATCGCGTCCATTTCCTCGGCAGGAAGCCGAAGGGCCAGTGTTTTTGATGCTCCTCCACTAGCTGGAAGGTCCCGGACTTCATCGGGCCTGCGGCCAAGTGCGTCTTTGATGGCGCGAGCGATCCATGCGCTCCGTGTCATGCCTGCGGCCTTCGCCAGCACATCGACGAGATCGGTAACATCGTCCTCAAGGCGCAACGTAATTCTCGACATTCCAGCCCCGTGCAGCGGTGCCCATATGATGGCATTGTGTCAGACAATGCGATCAGTCGGGCTATCCTGCGAACTTCAACTCTCTACCCCCTACCTACCATTCGCCTTACGTCCTCTCAAGCGAAACCGAAAAAGACGTGGACGGGAGGGAAGGCATTGCCGGAGGGACCGCACCGCACCGTCTCGACGGGCGTGCGTGCTGGATCGGTGGCGCCAAAGGAGCGGCTTCGCCGCGCGCTTTTCGATTTTGGAGTTATCCGAACCTACGCATTTCAAGCGGTCTGGACTTTCCATCCCACAGGAATACAACAGTCCGGCTTTGTCTTATATTGAAGGTGGACGCATGCACATCCTTGCAGGGGTCTTTGTTGTCGTAGCGGTCTATTGCCTCTGGGTCGTCAACCGGGACAAAGCCCTGATCCGTGCTTCAACTGAAAAGGCCAGGATCGCGCGGCTCGCTAGCATCAGTCGATGGCATGGACGAGCGGCGGCCCTCTCTATGCTCGGCTTACTGATCGCCGTCGCCTCGTTGATCTTTGACTAACCCGTAGAGCCGTGAACCCATACGTCCGGATCGTCTCGGCTCGTTTTCTCGAACCAACCTCACTCACTGAACGGAAGGAACAACACTCATGGCAAAGCCCCCTGCCCTCGACGCCATCAAGCAAGAGCGGATCAAGGCTGAGGCAGCTCTAGCGGCGATAGTGAAACGCGAGAAGGAAGCGGAGGAAGCATTGCGTGATGCTGGCCGTCCGGTCCTTATCGCGGCGTTGGAGCGCGTGAAAATCCCCGACATGGAACGCAGCCAAGCTCGCACGATCGCCGCCGCCATTGCGAAGCATGGCGGGGCGAAAGTGGTTGCGGTTATTGCAGGTCTCTCCGGGGACTAGAAGCGGCTTTCCCGGTCGCGGCGATGATACTCGCTGGCAAGGCGGGCCTGCTCGGCAGCGTAGTCGTAGCCGCCCGTTGGCGCGTCAGTGTCCATGCCGCCGCGACCGCCGAACAAGCCGCTCACGAGTGCAAGGAACCCGTACAGAACGCCGCCCATGATGACGGCAAGAAGGGGCTGGGCTTCCCCGGCATTCCAAGTGCCAACGAGGCAGAGCACGGCGAAGGCGATCGACATGGGACCACGGAAGCGAACCGCCAGAACAAGCACGACAAGCCCGACCACAACGATGAAGCCCGTAGGAATGTCGGCAATGAAGCTCGATGCGGTCATGTTCTTCTCCGTCAGTCCGCGCCCTCACCACAGACGGGCGCTGTGATGACGGGGAAGGATCAGCGGCCCGAAAGACGCTGGCACGCCTGACGGTCATGATCCTTTCGGGCGGTGGCTGCAACAGCTCCACGCTGTAACCGCCCTGCCGTGGGTCCACCGGAGAAGCGCGGCCAGTACATCGCACTGGCCGCTTTGCGCCTCAGTGAAGCCGATGCGGCAATAGTCTCTCGTCGCCGTTCGCGATCCCGATCAAGCCAAGCACGTCGCTCAAAAGGATCTCGGCAAGGTTCGGATAGAGCTGCCCGAGATTCACAAGATTGTCGGCCGCCCTGATCTTCTGTCCGATCTGAACGACATGGGTCGCCGGCGTACCGATGAGGGCGACGGCTGCAAATGCGTGTGCATCGGCGGCGGCCTGGTCAATGTCCTCGCCGGTTACAGCGGCACGCGCGACCTCGGCATGAAACCGCGAAGCTGCCGCCCGATAATCTCCAAGAGCGCTTGCCCAAGCTGCGTCGCTCGCCGCGACCGGATTCGGTAGGGTGTTGTCAGTCATGATTCGCAAAGCTCCAATTTGCGGTTGTGATTAGGGCGGGGTCGGTGGTTCCAGCCAACGACCTCGCCCGCATTGTCAGAGGGACGCCCTGCCCTCCCCGTCCATGCGGACCTTCTTTGGCGGCTGCATCACTTCGCGGCCGCCCGATGCGCGTCAACAAGCTCCTCGATCACTTGCGCCAAGGGAATGTCGCGCGAGTTCGCCACCTCGTAGATATATTCCATCGTCGCGGGTGCGAGCTTCACAGAGAACGGCATGGACCGCCCTGCCCCTCGCTTGCGGCGCGGTGGTTCGCTTGTCTGATTGGCCCTCAAACGGTCCACCTCGCTTGCCGGCATAGGCACAGTGTCGAACCCGTGCCGCTGCGCCGTTTCCTTGGCGCTGTCGTGGTCCGTAGAGGCGTCAGGCTCGACGCTACGGACCGATGCCAGGGGTAGGCTGAGATTGCGCCTCGTTGGCTTCTGTGGCTCGCTCATGCGGCTTTCTCCTGATCGGCAAGGATTGCATCCGCTACCGCGTTCGCCAGCGCCGTCCCTTCTGCCCTCGCCTTGTCGGTGCCTGGCACTTCGTCACGGGGGAGCTGGTCAAGCGTGGTGCAATAAGAAAACAGGCTCTTGTAGGCCGTGCGCTCCACAAGCTGGCCGATGACCGGCACGCCGGCCTCGGCCAGTTGTCCTGCCAAGGCGGCAAATTCGCGCGACTGGAATCCGGTTGAAACGCGGGTCCAAAGCAATCCGTGGGGAACGCTGCGCCCGTGCTTGCTGGGCGTATCCAGAACAATGCGCACGGTTGCTATGGCGTCCTCCACGTCTGCCGCTGACGGGTTGGCCGGAATGATGACGAAATTGGCGTGGGCGATGGCGAGCGGAACGACCATGTTCGCGCTTCCCTCAACGTCCACGATTACGATCTGCGCTTCGCTCTCGGCCGCGCGGATCGTTGCGACGATCGTGTCGGCCTTTGCGCTGACGACGCAGATCTGCGGGCCGGTCTGCCCCGCCTCGCCCCATCGCATGACGCGCTGGCGAGGGTCTGCGTCTATGATCCTGACGGTATATCCCTGTTCGGCATAGGCTCCGGCCAGGGCGATCGCCGTTGTGGACTTGCCGCAACCACCTTTCGGGGATGCCAAGGCGATGACTGCCATTTGCTTTCCTTTGCATGTCTCAACAGCCCTTTAGCTGCTTTAGACAGCAAAGGCATTCGTTGAACATACTTGATTAGCAAAACCATGCAAAGGCTTTTCATGCAAAGAGAAGACCTTTGAATGTCTGCAAAAGCCCTGCCATGCATTTGCATGTATTTTGCAGGCATGTAAATTCAATGCAACTAGCGGGCGGCTTGGCCTGTGTGGCCTTCTCCTTTGATTCCCTCGCGAACCGAACGAACGGCTTTCTCCAAGTCGCCGGCGAACGTGGCACCTAGACGACCCTCACTCTCGGCCAGACACATCGCCCGATTGACGAGGGCAATTGCGGCCTCGATCCGTTCCGGTCGTCCTCTGCCCTTCTCATCGTTCGACATAAGCGTCTCTCCTAAGCCCCCGATTACTCAGGGAAGGGCGGCGCGGTGCGCCGCCCGCCTTGGCTTCAATCCTCGTCGCGATCGTCATCAGCAGGGCGGCCGTTCTTGGCGATCACTGCAATGCGATCAACGATCAGGTCGACGCTGTAAACAGTTTGGCCGTCACGATCATAGCGCGACTGGCGAACGCGGCCTGTGACGTGCACCAGGTCGCCCTTAGCCATCTTGGCTGCGCGGTCGATGTTCTTGCCGAAACAGGTGACGCGGTTCCAGTGGGTGTCATCCTCCCAATCGTTGCCAACCTTGCGGCCGTAGTTCGCTGCAACGTCCAGCGTTGCCACCTTTTCCTTGATCTCCGTGCTGCCAATGCGGCCGATGATGCGAAATTCAGCGATGTTCTGCATGTCCGTTCCTTCGTGCTGTCGTTGCTGACGCACTTTGGAGGGGCGGCCCTCCTGACGCGGGCAAGCTGAAAAACGGAGGGTCCGCTTGCGGAAACCGTAGGCGCGCAGCGGTGGTTTTCTGCTTGGGGCCGAAGGCCCGACCCCGCATGAGGCAGGGGGAGCCGCCCAGGTGCGTCAATCAGCAGCGACGGCACGAGGGACATGCTCGCTCGCGCCATCATCAACGGCCAGGCTAGCAGGGGAGGGAAGGTGGCAATCCTGCCTGTTGCGTTTAAGAGGCGAGGGCAGGGGAGGGGGGCACCCCACTAAGCATCCACTGGTTCGGCCGACTTCTCGGCGCTCAGCCGCTTGTAGATGGCTTGGCGAGTGACGTTCAGCAGCTCGGCAACAGCCACCACGCTCATCTTGTGCGGCCCGGCCAGCAGCGACTTGGCCTGCTTCCATTGATCCTCAGTGACCGACGCAGGGCGGCCCAGCTTTTTCCCGGCGCGGCGCGCCGATTGAAGCCCAGCGTTGGTGCGCTCGCGGATAACGTCTCGCTCGAACTGCGCGAACGCCCCGACCATATGGAAGAATAACCGGCCTGCCGGCGTCACGGTCTCGATCTGCTCGGTGAGGGAGCTGAAGCCAACGCCGAGGCTTCCCAACATTTCCAGTTCAATGATTAGGCTGGGGAGGGAGCGGCCGAGGCGATCGAGCCGCCAAACCATGATTTCATCGCCAGCGCGTGCATGGCGGAGCATGTCTCCATACGCTGGCTTGAACACAGTCGAGCCACTTACGCCCTTGTCCTCAAAGATCCGCTCTGCGCCAGCGGCGCGAAGCGCATCGATCTGCAGGGCCAGGTTTTGTTCGCCGGTGCTGACACGGGCATATCCGAGCTTCATACGCCGTTCTCCATTTGTACCGACCGGACAATAGAGAGCGGTATAAAACTGTCAACTTAATGAAGATAAAATTCTAGTTGGTTGTCACCCCAGAAATCAGCGCTTTTGCTGCACTGCACAAGCCGCGATTTTCCTAGCTTCATCAACAAGCGAGGAAGCCTCCGGTTGTCTGTCAACAAAACCACCGTTTTGTTGACAAGCAAAACCGGTTCGTACCGCTGTCGGATATATCAGAGCTGGTATTTCCGACAAGGGAGAGCCGGTGGACGTTGCCAGAATGTTCGCTTATGTCGTCTGAGTTGAGCGGGCGGCAGGCGGAGGGGGAGCGCAAAGGGCGCATCCTCTTTGATCCGATCTGGCATGCTATGCGACAGCCGATGCCAAATTCGAATCAAGGACCTGCGTTTTTTCATGAATTACGATGAATTGCCCCGCTCTGCCTTGATCCGCTTGCTCCAAGAGCATGATGATGCGCTTCTTCAAGCAGGCAAAGACGGCATTGTAATGAACTACTCGGGGCGAACCGCCCCGTGGCAGATAACGCGCCTCGTTAAACCCAAACTCAGCAGCATTTCCAAAAAGCTCTCCTGCGGGAGCGAGGACGCACAATGCGAAAATGAAATCTGGGACGGTGAAAACCTTTCCACGATGGTCAGCCTCTATCGTCATCGCGGGAAGGTCGATCTCGTGCTGACTGATCCGCCCTACAACACCGGGTCAGACTTCCGATATAACGACAAGTGGGACAAAGACCCCAACGATCCCGATCTCGGTGATCTGGTGGCTGAAGATGATGGTTCTCGCCACAGCAAGTGGCTCAAATTCATGACGCCTCGCATCTGGATGATGAAGGAAATGCTGCGCGCAGGCGGTGTTATGGCCATCTGCATCGATAATCGCGAACTCTACCGGCTCGGAATGTTGATGGACGAGATTTTCGGGGAGGATAACCGTCTCGGAATCATAAATTGGCAGAAAACGGCGGCGTCACGGTCTGATAAATCTCATGTGTCTACTTCGACTGAGTATGTCTTGGTTTATGCGAAGGATCTCGCGAAAGCCCGGACACTTACGACAGCCAGGACAGAGCAGGACAATAAGCGCTACAGTAATATCGATGACGACTCTCAGGGCCTTTGGCGCGAAGGCAATCTGACAGCAAGCAGCCCATCGCCAAAGGATGAGTACGGCATACAATCGCCCTTTACAGGCGAAGTCCATTACCCTGCGGGCAACGGGGCTTGGCGTCATCCGAAGCGGAATATCAAAGGTTGGCTGCAGGAGTGGGGCTCGACCTACGAGGAACGCGACATTGATGACGGCCGCGCTCCCGCGCTCATGGTCAAGGGAGCTGCCCCTAACAAAGTGTCCGCAGCCGTGGCAAAGAAAGCCGCAGCGAGACTGGCAAAACCTGAATGGCCCTTCGTTTGGTTTGGACGTGACGGCCAGGGCCGCCCTCGCGTCAAGACCTACCTAGAGGCCATTAAGCGCGGGAAGGTGCCCGTTACCTACTGGGCGGAAGAGGAAACTGGCTATCCTGTCAATCTTGAAGCCACTTCATGGGGCTACAAGGAGTCTGGACGGACGAACGACGGCGTAAGCGAGCTTACCGCGATTGTCGGTCCAAATCACGGCTTTACCACCGTCAAACCGCTCAAGCTCATCTCTAAGATCATCCAGCTCTGGTGTCCCGATGGAGGCCTTGTTCTAGATCCATTTGCGGGGTCGGGAACAACAGGCCACGCCGTGCTCAATCTCAATCATGAAACCGGTGCGAAGCGCCGCTTCATTCTAATCGAGCAAGGTAACAGCGAAAAAAAGGACCACTACGCAAAGACTCTCACTGCCGAGCGCATTCGGCGCGTTGTCTCAGGTGATTGGGCATCCGGGTCACAGCCAAGCATGGGCGGGGGTTTTCGCTTCATCCAGTTGAAGCGAGAGAAGATCGACGCCGATGCAGTAAATGCATTGGCCCGAGAGGAGATGATCGACCTTCTGCTAAATAGCTATTGGGATAAGGCTGAGAAAGCTCGCTCGTACCTACACCGCTGCACTATCGGTCAACACAGATACCTTTTTGCCACCAATCCGAAACGCGAGGGCTTCTTTCTCATATGGGATAGCCCCGAAACACCGTCGGTTTTGAACCGCGAAGCACTTAAGGCGATCGTAGCCGAAGCTGCTGCCGCAAGCCTCGCCGAACGGTATCACATCTATGCTTCCGTTGCGCCATACACTGGGGCAGGGGTCGAGTTTTACAAAATCCCAGATCGAGTCTTGGAGCATATCGGTTTCAACGCTCGGGCTGACGCTTACTCGAATGCGGCCGACGAAGATGATTGATCTCAAGGTATTTCAAACTGCTGCCGCCAGATCGATCACGGATCGATTTGCCTTCTATTGCAATCATCCCGACCGTCCGCGGAAGGGCAACCAACCGCGACCATTTTTCCAAGCGCTCTCCGCACTCACGGGTGCGGGGAAAACACCGATCTTAGCTGACGCGGTGACCCGCCTGCGCGCGCATTTAAGCGCTGAGCCCATTGTTCTCTGGATGTCCAAAGCGCGATCGGTGGTGGGACAAACGCTCACGAATTTTTCGGAAGGGGGCAAATACAGCCACCTCGTCGATGGCTTCCGGGTTGTCCCGATCGGGAATATAACGCCCGCCTTGCTCGCTGACCCAAACGCGCCTCTGCTTATAACGACCACGACCGGCCTGTTTAACAACAAGGAGCAGGCCGAGGGCAATCTTCACATATACAAACGTGACAAAGACACGTTTGGCGATGAAAGCCCGTGGGAGCGTTTGATCTCACGCCCTGGCGCCGATGGCCGACGGCCGCTCATCATCGTCTATGATGAGGGCCATAACTTTTCCGAGCAGCAGGCCGAGATCCTTTCAGAGCTCCAGCCTGATGCGTACTTGCTGGCGAGCGCCACCCTCCGCCTGCCCGCAAACTTCACCAAATCTGTGGTAAATCCTATCAAGCTGTGGGTTGAAGAATCCGAACAACATGAAGAATTTCAGAAACTGCACGCCGTCACTGAGCAGGGTGATATAGAACCAGAGCTTTTCATTACGACGATAGTCGACAGTGAAAAGGTGGTGAAAGCGCAACTCGTAAAGCTGGCGCTCCAATTTGACGGTACAACTGCGGCCATGGATCGCTCGATAGATGAGCTATTCGAGAGGCTGGGCCTGATAGAAAATGCGGTCGAACAAGCGAAATTAGAAATTCGACCAAAAGCTATTTACGTCTGCAAGACAAACATCGCTGACGACGGTTCAAGGGATGACCCCTCTTTGCCATTCGTGAAGCGCGAAGCGCCGCCTATCAGAATATGGCGTTACCTCGTCGAGCAAAAGGGTGTCTCGCCTGACAGGATTGCTATCTATGCCAATCTAGCCTTTGATCCTGGGACTAAACCCGATAACGTCAATCTCTTCTCGAAGGGTGATAACGACTTCGATCAGTTTACCGCTGGTGACTATCAACACATTATCTTCAATCTAGGTTTACAAGAGGGGTGGGATGATCCCGCTTGCTATCTTGCCTATATCGACAAAAGCATGGGCTCGATAATCCAAGTCGAACAAATCATGGGGCGCGTACTTAGACAATTCGGCGCCACACATTATGATGATCCTGTTCTAAACACCGCGCACTTCTTCGTGCGTGTAGATAGGGAGAGCGTTTTCACTGATACAATTGAGAAGGTGAAAGCCAAACTCAAGGCTGAAGGTGCCCCTCTCTCGATAACGGGGAATTTCGGTGGCGCAGGGCCTGGCTCTGAGGACCAAGAGCCGCGAGACTTAGAGGGCACAGCACTCCATCATATCTTCGTAGATTCCGAAGCGGCCCGCGCGCGCATCGCGGAGCTGATTGAGGATTTTCCTGCTTTCACTGAAGGCGATGCAAACACTGTAGCCGGCGCCAAGGGCGCCTCCACGGTTATCGATGTGATCGGCGCGGGCGCTCCTCAGTCAGTGCATTGGCAGGAGGCGGGAACCACAAACCCCGTTCGGTTGCGTTGGCTGGTTAGCACTGCAATGAAGTCGCGGTCAGCAAGGGTGCTTGCCGTTTCAGATCTTCACGATCCCAAATTTGATGTGCGTGTGCAGGCCCAAAGCAAGGCCGACAAGCTCTCGGAAAAACTGTCAGTCGAAGCAACGGAGGCTTTCTATTCTCTTTCGGAGTTGGTTTACGAAAGCGGCATGCCGTTTACCTTTGGCACGGTACGAGTTGGTAAGAAGGGCACCGCATTTTCCAACTCACTGTATCCACGATACACTGGCCTTAACAAATTTGAGCTGCCATTTGCTACCGCCCTCGATGACGCGGGTCTGCCCTGGCATCGTAATCCGTCTGCGGGCGGATTTCACATTCCGCTTCTCTCCGCAGGCGACACAGCAAATTTCTATCCAGACTTCATCGTATGGAAGAAAGGCCTAGTCTATTGCCTTGATACAAAGGGAAGCCATCTCTTAACTGATGCAGTTGCCCGCAAACTTTTTGACATTCAAGAAGACAACAAGACGAGATTGCTAACTCGGTTCATCAGTGAGGGGAAGCAAACCGAGCTGAAGGGCAAGCCGATGCCTGGTGGCTTCACTGTATGGAAGATGAAAAGCGGCACGCCTACACCTATCCATGTTGATACTATCAATGCGGCGGTGAAGGAATGTCTGCGCTGACGGAGCGGTCTTGCTCGTGCGATAGGGCCGAATTTCTGCGAAACGGAGACCGTCTTGAACCGGAAGGAACTCGATGGCCCTCGCAGGAAGTCGGCCGGGCTCATCTGGTCGGTTACGATCCGGTCCCCGCCTTGGCGGGGAAACGGATCGACCAAGGATCGAGCGCAGCGCGAGCGAGATCCGCAACCGCCTTTTCAACTTCGGGGTCGGTGCGGGGAGTGCCGGCGTAACCAGCATCCCAAAGGAGCTGTGCGGGACCGCGAAAAGGGCCTGCCTCCTGCTCGAACTCGCCGCTCGCGGCATAGTCGGCGGCTAAGCCATAAATATCCATTGTGCCCGTCATCGTGCGGGCGAGGGCGGTTTCGGGAACGATGCAGTCGCCCGATACCTGCAAGCCGATTGGCGCGCGGCTATCTCGACGCTGCAGGACAAACATTATCACGGCGTCTCGCCCACAATGGCTTGCCAAGATCGCGGCCGTCATCACCGCAAATTCCTCGGAGCGATCAGCATAGCGCTGTGCCAGGCCGTGCCCCAACATGTCGTCAAAATGCGCGTGCGACCGGATCATGCCATGCCCGCGGAGCGACTTTGCTGCCGAAAGGATCTGGCGGAAACTCTCGGTGCAGAAGTAGGCCCGATGCTCGCGCAACTCTTCGTCGCGCCGCTCGCGCCGATCGATCGCTTTCCGCTTAAACCTGTCCCACAATCCCATAACGCGGCCTTCGCTATCAGCGTGTCGGAAATAGCATATAGATCGTTTCCGACAGTTAGGGCAAGCTGCGCTGCAGCGGTTCGCCTGTCCCGGCGCAAGGTAAGGAAGGTCGATACACGATGAGCGATGAACATTTGAGAGACTTCGGCCTGCTTCCTGAGCATGGCCCGCTAGTGCGTGCGATGGGGGGAGCGTTGTCGCTTTTCGCCACACTGCTATCGCGCAATGGCATTATCGAAACAGGGGAAGTCGCCAATCTGCTCGGCATCTTTGCCGTCGCGACCGGCGAAACAGATGAAGCGGAAGGCCTTATCTTGGGATGCTGGGCGGCGATGCTGCGAGACTTGGCAGAGCAACAGGACACGGCCAAAAGTCACTGAGTAGCGGCCAAAACCATAGCTCATACGAAAACAGGCCGGGGCTTGGCCCCGGCCTCCGTATTCTCAAGGCACTACGGTCAAAGCAGCGCGCGGTTCAAGGTTCGCGTTGAAGTTGCAGCCACTCCCGAAATTCACTGAGTTGAAGAAAAACGAGGTGACGTTGTTGCCGCTCTTCATGAATGTGAACGGCACATCAGCCGGGGTCCAGCAGAACAGCGCTCCGCTCTGGCGGAAGTCGAGGCCGTGAAATACGCCCGTCGTGGCCGATGTGGCAGACCACGTTGTGGGCTGCACCGTCATCCAGTTGCAGTTTGGATTGGTATCACCAACGCCACCGGCCATCGTTCCGCCTGAGGACGATGTAGTCTGCATCTGGAAAGTCCAACCGCAAGGCCAGATGATATTCGGGCTCTTGTTGAGGTTGCCGCCTCCCTTGATGGTGAAAGCGGAGCTGGGTGGCGCAACGGTCGCTGCGAACGACGGGCTCGCTAAGGCAAGCGTTGCCAATACGCCAAGAGCGGCGCGAATAGCCATTTTCATGGCTCTCTCCTTTTCAGGCTGTGGGGCCGGTCCGTGGGTTATCCGGCTCCCGTTAGCGGGCTCGTTGCCCGCCCCTGAACAGTACGCCCCGAGCATGATCCGACGCCAATCAACTTGTCGTGATCGCCTGCTTGCGGTCCTAGCTGCAGGGGATCATATTCTGACGATACTCGAGGAAGAACTATGGCCTGGTCGGCAAACGCATTGATGATAGGCGCGCTACTCACAGCAGCCGCGCCGGTTGCCGCACAGTCTTCCCAAGTCCAAGGGCGCGTCGTCACTACGCCGGAGGGTCGCACCGTTTATGTCGTGCCGGCACAGCCAGGGACCGATCGCACAAAAAGGCCCCAGGTCCGGACCGTCGTCACGCCGGAACATGGCACCGTGTACGTGGTGGAAGAGCAGCCAAAGGACACCCTCACGCCAAGGCAGAGGTGCGTGGACGAGGAAGTGGCGGCCGAAGGCGGCACACCTTCCCAGCTCGCGATGGGCGCGATCGATCTGAAGTGCAGCCAGCGCTGATCGATGCAAAAAAAGGGGAGGCCGAAGCCTCCCTTTGGACCTTAGTCGAACAATTTGGCGAAAGCTGGCGCGAGACCAATGACGGCCAGGACGAACCCAACAGAGCCGATGACCCAAGTCTGAGCGGTCAACTTGCTTTCCAGCGCTTTGTTGGCTTCCTGCACCTTCACCGCGATATACTCCTCGATAGCCTCAACCACTTCCGCTGCGGCGTCGTCTGACAGATTAGCCGCTTTCAATGCTCTAAACAATTTGATGTGCATCCGGTTCTCCTTCTCGTTGGTGACGGGAGAAACAGGGC